>Ga0310830_100726_pt1 | contig 20066 bp, 14 predicted proteins | sample WT_ome_5_FD_201301 | JGI IMG/M metagenome (GOLD analysis project Ga0310830, IMG submission 201301) | Sorghum-adapted microbial communities enriched on wild type (WT) sorghum from Joint BioEnergy Institute, Emeryville, California, United... ...
CCCGAGCACCTCCAGGTGCTGCCCGAACTGCCCCGGCTGTCCAGCGGCAAGCTGGACCGTACCCGCGTGCAGCGGCTGCTGGCCGAGGCCGCGGCCGCGCCGGACGACGAACCCCCGACCGGCGACGCCGAGCAGCGGGTCGCCGCGATCTGGGCCGAGCTGCTCGGTCGGGCGGTGGGCGCCACCGAGAACTTCTTCGACGCCGGAGGCAACTCGCTGCTGCTGGTCCGGCTGCGGGAGCGGCTGCGGGCCGAGTTCCGCTGCGAGGCCGGCGTGGTCGACCTGTTCCGCCACCCGACGGTACGGGCGATGGCCGAGTACCTGACCGACGCCGGGGCGGACGGCGCCAGCCTCGGCGACGCCGCCGCCGAGCGGGGCCGGGCCCGGCAGCAGGCGCGGCTGCTGGCCGGACGCCGCGCGCAGCAGCGGGGTGAGCATGCGACCCGGTGAACGGCGGCGGTGACACATGCGGCTGGATGAGTGCCGGGCGGTGGTCACGGGCGCGGCCAGCGGGATCGGCCGGGCCTGCTGCGCCGGTCTGGTCCGGGCCGGCGCGACGGTCGCGGCCCTGGACACCGACCGGAAGGGACTGGACCGGCTGGTCGGCGAGCTGGCCGACCAGCCCGGCCGGGTGCGCGCCTACCCGGCGGACGTGCGGCACCAGGACGAGGTGGTGGCCGCCGTCCGGCAGGCGGCCGAGGAGTGTGGGCCGGTCAACGTCCTGGTCAACAGCGCCGGGATCTACCGGGACGGCCTGATGGTCCGGCCGGTCGAGGAGGGTGCGGTGGTCCGGATGCCGCTCGCCCAGTGGCGGGCGGTGGTCGACGTCGACCTCACCGGCACCTTCCTGGTGTCACGCGAGGTCGCCGCGCACATGGTGCAGGCGGGGGTCCGCCCCGGCGTGATCATCACCATCTCGTCGATCTCCCGGGCGGGCAACGCCGGGCAGGGCAACTACGCGGCCGCCAAGGCGGGTGTGGTCGCGTTCACCCGCTCGATCGCGCTGGAACTCGCCCCGTACGCGATCCGTGCGGTGGCGATCGCGCCCGGGTTCATCGACACCCCGATCCTCGCCGCGATGGACCCGGCGCGACTGGCCGAGCAGATCGACGCGGTCCCGCTGCGCCGGCTCGGCACACCAGAGGAGATCTTCGCCGGGGTGCGGTTCGCCATCGAGTGTGAGTACTTCAACGGCCGGTGCCTGGAGATCGACGGAGGTCTGGCCTTCTGACGCACCGCAACCGCCCGAGAGGATGATCGTCATGCCGGCTGTGAGCTTCGACCCGCGACCCGAGGGGGCCGCGACGCCCTCCGCCGACGGCGTGCGCCAGCGCCGGGAACGGGCGCTCGCCGCGCTGCGCGCGGCCATGTCCGACGCGGACGTGGTCGGCGCCGAGCGGTGCGCCGACCGGCTGCGCGCCAGCCTGCCCCACCAGCGCCGGCTGGCCGACAACACCGTCCTGGTCGCCTACGGCGGGGGCAAGGACAGCAGTTTCACGCTGGCGTTCGTCCGCGCCATGCAGCTGATCCTGTACGCCCGGCACGGCGACACGTTCGGCCTGCGCACGGTGACCAACCGGCAGGCCGGCATGCCGCAGGCGGTGCTGGACAACATCGACCGGGCGTACCGGGCCCTGGACATCCCCGGCGACCCGGACTGCGAGACGCTGCTGGTGGACGGCGACGAGGTCAGGCCGTTCCGGCGCGACGCGCCGACGCCCGCCGCGGTGGTCGAGCGCCACCGCCTCGACCTGCTGATGACCGGGCACCGCACGTTCGCCGAGGCCCGCCCGACGTTCTGCAACTCCTGCAACCTGAGCATGGTGAACGGGTTCGGGGTGGCCGCCGCGTACGGCCGGCCCGTGGACGTCATCGTCACCGGGGACTCCCCGGACGAGCAGCGGGCCTACCAGCTGTGGACCAACCGGCTGGCCCGGCGGTTCGGCGCCGGCGCGGGGCGGCCGGGGCAGCGGCGGCCGGGGGAGACGGGGTTCCGCGGGTTCCTGAGGGCCACCAACGACATCGCGCACGCCTACTACGCCGACCTCTACGGCGCCCAGGCCCACCGGGAGATCGCCGAGCGCCGGGTCAGCCACGACGTGCCGCACCAGCTCCGGTTCTTCTCGATCTTCGACGACACGCGCTACTCGTCGCGGAACCACTGGCGGCTGCTGACCGAGCACCTCGGGTTCGAGTTCGACGAGATCGCGTTCAGCTTCACCGAGTCCGACTGTGGCAACCCGACCCTGATGGCGCACCTGCGCGGGCTGAAGTGCGAGCGCCGCTACGGGCGCGACTACGCCGAGGGCCTGCGCGAGTACCTCACGTTCGCCGAGTCGCTGATGCGGCGCAAGGAGTTCCCCGACGAGCTGATCGACCGGGTGCGCCGCCGCTACGCCGGTGCCGACGCCGTGGCCCACATGCGCTCCCTGGCCAACCGTTTCGCCCGGGACGCGTACGGCCTCACCGAGGAACAGCTGGTGTGCATGGTCTACTCGCCGGTGACCGACAAGGGGGAGCGGCTGGAGCTGTACCTCGACCGGGAACAGCCCCGGCTGGCCGGCCGGGTGGCGGAGGTGCACGCGCTGCTGGCCGGCGACGACGAGCCGGAGACGGGCGAGGCGCGACAGCTGGCCGCCGCGCTCCGGGCGTGCAGCGGGCTGGACCTGCAGCGGCTGCGCACGCTGTACCGCAGCCCCGCCGTCGGTACGCCCGGGCTGTCCACGCTCGACGGCCGCAAGGACCTGCTGAGCGCGGTGCTGGCCGGTGACCCGCACAAGCAGGTGATCGAGACCCGGCACGCCCCGGACGGGCCGGTGGTGCGCGAGCTGCTCAGCGGCCGCTGACGCCCGCCGCCGGGCCGCCCCGCCCCGCGCCTCCCGGGGCCCGGGTCGGCTCAGCGCGCGGCGAGCGCGTCCAGCAGTTCCCGCTCGCGGCGCGCGCTCAGCCCGGCCTTACGCGGGCGGTCCAGGCCCTGGCTCCGCTCCCAGGACAGGAGGTCGGCCAGCATCTCCGCCCGCGGGCGGTGCCGCAGCCCGGCCGCGACCGCGGCCGCGCCGCTGCGGGCCAGGAACCCGCGGAAGTCCGGGTCGACGATCCACAGCGGGAGGGACTCCGACCCCATGAACTCCGACACGTCCTGCTTGCGCAGCCAGTCCGGGTCGGCCGGGACGACCGGGCCGGTGTGCCCGCCCACGGCACGCGACAGTTCGATCCACTCGCCGAGCGAGACCGTCGGGCCGACCGCGTCGTACGTCCCGGTCGTTCCGGCCCGCGCCGCGTCCAGCAGCCACCCGGCGAGGTCCCGTACGTCGACCACCTGGGTGGGCGCGTCCAGCGAGTCCGGCACCAGCAGCGGCGACCGGGGGTCGCGCGCCGCGCGGGCCACCCAGTAGCCGGACCGTCCGGTGTGGTCGCCGGGCCCGCCGATCAGCCCGGCACGGGCGATCAGCAGCCGGTCGCCGAGCGCCTCGGCGGAGGCCCGCTCGCAGGCGGCCTTCGCTCCGGCGTACTGCTCGCCCTCGGCGGTGTCCTGGTCGATGGGGGTGGCGATGGCCGCGGACTCGTCGGCTCCCGGGGTGTCGTGGCTGGCGTACACGTTGGTCGAGGAGACGTAGCTCCAGTGCCGGGCCCGTCCCGCCAGCGCCCGGAGCGCCTGCGCGACCATTCCCGGCTGCCACGACACCTCGACGACGGCGTCCCACTCGACGTCCGGCAGCAGGTCGTACGCGTCCGGCGTCCGCCGGTCGGCGGCCACCAGGACCGCCCCGTCCGCCACCGGTCCGCTGTCGCCGCGTGCCAGGCAGGTCACCGCGTGGCCGCGCTCGACCGCCTGCCGGGCCACCTCACGACCGAGCCACGCCGTGCCACCCAGAATCAGGATTCGCATGCCCTCCACCTAAACACGTCACCACCGCCGCGCGGGGGTACGACGTGTGTCGATTCCCCGTCGCCGCCGACTCCGGTGTCAGCGGGGCCGGGCACGACCGGCGTGGGTCGCCGGGTGACCGCCGTGGCGGGTGCGTGGACCCTCGAATCGATATCCTGCGACGCCGGCCCTGGGTCACGCGGGGAGCCGTCCCGTCGCCGGCGACCGGGCGGGCCGGCGTCCGGCCGGGTGGGGAGGAGAGGACACGGTGAGCAACGGGGGACCAGCACCGACGGGATCGGGCCGCACGTCGGACGCGAACACGGGCGGGGTGCTCCTCGAAGCGGAGGTTCAGGGCCGACAGTTGCGGGTGACGCTGCCGGCCGAGGTGCCGGCGGCGGTGACCGGCATGCCCGTCCCGGCGAGCGTGTTCGCCGGCCGTGACGAGCTCGTCGCGCTTCTCCTCGGGCGGCTGGCGCCGGGGGGTGAGGGTGGCACGACGCTGGTGTCGGCGGCGGCCGGCATGGCGGGGATCGGCACGACCGAACTGGTGTTGCAGACCGCCGCCCGTGCCCTGCGGATTCCGGGCTGGTTTCCCGGCGGGGTGGTGTTCGTCGACCTGTTCGGCTACGACCCCGACCGGCGGTTGTCCGCCGTTGACGCCCTGTGGCGCTGGTTGCGGGCGGTCGGCATCCCGGGCGAGCGTATCCCGGCCGGTGAGCAGGCGCGGGCCCGGCTGTGGCGGAGTGTCGTGGCCGCGTACGTGCGGCAGGGCCGCCGCCTGCTGGTGGTCATCGACAACGCGGCCGACGCGGCCCAGGTGATCCCGCTGCTGCCGGCCGACCCGAGTGTTCCGGTTCTGGTCACCTCCCGGCACGCGCTGGACATCGGCGCCCGCCAGCACACCCTGGACGTTCTCGACGACGCCGCGGCCGTCGACGTGATCAGCCGGGTGGTGGCGGCGCGCCGTGGCGGAGCGGTCTCGTGGGACGCGCCCGGCGAGCGGGAGGCGGTGGCGGAGCTGGCCGGTCTGTGCGCCGGCCTGCCGCTGGCGTTGCGGATCGTCGCCGCGCTGCTGGCGGATCATCCGCAACCGGCCGCGCTGGCCGCGTCGTTGCGCGATGCCCGTGACCGCCCGGATCAGCCGGCTGAGCCGGAGAACCCCGGCATGCTCGCGACACGTGCCGCGGCTGACCTGTCGTACCGACGGTTGACCCCGCGGCACTCCCGGGTGTACCGGCTGCTGCCGCTGGACCCCGGTCCCGACGTCAGTACCGTCTCCGCCGCCTGGCTCGTGGACATGCCGGTCGGTGAGGTCGCCGAGCTGCTGCAGGACCTGCGTCGGGCCCACCTGGTCGACGAGCCCACCACCAACCGGTGGCGCATGTACGACCTTGTCCGCCTTCACGCGGCCAGCCAACCCCCACCTCCCCGCTCCCCGGGTGAGGTGATGGTTGCCCTGCGGCGGTTGTACCTCTACTACCACGACACCGCCCGCGCCGCCGTTTCCCACCTGAACCCGGCCGCCACCACCGACACCACCGTCTTCGCCACCCGTGAGCAGGCCCTGGCCTGGCTGGAGGCCGAGCGGGCCAACCTGGTCGCCGTCTGCGCCACCGCGACCCGTCACCACCTGTCGCAGATCAGCACCGGCCTCCCGTTCGTCCTCGCCGGATACCTCCACCTCCGGCGCCACCTCGACGACTGGATCACCATCGCCACCCGGGCCGCCGACGTCTCCCACGAGGCCGGCCACTGGAATGACGAAGGTGCGGCGTTGACCCTTCTCGGTCGTGCCCTGACCGAGGCGGGCCGGTTCGACGAGGCCGTGACCGCCTACACCCGGGCCGCCGACATCTGTCATCAGGGGGGTGATCGGCGTCGTGGGAGCCGGGCGCTGGAGCTCCTCGGTGGGCTGCTGACCCGGGCGGGCCGGTTCGACGAGGCCGCGACGGCCTACAGCCGGGCCGCCGGCATCTTCCGCGATTCCGGTGATCGGCGGTCCGAGGGCCGGGTGCTGGATCTTCTGGGTGCCGCCCTGGCCGAGGCGGGCCGGCTGGACGAGGCGATCACCGCTTTCAGCCGTCAGCTGGAGGTGTACGTCGAACTCGGTGACCGGTACGGCGAAGGCGAGGCGCGGGGTAACCTCGGCGCTGTCCTGGGCGAGGCGGGCCGGTTCGAGGAGGCGATCGACGTCCTCACCCGCGCCGTCGACATCTTCCGCGGGCTCGGCGACCGGCGGAATGAGGGCCGGAGTCTGGGCATGCTCGGCGCTGCCCTGGCCGAGGTGGGCCGGTTCGACGAGGCCCGTGAGTGCTGGGAAAGGGCTACCAGCATGTTGGCGGAACTTGGTGATGCCGCATGGATCGAGGTGATCCGCGAGTTCGCGGGCGAGCTACTGCCAGCGGCCGAGAGCGGTGAGCCCCAGGGAACACCGTCGCAACCACGACCAGCCGAGTGACTCCGCCGCGCACGGCCGTCGGGGTCACCGGATCGGCCACACCGGGTCGGAGACGACGGGAGACCGTGACGGCATCGGGTCCCTGGCGGTCCTGACCGGTGTGCCATCGGACCCGGGAGTGCGCCTGGGCGCCTGCCGAGCGGACCTGGCCGAGTGAGGGCGGCCGTCGAGTCGGGCAGGAGGTGTGAACGTGTGCCGTGTCGGAAGCGAGGCCGGGGGTTTTCCGGTCGCCACCGTGGACCCCATCCACTGGGGCTGCCGGCGTGGCTCTGTTGCGTCGTCAGTGTGTCAACGATCGCTTCTGTGATCAGCGACCACCGGTCAGGGCGACCGGCAATCGCGCGGAAAGCTGGTGCGGGTGCGTCAGTGCTTCTGCGCGGTGGAGGCCGCGATCACCTCGCGGAGGTCGGCGACGGCCGGCCGGTGCTGTTCACCGTCGGGCACGGTGTCGAGCGCGGTACGGGCGAGGTGCACGACGAACGTGGTCCGCCGTGACTCGGGCAGGGCGCTGATGGCCTGACGGGCGTGGTTGGCACCGTCGTCGAGGTGGCCGTCGCGGATCAGACACATCGCGGTGTGCAGGTGGACCTGGGCGCGGGCGGCAGGTTCCCACTCCGGCGTCAACGCCAGCGTCTGCTCCTGTGCCTGCTGTGCCTCCCGGGTGTGGCCCAGGTGACTGTGGACGTAGCTGAGCGTGTGCCACAGACACTGCTGCGGCCACTGGTAGATGCTTCTCGCGTCGGCGGTGACAGCGTCGGGCAGTCGGTCGAACACGTCGCGGAGCTGATCCGTGTAGTGCCGGGCGCCGGCCGCGTCACCGGCGACCGCGCTGGCCTGCGCGCACGCGGCGAGCGCGCTCGCCGTACCGGGGTAGGCCCGCCCGCTGCTGATCGCCAGTGCCTGCTCGGCCTGGTGCCACGCAATCTGACCCGAGTGCGGTTCGTAGAGGGCGTGGATGGCCGCCTGGCCCCGCACCCACGTCTGGACGCTTGGATCCCCGGCGGCGTCGGCGGCCATCCGGCTGGTCCGCCACCACCTGCGGGCGAGCGGATACTGGCCGGTTTGTGCCAGGGTCTTCGCCATGATCCCGGCCAGGAGGGCGCCGACCCGCGACAGGTCGGCGTGTCGGCTACCCCGGCTGGCCGTGATGGCCTGCTGGAGGTCCGCCAGGTCGGCGGCAAGATGGTGCGTGAGCAGAGCCGGTGCCATCGTGAGGTAGTTGCGCCCGTACTCCTCGGCGACCGCCTCCCACTCCGCGGCGTCGAGATCGGTCGTCTCCTGCCTCGACAGGGACGCGGCGAGTCCGGTCCGGATCGAGTCCAGCGCAGACCCGGCGACTCCTCCCGTCGCGAGCACTGTCAACGCGTACTGAAGCATGGTGCGACGTTGCATGTCGCCCTCCGTTCCGTCACGGCCCGCCGGGCCGGGCCAGCGACCATCGTCGCCACCGAGCCGGGGCATGCCGTCGGCGCCGAGAGCAGCGATGAATCGCGCGCCCGGTTCCCCCGCCGCGGCTGCCGCCACAGGCCCGATAGCAGCTTCGAGCGTACGTCCCGGGCCGCCAAAACTCCACGAAACGGTATTGGCGATCGTCTCGGGACCGAGCACACCCGCCCACCGGGCGCGGCGGGCCGCCTCGGCTTTTTCTCTGCGGTATCGCTCCTCAAGCGACCGGTAGTGGTCGTAGGCGGTGATCAATTCTCCGCCGGCCTGCAGCAGCGCCTCACACTGCGCCCAGAAAACGCGATCCACGACCTGCCGGCCGCACTCCACGTTGGCCACCGTGCTCCGGGAGCTGTGCACCCGCAGCGCCACGTCCTTCTGGGTCAGTCCACGCGCCTGCCGCCAGCGGGCCAGGCTACGTCCGAGCGTCCGCTTCGCGTCGCTGAGTTGCTGCGGATCCACGAGGAACCTTCCTACCGGCACCGATTCGATCACGAATGTCATGGACCGTGCGAACCGACACTAACGCGCCGGGGGGGGTTGGGTGTTCGATTGTCGACGTCGAGTCGTCAATGTCGACGGTCAATATCACGACACACAGTCGCCCGAGCCGCCGTCGTCTGTTTCCTCGGCGTGGGTCACTCGTCGTACCGCACACCGGATCCGGGTTCCCGCAGGCACGGCATCCGGCAACCTCCGCAAGGGTGTGTGCTGCGAAGCGGATCGGTCGCGGGTTCGCGAGCACGCACGACGTACGGGCGAACGTCGCGGATCACCCGCGATCCGACCCCCAGGTAACCGTCCGGGCCTCCGTGTCGGCCACCCTCGACGCGGGTTTCGACACCACACCGACCCGCAACCGTCGAAGGCGGTCTCGTGGTACGTCGCCGCCCCTGCGGCTCTCAGGTCGTATCCGCGGGCGGCTGGGGCGGTTGGCCGGCGCCGGCGGCGATCATCAGGGACAGTTCGCGGACGAGGTCGTCCATGGTCTCGCCGCTGCTGGTATGGAGCAGGCCGAGCGCCAGGTCGGCGAGCAGGTAGAACCCGAGGGTGCGGGCCCGTTCGCTGGGAAAGGCGGCCAGGAGTTCCTCGGCGCCGGCGAGGTCACCGCGGCGGGTGGCCGCGATGACCCCGGCGGCGCGTTGGACCAGCTCCGCCACGGCGGGGGTGGTGTCGGGCACCGGTCAGATCTTCGGGCTCGCGGCGCGGGCGGCGTCGAAGCGGGCCGCCACGTCGGCCCAGTTGACGAGGTCCCACAGCCGGTCGACGTAGTCGGGACGCACGTTCTTGTACTGCAGGTAGTACGCGTGCTCCCAGGCGTCGAAGACCAGCAGCGGGGTCGATCCCTGCCCGACGTTGCCGTGGTGGTCGTAGACCTGCTCGACGATCAGACGCTGCCCCAGCGGCTCCCAGGCGAGCACACCCCAGCCGGAGCCCTGCACGCTCTTGGTCGCCGCGGACAGTTGCCCGGCGAACGCCTCGAAGGAGCCGAAGTGCTCGTCGATCGCCGCCGCCAGCTCGCCGTCCGGGCGGTCGCCGCCGTCCGGTGACAGGTTCCCCCAGAAGATCGTGTGCAGCACGTGCCCGGACAGGTTGAACGCGAAGGTCTTCTCCAGACCGACCAGGGCGCCGAAGTCGCCCTTGGCGCGGGCCTCGGCGATCTGCTCCAGGCCGTCGTTGGCGCCCTTGACGTAGGCGGCGTGGTGCTTGCTGTGGTGCAACTCCAGGATCTGCCCGGACATCGCCGGTTCGAGCGCGCCGTAGTCGTAGGGCAGGTCGGGCAGGGTGTAGACCGCCATCGAGGCTCCTCCGATGATCATGCAATCACTTGGTTACTGCAAATATCTTGCAACAAGGTGTGGCCATTGTGGAGCACGAGGTGTGTCACGTCGCGAGACGGTCGGACGAGGACGGTGGACGACCGGCTGATCAGCCCGCCCGGACGGCCCCGCCGACGACCGCGAGAACCTCCTCGGGGGTACGGCCCGGGGCGCCGCCCTGCGCCAGGCGGGCCGTGCCGCCCCCGCGCCCGTCGAGGGCGGCCTTCACCAGGTGTACGGCGTCGAGCGTGGCCGGCGTCGCCGCCGTGGTGGCGACGACCAGGCGGGTGACGCGGTCGGCGGGCGCGGCGACCGCCACCACGCCGGGTTCGTTCTCGGGCAGCGCGGCGCGGATCAGCTCGGCGAGCTGCCGGGGGTCGTCGTCGCCGGCCGCCACCACGCCCACGTGGCGGGTGCCGTCGATCCGTACCGCGTCGGCGGCGAGGCGTCGGGCGCGCTGCGCGGCGAGTTCACGCGCGAGCTGGTCGGCGCGGCGTTCCGCGGCCCTGGCGCGGTCGAGCAGCGCGGTGATGCGCGCGGGCAGGTCCTCACGCGGGGCCTGCAGCTGCGCGGCGAGCTGGGTGACGAGGTCCCGTTCCCGGGCGAGGTAGCGCATCCCGTCGAGGCCGACGACCGCCTCGACGCGGCGGTGACCGGTGCCGACGGACGACTCGCCGGTCAGTGCGAGCACGCCGATCTGGCTGGAGCGGGACACGTGGGTGCCGCCGCACAGCTCCCGGGACCAGGCCCCGCCGATCTCCACCACCCGGACCTGCTCGTCGTAGGTCTCCCCGAACAGGGCCAGGGCGCCGATCTCCCGGGCCCGGGCCAGCGGCATGATCCGCGCGGTGACGGGCAGGTCGTCGCGGAGCGCCTGGTTCGCGACGTCCTCGATCTCGCTGCGCGTCGCCGGGGAGAGGCTGCCGGGCCAGGCGAAGTCCAACCGCAGGTAGCCGGGCCGGTTGTAGGAGCCGGACTGCAACGCGGTCGGGCCGAGGACCTGCCGCAGGGCGGCGTGCAGGACATGCGTGCCGGAGTGGGCCTGCCGGGCGCCGAGCCGCCACCGCGGGTCGACCTGGGCGGTGAGGCGGGACCCGACGGTGAGCTCACCGCCGGTGACGCGTACGTGGTGTACGACGAGACCCTTGATCGGGCGTTGCACGTCGATCACCTCCGCCGCCCCGTCCGGACCGGTGAGGTGGCCGGCGTCGGCGGCCTGCCCGCCGGACTCGGCGTAGAACGGCGTGACGTCGAGCACCACCGCCACGATCTGGCCCTCGGGCGCCGCCGCCACCGGTTCGCCGTCGGCAAGGAGCGCCACCACGGTCGACTCGGTCGTCAGGTCGGTGTAGGCGCGCCAGTCCGTCGGCCCGGCGCTGTCGAGGATCCGCCGGTAGGCCGACAGGTCGGCGTGGCCGGTCTTCCGCGCCCGCGCGTCCGCCCTGGCCCGCGCCCGCTGATCGGCCATCAACCGCCGGAACCCCTCCTCATCCACCCGCAACCCATGCTCGGCGGCAATCTCCAACGTCAGATCAATCGGAAACCCGTACGTGTCATGCAACTGAAACGCCTTCTCACCCGACAACCGGCCACCACCAGCCGCCCGAGCCTGCGCAATCGCCGCATCCAGAATCGTCGTCCCCGCCCGCAACGTCGACAGGAACGCCTCCTCCTCCGCATACGCATACGACGAGATCCGATCAAACTCCGAGGCCAACTCCGGATACGACGGCGCCATACAATCCCGTGCCACCGGCAACAACTCCGGCAACACCGGATCCTGCCACCCCAACAACCTCACCGCACGGATCGCCCGCCGCATGATCCGCCGCAACACATACCCACGACCCTCGTTCGACGGAGTCACCCCGTCACCAATCAACATCAACGCGGTCCGCACATGATCCGCCACAACCCGCAACCGCACGTCATCCGGATGCGACTCACCCGCCACACGCCCCGACCCCGCCCCGTACCGGCGACCCGTCAACTCCGCCGCACGATCCAGAATCGGCCGCACCTCATCGATCTCATACAGGTTGTCCACACCCTGCAGGATCGCCGCCATCCGCTCCAGACCCATACCCGTGTCGATGTTCCGGGCCGGCAGTTCACCAACGACACGGAACTCCTCCTTGCTCCGCACGTCGGCGATGTCGTACTGCATGAACACCAGGTTCCAGAACTCCAGGTAACGGTCCTCGTCCACCGCCGGACCACCCGCACGCCCGTACTGCGGACCCCGGTCGTAGTACAACTCCGAACACGGACCCGCCGGACCCGGAATCCCCATCGACCAGAAGTTGTCCTTCTTCCCCCGACGCACGATCCGCTCCTCCGGCACCCCCGTCCGCCGCCAGATCGCCGCCGCCTCGTCATCATCCAGGTAGACCGTCACCCAGATCCGCTCCGGATCCAACCCGAACCCACCCCGCTCCACCGGCGTGGTCACCAACTCCCACGCCAGCGGAATCGCCCCCTCCTTGAAGTAGTCCCCGAAGGAGAAGTTCCCGTTCATCTGGAAGAACGTCCCGTGCCGGGACGTCTTGCCCACCTCGTCGATATCCGGCGTCCGGATGCACTTCTGCACCGACACCGCCCGCGCAAACGGCGGCGTACGCTGCCCGAGGAAGTACGGCACGAACTGCACCATGCCAGCGTTGACGAACAACAGGTTCGGATCATCAATCGCCGGCAGCGGAGCCGACGGCACCACGGCATGACCATTCGCCTCGAAATGCGCCAGGAAACGCCGCTTGATCTCCGCCGTTCTCATTTGCTGCCTTCCTCCGGAAACAGTTCACGGTCGCCGGTCCGCGGGTCGGCCCGCACCTCGGCGAACTGGTCGTCGAACGCCACGCCCTCGGCGAACGCCTGGTAGATCTGCTGCTCGCGCTCGGCCATGCCCTCGCGGACGTCGTCCGCGAAGTCCCGCAGCGCCTGGATCAGGCCGCTGGCCGACTCGGACAGCGAGCTGGCGATGCCGCCGGGGGTGTATGCCTGGGCCGCCCGGGTGACCTTCCGGACGACCAGCGCCCCGACGGCGAGCCCGATGCCCAACCAGAGCAGTCGCTTCATGGCCTCATCCTCTCTCCGGACCGGGACGCCACCGGCGGCGGGGCCGGGATGCCGGACGGCCGGCGCCACCGGACCGGTCAGCCGGTCCGAGCCCGGTCGGTGGCCGCACACCGGGTCGCCGTGCGTGCCACTCCCGGGCCACGCGCACCACGCGGGGCGCGCCCGCGAACGCGGTCACCGCCCGCCGCGCCGACGGCCGGCCCGGCGCTGCTCCTTCAACGCGGCCCGCACCTCGCGCTCCTCCTCGGCGTGCCGGCGCGCGGCGGCGGCCTTGCGCACGCCGTAGCCGAAGGCCGCCACCTTCACCAGGGGGTTCGCCGCGGCGGCGGAGACCACGGTGGCCAGGTTCGCGATGTTGGCGGTCACGGTCTGTGCGTGGGCGGTCATCGTGTCGACCTTGGCGAGCTGGCTGTTGACCCCGTCGAGCGTCGTCTGCACCTGGCCCAGCGTGGTGTTCACGTTCTCAATCGTGACATTCATGTTCCCGAGCATCGGCGCCACGCGCTCGTTGAGGTTGTTGATGGCCCGGGTCGCCGCGTCGACCGTGCCACCCAGCCGCCAGATCGCCCTGGCCAGCAGCAACACCAGCAACAGGAACGCCCCGGCCGCGATGAGCGCGGCGATCTGGCCGATCTCTCCGCCGTCCACCCGTGTCCTCCTCCATGCACCGTCTCGACACCGCGCCACCGTCTCACCCGGACACCCGACGCGCGACCGCTCGGCAACCAGACCGGAACGCCCACCGGAGTACCAACCGCCCACCCTACCGTCGGTGACGACCGCGGGTCGCACGACGGGGTCGGGGTGGGAATCCCGGGCCCCGACGCGGGCCACGCCGGCAGACCAGAACGGGCCCGGCAGCCGCGCGGCGGGATCCGCAGACCGCGGATCCCGCCGGAAGAGCACAAGGTTACGGCAGGAGTGTCGGCCTCACGACGACGTCGGGGTCGGCAGCAGGTCGCCGAGCGGGTCGGTGAGCAGCGGGTCGGGCTCCACGCCGGTCAGGGACGGATTGGTGCTGGGCCGCGGCCCGGTCCGGTCGTCCGCGATCGCGTTCCGCACCTTGATCGAAACCACGGACCCCTGGCAGCCCTCCCCGTCGGATGCACCGTCACCGCCGGACTCCGGGTCGGTGGTCGGGGGCACCGCCGGCTGATCCGGCAGCTCCAGGGAACAGGTGGGGGGCCGCACCCACAGGTCGAGCGTCAGCTCGTCGCGCCGCCAGCAGCTGTAGTGCTGGTTCTCCACCGGCCGCTCCGGGCAGAGTGCCACCTTCCACGGCTGCCAGCCCTCCCTGGTCAGCGCGGACTCGTAGATCTGGGCCGTCTCCTGCCAGGACCGCTCGGACTCGATCGTCCGCTCCCGGAACCGGCACTCCAGCAGACACCACCGGCTGCCGCTGACCCCGTCCACCACGTCCCGCTTGGCCCACGCCGGCACCGCCAGGGCGTCGAGCGCGGTGAAGACCGGGTCCCGGGTCGCGGCCCGCAGCCCGAGGTACGCCGGCGCCGCGCCGAGCACCAGCAGGCCCGCCAGCAGCAGGGCGATGGTCCGCAGCCGGCGCTCCTCGCGGAGCAGCCGGCGGTGCTCCGTACGGCCGCCCCGGACCGGTTCCCGCTCGCCGGAGGCGGTGTCGGGCCGGTCCGAGACCTCCGACCCGTGCGTCGGCTGCCCGCCGTCGGTTCTCGGCTCGACGCCGGCCGGCCGGATGGCGCCGGTGGACAACCCCGAGTCGGCCGGCGGCGGATCCGGCTGGCCGGGACCGCCGGGCGGTGCCGCCGGCACCCGCGCGGAGGTCTCGGACGGCGGGTCGTCCATCCGGTCGGACGGGGCGGGTCGGGCCGCCGCCCGGGCCACGGCCGGGGCGGACCCACCCTGTGGCGGACGCGGCTCGTCGGAGGGCCGGCCGGGTGAGCCCGGCCGACCGGTTGGCTGCCCCGGGACCGGCCGCGGCCGGTCCGGCATCGCACCCCGATCCGGGGGGGTGCCGCGGCCCGGGGCCGGGGGCGCACCGGCCGGACCGCCGGGGGTAGCCGGGGCGGCGCCCGGCGGGAAACCCGGTGCCCGCGGTCCGGCGAGCCGCGACGCGGGCGGGACCGGCGCGGCGCCGGCCCGGGGGGTGCCGGCGGCCGGCGGGACGTCGGACCGGGTGTCAGACGGACGCGACGCGCTCTCGCCCGGGCTGCCGGGCACGACCGGCACGGCGCCGCTGTGCCGGCCACCGGCGGCCGCGGGCCCGGACGGCCGCCCGGCGGGTGACGGCTCGACGCCGCGCCGGAGCCGTGGCGGCCACCCCGGTGACGTGTTCTCGTCCTCCCCGGTGGCATGGTGGCGGCCGCCACCGTGCCGGGGCCCGGGGCGGGCGAGCTCGCCCGTCCCACCGGCGGCCGGGCGGCCCGGGGCCGGGACCGACGCGCGGGGAGCCGGTCCCGCCTCACGGCCCCCGACGCCGAATCCCGCGCCGGTGTCGTCGACGGCGGGCGAGGACCCCGTCGGGCGCAGGGGTGGCCCACCCGGGACGGTGTGCGGTGGCACCGCGGATCCGGGTCGTACGCCCGGTCGGGGCGCGCCGCCCGGGGCGAGCGGGTCGCCGGCACCTCGCGGCGTGGCCGACCCGGGCACCGGCGGTGCGTTGCCGGACGCGGGGACGACGAAGTCGTCGGCCGGCTCCGGGGCACTGTGCCGCCCTCCGGACCGTCCGGGCGTCGGAGTCGACGGCGCCAGGTGCCGTCCCCCGGGGCGCTCCTCCGGTCCGACGCCGGCCGCGCGCGGGGCGGCGGGATCGGTCGACGCCGACCCGGGACGGGGCTGGTGGCCGGTGCCGGGACGGGGCCGCGCCCCGAAGGGCGGCGTGGGCTCGTCCGGCGGACGCCGCTCGGCCGCCGGACGTGGCCAGGGTGCCGGCTCGGGGATGCCGGTGCCCGACAGACCGCGGCCGGGCTCCGGTGCCCCGGGCAGCCGCTCCGGCCGCGCGGCGGGATCCGCGTCGTCCGGGCCGATGGCGCCGCGCCGCTCCTTGGCGGTGCGCAGGTCGGCGATCCAGCCGAGCTCCTCGCCGCTGACCTCCGGCTCACGGGGCGCCTCCTCCGGCCTGCCCCGCCCCCAGCGGTACCCCCTGCCCCGCGGTTCCCGCCGCTCGTCGTGGCCGTCGTCGCCCCGGTCCGAACCGCGCGATCTCACTGGTGTGCCTCCCCCACCGATTCCTCGCCGCTGTCCCCGGCCTGCCGGTTCTCGCCGGGCCCGCCCGCCGCGCGGCCGGCCCCACCCGTCGCCTCTGCCACGAGGTCCGTCGCGACCCGCCCGTTCGCGTCGCGGGTGCGGGCGACCCGGGCCGGACCGGCACCCGCCGCCCGTCCGCCACCCTCGCGGGCCGGCCCGGCCGGACCGGTCTGGCCGATTGGACCGGTCTGGCCGCGGACGATACGCCGGAGTACCGTCAGCCGCTCCTTCACCGCTCGCTCGGCGCCGTGCCCGGTCGGCTGGTAGTAGTCGACTCCGACCAGGTCGTCCGGCACGTACTGTTGGGCGACCACGCCGCGGTGGTCGTCGTGCGGGTAGCGGTATCCGATCCCGTGCCCGAGCCCTCGGGCCCCCGGATAGTGCGCGTCGCGCAGGGCCCGTGGTACCAGGCCACCCCGTCCGGCGCGGACGTCGGCGATCGCCGCGCCGATCGCCGTGGTCACGGAGTTCGACTTCGGCGCCGTCGCCATGTGGATCACCGCCTGTGCCAGGTTGAGCTGCGCCTCCGGCAGGCCGACGTACTCCACCGCGTGGGCGGCGGCCGTCGCCACACTCAGCGCGCTCGGGTCGGCCATCCCGACATCCTCGCTCGCGAAGATCACAATTCGCCGGGCGATGAACCGTGGGTCCTCCCCCGCCACCAGCATCCGGGCCAGCCAGTGCAGCGCGGCGTCCACGTCGGAGCCCCGCATGCTCTTGATGAACGCGCTGACCACGTCGTAGTGGGTGTCACCGCTGCGGTCGTACCGCACCGCGGCGACGTCCACCGCCTGTTCGGTGGTGGCCAGGTCGATCACCGTGCCGCCCCGGGCCCGCGCGGAGCCGGCCGCCGCCTCCAGGGCGGTCAGCGCCTTGCGTACGTCGCCGCCGGCGAGGCGTACCAGGTGGTCCTCGGCGTCGGGGGCAAGGGTGAGCGCGCCGCCGAGCCCACGCTCGTCGGTGACCGCACGGCGCAGCAGGGTGCGGACCGCGTCGTCGGACAGCGGTTGGAGGGTGAGCAGCACGCACCGGGAGAGCAGCGGCGAGATGACCGAGAAGTACGGGTTCTCGGTGGTGGCCGCCAGCAGCGTCACGGTCCGGTCCTCCACCGCCGCCAGCAGCGAGTCCTGTTGCGTCCTGCTGAACCGGTGCACCTCGTCGATGAAGAGCACGGTCGGCGGGCCGCCGGCGCGGCGCTGTCGCCGGGCCGTCTCGATGACCGCGCGGACGTCCTTGACCCCGGCGGACAGGGCGGACATCGCCACGAAGCGCCGCTGGGTGGCCCGCGCGACCAGGTGGGCGATGGTCGTCTTGCCGCTGCCCGGCGGCCCCCACAGGATCACCGACATCGGCGCCGCACCGGTCACCAACTGCCGTAGCGGGGCGCCCGGCGCCAGGAGGTGATCCTGCCCCACCAGTTCGTCGAGGTGGGTCGGCCGCATCCGGACCGGCAGCGGGGAATCCGGCGTGGGTGCGGTGAAGCCGTCGGCGCCGGCCGCGGGCACGACCGGGTCCTCCCCGTCACCGGGTCTGGCGAGTGGGAACAGGCCGTCGGACTCCATCACGCTGACATTACCGGCCCGGTTTCCGCTGTCGGAAACGCGCCGTTGCCGGCCGGCGGCGCCGACGGTCGGCGCGGCGCGGCGCCGCCGATCGGTGTGCCGTCACTCGGTGGACACGACGGTTCCGGCGGCGGACGCCCGGGGCACGGACGGCGGTTCCGCGACCGTGGAGGCCGCCGGATCGGCGGGGCGGACACCGGGACCGCGCCGCGCGGCCCGCCAGGCGGGCAGGTAGAGCGGCGCGGCCCCGGCGAGCACCACGGCGCCGACCAGCATCGCCGTGCTGACCGAGGTCGCCTGCGCCAGCGCGGTCAACACCACCCCGCCCAGCGCGCTGGCCGGGTGGGCCACCATCGAGTTGAGCGAGATGACGGTGTTCCGGTACGGCCCGTCGACCTGCCGGTGCAACAGCCCCATGTGCAGGGGGTTCGACGCCCCGTGTACGGCGTAGCAGAACAGGTGGGCGGCGATGATCCCGGCCGGGCCGGCCAGCAGCGCCATGCCGACCACCGTCGCCCCCTGCAGGATCCGCAGCAGTCCCGCGCTCAACGGCGCGCCGAGCCACCGGCTGACGTACCCGATCAGTGCCGCACCCGCGGCCGAGGCGAGCCAGGCGGCCGACCCGGTGGGGCCGAGCAGCGCCGCCGCCCGGTCCGGGTCGCCGACGACCTCGGCCAGACGCACCGGCAGCAGGGTCTCGAAGGTGACCATGCCGAAGCCCCAGAACAGCTCCACCGCGACCAGGGACAGCACGATCCGCGACCGGCGCAGCAGGCCGAACGCCTCGCCGATCACGCCGGGAACGGCCCGCAGCGAGTCACGCAGCGAGCCGACGCCGCCGGCCGGACGTACCTCCACGAGGAGCAGGACCAGGGCCACGAGGGAGGCGACCTCCACGGCCAGCGCGGCGAGCACCGGCACCGTGAGCGCGCTGAACGGGCCGAGCGGGCCGAGCGCCACCAGGCCCCCGGCGAGCAGGGCGCCACCACCGATGCAGAGGCCCACCACCACCGCCCCGGCGTTGAGGCCGCGCTCGTACGGCGCCTCGGGGTCGGCGGCCAGCGTGGCGTCGACGTACCACGACTCCAGGGGGCCGCTGTCCAGTGCCCGGTAGATGCCCTGGAGCAGGAAGACCAGGAGGAACAGCGGGAACACGTCGGCGACGACCGCCAGGGCGAGCGAGCCGATGTCGACCAGCGCGGCGACGACGAGCACCGGCTTGCGGCCGAGCGCGTCGGCGAGCCCACCGGTGGGCAGTTCCAGCGCCAGCACCACCAGACCCTGTACCGCGGTGATCAGTCCGACCTGGGACAGCGTGAGCCCGCGTTCCAGCATCAGCAGGGTGACGACCGGGACCAGGAATCCGACGGGCAGCCAGCGCAGCCCGTGCAGGACCAGGTAGCGCCGACGGACCTGGGTGGGGGTGAGCGGGGTCAAGGGGTCTCCTCGTCGTCGGCGCCGCCGGCGGATGGGGACACCGGGCGCGGAAACGGGCTGCGGACGGGGAAGGCGTGCAGGTAGAGCAGCACCAGTTCGGAGTCGTCCGGCGCGGCGGACTCCTCACCCTCGGACGGGTCGTCGCCGGACACGAGGGCGTGGCGGTAGCGGGCGAGAACGGCGTGCAGCTCACCGGTGAGCTGCCGAAGCTGGTCGGGCGTGAGCCGGAACAGGTAGTCGGAGACGTCCGCGGCCTGCCGCCACCGAACCGGGTAGTCGCGCTGGGTCTCGGCCCACCGCTCGGCCTGCTCGGCGTGCAGTCGCAGCGCGTGCCGGTGGAGCCAGTCGGCCGCCGCGCTGGCGTCCGGCTGGTCGTCGAAGTCGGTCACCTGCCAGCTGCTGAGCTGGTGGGCGGCCCGCCACCAGCGTTGTCGGCCGCCACCGCGCTCCGGATCCTCCACCACCAGGCCCACCTGGGCGAGCTGTCGCAGGTGGTAGCTGGTCGCGCCGGTGTTGGTGTCGAGCATCCCGGCCAGCCGGGTGGCGGTGGCCGGCCCGGCCGACCGGAGGGCCGTGAGCAACCGGGCCCGCAACGGGTGCGCCAGCACGCGGATCTGGTCGGCGTTGAGCCGGACCACCGAGGGACGGTCGTCGGGAGGTGGTGGAGGAGGCACGTATGCACAATATCTTTGCACAGAAGTTGTGCACAAGTTCTGTGCATGGAGCCAGGCACGGACGACCGGTGGGTCGACACCACCGCCCCCCTGCAGACCCCGGAAACGGTGGAGCCCGCCGGGCCGCGTCACGCGCGGCCCGGCGGGCTCGTCCTGACGTCGAGAAGGCGACGCCGTCGAGGGGAGCGACGCGCCGGGGATCAGCTCGGGAAGGACCCCGGGTCCACGTCACTGGTCCGGGCGTTGCCACCCACCACCGGGGTCAAGGTGATGGTCCAGATCGTGTACTGCGTCGAGGTGGTGGTGAACCGGAAACTGTCCTCGAACCGCTGGAAGCTGCAGTCGCGGCTGAACGCCTTGGCCGAGTCGTCCCAGTCCTTGCCGCCGGTCATGTAGATCTGGTACACGCCGTCCCGCACCCCGGTGACCGTGAACTTGCTCTTGGCCCGGACGTACACGCTCACCATCGGGCTCTTGGAACCGCTGCGCACGACGTTGATGACC
>Ga0310830_100739_pt1 | contig 19714 bp, 17 predicted proteins | sample WT_ome_5_FD_201301 | JGI IMG/M metagenome (GOLD analysis project Ga0310830, IMG submission 201301) | Sorghum-adapted microbial communities enriched on wild type (WT) sorghum from Joint BioEnergy Institute, Emeryville, California, United... ...
GCGCCATTGTCCAGACTGGACACTTCGCAACCCCGTTTCACGCGCATATGTCTCCGCCGTCAGTGCCCACCTTGTCCTAACGCCCGCGCGACTTCACGGACGAGACCCGCATCGCGACGGACCTCATGGAGGAGTTCTGACTCTTCCCCGCCATCGTCTGACTCTCAGGACAAGCCGGGGCGCGCGGGCGGTCAGCCGGGTCCCGGTGACGCAGGCCCGGACGACGATGGTGGTTGCGGGGCCGGCGACGGCGCGACGGGCCCGGGTGGGTGAGGCGGAGACGGCGGCGGTTGCGCGGTCGGCCCCGGGGAGCGCGGCGTGGGCGGACCGGGCCACGGCTGGGGCGGCGGCGGACCGTAACCCGGCCACGGGTACGGCGGCGGTACGGGCCGGGGCACCGGCCGGCGGCGCTGGCGGTAGTAGCGGTTGGCCGGCGGCAGGGCCAGCAACACGGCCGCGCTGACCGCGAGGACCACGGTGGCCACGCCGGCGGTCACGGTGAGCCGGTTGTACCAGGCGATGGTGTCGTAGACGTCGATGAACAGGGCCGGGGCGGTCCCGCACAGGGTCAGCGCGGCGACGACCCAGGTCACGATGCGGGCCGCCTGGAACCCCCGGGCGTTGAGGGCGGCGAGCACGACGTAGATGACCGCCACCAGGAGCGCGAACCCGCCCACGAGCACCAGGCCCAGCGCCCCGGCCGCCCCGGCCGAGTCGTCGTTCTCGGCCTCGGCGAACTGCCAGCTCCCCTCGGGTATCGCGTAGAACGAGGCGATCGCGGATACCGCGCGCATGGCCGCGACGCCGCCCAGCAGCCAGCAGGCGAGCAGCACAACGCCGGGGGCGATCCGGTGCTCGGGCCCGGAGGTGACCGGTTGCTCAGGCGAGGCGAGGATCGTCATGGTCGCACCGCTCCCGTCGTCGTGTTCGGGCGACGCCGGCGCCCGATGAGCCAGGCCCCGACCACGAGCCAGGCCAGCACCGGGGCACCGACCACCAGGTAGAACGCCACGTTCGACGTCGGCGGCTTGGGCGGATTGAAGGCCGGCAGTTCCTTGATGGGTCGGGTGGTGGTCAACCCGCCGAGCCAGACCTCCCGCCCGTCCTGCTCGACGGCGGCCGTGAACAGCGAGTCGAGCACCGATTGGGCCAGGGTGGGCCGGGTGCTGGCGAACTCCTCGTCACCGAGGTCAGTCTCGTTGATGCGGGTGAAGTCGACCCCGCCGTACACCCAGGCGTAGACGTAGTCCCCCTCGACCCATTCGTACGTGAACTCGCCCTCGGTGTACGACCGCACGTACCGCTCGAACACCTCGCGCGGACTCCACGGCTCGCGGGACACCCAGCGGCTGATGTCGCCGCTGTCGATGATGTCGGAGTAGGCCGTGCGCTTCGTGGCCGCGCGCTCGCGGAACCATTCGGCGGCGACCCGGCTCGCGTAGACCCGGCGCAGGTCGGCGTACTCCGGCGCCTCGTTCACCGCCTTGACGACCTCCGGCAGGATCAGCTGCCGGTACACGTTCTCGTTGTGCTGCTCGAACGTGCGGTCGTCGCAGAATCCCGCGGCCCCCGCCGTTTGGATGTAGTCGGTCTCCATCTTGACGTCGAGCGGCGCGTCGAGGATGAACAGCTCGTTCTCGGTCTCGTACACGGTCGCGGGGGCCGGCACGATCCACTGCCGCAACGACAGGCACTTGTCGCCCTGCAACGCGGTCCAGAACTTGCGGCCCAGCGGCGTCTCGGGGTGGATCAGCTCGCCGGTCGTCTTCTTCATCCGCAGATCCGCCTCGAGGAGGACGCGACCCGCGTCGGTGCGCCCGAACCGGTCGTCGATGATCCGGTCGGGCTCATCCGGGTTGAGGTTGACCGTGAACGCGCTCGGCGGCAGCGCCAACCACACGAAGAAGGCGTCGGACGCGAGCTGCGCGGCCCGGCGCCCACCGTAGGAGACATCGATGCTGGAGTCGGTCTCCACCTTGAACGAGAACTGGGCGCCGGCTCCTCGGTAGGTGTCCGAGACGTACCGCAGCTCCAGCGTCGAGAAGTCGACGCCGCCGAGTGCGTCGTCGCCGAGCGCGTCATCGTCGTCGAACTCCTCGGCGAGGGCCACGGCCACCTCGTTCGCCACCGCCGCGTCCTCCGGCGAATCCGGCGACCTCGTGATGGCGTCGGCGAGCGGGCCGGCCACCGGGACCTGGCCCGGAGCGGCGAGGACGCCGGGGCCGGCAGCCGCCCCACCACCCGGACTCGACGACGGCCCGCCGGGACCCGACGGTGGCACACCCCCGGGCGCCGAGGAACCGGCCGGGTCCGGGGTGGCCGTCGGTAAGGTCGAGCGTGGGCGGGCACTGTCCGGGGCTTCGGGCGCGTCCTCATCCTCGGGGATCGGCCGCGGTTGGGGCAGGGTCGGCAGGTACCGGGCCGTGACCGAGACATTGCCGTCCTGGCCGGCGGCGTCCAACTGGTTCAACGTCGCGGGCCCCGGCCTGGCGCCGAAGATGTAGACCACCGGACGGTTCAGCGACTGGGCGAGCTTCATCAGGTCCCTCAGCTGCGCAAGGCGCAGGGACGGCCCGGACTTGAACTCGAGGATCGGTGATGTCGGGTCGTTGGGGTTGTACGCGTCGACGCGGCGGTTCACGTTCGTCCCCGGGATCTTCTGGTCCAGCATCCATACGCTGCGATCGAGCCCGAGCAGCTGGTAGAGGAGTTCCTCGAAGGCGTCGCCGACCGACTTGTTGTTCACCGCGCTGATGTAGCTGCGCCGGTAGCGGTCGAAGTTCGCGTCAGGGTGACTGGCCACGTAGTCGCGCCAGTGCTGCCAGAAGTGGGCCAGGCTGCCCCTTGTGTAGTCGCCCTCGAGATCGTCCAGGTACTGCTGGAACTCACTGAACTCCGGGGATGTCGGATCGGGCGGCGCCGGCAGGTTCCACAGGTAGTCCGCCGATCCGTACTCATAGACCACCGGCTGTGCGTCCGCGGGCGGGTTCTGCGGATCAAAGCCAATCGATAAGCCGGACGACGGGTCAGGCGAAGGGCCTGCGGTTGATTGCGCCCCGACCGGCGTCGCGACGACGAGCAGCGCGACGACGACCGCCACGACGGCCGCGGCCGATCTCCGGAACCAGGGCACCGTCCCGAGGACCCGACCAGACACGCCGACCTCCCCCGATCCTGGTCGATGCTTCAAGATTCACGGCTGTGCCGATCACGATACCGAAGGGCCCCGACAGTTTCTCCTTGGATATGCCCGGTCCCCCTCGATCCGCCCGGTCCCCCTCGATCCGCCCGGTCCCCCTCGATCCGCCCGGTCCCCCTCGATCCGCCTGGTCCCCCTCGATCCGCCTGGCCCCCTCGCTCTGCCCGGTCCCTCTCGAACTGCCCGGTCCCCTCGCTCTACCTGGGCCATCGATCGGCGCGTTTCCCTCGCTCGACCTGGTTCCGCTCGACCTCACCTGGCCCAGTTGAGGTACCGGGCCCGCAGGGCGCCGCGGCGACCCCCCACGACCCGGCGGATCGTCACGATCGGCGCCGTGACCGTGCCCTTCCCGGCCGCCGGGCGAACGAACGGGACACCGGCGTACGGGTCGGCCGGCGCGGACGGATCGGGGCTGCGATACACCCACTCACCACCACGAATCCGCCGCAGCGTCTCGCCGACGTACCACACCGCACCCTCGACGAACTCGCGATGCGCCGGGTCGTCGAGATCCGCAACCGTGAGCGTGGAGAGCAGATCCTCGAGCCGGTCCAGGGAATCCACCGAGAAGTCCCACGGCCCGTGGGACGCGTGGTTGGCCGCCCACTCGGGAAACGCCCGCTCCCGCTCGGCCAGCCAGGCGGCGAGGTACTCGGCGTCGTCGGGCCGGGGCCGGTCCGGATCGATGCCCGGGGTGTGTCGCTTCGTCGGGGACCAGTCCGGATGCTCGGCTCGGTACCGGGCGCTCGCCTGCTCCCAGCGTTCGTAGACACGGGTAAATAGCTCGTCGTCGCCCTCCTCGATGGCGCGATCGACGAGGTCGGTCGGGTACTCCGGGGGCAGATCGAGCACGGGGTCGGCCTGAACCACGGGACGGTCCTCGGCCCACGTCCAGCCTCCGCCGGCCGTGCGCAGCAGCACCTCGCCTACGTAGGCGGCCGCCGCTTGGGCGAGGCCTGGCTCGGTCGCGGGCCCCCCGGCGCGGTCGACGACGATCTCGCCGACGCGGGCCAACGAATCGCCGGAGAAGTCCAGCGTGAACCCGCCCGGCTCCTCGTAGACCTGCAGGTGAACGAGGCTGAGGCCGGCCGATTCGAGCCAGTGCGTCAGGCGTGCGTCCGGTTCCATGCCGACCAGCGTACGAAGGCGGCCGATCGGTCACCGGACGACGCGGCGCGCCGGGTCAGTCAGCGCGGGGGGTATGGGCGGCGGTCAACGGGGCCGCGCCGGTGGCCAGGTCGGTCCAGGCCCCGGTGAACGTGTGCACCGCGATGCCGGCGGGGCGGAGGCCGCCGGCGTCGGCCCGCTCCGGATCGAGCGCGGCGGACAGAGCCGAGAGCCCCGGGTTGTGTCCGATGAGGAGCAGCGTGGTGGCCTCCGGCGGCGCCACGCGAACCGAGGCGAGCAGCGTGCGGACCGAGGCGCCGTAGAGGACCGACTCGTAGCGCACCTCGGGCGAGACGGAACCCGACGACTGGGCCCCGTCGGCCTGCTCCGCCTCGCCGCTCGCGGCGGCGAGACCGAGCGCCACCCCGTGCCAGGTCTGACGGGTCCGCAGCGCCGGCGAGCAGAGGACCAGATCCGGCCGGAGCCCGTGGCGGGCGAGCCAGGCGCCGGCGGCCGCCGCGTCGGCATGCCCCTGCTCGGAGAGCGGGCGGTCCGGGTCGGCGACGCCCTCCGGGTTGGTCGCCTTGGCGTGGCGCAGGATCACCAGCGTTCGAGTGCTCACCCCTTCATCCTGCCCGCCCGGCGCCGATGGCGGGACAGCGGCGCGCGAGTCACCACAGGCGGCGACGGACGGCCAGCGCGGCCGAACCCAGCGCGCCCGCGCTCAGCGCCCCAATGATGCCCGCCTCCGTCGCCTGGAACCGCCAGTACCGGTCGGCCGGGTGGTAGGTGAGCAGGTACGCGACGGCCCCCGCCTCGCGGTAGCACGTCTCCAGCAGCTCGCGCCCGTCGATCACCTCACCATCGCGGCTCGGTCGTCGGATGCATTCCTGGAAGGCGACCTCGACCCGCTCGCCGTCGTCGTTCAGGTAGCCCTCGTCGATGAGCCAACCATCGCCCAGTGGAAATGATGGCATCAGTGTAAACGTCTCGATATGACGGACCGGCGGGGCGTAGTGGGTCCGGGCCGTGGTCGCGAGGCCGCCGACGACCCCGACATAGAGGGCGAGCGTCACCGCCATCGCCGCCAGGGTGTTGCGCAGCCAGAGCCCGAGCGCCACGCCGACCGACACCGCGAGCAACGTGTACGCGCCCGGGGTCAGCCCTTCGACCTCGAACCGGGGCGTGAACAGGCGACCCCGTAACCAGACCATCGGCTCACGCGCCCAACTGGCGAGCAGTCCGAGGCCGGTCATCGCCGCCACCACGGGCAGCCCACCGACCAGCGCTTTGGTGGTCCACCACCGGGTCCGGCTCACCGACTGGGTCAGGCCAAAGATGTGGATATTTTGCTCGATTTCCCGGGCGAACATCGCGGCGCCGGTGAACACACCCAGCAGCGCGGGCAGGACCAACCCCACGAACTCGAAGCTGGCATTGATAGACTGGAATCTAACTATTACGTCATCCAGTCTCACCGCATCACAGCCCTCCGCCGTCTGCCAGCACCCGGCGATGCCCAGCCCGGCCAGGTCCGATGCCACCGCGAAGCGCACGACGACCAGGGCCGCGGCGACGAGCGCCACCAGACCGACCGACACCAGGATCAGGACGCGCTGCTGGCGCCACGCCACCCAGATCATGCCGCCACCATCCTCGTCCGGTCGCCGTTCCCCACGCGATCCCGGCCGGCGTCGCGAAAGTCCGCGCCATTGCCGGAGTCGACGCGGGCGGCGCGCAGGTAGGCGAGCGTGAGCTCCTCCAGCGAGGGCGTCACGCGGGTCCAGCCGTCGGCACTCCCCGACCAGGGCGTCCGGAGCAGCACCGAGGCCTGCCGGCCGGTGACCCGCCGCTCCACCACCGCCGACGCCGCGAACGGCATCGACTCGGCCGGGCCGATCAGCAGCTGGTGTTGGGCCAGCAGGCTCTCGACGTCCCCGGCGAGGTGGACGCGGCCATTGGCGAGGAGCAGCAGGTGGTCGCAGACGCCGTCCAGTTCGGCCAGCACGTGCGAGGAGAGAACCACGGTCAGCCCGTGCTCCGCCACCTCGGCGAGCAGGCAGCTCATCACCTCCTGCCGGGCCAGCGGGTCCAGGTCGGCCAGCGGCTCGTCGAGCAGGACCAGATCGGGTCGGCGGCCGAGCGCGAGCGCGAGCGCGACCCGGGTGCGCTGCCCGCCGGAGAGCGTGGCGACCCGCGCGGCCAGCGGCACGCCAGCCTCCTGCACCAGGCGCCGGGCGTAGGCGGCGTCCCATCGGGAGTTCAGTTCGGCGCCGGCCCGAAGCAGTTCGGCCACGGTGAAGCCGCGGTAGAGCGGCTTGTCCTGGGCCAGGAAGGCCAGCCGGGCGTGCGTCCCCCGGGTACCCGGCGGCTCGCCGAAGATGCGGATCTCGCCCTCGGTCGGGCGCACGATGCCGGCCGCGATCCGCATCAGGGTGCTCTTGCCCGCCCCGTTCGGGCCGACAAGCGCGGCGACGCGCCCAGCGGGCACGGTGAGATCGCACTGGCGCAAGGCCCAGACGACCCGCTCCGTTCGGGAGCCGGGGCGCCATGGTCGACGGAAGCGGCAGGACAGTCCGGTGGCCGTCAGGGCAGGAACCTCCGTCGAGTCGTCCACGGCCGACCCTCCTTCGTGGCGTAGCTGGAACTGCTCGTTGGCTGGAACTGCTGGTTGGCTAGAACTGCTCGTCCATGACCGACTTGGTGAGCGCCTCGATGTCCTCGCGCTCCAACCCGGCGTCCCGGGCGCGCGCCATCCACGCCACCAGCTCCTCGCGCAGTTCCCCATCGGTGACGCCGGCCCCGCGGCCCAGGGACCGCACGATGAAGGTGCCCACGCCGCGACGGGCCTCGACCAGGCCTTCGTGCTCCAACTCCCGGTAGGCCTTCTGCACGGTGTTGGGGTTGATGGCGGTCGCCGCCACCACCTCTTTCAGCGTGGGCAGCTGGTCACCCGGTTGCAGCAGGCCGAGTCGGAGGGCCTGCCTGACCTGCTGGACCAGCTGCAGGTAGGCCGCGACCCCCGACCGGCGGTCGATCCGAAACTCGATCACGAGCGCTGACCAATCTCACTAGTTAATTAGTGAAAGCAGCATGCCCATCGGTCGCCGGTTCGTCAACCCCGGGTCCGGCCGCCCCATGATCGCAGTGAGGCGGACATGGGGTGCTGGGCGTACGTCCGCTTCACGGCGATCATCGACGGTGATCGCGGTGAAGCGATTCGGCGCGCCAGACCGTACGAATGGCGCACGACGATCATGGGGCCAAGCGCGAGCAGGTGTGGCGAAGCGCGGGCGGGCATGGCCAGGCGTACAGGGCGGCGCGGCCAGGCGTACAGGGCGAGGCGGCTAGGCGTAGGGCGAGGCGGCTAGGCGTAGGGCGAGGCGGCTAGGCGTACAGGGCGAGGCGGCTAGGCGTAGGGCGAGGTAGATGGCGATGTGGTGGGCCAGGGCCGCCAGCAGGGTGGCGGCGTGGAAGAACTCGTGGTGGACGAAGACGCGGGGCCAGCCCGTCGGCCAGCGCAGGGCGCAGCAGACGGCGCCGGCCGTGTACGTCACCCCGCCGAGCAGGAGCAGCACCAGCACGGCCACGCCCCCCGCGCAGCAGGTCGGGCAGCACGACGACCGCGATCCAGCCCAACGCGACGTAGAGCGGAGCGGAGACCCACCGGGGCGCGTGCGGCCACACCAGCTGCACCACCGCCCCGGTGATCGCGCCGCCCCAGATCACGCCGAGGATGACGTTCGCCCGGTCCGCGGGCAGCAGCCGGACGCACAGCGGGGTGTACGTGCCGGCGATGAGCATGAAGATCATCGCGTGGTCGAGCCGCCGCATCAGCGCGAAGCCGCGCCGCGACCACACCCGCCGGTGGTAGAGCGCGCTCACGCCGAACATGGCGGCGACGCTCGCGCTGTACAGCACGCAACTGAGCAAGACGGCCCGGCCGGGCCGCGTGGCCGCGACACCGCTGAGCACGGCCCCGGCCACGAGCGCGACCGCGAAGCCGTACGTGTGCAGCCACCCGCGCATCCGGGGCTTGCCGAGGTCCGTCGGCGGCAGCCGCACCGCAGTCGTTCGCGTCGTAGGTTACTGAGCCGTAAGTTACCAATAAGTAGGATCGGCGCCCCCGCGCAACCGTGTCGATGGCCGATGATGGATCGCGTCATCTTTCCGGCACGGGATCTCTACGGCACAGGCAGCGGAGGCGGTCATGCGGGTACGCCCGGTCGGCGCGGACGCGCTGCTGCTGGAGGTCGACGATCCGCCCGCCTGGTTCGCGGAGCTGAACCGCCGCCGGGAGGCCGGCGAGCTGGCGGTGCTCGACATCGTTCCCGGGGCCAGCACGGTGCTGCTGGACGGCCTGGCCGACCCTGCCGGCACCGCCGAGGCGATCCGGGGGTGGCGCCCACCCCCGTCGGCCGACGAGGACGGCCCACTCGTCGAGATCCCGGTCACCTTCGACGGCCCCGACCTCGACGAGGTGGCGACGCTGTGGGGCACCGACCCGGCCGGGGTGGCGGACCGGCTGACCCGGACCGGCTTCCGGGTGGCCTTCTGCGGCTTCGCCCCGGGGTTCGCCTACCTGACCGGGCTGCCCGCGTCGCTCGCGGTGCCCCGCCGGGCCACCCCACGCACCCGGGTCGAGCCCGGTTCGGTCGGGCTCGCCGACACGTACGCCGGCATCTATCCCACGCCCTCGCCGGGCGGATGGCGCCTGGTCGGCCGAACCGATGTGACACTCTTCGATCCGGCCCGCACCCCGCCGGCGCTGCTCGTGCCCGGGACCCGCGTCCGCTTCGTCGCCCGGCCCTCAGCTGAGTCCACAGTAGATACTGCTGGAGGGGAGGCGTCGTGCTCGCCGTCGTGAAGCCGGGCCTGCTCACCACGGTCCAGGATCTCGGCCGGCCCGGCTACGCGCACCTCGGGGTCACCCGGTCCGGGGCTCTGGACGCTCCCGCGCTCGCCCGCGCCAACGCCCTGGTCGGCAACCCGCCCTCCGCGGCCGGCCTGGAGACCACCCTCACCGGCGTCACCCTACGCGCCGAGGCCGACCTCACGATCGCGGTCAGCGGGGCGGTGGCACCGGTCACTGTGGACGGTCAGCCGGTCGCCTTCGACGCTCCGGTGACGGTGCCCGCCGGGTCGGTGATCGCGGTGGGCCCGGCTCGGACGGGCGTACGGTCCTATGTGGCGGTCGCCGGCGGGATCACCGTCGCTCCGGTCCTGGGCAGCCGGGCCACCGATACGCTCTCCGGCCTGGGCCCTCCTCCGCTGCGCGCCGGCGTGGTCCTGCCGGTCGGCCCACCCAGCGCCGCACCGGACGTCACCGGCGCCGCCGCGCCGCCGGCGCTCGGCCCGATGCCCAAGGACGTGACCGTACGCATCCGACTGGGCCCCCGCCACGACTGGTTCACCGGGCCCGCCCGCGATGCCCTGCTGGAGCAGCCGTACGTCCTGACGCCGAAGAGCAACCGGGTCGGGGCCCGGCTCGCGGGCCCGGCGCTGACCCGCGCAAGGCCCGGGGAGCTGCCGAGCGAGGGGATCGTGCTCGGCGCCATCCAGGTGCCGGCCGACGGACAGCCGCTGATCTTCCTGGCCGACCATCCGACCACGGGAGGCTATCCCGTCATCGCGGTGGTGGAGCGCGCCGACCTGCCGCTGATCGCCCAGGCCCGTCCGGGCACGACGATCCGGTTCGTGCTGGTGGCCAAAGAGGCGGCCGCACCATCGGCACCGGGCGACGCCGCGGCGGGACCGGCCCCATCGACCAGCGGCGCGGCCAGCGAATCGACGATCCCGGCGCGGGACGGAACGACGAGGGGAGGCTCATGGACCTGAACGCCGACCTCGGCGAGAGCTTCGGCACCTGGCGGCTGGGCGACGACGAGTCGCTGCTGTGCATCGTGTCCAGTGCCAACGTCGCCTGTGGCTTTCACGCCGGGGATCCGGAGACCATGCGGCGCGTCTGTACGCGGGCGGCCGAGCGCGGGGTGGTCGTCGGGGCTCAGGTGGGCTACCGGGATCTGCACGGATTCGGGCGGCGGCGCATCGACTACGACCCGGCGCAGCTGCGCGACGACCTCATATACCAGATCGGGGCGCTCGACGCCTTCTGCCGGGTCGCGGGCACGCGGGTCCGCTACGTCAAGCCCCACGGCGCGCTCTACAACACGGCAATGGTCGACGAGGGCCAGGCCGGCGCCGTGGTGGAGTCCATCATGGACTATGACCGGTCGCTGCCGGTGCTGTGCCTGCCCGGGTCGGTGCTGGCCCGGGTCGCGATCGAAGCCGGCCTGCGGGTCGTGGCCGAGGGGTACGCCGACCGCGCCTACCGTCCCGACGGCACGCTCGTCCCGCGCCGGGAGCCCGGCGCGGTCTTGTCCGATGTGGACGCTGTTGTGGCCCAGGCGGTCCGGCTCGCCACCACCGGCACCGTCGAGTCGATCTGCGTCCACGGCGACACCCCCGGCGCGGTGGAGATGGCCGCCCGGATCCGCGACGGCCTGGTCGCGGCGGGCGTGACACTGGCACCGTTCGTGGAACCGGCCTAGCGGCGACCGACGGATTCGGCGGCGCCGACGAGCCACGCGACGGCCGCCGGCCGGGGAGCCGACCGCGGGTCAGTCGAGGCGGCTGACCTCGTCACCGTACGTCCGGGTGCAGCCAGGCGCCGCCGGGTCCGACCGCAGCGGGCTGGCCGGCGAATAGATGTCCCCGGGGTCGACCGCCAGGTCCGGACCAGGCTCGACGAGCACATCCCAGACGCCGGTGATCTTCTGCATGCAGAGCCCGGCGTCGTGCCTCGTGCCGTCCTTCCCACCGATCCACACATTGAGCCAGGTCGTCGCCTCCGGCGGATAGCCGATGTGGCAGGGACCATCCTGCGGCCGCTCCCCGTCGCCGCACGTGTCCTCCACGATCAGGTACCGACGCAGGTTCGGCACGTAGAACCGGGTCCCGGCCGGCCAGTCCATGGTGTGCACCTCACCCTGACGCACGTGGCCAACCGCGACCGTGATCGGGTCGTCGTAGGTTCCCCGACCACCCGCCTGGTTGTGCAGGATCGGGTGGGAGATCTGGCCCGTGGTGGGCCGCGTGTTGTCGAAGTACGAGTAGCCGGTGATGTAGGCCCGAATGGTAGCGGTAGCGGCCGGGCCCCTCGCCGGCCCGGAGGGGGCCGTCGTCGCGGTGGCCTCCCGCGTGGGCAGGGACGACACCTCCCTCACGGGCCGGGACGTGCACGCTGACACTCCAATGAGGACAGTAATCGCCAGTGCCACGCCAGCACGGCACCGCACCACACGACGACCGAGTTTTTCCACCGCAGCCAACCTCTCACGGTGTGCGGACGCTCGTCACCGAGCGCCCGTCGCGCTGTCGCGGACTGAGCCCAGGTGTCGCGGAACCGACACCGGACGCGTGGGCGGCGGCGGCGCCGGTGCGCTGGAGCTTGTGCCAGCGCAGGGCGACGCCGGCCAGGGCGGCGGCGACCGACCGCACGAGGACGATGTAGAGCAGCTGCCGGTAGACGAACTGTTGGAGGGGCAGGCTCCACAGGGGACGCAGGGATTCCCGGTCGAGGCGGAAGGCGATGACAGCGGTGAACAGTTGCAGGCCGAGCATGGCCAGCCAGGCCACGCCGGCGGTGAGGTCGCCGCTGACCGCGATGCCGTAGATGGTCATGATGTCGACGACCGGGGCGAGCAGGGGGAACACGACGCCGAAGGCGGCGAGGAAGGGCAGGCCGAGGCGACCGAAGCGGCCGGAGGGGCCTCGGTCCCGGATCGCCCCCCGGTGGATCCACATGGCCTGCATGGTGCCGTAGCTCCACCGGTAGCGCTGCCGCCACAGTTGCCGCAGGGTGTGCGGGGCCTCGGTCCAGGCCCGGGCCCGCTCCTCGTAGACGACCTTCCAGCCGGCGCGGATGATCGCCATGGTCAGGTCGGTGTCCTCGGCCAGGGTGCGGTCGCTGACGCCGCCGACGTCGCGCAGGGCCTGACGCCGGAAGGCGCCGATGGCCCCGGGGATCGTGGGCATGCACTGCATGAGCTCGAACAGCCGCCGATCGAGGTTGAACCCGATGACGTACTCGATGTGCTGCCACTTGCCGATCAGCCCGCGGCGGTTGCTCACCTTGACGTTGCCGGCCACGCCCCCGACGCGGGGGTCGGCGAACGGCTGCACCAGCATCCGCAGCGAGTCCGGCTCGAGCACGGTGTCGCCGTCGACCATGACGATGATGTCGTGGCTGGCGTGGGCGATGCCGACGTTGAGGGCGTTCGCCTTGCCCCCGTTGGGAATGCTGATCAGCCGCACGTTGGGCAGGCCCAGGCCGGCGACGATGGCGGCGGTGTCGTCGGTGGAGCCGTCGTTGACGACCACCACCTCGATCGCCGGGTAGTTCCCGCCGGCGATGGAGCGCACTGCGGCCGCGATGTTCTCCCGCTCGTTGTAGACGGGCATCACCACCGACACCGGCCGCGTCACCGGCGGCCCCCACGACCACGACGGCGACCGACGCTGGCGGGCGTGCCGGCCGGCCAGCAGGAACAGCACCGCCGTCCGCGCGATCAGCAGCACGCCGACGAGCAGAACGACCAGCCGCAGCCCGTCCAGGAAGTCGTCCGCGAACCGCACGCTCAGCACGAGCAGGCGACCCCGCCACACGTCACCCGCGGTCGCCTCGGCGAGCACCGGGATCTGCGTGGCCTCGGCCAGAATCGGCCACAGGTCCACCGTAGTCTCGAGCAGCACCGGGTCGAGGTCGGCCAGAGCCTGGGCCGCCCGCAACCCCTCGGACGCGGTCAGGAACCGGTAACCCTGGTCCTTGAGGATCGGGATGAGTCGATCGAGCGCCGCCACCGTCTGGGACCGGTCGCCGCCCGCGTCGTGGAGCAGGATCACGCCGGACCGTCCGTAGGGAGGTATCGACGCCTCGACGATCCGGTCGACACCGGGTGTCTCCCAGTCCCGACTGTCCACGCTGCTCATCACCACGACGTACCCCGCCTGGCCGGCCTCCACGACCACCGGCCAGGACGTGTCATCCAGCGACGACGCGCCCGACGAGTACGGGAACCGGATCAGCGGCGTGGTGACGCCCACCGTCGCGGCCAACGCCATCTGGGTCTGCGAGTACTCCAGGCTGCGCAGCCACGGCGACAACGCCGCCATATCGGCGTGCGTGAACGTGTGCACCCCCAGGTCGTGCCCCTGCTCGACCACGGCCTGGACGACCTCCGGGTACCGCGCCACCTCGGTACCCACCACGAAGAACGTGGCCTTCACCCCGTGCCGGGCCAGCACGTCCAGGATCTGCGGCGTCCACTTCGGGTCGGGGCCGTCATCGAACGTGAGCACCACCGTCCGCGGTGGAAGGTCGTACGACACCACCTGGCCGCCGGTGGTGTCGATGTACGGCCCGCCCGTAACGATCTCGCTCGGCACGTTCACCTGACTGTCGCTCGCCACGGCCTTGCCATCGGGCTGAAACGACGCGTCAATGTACGCCTCGTACGTCATGAGGGCGACGAACGCCGCGAGGAGAAGCAGCACCGGCACCACTGCCGCGCCCAGCCGGGGAAGCCGAGCGGGGCGCCGTGGGCCAGGCGGGACGGGAGGCGTCACCGGGATCACGCGGGTGGGCGCGTCCATCAACAGACGACTCGGCCGCCTCGGGCCCGGCACCACCCGACCATCGGGGTCGACCGCGGCTGCGCGGGTGCCCCCGGGCTGACCAGCGGCCCGCGGTCGTTGTTCATCCTCCCGCCCCCCGCGGTGAGGTTCAGGAATCACGTCGCCCCCCATCTCCAGCTCACGCGCAACCGGTCACAGGTTGTCGTCCCCGCTGTCCTCCAGGTCAGGCGGGTCCGGGTCCGACGGTGACGTCGACTCCGTCTCCGATGGAGACGACGGTGGTGATGGGGACGGCTCGGCCGGTTCGGTCGGCTCATCGGTTACGGTCGGCTCGTTGGACGGTGGCTCACTCGACGGGGACGGCTCTCGGGACCTGGACGGGGTCGGCGAGGTCGCCGTGGGCCGGGCACTCGAAGTGCCGGACGAGCCGGTGGCGCTCCCGTTGCGGGCCACGATCGGCGTGTCCGTGAGGGTGGGCTGCGGCGCCGCAGGCGGGGTGGGTGTCGGAAGCGGGTAGTCGATGCGGGGCCGGTCGCCCACGCCACCGGGCGGCGAGATCTGCCCGCCGGCGAGCGCCAGTCCGAACACCATCACGTACGCCAGGCCGGCCACGCTCGTCCCGTACGCCACCGTCCACAGTCGGCGGCGCCGGCGACCGGTGGTGTCGACGAAGACGGGCCTTCGACCGGGCGTGTCGCGACCGGTCGACCAGGCCGACTCGGTCGGCTCCCCGATGGGATCCCTGGTCCGCAGCCGCAGCAAGGACCGCAGAACCGCGAGCCCGAACGCCACCGGACGCGCCACCAGGAGCAGCGGCCGGCTCAGCGCGCCCCGCACCAGGCGGCCCACGGCGAGGTCACGACGCGCGACCCACCAGATGACGGTCGGGGCCACGGCCGCGCCGACCCACAATCCGGCCGCCTGGAGGAGCACCAACCACGACGGCGTATCCATGCCCAGCGCCGTCCAGAGCAGCGTGGACCACCGGGGCGCGTCGGCCGGAGGCCCGGGCAGGGCCATGAGCAGCCGCCAGGCCGCCGCGGCGAACGCCGCGACCGCCCATGTGGCGACGAGGCCGGGCACCGGCCACCCAGTGATGTGCACCGCCCACGCCAGCCGGGCCCGCCCCTTCCGGGCCAGCGGCGACGGCCACGCCTGCAACCAACCCTGCACGGCGCGGGTGTAGTGGCGCACGGCGGTGTGCTGGTTCGCCCCCGGGGCGACGACCCGGACCCCGGGATCGTGGCGGATCAGCACGCCCAGTCGGCGCAGGCGGACCCCGAGGGTGTAGTCCTCGGCGGCTCCCGGCCGCCACGGCCGCGGGCCGAGTCGCGACAGTTCGGACAACCGCACGAACGCCCCGTTGACGCCGAGTCGGGCCGTGCCCCACCGGTTGCGAACCAGGTTCACCGCGTCGGCGAGGACCCCCCGCTCGTAGTGCAGCGCGGCGCCGAACCCGCCCGCGCCCACGATCCGGACCCGCGCCTGCACGGCCCCGACCCGTGGCTCGCGAAAGGCCCGCCACACCTCGACGGCCAGGGCCTCATCTGGTAATGTACCTGCGTCGATAACGCCGACCACGGTGCGGGCCGGATCTTCCCCGTAGTCCCGGCACCGGGCCCGGATGAGGCGGTACGCGCGGTTGAGCACGTCCGCGCGGTCCAGCCGCGGTGGCACGACGAGCCGGTGCATATCGGCATGCTCCGGACGCTCGTGCTGCGACAGGTCCGAGACCACCACCACCGCCCGCGTGCGGCACCGCAGGCGGAGCCCGACCGCCCGCACGGCCGTCAGCGTCGCCGGCGTCGGGTTGACCAACACCAGCCACAGCACGGACGGAGCCGCCGAGCCGCCGTCGTTCGCGGGCACGTGACCTGAGGCGGTGGCATCGGCCACCCGGCGGGCGGCCTCGCGGGCCGACAACACGGCAAGGCCCACGTGCCACACCGAGACGACGGCGAGACAGGCGACCCCGGCAACTATCAGCGTCATAACCGTTCCGGAAGGTGGGGGTTGGAGCCGGAATCGTCGCGCCAGTACCGCTCGCAGCCTGGCCCACCGCAGGCGACATGTGCCGCCTGACCAGCGGTTACCAGCACACTACGACTTCGTGATCAACTGAATCAACCGACACGCTGACGACTACCTGACTGTTCGTCGGGCAGATATAAGAATTCAGGCACAAATGAAAACACCGCTCGCGTTTTGCCTGCGGAAATTTCCAGCGAAAGAGACAAAAGCCACAGTGATAGGGCCGGCCACCCGGACGGGCCGGCGCGGCGTCCATGGTCCTCGGCCGTCCATGGTCCTCGGCCGACTCGGCCTCGACGTTGCTGTTCGTCGACGCTACTGGTCGTCAGGTAACTACTGGCCGCCAGAACACTACTGGTCGTCACACTACTGGTCGTCACACTACTGGTCGTCGAGGCCACGCAGGACGAGCGACAGTCGCGTGGCGCCATCCGGGGTGACGACGATGGGAACGCCCCAGTCCTGACGCGTGAGGTAACAGGCCGCGTGCTCTCCGTCGTCGTCACAGGTGGCGGCCCGGGCCACGACCTGCAGCACACCACGCTCCACATTGGACGAGAGCACGAGCGTCCGCTCCAGCTCGGTGCTGACCCCGGCTCCGGACACCAGGAGCTCGGGCGGCGACGCGGAGACCTCCAGGCGGGTCGACGGCCCGTACGTCTCGTCCAGCTTCTGCCCGGGGGCGGGGGTGAACACGACCCGCAACGACACCTCACCGGGGGCCAGCAGCGTGGGCGGCCGCTCGGTCCGCAGCCGTACGGGCTCCGCCATCAGGCCCTCGGTCAGGCTCAGCGGGACCAGGCGGTGGGCCGCCGACTCGACCACGACCAGGCCGCCGTCGGGCAGCACCGTGATGCCGCTCGGCTCGGCCAGCCCCGTGGCCACCGTCGACACCAGGTCGGTCGCCGGTTCATAGCGCCGGATCGCGCCGTTGTAGGTGTCGGCGATCAGGACCGTGCCGTCGGCCAGGGCGCAGACACCCAGGGGGTGCTGCAGCAGCGCCTCGCCCGCCTTGCCATCCATGTGGCCGAAGTCGAACAGGCCCTGGCCGATCGCGGTGCCCATCTGGCCGTCGCGCACGTAGCGCAGCGCCGACGACTCGGAGTCCACGATCCACAACGTGCTCCCGTCGGCCGAGACGGACAGGCCCGACGGCTGCGCCATGAAGACCTGGTCCAGCGCGCCGTCGCGCAGGGCCTCCACGGTCGTTCCGGCGTACACGCCGGCGGTTGACTGCACCGGGTCGAACCACCACAGCTGGTGGATGCCGGCCATCGCCACGATGACGCGGCCGTCGTACCAGGCCACATCCCACGGTGACGAGAGGTCGACCTCCAGCGCCGGATGGGCCTCGAAGTCGACCGTGCCCCGCCAGGGGCGTCCGGTACCGGCCACAGTGGACACTTCCCCGGTGTCCAGCCGGACTCCGCGCAGCAGGTGGTTCACCGTGTCGGCGACGACCAGGTCGTACCCGACGATCGCGGCGACCTCGGTCGGCAGTCGGCACAGGCCGTTCGGTTCCGAGAACTCAGCGCTCTCCGCCGGCCCGTCCGCCCGGCCCCGCCGGCCCGACCCGATGCGTCGCACGACCCGGTCGAGTCCGTCGAGCACGGCGATGCTGTGGTGCGCCGCGTCGGCGACCAGCAACTCACCCGCCGGACCGACGATGGCCTTGGCCGGGAAGCGCAGGTCCGTGCCCGGCTCGGGCGCGGCGACGTAGCTGCCGTCACCCCGGCGCAGCGTGGCGCGCTCGGTGTGGACCTTGACCAGCTCGTCGATGAGCCGGGCCAGTCCTTCGGCGTGCCCCTCCCCGGCCATCGAGGCGACGAGGTACCCCTCCGGGTCCACCACGCACAGCGTCGGCCAGGCTCGCGCGGCGTACTGGTCCCAGGTGCGCAGGTCGGGATCGTCCAGCACCGGGTGCGTGACGCCGTACCGCTGCACCGCGGCCGCGAGGGCCTCGGGGTCGCGCTCGTGCTCGAACTTGGGCGAGTGCACGCCGATCACCTCGAGCACATCGCGGTAGCGCTCCTCCAGCGGCCGCAGCTCGTCGAGCACGTGCAGGCAGTTGATGCAGCAGAAGGTCCAGAAGTCGAGCAGGACGATGCGACCCCGGAAGTCGGTGATCGAGTAGGACCGACCACCGGTGTTCAACCAGCCCCGCCCGCGCAGCTCCGGCGCCCGAACCCGAGTCATGCGGCCCATCATGCCGGACCCCCGGCCACCGCTGACCGGGCGGCCGCACCAAGGCCCCGACCGGTGACTGAACGCTCCCGACCGGTTACCGCACCGCCCGGGCCGGGGACGCGAGCGCCCCACCGGCGAGGGCGCGCCGGTCGGTTTGCCGATCGGCTCCGTTGCCGGTGGGGAACGCCGCCGGTCAGTTGGCCGCGGGGACCAGGCACCGCGCGGAGCGGCCGCCCGTGGGCTCGCGAACCTCCAGCCACGGCTGGGTCACGTCCTGGCACTCGGTCTGCGAGTCGACCGCCGAGACGATCCGGTACGCCTCCGGGTCCGAGCAGTCGACGACCACGCCGGTGGAGCCTTCCTTCTTCACGCAGGAACCGACCGGGTACTCGGCCCCACTGCGGTCCAGCGCCAGCCCGACGTACGAACCGACCCCGACGACGGCCAGCACCGCCACCGTGACCAGGGTGATGATCAGGCCACGCCGCGGCTTGGGCTGCGGCGGGGGAGCGGCCCGCTCCGGCCGGTCGTAGCCACCACCGCCCGGTCCCGACGGTCCGCCACCCGGTCCACCGCTCGGCCCGCCCGCGGGCGGTTGACCGAACGGGCCTGACCCGGGCGGCGGCGAGACGGAGGCCGACCCGAACACGCTGCTCGGCCGAGCCGGCGGCGGATCATAGGCCGGCGCGGGCGGCTGGCCGAACGGCGCGGGCGGGGCACCGTACTGCGGCGGGGCCGACGCGTAGGCCGGGGGTGCGGGTGGTCCGCCGTAGGGCGCGGAGGCCGGCACCGAGGCGCTACCGGTGACCCGGGCCTGCCCACTGGCCGGCGGCTGCCCGACGGGAGCGGCCGGCGCCGAGCCGGACGCGCCCGGGGCGGAAGCCGGCGAACCCCCACCCGCCGGTGGCTGTCCGAACGGCGGCTGGCCCGCGGGTGGTTGCCCGAGGGGTGGCTGCCCGAACGACGGGGCGCCCCCGGGCTGCTGTGCCGCGGGAGGTTGGCCGAACGACGGCTGACCCATCGGCGTGGGCTGGGCGGCCGGCGGGGCCGGCGGCGTACCCGGCGACTGCTCGCCGGGTCGCGGCCCGCCGAACGGCGGCGCGGGCGGGGCCGACGGCCCGCCGAATGGAGCGGCGGGCGGTGGCGGCGGCGTCGGCACCGAGGCGGAGGCGGTGAACCGTTGCGGTGGCTGCTGCGGCCGGTCGGCGTCGGCCGGGGGTTCGGCCGGTGCGTACGGAACTTCCGACATGCTGCCTCCTGCTCTCTCCTACCGCCGACGCCGCCCGCCTCGCGCGGGCGAGCCGAGGACACCGTACCTGCCCAGGCCCGCCGCCCGTTACCCCCGGCCGCGTCGGGTTTACGCCCAAGCGAGGAGCGTCATTACGCCCACGCCAGGAGCGTCGTTACGCCAGCGTCGTCACGCCCACGCGAGGAGCGTCGTCTCCGGGTCGGAGAGGAACGCGCCGACGTCGCGCAGGAACAGCGCGCCCAGCTCGCCGTCGATGATGCGGTGGTCGAAGGAGAGCGCGAGCGTCGTGACGTCGCGGACCCGCA
>Ga0310830_100751_pt1 | contig 19498 bp, 19 predicted proteins | sample WT_ome_5_FD_201301 | JGI IMG/M metagenome (GOLD analysis project Ga0310830, IMG submission 201301) | Sorghum-adapted microbial communities enriched on wild type (WT) sorghum from Joint BioEnergy Institute, Emeryville, California, United... ...
AAAGATGCGGTCGATTTCTTAGTATCGACAGGTGCAACAAACGGTAAAACAGAAACGCAATTCGGCGTTTACGAACAAATCACTCGCTTGGATGCAGCGGTGATCTTGGCGAAAGTATTGAAACTTGATGTAGACAACGCAAAAGACGCTGGTTTCACGGATGTACCGAAAGACCGTGCGAAATACGTCAACGCGTTGGTTGAAGCGGGCATCTTGAATGGGAAAAGCGAGGGCAAATTTGGTGCCTACGACAACCTGACTCGTGTCGAAATGGCGAAAATCATTGCCAACGCTTATAAATTAGAAAAACAAAACGACAACGCGCTTCCGTTCACGGACGTCAACGCAACGTGGGCTCCGTTCGTTAAAGCGCTCTACGACAACGGCGTAACGAGCGGCAAAACGGAAACGAGCTTCGGCGCGTACGAAAACATCACGCGCGGTGACTTTGCGCGCTTTGTATATCGCGCGGCAAACTTGAATGTTGATGTTGATCCGGAAGTTGTGTCGGTAAGTGCGATTGGCGCTAAAAAGTTAGAAGTTAAATTCAACAAAGCTGTTGACACAACAAAAGCTACCTTTGAAGTGAAAAAAGGTTCTGTAAAAGTTAATACTGAAACCATCACATTTAATAATGAAAAAACTGCAGCCGTTATTGAACTAACAGGAAAATTAACAGCTGGCGAGTACACTGTGAACGTTACTGGCTTAACTGATCAGGTTTTAACAGCTACTACAACTGTTGAAAATGAAAGAGTTGAAACTGTAAAAATTCTAAGTGAAAATGCAGTTTTGAATAAAAATGGTAAAAATGTTACCGTTGGTTATAAAGTAGAGAACCAATACGGTGAAGATATCACAGCTACAACTGCGTTAACAGCAAATGCAGCTGGTACAGTAGTTAACGGCAATGCAAATCCTTCAAAAGGTGTAGTTACTATACCTGTTAAAGATGGTGTTAAAGAAGGAGATTCAATTGTTTTAACACTTGTGCATGCTGCTAGTGGAAAATCAGCTTCAGCAACGGTAAAAGTATCACCAAAAGCACAAGTTTCTGAAATTGCTATTACTGGTCTTTACAACAAAGATGGTAAGGCTCTAACTGAAACAACTGATCTTTCTAAAGATGCATTCTACTTATTGGTAGAAGGTAAAGATCAATATGGTAATGTAGTAGATGAAGCTGCTCTTGATGCTTCCAATGCTGTACTGATTAATAACACGAATCCTTTAATTGTTAAGGTAGCAACTGATTTTGAAACAATTAAAGTAAATGGAAAAGATGTAACAGCATTGAGACTAAATGGTCCAGTTACAGCCGGCGAAACGACTGTTATGCTGATCTCTACTGCGAGCGGTAAAAATGCTACATTTAAAGTGAAAGTAGCAGAAAGTCAACGTACTGATACAGTAACTTTTGAAGTTCCAGATTTAGTTGTAGCTAATGAAAAACTATTTGTGCCAATCCAAGTTCTTGATAAAGAAGGTAATCTTGTTACAGATGAAAAAGTTCTAAACGATGCAACAAGAGGTATTAAAGTATCTGGTCTTACAAATGCAGTTGTTAAAAAAGTAGATGGAAAAATTGGCGTAGAAGTTCCTGCTGAAAATGTTAAAGAAGGATACATTTCTTTAGTAGCAGTATCTTCTACTGGAAAATCTACTATTGCAAACATTCAAGTTAAAGCAGAAGCAAAACCTGTGCGGGTTGAAGGTGTAACATCTGACATTAAGACAACAGTTCTTACAGGTTCACCTGCTCAAACACTTTCTGTAGATAATGTGAAGATTATTGACCAATATGAGCGCGAAATGTCAGCCGCCCAAAAAGCAAAATACTTTACTGGTCAAACCCCTAAATACTCTTTAGTAATCAAAGATGAAAAGCCGGAAGGTAATGCTGGTGCAGTTAACATTATAGATGGGAACAAAATTGTTCCAATTGCTAAAGGTACAGAAAAAGTTACAATTTCAATCAAAGATGAAGTTAAAGATGAGGTACTTACAGGCAGTGAAAAATCAGTTACCTTCCGTGTAACAGATGGCACAGAGTATAAATCATATGAAGTGAAATCTGTCGGCACTGTGTATGATGAAGTAGCTGCTGGTAAAACTGATAATGATGCATATGATAAAGCAGTTGAAGTATATGGTGTGCTTGATGATGGAAGCAAAGTAAAGCTAACACATGGGGTTGACTACACTGTTTCGTCTACAAATGCTACATTTAATACTGATGTTGCTGATGGAACAATCGATGTTGATAAAAAATTCACATACGGAAAAGATGAAACAGAAATTAAACTTCCTTTAACTGTAACAATTAACGCAACTGGTGAGAAATTAACCCAAGATGTTACGATTTCCAAAGTAGCTCCAAAAGTTACTAAGTTAGAAATCGTAGAAAATGGTAAATTAGCTGACTTAAATGCTGGTAAACAAGTTGATGCTTTAACAAGTATCACTTATGATGCAGCTACTGCAAAATCACCATTCAACTTTGTCCAATTGGTTGCAAAAACAGATGTAGTTGCAACTGACCAATATGGTGTACGTGTTGAATTAGATGGTTCTGATGATCAATTTCCTGATGGTACTCCTATCGTAACCACATTGACTTTCACTAAAGTTGATGGAGACTTAAAATTTGATAGAAACGGTACTGCATCTGCAGCAGTAACTGAAATCCCTGCAAACTCAGTATTTAATGTGGTTGTATCTGCAGATTCTTTAACTGCAGGACCAGTTAAAGTAACAGCTACATCAGCTTATTCATCAGCTCAAGCTGCTGCACAAAAAGTAGTTGATGATGAAGCTGCTAAATATGAATCTGAAGTGACAATTCCTAAAACTACCAAAGCTGATGAAAATATTACTGCAGTTGTACAAAAATTGAAAAAAGATCAAATAAAAAACGATGGTGTAACTGTTGCTGTTAAATCAATTAAAGAAGATAAAGGTAAGTATTTAACTCTTACTGATGGAGTTCTAAAATTAGCTAAACAAGCTGCTAATGATGCTACTGATAATACAGCTGTAATCGTATTAAGCTTTACTAAAGATGGTAAAGAAGCTACTAAAGAGGTTACTGTTAAAATCGAACCTCAAGATGCATAATTTTGTAGGTTGGGTATCCATCACTGTCTGAGACGGTCCGAATAATGATGAAAGGTCTCGCGGAGAGAAATCTCTGCGGGGCTTTTCTTTTTTCTTCCTTTTCTTTGATTAAAAAGAAAAAAGGCAAAGCGACAATGGCTTTACCCTGAAATGGATGATATCTAGTCATCTGAGATTTTAATCAAAACCTCTTCTCTTTTCCGTTTTATTTCGTTTCCAAAGATACGGACCATTGAAGAATAAGCACTTTTAGCCTGTTCGTTTTTAACCGCTCTTTCCAAGTATTTCATTATCTTTTCGCCGCTATCTTCGTTTTCTTGTGGGGATAATAGATCCATCTCCTTCTGATATCGGAGCAAGACGCCATGGATGAACTTGATCCTTTCTCTTTCTTTTTCTTCATCGATTAGTTCATATATATCTTTTGATTGATGAATATCTTCAAGCAGTTTCTTAAATTCTTTCGATTCCTCATCGTTTAAATAAATATACGGTAGTTGGCAGCGTCTATCTTTAGAAACAATGCGATCAAATTCTTCTGATGAAATATTCGTTATATCTAGAATTTCATCTCGGCTTAGACCGTGTTCGATTAATTTTTGAATGGTGGGTACTAGAGGTATCGTGTGTTCTTCTTTTTCTTTTATTAACTGATTTAATTGTTCCATTAAATGCTCTTGTTTTTTTATAAGGTTATTGAAGTCTCCGATGCATTGCTTGGTTTGGGCATTAATTCTTAGTAAAACATCCATTTGAATACACCTCTATACTCTTAATTTTATTAATGCTGCCGGATCGCTTGGTTGGTTTTATTGTGTTTTTGCCACATCTATAATTATTTAATCATCTCATCCGGCAAATTGATAGTAGCGATCATCGCGCGAAGTGATTTGCCAAGTCTAATTCTTAATCATTTTCATTTTTAAATAATTGTATTAGATACATGCTCTAACTAAAATGAAAAGTTTTGTATCTATATTTGTAGTGAGAGTATTCTAAACAGAATATGGCTACGACAATAACGAATCCGCTGATGATGCTAAAGATCTTGCTTAATTTTTTTCTATTTATAGGATATTCAGTAGGAGGATTTTCTAGACTTTATAGTGAATAATTGGAAAAGAGGGGGGCGGGTCAAGGAAGGGGGACAGAAAGCATTCTCTGTATTGAGTAAAAGAGATAGCGGAATTGTTGTCTGAATTTAGTGTCGAAACAGAAAAAGTCGATGATTTCTTCGAAGCAGCAAACACTATATGACGAGAACAGAGAAAGCGGTGAAACGAATAAACCATAAAGCGGGTGAATCTCACATGATCGATGGAGTGGAGTTGGAACGAGTTTTTATTAAGAAGGATGTGGTAATGAAGAAACTGTATCAATTCATGGAAGTAAGGGCTTCCTTTCATTCCTTCCCCTTCGTATATGATTCTCGTATTCGTTTAAAAAGACCGCTATTATCCAAGGGAGAATGGTTTTTTGACTCGTTTGCTATTTGGAACGAGAAAACGAAGCGGCTAGAGGAAATTAAGGGTCTTTACTCTGATGTGTTGCTGGACGAAATTAAGCAGCTAATTCTTAAAGGTATGGAAGAACAAAAGTAAATACATAAGAGATAGCCTTTTTATCGAAAAAATTCGGTTAGAATAGCGGAGGGTGAGAGGTACAATATTTAAAAGATTGCTATTTTGTACTTATTATTTGTTGAAAAGAAAAATGAGGTCTTTTGGGCCGCTATGGCATGGTTAAAAATCCATCGGTTGAATGGTTATGAAAAAGTATTCATTCAAACCGATGTTTTTTATTTTTATTTATATTAGCTCTGTGTTCTCAATTACCTCGATTTTTCACCAAAAGAACGTAAGAACCATTAATCGTTTGCTATAAACACTACAGGGGTTTTTCTTTTTTTCTATTTTTAAAAAATAAAAAGGAGAAGCTTTACGAACTTCTCCTTCACTACTCCCGCTCCCATTCCTTTCCGCAATCCGGACATTGCCATTTAATGACACGATCTTCTTCCCGACTGTAAATGCCGATTTTTCTGGATCCATGAGTAGCGCCGTAATGATGCTGGATTTCTTTCGGGATCGGCGGTCCTTGCAAATCAGCCCCGCAAAACGGACAGTATTCTTTGTTATCATCCATGTTTTTTCACGCCCTTCTTATATGGATTCGGTTCGATTTGTCTCTTGAAGCGGCAATCCCCTGTCTCCCGCTGGCATGGTCGAGTCAATGGACGAATGGAAAATATGCTTGTTTTCTTGCTCAATGATAAGGGGGTGGGAGCGGGGAAGGATGCTGCTTGTGTCCATCGTTCTCTTGATTGTTCCGTTGATCCCTGTTGCACAAAAGTCAATCCCATTTCAATACAATGCTTTTTTTATCTATTGTAACAAATAAAGAATGACTGCGCTCTTTTGCATTGGAATATATGCAGATTGGGTTAAAACCAGAAAAAGCATCCGTTAGAATAATAGTGTACGATTCTTTTTATTTACTTTTGCTTCAACAATTGAATAAACAATGGCCTTTTGGGTCCGAAGAATGGGTTAAAAATCATCGGTAGGGATGTTTGACGAAAACAGTCGTTGGCATTCTTGCCGATGTTTTTATTTATCAACATTCTTAATGGAGGGATACTCATGAATCGTTATTATGTCGTACGAAGAATCAAGGAGAAGGATGAAGAATTTGCGGTCATTGATGCATTATCTTTGGATGAAGCAAATGCTATCTTTGAAGTGCGTTATAAAGATTTTAAAGAAACCATGCAAAAAGGAGAGGCATTCTTTATTTTTCAAGCAAACGAACCATTGACGTTTGATGAGAATCATCAGGTCGTGTTTCCAAAAGGGAGAATGGCAATGATTCATAAATTGTCTTAGAGCGAAAAAGAAAAGGAAAGATGGTTTCTGAATGGTTCAGAAGCCATCTTTTTTCGTTTCCTTCGATGGTTACGAGCAATCGTAACCTCATCATGATCCATCTTAAAGGATTTTTTCTTAAACCTGATTATTATTGCCGCGATCATCGTTACGATTTATCGTAACCCATTATTGTATCGATGTTTTGGATGATATGTCCTACACATCCTCCGTGTCTAACTGGATAAATGTTATATCTTCACTCAGCATCTCCAACTCTTCCTCTATGTCCTTTAAGTCATGATCACCTTGCAGAGCAGGTATGATATACGGAGTTCGATTCGGATGAAATACGATTTGTTCAAATCCCTCTGGCTGCAGTTGTTTCACTTCATCCCTTTGATGAATCTTCATGAGTCTTTGAATGAATTGATGAAAGTTGGTGTACAAGGATGAGTCATACGCATTGCCCACATGAACGAAAACGATTTTGTATGATTTTTTATTCATGGCAATGGCATAAAATAATGATTGATCTGACTTTCTAATGAATGGAAGAATATGATGATAACCCCGTTGATGAAGTTTTTCATGAAGCAGTTGCTTAGCTGCTTCATTTAATTTCATACGCTTCATTTCAAAACGCAGGGTTTCTTCCACCCTATTGAGCGGTGTCATGAGCAGGCGAATATCTGCTGCTTGATCGGGATCCATACTCTTTAAATAGGCAGATACGATATTCGTCCATCGCCGCTTCATCCCGTATAATTGCTGCTTCTCATCGGTAAGAAAGAGGATTCCCTTAAATGGAATGGGCAAGTTGTTTTCCTCCAAATAGGATAAGAAGTTTTTGTAGTTTTGAAATTTCGCGAGCAATTGGGAGTGGCTTTCCGTTGATCGATCCACTTCGATCCAATAGGCGTCCCCGTTTGGCAATATGATTTCTGCATCTGGTCTGATTTTGCCATCCATGTTGTTGTACGTATAGGGGGTTGAGCAATACATGGAAAGCCGGTGATCGACAGATTCTTCTTCAGAGAAATGGATACGTAAACGAATGAAAAAGTCGATCAATAGTAAATGATGACTGATTTGCTGCTTCGGCGGCTGATACAGGCTATACGGTAAATCGGATTGTGTCGGAATGCCGTTCTTTTCGTTTAACAAGATAAATCCGTTCTCTGTTGCTCCAACATCGATATTCAGCATTTCTTTAACCGCCTCAAATCCTTTCGTTGTTAAATAATAAATGGAACCCGGCCGAACACTGTCTTCTAGTTTCTTGGAAGCGACTAAGTTTTGTTTCTTCAATTTGCTTAGATAGTTGTGGACGCTTGATTTCTGCGTGGGAAATGGCTTTTCGGATTCATAGTATATTTGGGACAATTGTAAAGCGGTCATGCCGCGATAATAAAAAAGATACGCTAGTAGTTTCATCGAACAATGGGTCAGCTGGTATTCGCTAATGATGCTCATCTTTATCCTCCTTTGAAAGTTGATGTTGAGTAATGAAGTTCGGGTTGTCAAAAGGCTCTTTGCCATCACGCCGGCAGTGGCGCGAAAACCGCTTGTCGTTTGGCCGGATGCTGTTTGTCACCTAAAAAATGGCTCAGTGAATCAGCCGGTGATCGCCTCATCATCGAAATCATCAAGTGACTGCTTAGGTGAGTGCAAGCGATGGCGTTTGAAATAGTGTAGCAGGTGTCCACCCATATTCGAATAGCTTGATAAAATTCGGTGTCTTCCTCTATCTATCCACCAAAACATGCTAATCACCTCAACCTTTCCCGACATCCAGAAGACCGGTGCAAAACAAAAGTGTCCCGCTTAGTCGATCGTGTGTACTTTTATTAAAATGTTCATCAAGTCTTCGAATACAGGAAGTTTTCGAGTATATTGCTTATGCAGTCAAAAAGACGTTTGATGATTCATTGATGCTTTCATGAATAAAGGAGATGTTTCGATGAAGACGGCAGGAGAAATTGTACGTTATTTAAATGAAACGGGTGCCAATGTGTATGAATTGAGTAAGGAATTGGGACTTTCGGAGACCACCTTGCGTTCCAGATTGTTAAAGCTGGGATATCGGATGAATCAAGAGGGACAATGGTATTTTTCCGGTGAGCCTGATAAGGAGCCGAAAGATGCCGATATTGTGTCAAAGAAACGAATGATCATACCAAAAGATCTTCATTCACGTCCTCGAGAGAATGTAAAGTTTTCCGCAGAGGCCAACATTCATCAAGCGTTAATGCGGTTAGATTTAACCGGGAAGGGAGTGAGAACGACCATTACCATTCAACCTGAATATCTGGAGGGGATGAAGGAACTTGCCGCAAAAACCCGATTGCGGATTTCCGATCTATATTCATTAGCTATACGGGAGTTTTTGGACAAATATCATTCAAAAGGGTAAGAGCTAAAGAAAAGGGTACGGATGTTTTTTAGGCATAAAGCATCTGCGCCCTTTTTGGCAATAGACGATAAAAATGACGGTGATGTGACGGTTAAATATTCGGAGAAACCTTGATATATCAAGGATGTGACGAATGTGACGGTTGTGACGGTCGTAATACTCATATAAATATTGGTTTAATATGTATATGGTATTGACTAAATGATATAACTATTTATTTTTATAATACAATATATCGTCACTATCGTCACAACCGTCATAAACCTTGTCCCATCAACATTTGTGCATATCCTCAACCGTCACTCCAACCGTCATATACCGTCATCGATCCGCTTCGTATTTGTTGATCCAACTGCGAACCCGTTCTGGTTCTATTTTCAGTTCCCTCGCAATTTCCTCAATGGATCGGCCTTGTTCATATAAATGGATTGCTTTTGCCTTTTTTCTTGCCCGCTCGCGAGCCGTTTTGGCGCGGGTTTGGCATTGGGGCGAACAATAGTTGTTATTTTTTGCTTTGGCAATAAAAATATGATGGCAGTTTGGATTTTTGCAATGTTTATAGCGCTTTCCGGCAACAAAATCTTGATGAACCATAAAATAAATCGCAGCTAAGAGACTTGAAAATGTCCAAGTATGGTCAATGGATCCATTTATGTCAAATGATATTTTGGGGGAAACCCCCTTTAAACCGGTTTCCATAATCGCTTCTAAATAAACAATACACATTTCAATGAACGTTTCTTCCAGTTTTAAATCAATGATGGCAGAAAAAATTTCGTCAATATCGTTGAGCAGCGATTCAAACTGTTGTCTTGAAAAATCCTTTTTATTTGTATGAAGCTTTTCTATTTGTGATAGGATGGACGTTAGCTTTTTCTTTAACTTAGGATGTTGCAATAAATCTTTTACTGGCTGTAGAGTCCAGTGACCAAGGTTATATTCATAAAATAACATAAATCGTGTATTTTCAGTGAGAATGGAAATGTCATGTTCTTTGATTACCCTATATAATTCAACAACCATTCTTAATCGTGCAATTTCCTGTTGGAATTCCTTCAGATAGATACCTCTATTGACGATGCTTGAAATTAAAAATAATTCTTCTTCGCTATAAAAGTTTGAAAAGATGCCAATTCTATATCGTAATTGTTTTAAGCTATACTGATGAATCAAATCCTTCTGTAATTCCTCATCCATAAAAAGCGGATTATATAGAAGTCCATAGTTTTGAACAAACCGGTAGACTTGTTCAGGATCCTTGGCATTTAAATTCAAGAATAAAGTATGTACATCAAAATCAACCTCTACATAATCTTTTCCTAAAATCTCCTTTAATACTCCCGTTTCCATTTTAGAAAAAGGATCATAATATTCTACTTCATCTGATACAGGATAGATTACATTTTCCTTCAACTCATATCCCCTATGTCTAACTAAAAGTGCATGGTTACTATGTGTTTTAGATTGTCGTGGCAAATAACTCACTCCTTTTTTCTTTGGTTACTATTTTATAGCGATTTAAAATATTGAAATAGTAACCAATCTATATTATGCTAGTACTAGTAGCAGGACAGGAGGTGAAAACATGTTACCTAATCAAGATATAAGAGACGCTATAAAAAGACAAGGGATCTGTACATGGGAATTAGCCGAAAAAATCGGTGTACATGAAACCACATTATATCGCTACTTGCGTAAAGAGCTTTCCGAGCAGGAAAAGCAAAAATACTATGCTCTGATATTCGAAATTGCAAAATCTAAGAGAAAAGGAGAGTAACAATGAATACGATTCAAGAAGCATTGCAATTGTTTCGATTTGGTTTAACTCCGATCCCGCTGGATGGAAAAAGGCCAATTATCAAAGGTTGGCAAAATCGTTTTCTCGATGAACCTCTTACAGAGAATGATATCGTAAATGGAATAAAAGAAAAAGACGGGAAAGTGGTAACCTACAAGAAACAAAATATCGGAATTGTGACAGGCAAAGTATCGAATGTCGTTGTGATCGATATTGATTCAAAGGAGGCATTAATGCGATTGAAGGAAATGGGGGATTTGCCCAAAACGTGGACAAGCAAATCGAATCGGGGATGGCATCTATACTATAATTATGTGCCATTGCCTTCATGCAAGCCGATGGACGATGTAGATTTTCTTAGCGATAAAAAACAAGTGGTCGCCCCTCCTTCTATTCACCCAAGCGGTCATCAATACCGATGGGTCATTTCGCCAAGTGAAATAGAAAAGGCCGACCTTCCAAAATGGTTTATTCAATTCGTCATGAACCAAAAACAAATAGCACAAACATATAAAAATAAGAAAAGTGTTTCTCAAAATGTTTCTAATCAATTATATCGCAAATCTAGAGAATTGAAAAGTATAGAAAATCTTTTAAATGACGTGGATTGGCTGGAATTCTATTCGAGATTTGTCAGCAATATTAGGGGAAACGGCGAATGGAAAAGTTCCACATGTCCATTCCATGAGGATGCGCATAATTCATTCGGTTTTAATATTTACAACGGTGGTTGGCATTGTTTTGCCGGCTGTGGATCCGGAAACGGCCTTCAAGCTGTTCAAAAGCTTTATGATGTTTCTTTTAAAGAAGCTGTTCGATTGCTAAAGGGGGATACCCTCTATGTCTGAACAGCAACGACATCGAGTAGGAACGGTAAAATCCATCGAAGAATTGCCAAAAAAAGAACAGATTAAAGCTTTGTATGAACAGAAGGAAATTACACAAACCAAAGCATTGATCGATTTAGCTTATGCAACGACTGAAGAGTTCTTTAAATGTGATTTGGGAATGGCAGCTACCATTAACATTCATGGCATCCAGAAAAATATTCTATTGGAAGATTTAATGTTTTCACGCTGGTTAGTGAATCAATACTACTCCTTATTTCAAGACAGCCCAAAGTCAAGCGCCGTGAAAGATACCATTAATACCATTCTTTCGATTGAAGAATTTGAGAATCATAACTATCGAGAAGTCTTTATTCGAATCGCTTATCATGAAGATAAAGTTTATATTGATTTAACAAACGAGGCATCTGAAGTTGTTGAAATCTCAAAAGAGGGATGGAATATTATCCAAAATCCCCCGGTGAAATTTATTCGTACGGATACGATGCGTCCATTGCCTGTGCCAAAAAGAAACGGAGATATAAGCAAGATAAGAAGTATTTTTCAAATGACTGATCAGCAATTTCAACTGTGGCTGTCATTTATTTTTGGATGTTTGAATCCAAAAGGCCCTTTTCCGATTTTGGTTTTAGAGGGAACATCCGGCGCAGGAAAAACGCTTTTATCTGAAATGACCAAAGCGCTTGTTGATCCTGCGTTTGCACCTGTAAGATCTTTACCAAAAACGGAAGAAGACTTATTTATAATGGCTCAAAGAAACTGGTTGTTGGTATTTGATAATTTGTCGGGAATTAGCAATCGTATGTCTGATGTATTATGCAAACTTTCGACAGGAGGAGGATTTACACGAAGAAAGCTATATACCAACAGCGGAGAATCTGTTATGACAGCGACTCGCCCCGTTATTGTTAATGGAATGGAACATATAGCCAGAAGGCCGGATTTAGCCGACAGGGCAATTGTCTTATACTTGTCTAACATTTTTCCAGAAACCCGAAAGACAAAGTCAGAAATATGGGATGAATTTGAACAGCTTTCGGGAAGCATTTTCGGTTATTTGTGCGATGCTGTTTCGATGGCATTAAAAAGATATTCGAATACAGAAATTAAACAGAAACCACGAATGGCCGATTTCGCAAAATGGGTTACAGCAGCAGAACCATCATTAGGGTTTAAAGATGGGGAATTCCTAGCCGTCTTTATGAAGAATCGCCAAGAAATCGCCGAAGAAGCAATCGAACATGATGTACTGGTCTTTTCGATTATCGAAACCATGAAGAATAAGAGCGTTCTAGAAGGACCTGCCTCGTACATTTTGGATTGTCTAAAGAGTTCTGTTCCTTTAACTTATGCGGAATCTGTCGAATGGGTGCCGCCGAACAAATTAAAGTCTGCCATTACAAGGATTGAACCGGTTTTATTAGCAAATGGCATTCAATACAAATATAAAAAGAATGGCAAGGGGAGAATGCATGCTTTTATAAAAATGAACTAATCAATGAGAGAACAAGGAAAAAGTTCCGTTTCTTTGTTCTCTAAGTAAAGGGAGGGTGTTGATGATGTATCAATCAAAAGATCCAAACTGGGGTGCTTTGTTATATTTATTCAGCAATCATGACAAATTGCAAACTTGTTTAACAAGTAAATTTGTTGACTTAGAAGAGGGGATTGTTCACCAAAAAGCATTACTAAAAAAAGCAAAAGTATGGTCTCGTAGTGAACAGTTTATGCTGCGGCTTGCGCTTCATTTATATTCAGGTAATGGAAAATTGGATTTAAACGACATGGATTATTTAGATGAGAAGAATAGAAATCTTGCATTAAATGCATTGAAAATCCGATTCAAAGTCATGTAGAAGGGAGGAAATAATATGCTGTTTACCGAAGGGCAGCAGCATTTTAAAAAATATATGATTTATCATGAGATGAGTCCGGAGACTGTAAAGGGATATATGAAAGACTTGCGGTGCTTTAATCAATTTATCACGGACCGCTACAATAGTTTGGTTTATGTGGAAGATATTACGGTAGAAGATGTGGAAGAGTATATGTACTATCTTGTTGATGAGCGGGAATTGGCTCCGCGAAGCCGCAATCGGTATTTATTTAGCTTGCGCTCGTTCTTTAATTATGCCGTCAAAAAACAGTGGGTGGAACGAAATGTAGCTGCGGAAGTGGATCCAGTAAAAGTGATGGAGGAAAAAAAGGTAGCCTTAACAAAAGAGGAAATTGAGGAATTATTAGACGCGATCGATCACCCGATTATTCACTTTGCGGTTGCCTTGATGTCGTATTCTGGCATGCGGGTGATCGAAGCAAAAGGGTTAAAAATGAGTGATATTGACTTTGAACGAAACCGATTTCTCGTTAACGGAAAAGGAAGAAGGCAGCGATATGTCCCGATTGCCAAGGCCTTAAAGCCTTATCTTGATGATTATCTAAATAATATTCGTGTGGATGTAGATTCTGATTATGTGCTGGCAACTACAAAAACCGGACGATTATCAGCGGGATACATTAATCTTGTCCTTCATAAGGCTACGGAGAAACTCGGGTGGGATAAAACCGTGACTTGCCATACACTACGCCGCTCTTTTGCGACCAATTTGCTGCGTGAAGGTGTCGATGTATTTGCCATTTCAAAATTGCTCGGCCATAAATCATTAAAAACTACAACACTGTATCTTCAACTCAATGAAAACGAATTGCAAACCGCGGTGGACAAACTATAAATCCAAGGTGCATCTTCTTAGACAGATGCACCAATTTAGACAAATAAAACACTATGGGAGGAATTTGCCATGAGCATGCCAGAGGATCAAAAACCGATTTACGATGAACGGGTAAATTATATTTTAAGAAGTTTAGCGGCAGGTGTAACTAGAGAGGAATTAGCTAAGGAATTTAAACACAATGACTATCGAACGCTCGATATGTATATGAGACGTAGAAATTTTAAATGGGATCGAGAAAAGAAGAATTATGTGCCGAAAGAAACTCGGATTAGTCATATGAAAGATGAAAATGTTCACTCCGGTAAAGTATCAAGAATTATAAATGCATTCAATGAAGGTAAAGATCCCAAGACCGTGGCAATCGAATTTGGATTTAAAAGCCATAAGGACTTGGCGGACTATATGACGAAAAAAGGATATGAGTGGAATGTGAATGAAGGGAACTATGTTCGTAAATCTGGTGTAATCATAGACGAAGATTCAGCAGATAAGGAGACAACCAAGACAGGCGATAACAATAAAGAGCAATTGAATGGAAATGAAAAACAAGAGATAATCTATCTCATTAAAACATTATACGAAAAATTGAACATTAAAGTGGAGGATCCTATTGTAGATAAGGTGCCGCGTTATCTCGTGAAGGGAATTGCGAAAACAAAATCCGTACAAATGAGTCATCTGCTTCATCAGCTTTTAGAAGATTATAGTTATGAAAAAAATATTACGCAACGTCAAATTATTGAAACAGCACTTATTGATTTCTTTCGAAAATATGGTTATAAACACGAAGTCGATTCTTTACTAAGTTAATGATCAGGGGGATGATTCCCCCTGAGTTATACATAATAATTGATCGTAGAAATACGATTCTAGGAACAACAAGTTTAAAATGGTTTTATTTTTGTTCGCATAATTATCAAGAACGACGGATTAGATTGTTCGCATAATTTTTTTGAAGGAGAGCTTGTTATGCAGAACTATGTCACTCCGTTTGTCCGCTATTTATATGAAGAAGCGAAAGACCCAAAAACCATTGCGTCGTACCGGACAACGGTCGTTCATTTTTTAACATGGAAAGAGCAGCGGGATGGAGAATATATAATAAAAGAAACTCGTCCAATCGATATTAAGGAATATATAAGCTACTTAAAACATCAGTGCAAACGGAAACCGGCGACCATTAATAAATACATCGCTGCATTGAAAGTCTTCTTTGCCTTTTTGCTTTCCAGCGGGATCATTAAGGACAACCCGATGACACGCATCAAAGTCGAAAAACTGGATTATGCTAATGGGGCAAATCAAACAAAATGGCTGACAAAAGAAGAACAAGACCGCTTCATTAGTTATGTACAATTGGAGCCAAATGAATTCAAACGGCTGCGAAATTTAGCCATTATCGATTTAATGCTTTATTCAGGACTGCGGGTAAATGAGGTTTCTTCATTAGAAATAAACGACATTATAACAAAAGATAAAGATGTTCAAGTGATCATTCGGGAAGGCAAAGGGAATAAGTTTGCCACTGTAATACTGGTTCAAAAACACGCCAAAAATTTACGTAAATGGCTGAAGTATCGAAAAAGTCTAGAAAAGGATATACATAAAGAATCCACACGATTATTTGTATCCGAGCGTTCACCGTTTTTATCCGAGCGGGGAATTCAAAAGATGCTGACAAAATACGCCCGTCTCGCCAACATGGAGAATATCACTCCGCACCGTTTCCGTCATAGCTTCTGTAAGAACTTAGCCAATGCTGAAACACCGATTGAAATCATAAGAAGATTGGCCCGGCATGAGAGTATACAGACAACAGCTATATATTTGGAATCATCACAAGAAGAGCAGATTGAGGCATTAAGGAAGGTGTAATGTTTTTGAAATCTGTACTTTAGGTAATAACAAAAATATGTTAGGAATGCGAAGAATTAATGTATTAACAAATGGAATATAGGCCATAAATAAATGTGTTGTTTTTTGTGTAAAATTATGTGTATAATATAGATAATAATGCATATACTAAAGAAAGGAGGATGGAAAGTGGGTGTTCATACATTGACAAAAGAACAATATCCTATTGCCAATACAAACACATTGAATTTTTTGAAAACTAATGTTTTAAGTGTTACGGATATTTCTAGAACAAAAAAATTATCAGAAATACTTGATCGTTTTTCAAATGGAGTCTCAGATGAAGTATTTGTTATTCAAAATGCAAAAAAGAAAGATGCACTGGCTGTAGTCGTCGATATAGATTATTTTGAGCAACTGCTTCAAATAAAAGAAGTTGTAGAAGAAGCACTTGATCAAATTGTTATGGAAGAGGCATATGCACGTAAGAATAAACCTGTAAATCAAACTTTATCAGATATTTTTGATGAAGCAGATATTAATGTAAACGAATTAATGAAATTATTAGAGGAAGATTGATGTGAAAACACTTGAAGATTTGCAGGAGCTTATTTTAGAAAAATATAATGTTGAACTGAGGTTTGTTGAGGATGTAAAGCAAGATATTAAAGCGATTAATAAAGGACATAGACAAACCGTTTTATTAGAAATTTTAAGAAGGGCAAAGCAAGGTCCCCTATTTAAGCCGGATGGAGTTGCTGAATCGTTACATGGGGACTTGCATGGTTTTGCAAAGATTAAGTCAAAGTCACTAAATATTAGAATTATTTATCGCCCGGTTGAAGGACAGCCGATAAGAATGGAAATAATTGCAATAGGCCCTCGTGATAAGAAAAAGGCATATCGAATGGCTGCTGAACGTTTACAAAAATTCTTCATGGAAATGGATTAGATACAGACTTTAAGATTCAAGTTTTCTATGAAATGTTAATCAAAATATTTTGGGGAAATGTATCTTATACATGGTTAAATGTTAAAAGCCGGTCAATTAAGACTGGCTTTTAATCATTAATCATTCTATTCCTATGTGAGTCATAAATGAATTCTTTACTTTCTTTCCATGAACCCAAAATATTTGTAAATGCATCGAAAGTGGGAATTACAGGTAGTACCACGAATAATTAAAGGAACAGTTATTTTCTTTTAGATAACGTTTGTTTTATTGATATCGATGTATATATTAATTTTTTTCAATTCTTCTTGTAAGACCGATTCAATATTATTTAAGTCCTTATACTTTATCCGAATGAGGGGGATTCCTTTCTCTTTTGCGAAGTCATTTTTAATTTGGTCATTTTTTTGTCTTTCCTTAAACCCTTCTTCTCCCCCAAACAAATTAGATGGTTTGTCATGCTGTTCTCCATCAAACTCAATGAAGGCGATGATTTTATCCAGCCTCCAATTGTTATACAGTACAAAATCAAAAGGGAGTGGCTTAATATTTCTGCAATTTTCATCCCTATATTGTGTATCGAATGGAAGTTGATTTGCAAATAATAAGTTATAGATGGCTTTATATCCTTTTGAGTTATGGATATCAGTACATAGGCCGCAGCGTTTTCCGCGTAAGAAATTATCCGGAGTTACACGGTACACTGTTTTACATTTTTTGTGGTATAACGGAATGGGTGTTTTGGCATCGACATATTCACCAAGTACGATATATTCATCTCCAACTAATTCATATACTTGTTCTTTAAAACGTTGCGTATCTTTTTTTTCCTTTTTACTGCAATATTGGCAATATGAGTTTCCATCTAAAAAGTGGCGAGGTCGTGGATATAAATAATTGTTGCAGACTTTATGTAAAATCTTAATATTTTCATGGCGGCCCTTATATTCCCCGATTACTTCAAATTCATCTCCATACATTTTATAAACTTCCTGCTTAAAGGCTTCTGTATCACGTTTCCATTTTCCTGAACATTTTGGACATCTGTTTCCCTTTTTTCCATCACCATTTCTCGAACCAAGAAATGCATCAGGAGTAGTAGTAAATTCTTCGTTACAAACTGTATGATACATTTTTATAGGGTCTTTACTTCTTGTATATTCGCTCCTTACTTGATATTCATTACCAACAAGTTTCTTTACCTCATTAACAAACCAATCGTGGTTCTTTCTTCTCTTTTTCCCATTCTCTTTATTTTTACATATTCTACATCCAAGTTTTAAAGTGATCAAGTTTTTTGGGGTTTTATCAAGAATTCTTCCGCATTGTTTATGCCGAACCTTTATTGGCTGATCATACCCCTTATATTCCTCAAGTGGTTCAAACTCATTCCCCCAAACCTGAAAAAGTTCTTCAAGAAATTGATGATTAGTTTTTTTACCTTTTTTCATCTACTTCACCTACTTCCACGGTAAGTTTGTCATCTTTATCAGATGATTTACTTTTATTATTGACTCGTAGAGTGAAGTTATACGTATAGGCATTAAAATTTTTATAAAATTGCTCTAATTGGCAAGTTTATTGAACGAATTTTAGGCAATGCCTATTCTCCTGCAACGATCAGCCGTATGACCGATGTTGTGAAGGAAGACATCGAGAAATGGCATAATCGCCCTCTGCTCAAGCGTTATTCGGTCTTATATTTGGACGGCTTGTATGTGAAACTTCGCCGCGATACCGTGGAGAAAGAAGTCATTTATGTGGTGTTAGGAGTGAATGAAGAAGGATATCGCGAAATTCTTGATTTCTTTGTGGGAGGACAGGAAAGCGCCTATGGATGGCAGGAATTTCTGCAACACCTTTACCAAAGAGGCGTCAAGGAAATGCTTCTGGGCGTATTTGATGGACTACCGGGGCTGGAGGAAGCCTTTCGGGCGTTTTATCCGAAAGCTGATGTGCAACGCTGTATAGTTCACAAAGTACGTAATACCTTACATCGTGTTCGAAAAAAAGATCAATTCGAAGCAGCAGAAGATTTCAAGCTGATTTATCGCGCACCAAATAAGGAATGGGCGTTACAAATGTTTCAACAGTTTCAGTCGAAATGGTCCGGCAAATATCCAAAAGAAGTTCAGTCTTGGGCCAATGAGTTGGATGTCCTCCTCACCTTTATGAAATATCCAAGCAGTATTCGAAGTGTGATTTACACGATGAATGCGATCGAACGAACCATCAAGGAGATTTGGAAACGTCTAAAGCCGATGAACAGTTTGAGGAGTTTAGAGGCTGCGAAAAAAGTCGTGTATTTGACCATCCAGAACTTTAATGAGAAATGGGCAGGGTGAAAGTTGCGAGGATTTACCGAAGCGCAGGAAGCCCTCCAACGAATGTTTGAAGAACGTTACAATTAACCAAATAATGTAAATATATATGATAAAGGGATTCTCCCTTTCTACAAAGGGTACTTAATATTCAGTCTTATGTGTGGAGGAAACGAGTCCCCTATCTATTCCAAATCCATTTCAGAGATACCCTATCTTGCATTACACAAAATTCTTGACAGTACCGTTGGCAATTGAGTCCATATAATTGTGTAAAAAGAGAAATGGAAAAAGAGCCATGTTGCTTCCCTTTCGGTAGAATAAACAGTGGACGTCCGGAAGGCGACCGTCAGGGAGCTTTCTAGACTTGCGTACCATACGTCCACTCATCAGGTTCAAGTGTCTATAAGGGGAATTTACACAATAATTTGGACTTGACTTTCTTCTAACGCCATTACCTTTTTGGTGTAAATGTCAAGATAAACATGTACACTTTTGACTGTTTAAGAATGTACATTTTTACTCGTTTTCTTTTTCTCTTTCTAAGTGATTTTTTATTCGATATGAATCCCCTACAATATTAATCACGGTCG
>Ga0310830_100757_pt1 | contig 19403 bp, 18 predicted proteins | sample WT_ome_5_FD_201301 | JGI IMG/M metagenome (GOLD analysis project Ga0310830, IMG submission 201301) | Sorghum-adapted microbial communities enriched on wild type (WT) sorghum from Joint BioEnergy Institute, Emeryville, California, United... ...
GTGCGAAGGACCCCATTAAATGCCGAGGATAACAGCCTATTTTGACGTATTGAATATTCTTAATTAAAGAAACTATGCACAACCAGACTGGACGACTCGTTCGATGTCGCGAAGAAAGTCCTAATGCTCAAACTTTGCAGCATCGGACGAGTCTGGCGCATCGCCCCGGGCGCCCGGGCCGCGGGCCGGCACCCGCCGACCGGAGGGTGGCGTCCCACCCTGAGCACCAGGGAGGCCGCCGGCCCGGCGCACGCCAGCAGCCGGCACCGTCCGCGGCACCGGCCACTATGGACACTACTGATCAGTAGGCGGATACTCAGTTCGTGCCGGCGATCGAGCTCTTCAGCTCCTCGATGAGCTGCGGCGAGATGATCTCGCCGGCCCGGTTGGCGAAGACCGCCATCTCGTAGGCGAGGTTGCCGAGGTTGGCCTGACGCGTGGCGAGAACCCCGAGCGTGGCCCCCGCGCTGATGGAACTGACCAGGACGTAACCGCCGTCCAGATCGATGATGACCTTGTTCGGCTCGCCGAGCTCGTACACCTTTCCCGCGCCGTGGGCGAGGCTGATGACCGCCGACGTGATCGCGGCCAGCCGGTCGGCGTTGGCGCGGTCCAGCTTGTTGGACATGGCGATCAGAAGCCCGTCGGCCGACACGGCGATGGCGTCGATCACCTCCGGCGTGTTGCCCGCGAACTGGTTCACGAGCCAGTTGAATTGCTGGGCCTCGGTACTGAGCTGCTGCTGAACGGCGGTCATGAATGCCTCTCCACAAGGGTCGATGCCGGAACGGTGTTGTGGGGGGAGGTGTCGTCAAGGATAGGGGCAGGCGACCCGGCCGCGGCACCACCGGCGCCTTGGTCCGATGGCGCGGGCGCTGACGCGGCGGCGGCCGCTCGGGCGAGGCCCGAGGTGTAGTCGTTCAGCGCCGCCCGCTCCGCCTCGGGATCCCGAGTGCGGACCGGTTTCGCGGCCGGGCGGGTGACCGGCACCGCCCGCGTGGGCCCCGCGACACTCGCCGCGGCCGGCGGGGGCGCCGGGGCGGGCGGCGGCGACGGGGCGGCGGGTGGGCCGGGCGGCACCGGAGCGGCGAGAGCCGGTGCGGGAACGGTCGGTGCGGCGGCGGCCGACGCGGCCGTCGCCGCCGGGTCCTGGGTCCCCGAGCCGGACTTGGCGGTGAGCCACGGGAACGGCCCCGAGCGCTTGGCGCTCTCGATCGCGGCCACCGCGAGCGGCGGCACGACGCCGAGCCCGGCCGGCCCACTCGGCGCCGACGCGGGCGTGAGCCAGCGGGAGGGGATGCGGACCACCGCGGTCACCCCGCGGCCCGGGGTGGGTTCCAGCCGGACGGTCAGACCGTGCCGGCGAGCGAGCCGCCCGACCACGAACAGACCCAGCACGCGGGTCGGCGCGATGTCGAGGCGCTCGCGTTCAATGAGACGCCGGTTCTCCTCCTCCATCCGGGCCGGGCTCATGCCCAGACCATGATCGACAATCATCACAGTACAGTCGGCGGCGTACGAGCGTTGCCGGTCGTAGCTCGCCCGCACCTCGATACGGGAACCCGGTGGCGTGAAGCTCACCGCGTTCTCCAGCAACTCGGCGATCAGCAGCCGCAGGTCGCTGACGAGTTCGGCCGCGACCGCGACGTCCGGCAGGCTGTCGACGATCTCAATCCGCTGAGAGCCGTCGACCTCCCGGCGCGCGGAGTCGATCACCGCGGCCAACCGGGCCGGCATGGCGTTGATCTGTTGGTCGATGGTCCCGGAGACCACGAGCAGCGAGTCCGCCGTGCGCCGCAGCCGCGTGGTGATGCTCTGCAGGTGCAGCAGCTGCTCCCGGGCCTGTGGATCGGACGGCTGGCGGGCCAGATCCTCGATCACGTGGAGCTGCCGGTCCACGAGGTTCTGCGTGCGCCGGGAGACGTTGGCGAACATCGTCGCGACGTTGGCGCGAGCCGTGGCCTGCCGTTCCAGCAGCATCGCGGCGGTGGACTGGACGCGGTTCACCGCGTCGGCGAGCTCGCCGATCTCGTCGTCGCTGTCGACCTCGACCGAGGCCAGCTCGGGCGGCGCCCGGTCGAGCTCCTCGGAGTCGGCGACCCGCACCAGCTCCGCCCGGGACAGCTCGGCCACCGCGCCGACCGCACGGGTGAGTCGCCGCAACGGACCCGCGATCGAACGTCCGACCACGACCGCGAGCGCCGCCACGCCGAGGAACAGCAGGGTGGCGCCGACGGCCACGGCGACGGCGGTGGTGGCGGCGGCGGTCGCGTCGCGTCGGGCCGCCTGGGCGACGTCGCGCGCGACGCGGTCCTGGGCGAGACGACGCAGGTTGATGTACGCCAGCGCCGCCGACAGCGCGTCCGACACGTTGGCGTTGCGCGGCGATCCCCCGGCCAGCGCAAGATCGATGTGGGAGCGCAGCCGCTCCGCCGCCTCACTGCCGATCACCTTGTCGACCAGGCTCGTCTGGCCCGGATCAGCGAGCTGGCGGAACCGCGTCAGGTGGTGCACGTCGGCCTCGACCGCCGAGCGGAGCAGCACGCTCGTGAACCCGGCGCCACCGATCGAGCCCACAAGAATGGCGCCGGTGCTGCTCGCCTCTTCGTTGGAGTGAATCAGGGCATCGAGAGCGAGCACCTCGCGCAGGCCTTCGGCGTCCGCCGCCGCCAGGCGGGGCAGGTCGAGCGCCTGGATGAGACCCGCGATGGCCGACCGGTAGCCGTAGTAGGTCACGACCGGCGAGGCCGTGCGCTCCGCGACGCGACGGCGCAGATCGTCGAGCCCCCGCAGCGACCACCGGCCGGCCCGCTCCATGATGGCGGCCGTCCGCGGCTGCGCCGCCAGCCGGGCCGCCTCGTCGATCGCGGCCTGGCTCTCGCGCAGAAAGGTACTGCGATCGAACGAAGGGATGAGCAGGTAGCCGAGCGCGAACAGGCGCTCCTGCTGCAGGGTCTGGATCAGGCCGCCGACCTCGCGGGCGGCCAACGCGGTCTCCGCCGTGGTGGAGTAGGTGCGGGCCTCGTTGATCCGGTCGACCGTGAGCGCGGCCATCACGAGGGCGACCGCGGTCAGGGGAATCGCCAGCAGGACCGCCAGCTTCTGCCGAATGCGCAGCCTACCGAGCATGGATGCTCCGTGCTCCTTGACCCGCGAAGCCGGAGGCGGCCGGACCGCTCTCAGCGTCGCGGCCGGAGCCGGAAACGGCCGCGACGATGCGTCCGTGGTCCCCGCGCCTGTCCCCGGCGGATCGGCCGGCCGCCGCCAGTTCACCCGACGTCGACCCGCGGCCGGGCCTCGGATCGCCGGCGTCCGTCCGACCATCGACGGCCCGGCCTCGGTTGGACAGGACGACCAGCCACGCGATCACGACCACCAGGACCGCGCCGGCCGCGGTCGCGATCGCGATGACCCGTTGCTGCTGCGCCAGGGCCTCCGCGCGAGCCGCGAGCAACGCCTCCAGCTCGCTGAGCAGCAGGTGGGCCAGCAATTGCGCCGTGGTGAAGACGACGCTCGCGTTCTCCGCCATCTCCCTCGCCTGCACCGCGGTCGCGAACTCCTGGAGCATCGTCGGTGGGGCGAAGGCGTCCGCCGCGGTCAGGAAGGCGTCGAGCCGATCGACGATGTTCGAGCTAAGCTCAGAGCGCTCCGTGTAGTTGACGCTCGTGGACAAGCCCGCGCTGACCAGCCGCGCGTCGGTGGCCACGTTGAAGCGGGCGACCGCGGCCCGCACCGCATCCTCTCCGGTCAGCTCGGTGCCTGGTTCGGCGAGCGCCACCAGGTCGGCCGCGCGACCGGTGGAGACCATCGCGTCGGGCAGGCGCACGATCGCGGCATCCATGAGGTAGTACGAGTCGAGATCGGGATCGTGCACCAGATGAGAGGAGTCCCCGATCGCCCGAATCAGGTCGACAGCGAGGTCGATGACCGCCGAGTAGCGCTGGTAGGCGGCCCGGCCCGTCTCGCCTGCCTGGAACACCGCCTCGATCTGAGCGGCCAGGTCGCTCAGGCGTTGGCTGGTCCCCAGCACGGCGCCGTACCGGGCGTCGGCCGCCTGGAGCTGGGCCAGTGCTGAGCGAACGCTGTCCTGGTCGACCGCGCTGCCGCGAACGGCGGCCGACTGGGCCGTCACGAGCTCGGTCAGCAGCGTGGTCATCGGATGCATCATCGCGGCGCCCGCGGCCTCCAGCCGGACGACCTCCGCGGCCTGCGACGTCGCGCTCCACGACTGACGCACCACCGCGCCGAACAGCGCCGCGACCGTCACCAGGCAGATCAGGACCACCACCCGGCGCACGCGCGGCATGCGCGGGCCGGCGACCACCTCGGCATCGGGCGCCGACCGCCGGCCGTCCACTCTCGTCGGAGTCGCCACCCCCTGTGCTCCTTCACCCAGCTCTTAACGACCCGGCCCAACGACCCGGCCCAGCTCTTAACGACCCGGCCCACCCTTTACGACACGCCCCAGCGGCGCGTCGCCGCCTGGCCGCCCGAGAACGCTCCTTATCGTGGTCTGAGGTCCGGCGCTGCGGAACCCACGCTGTCCATTCGGACACGATTCCCCGGCTGAATGTCTCATGCCCAGGTAGCCAGCAATCCGACATATCCGACGTAGAGGCCGGTGGCGGGACATGAGCCCGGCCGGGCGTCACGAGCCGGGTGTAATGAGCAGGTGCGATCGGTCGACGACATCGCCGACGAGCTGTACGCGATGCCACCCTCACTGTTCACGGCCGCCCGCGACGCCGCGGTGGCCCAGGCCCGGGCCGAGGGGGACGTCGCGACCGCCCGCCAGCTGGCCACGCTGAAACGCCCGACGCAGAGCGCGTACCTGGTGAACCTGCTGGCCCTGCGCCGTCCCGAGGTCGTCGCCGAACTGATCGGCCTGGGTGAACAGATCCGCGCGGCGCAGGGAACGGTCTCCGCGGCGCAGTTGCGCGACCTGACCGCCCGGCGCCGTGCGGCGCTCAGCGCCGCCATCGCCCAGGCCCGGGCGCTGGCGGCCGAGGCGGGAGCCGCGCCGCCGTCGGCCACGCAGGTCGCCGAGGCGGAGGCGACCCTCGCGGCCGCGATGGCCGACCCGGCCGCCGCCCGCCTGGTCCGGTCCGGCCGCGTGGTGAAGCCGCTCTCCTACAGCGGATTCGGCGACGGTGCCGGCGCGACGTCGGCCCTGATGAGCCGCGCGCCGGCCAAACGAGGCCGGGCTCCGGAGCCGTCCGCCCGCCCGCCGGAGGACCGCACCACCGGGCCGACCGCCGACGAGCAGGCCGAGCTGGAGCGGCGACGGCAGGCGGAGGAGCAGGCCGCGCGGGAACGGCTGGCGCAGGCGGAGGCGGAGCTCGCCGCCGCCCGGGCGGAGGAGCGGGCGGCCGACGATGAGGTGGACCGCATCACCGAGGAGATCGCGCGGCTGCGGGCCGCGCTCGACGAGGCCTCCCGCCGGGCCCGGATCGCCCGGGCCGCCCGGCAGGCCGCCGAACGCGCCGTGACGGCGGCCCGCCGCACGGTCGCCGCAGCGAAATGACCACGATGAATGAGGGGATACTGGTCGAGCAGCGCCAGAAGCGTCCACAAGGGAGGTTAGCCGTGACCGAGCCCGAGGCGACCGAGCTCACGGCCCGGCTGCAGCGGGTGCTGGCACGGCTGGGCCGGTTGCTCCGCCGGGAGGCCCCGAGCGCCCTGGGGCCGGGCGCCCTGTCGGCACTGTCCACATTGGCGGCCGAGGGACCGATGCGCCCGACGGACCTCGCGGCGCGGGAAGGCGTACGGCCACCGACGCTGACCCGGATGCTCACATCCCTCGAAGAAGGTGGATATGTCGAGCGGGCGAACGACCCGGCCGACCGCCGGGCCAGCCTCATCGCGGTGACCCCGCTCGGCCGCAAGACGCTCGACGACACCCGCGCCGCCCGGGCCAACCAACTGGCTCGCCACCTCGCCGAGCTGAGCCCCGCGCAGCGCCGAGCCATCGCCAACGCCCTGCCCGCGCTGGAGGCCCTGGCCGACACGGGGGAGACGCGCCCGTCCTCCTAGCGGTCACCGGCCTGTGCGGGTGGGGCCGAGGGCACGCTCCGCCCACGCCCAGCCTCGCCACCGTCCGCAGCCTCGCCACTGTCCCCAGCCCCGCCGCTGTCCCCCGCCTCGCCACCGTCCCGCGCCCCGGCACCGTCCGGCCGGACCTCGGCCGGGGCGGTCCCGGACACCGCGGCCGCGGAGGGCAGGTAGCAGACGCCGTCGGCGCAGACGCCGGAGGGGTCCGGGTCGCCGAGCATGGTGAGCCGTACGGCCGGTGGCTCGTCCGTCGTGATCTCGTCCGTCGTGATCTCGTCCGTCGTGATGTCGTCCATCATCACGGTGCTCCCGCCTGCGACCCGACCTGGGTCAGCACCGTGGCGAAGGTCTCCGCCGGCTGCGCCCCGGCCACACCGTACGCGCCGTTGATGACGAAGAACGGAACTGCGTGAATGCCGTACCGGGCGGCCTGCCGCACGTCGGCCTGGACGGCGCCCAGGTACGTGCGGGCGGTCAGGGCCTGCTCGGCCTGGCCGGGGTCGAGCCCCACGTCCGCGGCGAGCGAGACGAGCTCCGGGATGCTCCCGAGGTTGCGGCTCTCGGTGAAGTACGCGCGGAAGAGTCGCTCGACGAGCTCGAGCTGGCGGCCCGCGGCCTTGGCGAAGTGCAGCAGCTCGTGCGCGCGCACCGTGTTCACCTGCTTGGCCCGGTCGAGGTGGTACTCAAGGCCGACCTCGGCCGCGAGGCGGGTGACATGGTCGTTCATGGCGACGGCCTGCTCCCGCGAGATGCCCTTGCGCTGGATCAGGTAGTCGGTCGGCGACCCGACGAAGTCCAACGGGGTGTCCGGGGCGAGCTCGAAGCTGTGGTACTCCACCTCGACCGCAGCCCCGGCGGCGGCCACGCCCGCTTCGAACCGACGCTTGCCGATGTAGCACCAGGGGCACTGGATGTCCGACCAGATGTCGACCTTGATCACGTCTGTCACGCGGTGGTTGAACACGCAACGATCGTCCGGCATTCCCGCTGCGGCCGCGCGAGGCCGGCGGCGACGATCGGGCGGGCGCCCGGTCAGGAGCCGACGATCAGGAGGACGATCGCGGCGACCCCGGCGCCGACGGCGACCACGAGGCCACCGAGGGCCACCAGGCTGGTCCAGGCCCGCAGCCGCCGCAGGCTCCAGGTGGAGATGATGTGCGGCCCGCGGTCGGGACGGCGGATCGTCACCCGGGAACCCCGGGAGCGCACCTGGCCGAGCACGAACAGCCGTACCCCCGGTCGGAGCACCCACTCGCGATGCCGGTAGAGGTACGGAGGTCGATCCATCAGCGCCTCCGCCTCCGGGAAGGGCTCGGTGGCCAGCGCGGGCAGGATGCGCGGGGAGCAGGCGAGGGGACGGTGCACGCGCATCCCCGCGGGACGGACCTCGACGTCGCCCACCCGGAACGGCTCGGTGCTCACGCCCTGGGCGATCCGTCGCGGGATCGACCCGCGCTGGGAGACGCCGCCCGCCGTGGCCCGGTAGTAGATGCGTCTCCGGTGGACGGTGTGCCGGTGCCAGACGCAGGTCACGTGGTTGATCGTCGAGACGAGCGCTCCGTCGGGTGCGGGGCTGGCGACGCCGGCGAGCGCGACGATGCGCCCGTCGAACCGACCGGTCCGGGCCGCGGCGACCAGGCGCTCCGGCGTCGCCGGACGCACGCGCCGCAGCGCCCGCCACAGTGGCCAGGCCCGTAGTCCGACCACCGCCATCGCCACCGCGACGACCCCGAGGGCCACGCTGCTCGCCACCGTCATCGCCAGCCAGCGTACGGGGTCCGGGGCGCTGAATCGGCCCTCCCCGATCCATCATCTCGCTGGTAGCCTGCCGCCGTGGCCATGCCGTCCCAACCCGCATCGGTGCTCACCATCGTGACGAAGCCGCCGTGGGTCGGTTCCTGGGTCGCCCCACGGGGAGAGATCGACCGGCATCCGGTGGGTCTGCGCTGGGGCTCCAACACCGTCTCGGTACCGCCCGGCGTCCACCACGTCACGATCTGGATGCCCTGGTTGTGGCGGTACGGCCAGGCGGAGATCACGGTGGACAACCGCAGCGACCCGGCCGCGACCATCTATTACGCGCCTCCGCTGGTCAGCGTCGGCCCGGGCGCGATCGGGTTCAAGCCGGTCAAGAACCCCGGGCTGGCTCTCTTCCTCGGCGTCGTCGTCGGCGTGCCCCTGGTGCTGTTCTGCACCTGCTTCGGCGCCGCCCTGCTGTAGCCCAGGGCCGCGCCGCGGGGTGCAGCCCGACACCCGCTCCGGCGCGACCGGCGGGCGGCCCGGCCGCTGGCCCGGTGTGGCGGGGCGCCACTAGGCCGCGTGCTCCAGCGGGTCGCGCAGGAGCGGCTCGAAGGCGAGATCGGCCGCGCCCAGCAGGGCCGCGTCGTCCCCGAGGCTGGGGGTCCGCAGCCGGACGTGCTCCCGCGCCGCGACCAGGGCCATCCGCGTCAGCCGGCCCCGGACCTGGGCGGCCGAGGAGAGGTAGACGTCCCGGAGCGTGCCCCCGAAGATCACGAGTTCCGGATTAAAAATATTCACGAGATTCGCTACACCGAACCCCAGCCAGTCGCCCACCTGGCGCAACGCGGCCTGGGCCATCGCGTCGCCCCGGGCGGCGGCATCGACGACGGCCAGGACCGCGGACCGGCCGACGCCGTCGTACCCGGCCGCGCGCACCAGCGCACGCTCGCCGATCTCGGTCTCCCAGCACCCGCGCGATCCGCAGCCGCAGGGCCGGCCCTGCGGGTTGACCACCATGTGGCCGACCTCTCCCCCGTGGCCGCCGTGGCCGGTCAGCGGCCGGCCGCCCGCGATGATGCCGCCGCTCACGCCGGCGTCGCCGTGCAGGTAGACGACGTTGTCGCAACCGACGGCCACCCCGCGGGCATGCTCGGCGAGCGCCGCGAGGTCGGCGGCGCTGCGCACCGCGAGCGGCGGCACGGAGCCGCGGGTGTCGGCGAGAGCCTCGGCGATGGCGGCCACGAAGGGCTCATCCAGGGTGCCCGGCTCGCACAGCCGCACCTCGCCGTCCTCCAAGCGGGTCATGCCGGTGACCGCGGCCGCCCCACCGACGCAGATCCCCCGCCTGGCCAGGCCCTTCTCGGACTCGCGCACGAACTCCGCGAACGGCGCGACCACCTTGACCGCGGGCCGTTCGCCGCGCGGCCGGGCCAGTTCCCGGCGGTCGAGCACGACTCCGCCGAGACCGACCCGGGCCGCGACGATGCGGTCCACCTCGAGGCTGAAGGCGTACGCGTACACCCGCTCGGCCTGCGGGGTGACCACGAGCGACGGACGCCCGGCCCGGCCGTGATCCCGCGGCACCTCCTCGGTCACGAGCCCGGCCGCGATGAGGTCGGCGGTGAGCGCCCCAATGGTGCTGCGGTTGAGCCCCATTCGGGAGGTCAGCTCGGCCCGGGACGTTGGTCCACGCAGGTGGACATGGCGCAGCAGCGTGCCGAGGTTGTGCCGGCGAACCTCCTCCTGGCTGGGGGCGGCGCGCATCGCGTCAGCGTAGTCCGACGGTCGTTGACCGCCTCCGGGCTAGCGCGTCGACCGCGGCGGCGACCAGCAGCACCAGACCGGTCACCACGAACCGGACCCACTCCGGGGCGCTGAGCAGGCCCATGCCGTTGGCGATGATCGCGACAACCAGACCACCCAGCACGGCATCGATGATTCGGCCACGACCGCCGAAGAGACTCGTACCGCCGATGACAGCCGCGCCGACGGCGAAGAGGATCAACTGGGATCCGAGCTTACCGTCGACCGAATTGCTGCGCGAAGCCTGGATGATGCCGGCCATGGCGGCCAGGGTCGAGCAGATGGCGAACGCCGCGATCTTCAACCGGTCCACCGGGATACCGGCCCGCCGGGCGGCCTCGGCGTTGCCGCCGAGCGCGTACAGGTGCAGGCCGAACCGGGTGCGCTTGAGCACGAAGGTCAGCACCACGAGCAGCACCACGACGATCGGCACGACGATCGGCACGCCCTGCTGCACGCTCCCCCGAACCAGGGACCGGTTCACGCTCAGGGCGTAGACCCCGAACCCGGCGATCGCCGCGACGACGCCGACCCGCAGGAGCACCAGCGACAGCGGGTCGTGGGAAACGCCGCGGCGGGCGCGGCGGGCGCGGCGAACGAGCTGCACCGCGGCGAACCCGACGACCGAGACCGCGTACAGGGCCCAGCCGGCCCAGACCGGCAGGCTGTTGTTGTTGATCGCGAGAATCACCGGGTCGGTGATGAGGATGACCTGGCCCTGGTCGACCAGCCACAGCAGCACGCCCTGGAAGGCCAGGAACGCGGCCAGCGTGACCACAAAGGACGGCACGCCGAGCTTGGCCACGAGCGTGCCCAGCAGGGTGCCGATCGCCACGCCGGTCACGATCGAGGCGAGGATGGCGAGGTACCACGGCACCGTGTGGTTGACCAGGAGCTTGGCCATGACCGCGGCGGTGACTCCGGCGGTCCAGCCGGCGGCCAGGTCGATCTCGCCGATCAGCAGCACGAAGACCAGCGCCATCGCGGCGACGATGTAGACGGCCGACTGGTGCAGCAGGTTGGCGAAGTTGAGCGGGGTCAGGAACACCGGCTTGGCGATCCCGAAGCCGGCCACGAGCACGATGATGGCGAGCACGGCCGGGAGTGAGCCCATCTCGCCACCGCGGAGGCGCTGCCAGTACGCCCGTGCCTGCTCCATCAGCGATGGCGGCCGCGGCGCGGTCACGACCTCGGCCGGGGGGCGCGTGATGGTGGTCATAGCTCTACTCCGTTCCCCTCGAACCCGTTCGTGGTCGTGGTCTCCGCCGGTAGACCGAGTGAGCCGCTGCGGCCGGAGGTGATCAGCTCGACGACCTGGGCGTGGGTGACCTCCGACGCCTTCACCTGAGCGGCCATCCGGCCCAGGTAGAGCGCGGCGATGCGGTCGGCGACGGCGAAGACGTCGTTCATGTTGTGCGAGATGAGCACGACGGCGTGCCCGTTGTCGGCGAGCCGGCGCACCAGCTCGAGCACCTGCGCGGTCTGGGCGACGCCGAGCGCCGCGGTCGGCTCGTCCAGGATCACCACTCGGCTGTCCCACAGCACCGCCTTGGCGATGGCCACGGTCTGGCGCTGGCCTCCGGAGAGGGCGCCGACCCGCTGCCGCACCGACGTGACCGTCCGCACCCCCAGGGAGCTGAGCGTCTTCATCGCCAGCTGCTCCATCGTCACGTCGTCGAGCACGAGACCGCTGCGCCGCTCCCGGCCCAGGAACATGTTCTGGACCACGTCCAGGTTGTCGCACAGCGCGAGGTCCTGGTACACGATCTCGATGCCGAGCGCCGCCGCGTCCCGGGGGTTGTTGATGGCGACCGGACGCCCCTCGAAGCGGATCTCCCCCGCGTCGTAGCCGTGGCTGCCGGCGATGCACTTGACCAATGTGGACTTTCCGGCCCCGTTGTCCCCGACCAGAGCGGTCACCTCGCCGGCGTAGACCGAGAAGTCGACATCGCGAAGAACCTGCACGGGGCCAAAGCTCTTGTACAGACCGCGCGCCTCCAGCAGCGGCACCGCGGCGTCAGAATTTACAGTTGTCGTCACGTCGATGGACTCCTCTGAGGCGGGCTGAATACGGCGGTGGGCGCCGCGCGCCACCGGCAGGGCGATGGCACGCGGCGCCGCAGGCGAGGCTAGGGCCTCAGGAGATTCCCGCTTCCTCGCAGAGGGCCGCGAAGTCCGGGGTGCACAGCTCCTCGACGGTGACGAAGCCGTCGGCGACCACGTCCTTGACGTTCTCCTTGAAGATCGCCACGGGCTTCTCCAGCCGGGCCGGCACGTCCCGGCCGGACTCGGTGTCCTTGACGGTGGTCAGGCCCGACGGGGTCTCACCCTTGGCCAGCGCGATCGCCAGCTCGGCGGCCGCGTCCGCCTCCTTCTTGATCGCCTTGTAGACGGTCATGCACTGGTCACCGGCGAGGATGTTCTGCAGGCCCGCCACGCTCGCGTCCTGCCCGGTCACCGGGACCTTGCCGTTGAGGCCCTGGCCCTTGAGCACGGTGATCGCCGAGTTGCCGAGCGTGTCGTTGGCCGCGAGCACGCCGTCGATGCCACCACCGTGGGCGGTGAACATCTGCTCGAAGAGCGTCACCGCCTGGGTGCCGTCCCAGTCGGGCACGGACCGCTCATCGACGAAGACCCAGCCCTCCTTGTACTTGTCCTGCAGCACCCCGTCGTAGCCCTCGCGGAACAGGGTGGCGTTGTTGTCGGTCGGCGAGCCGTTGAGGTAGACGATGCGCGGGTTCTGCACGCCCTTCTCCTCGAGGCACTTGATGAGGCCCTGGCCCTGCAGCCGGCCGACCTCGACGTTGTCGAAGCTCACGTAGTAGTCGGCGCCGCCGTTAAGGGTGAGGCGGTCGTAGTCGATCGTCTTCACGCCCGCGTTCCGGGCCTTCTGCAGCGCCGCCGCGCCCGAGCCGGAGTCAAGGTTGACGATCATCAGGATGTCGACGCCGCTCGTGATCAACTGGTCGGCGAGCGTCAGGAAGTTCTCGGTCGAACCTTGGGCGTTCACGATCTCGGCTTCGATACCGGCGGCGTCGAACGCCGCCTGGAGGTAACGACGGTCGGCGGTCTCCCACCGGACCGCGGAAGCCTGGTCGGGAAGGATCACGCCGACCTTCGGCTTGTCTTCGGAACCAGGGGACTCCTCTTGGGGCTGGCTGCAGGCCGTCAGGCCCAGCGACGCCACGAGTCCGACGGCTGCGAAGGTGGTGACACCTTTGCGCATGGCCCGATCTCCTGTCTGGGTGTTGGGAACGGTCTGGAGGGGTGGCCGCCCGGGGGCGGCCAGGTCCCTCCGCGTCGTTGCTGGTTTGTGCCGGGATGTGCGGCCGCCGCCCCGGAGGTTGGCGACCGACGATTGTTGTGTCCGGCAACGTATTCCCTCAGTGACCCCCGACACAAGACGTCGAGCCGGCCAAGTTTGTTGTCGCCGGTAACAATTCGGCAACGGGCCGGCTACCGTCGATGAAACGTTTGAAGCGCGGACGGGCCTGTCCGGCGCTGTCCGACCTTGTGCGGCGCTGTCCGGGATTCGGGGTGCATCGGATGTGGATTGGGCATCGTGTCCCCCGTGGTCGGCGACGACCCGGGTGAACGGGCCCTCCGTCCGACGCGGGCATGCGCTCGGTCGGAGAGGCCCAGGTCGCCTCTCCCCGGCTCGATGCGGGTGTGGGCTCGGGCCGGGAACGACCAGGTCGTCCGTCCCGGTCCGATGCGGGCGTGCGCTCGGCCCGGGACCACTCATGGCGCCAGCCGCCCGAGGCGCCCCGGGCTGGGCAGCGACGCATCCGGGCATCCACGTACCTGGTCATGCCTGAACATCAACGTGCCCGGGCACCCACGTAGCTGGGGCGAAGACGCAGGTGGCCTCGCGTGCCATCAGACCCCGCCGCCGTGCTCAGGCGGGTTCGAAGGTGGTCCGCCTCGGCGTAGCCGGTTCGTCCAAAATAGACACCGCGGCCCGACGCTCGTCGTTCGCCAGCGCCTCCTGCCCCGCCTGTTCGCGGATCTCGGCCAGATGCGCCAGAACCGTCGCCTCGCGCCGGCCGCGTTCGCGGTGGGCCGCCAGCGCCTGCCGGTAGTACCGCTCGGCGTCGTCGCGCCGGCCCATCCGGCGGTAGCGGAAGGCTGTCGAGTGTGGACGCGGCCCGAGCCGGACCGCCGCGAGCAACGGCTAGGGCGTGTCGGATTCGGTCGCGGTCGACTCCGAATCAGTCGTCGACGAGGCGGTCGCCGTCGGGGTCGTCGCTGGATTCGTCGTCGCCGGCGGAGCCGTTGTGGCCGGCGGAGTCGTCGTCGGCGGCGGATTCGTCGTCGCTGGCGGGGTCGTCGCCGGAGGCGTGGTGGTCGCCGGCGGGGTCGTCGTCGGCGGCGTGGTGGTGGCCGGCGGGTTGGTCGTCGTCGGCGGAGTGGTCGTCGTCGGAGTGGTCGTCGTCGGAGTGGTCGTCGTCGGAGTGGTCGTCGTCGGAGTGGTCGTGGCCGGCGGAGTCGTCTCCGCGGGCTGGTCAGGCGTGGCGGGCTGGGCCGGAGCGTCGGCCGCCGAACCAGCCCCCTGCCCGGCGCGGGCCGCGACGTGGATCTGCGCCGCAAGCTCCTTGCCGGTGTCGGGCGTCGGCGGAGTGGGGGTCACGAGGGTGTCCGGAGGCGGGGCCGAGTCCGGCGACTCGGACGGCGTCGAGGTCGGCGTGGGCACACCCACGCCGCCCGGGCCCGTCACGCGCGGCAGGGCGCCCGCGACGTCCGGGCCGTGCGCCGACCCGCCGCCCGCGGTCGCGATCGCTATCGCGATGCCGGAGCCCGAGATGGCCGCGGCGAGCAGGAGACGGAAGGCGGCCCGGCGTCGGGGTTCATCCCGCCGGTGGGACTTGATCGAACGCCCGGCGCCCTCGGTGGGGAAGACCACCGTGTCATCGGACGCCCACGCATCCGCGACGGGGTCATCGACAAGCGATTCGCCGAACGGTGGGCGGACCCTCCCCTCGCCCCACGCTCCCGTCGACGACTCCGGGGCCGCCGACCACGGCAGCGTCGGCTCCTGCGCCGCCGACCAGGGCAGCCTCGGGTTCTGGGCCTCCGGCCACTGCGCCGTGGACTCCTCAGACACCGACCACTGCGCCGTCGGCGCCTCAGACACCGACCACTGCGCCGTCGGCGCCTCAGACACCGACCACTGCGCCGTCGGCGCCTCAGACACCGACCACTGCGCCGTCGGCGCGTCCGACGCAGAGGCCTCTGATCCCGAGCCCGATTCGGCCCAGTCGGGCGTGACCGGTGGCTCGAGCCAGGCGGTGATGTCATCCGAATCCGAGCCGGTGTCGACCGGGCCAGGGGTCGCGTCGGCCGGACCCACGCCCGCTGGGTCAGCCGAATGGGTGACCGGAGTCTCCGACGCTCGGCGAGCGTGCTTCGCTCTGTGGCGGCGAGGATGGGTCATTCGGTCTCCCTGAGGGGTCCGGAGAGGTGTCACGGGGCCCGCCATTAGCCCGAAAGCAGGTCGCCCACTCGGCTTGGGACAAAACAGTGACGTATCCGGGCGGAACTCTCAAATCCAGGCCACCCGCCCGTGAGTGAGATCACAAAAGATCATCCGTGTCGCTGCCACCGGCCGCGCAAATTACTTCTATCCGATATGTACGGCATCTCCGACAGCCGGCCACTACCGTCTCCCGGCAGGGGATGCCACGGGGGCATCGCCCGAAGGCGTCACGGGGGGCATCGCCCGAAGGGGAGGACGCGATGGCATCGGGCAGGAACCCGGCACACACCGGCGAGGCGGAGCACCCGTCCGCCGGAACCGCGCGCTCCTTCGTCGACACCGCGCACATCGACCCGAACGCCCGGACGGACCTGCAGCGGCCCCGGGGCGACGGTTCCGGGGCCGGCAGTGATGTCGCCGATCGGCCGGCCCATGAGTGGGAGGTCGGCGGGGCGGACTCGTGGGAACCCTCCGTGACCGACACCTGGAATCCCCCGGCATCGGCGAGCCCCCCGGCGGCTACGAATCCCCCCGCATCGGCGAACCCCCCGGCGAATCGCCCGGCGTTGCCGGCCGAGCGGTCGGTCCCGCCGGCCGTACCCCCGACGGAGCGCGCCGCGCAGTCGGCCCGGCGGGCCCTCGACCAGGCCCTGCGGTCGGCCGGGCCGGAGACCGAGACACCCGCGCCGGAGATGGACCCGGCGCGCATGGCGATCAGCCTCGCCTCGCTCGCGGCGGAGCGGATGCGGGCCGGGGTGCCCGCCGGCGACGGCCTCGTCACCGGCTTCGGGCTGGCCCGCCAGACGGCGAACGGACTGCGCGCGCTGGGTGGGCGCCTGCTCGAGCCGGCGTCGCGCCTCACCGTGGGTGCGCTCCAGGGCGCAGCCCGGCTGCCCGTCGCCGGCCTGCCGGCCCGGGCCGCCCTGCGGTCCGGGCAGTGGGTCGCCCGCTCGGGCGCGCAGGCACGCGAGAAGCTTCGCGCCTTGTTCGAAGGAGCTCGTGCCCCGAACCACGAAACCGTCGAACGCGACGCTAGGAACACCCGCGCGGTGACATCACCCTCCACGGAGGACAGTCAGCAGAGGACATCGGCGCACGACACTGGCCGCGCGGACAGTCGCCCGTGACGCCGTCCGGGCCCGGCAACGCGCACGGATGGGGGTGGCCCAGTGACCAACGGCGCATTTGACGTCATCATCGTGGGAACCGGCGCGGGGGGCGGCACGCTCGCCCGCCACCTGGCTCCGTCCGGCCAGCGGATCCTGCTGCTCGAACGGGGCGACTGGTTGCCCCGCGAGCCGGCCAACTGGAGCCCGACCAGGGTGCTCGTGGATCGGCGCTACGTCTCGCCGGACGAGTGGACCGACGGCGAGGGCCAGCCGTTCAACCCGGCGGTGTACTACGTGGTCGGCGGAGCCACGAAGCTCACCGGGGCCGTCCTGCACCGCATGCGGCGGGAGGATTTCGGGGAGGTACGCCACGCCGACGGCTTCTCTCCGGCGTGGCCCGTGTCCTACGAGGACCTGGAGCAGTACTACACGCAGGCGGAACAGCTCTACGCCGTCCACGGCGAGCGGGGCGAGGACCCGACCGAGCCGGGGACGAGCGCTCCGTACCCGTTCCCCCCGATCTCGCACGAGCCACGCATCGCCCGCCTCGCCGAGTCGCTCCTCAACGCGGGTCTCAACCCGTTCCACACCCCGCTCGGGCTGCTGCTGCGCGAGGAGAACATGCCGTACAGCGCCTGCGTACGCTGCCCGACCTGTGACGGCTTCCCCTGTCTGGTCCTCGGCAAGTCGGACGCCGAGGTGATGGGCGTTCGCCCCGCGCTGGAGCACCCCAACGTCACGCTGCTGACCCGGGCCAACGTCGTACGCCTGATCACGAACCCGACGGGGACCGCGGTGACCGAGGTCGAGGTGGAGCACGACGGGGAGGTGGAGCGGTACGCCGGCTCGATCGTGGTGCTCGCCTGCGGTGCGGTGAACACGGCGAAGCTCCTGCTCGCCTCGGCCAACGACCGGCACCCGGCCGGCCTCGCCAACGGCTCCGACGAGGTGGGACGCAACTACCAGCACGCCGTCCGGCGCACCGTGCTGGCGCTGTCACGCGATCCGAACCCCAGCGTCTTTCCCCGCACGCTCGGCTTCAACGACTACTACTTCGGGGCGCCCGGCATCGACCATCCCCTCGGCATGATCCAGGTTGCCGGCCCGGCCGCGCCGGAGGCGCTGCGGATCGAGCCGGACCTGGCGGCGGCCCTGGCTCCGGCCCGCACCCCGCAGGATGTCGCTCGACACGCCGTGCTGTTCCACTTGTCCACAGAGGACCTTCCTCGCTCGGAGAACCGGGTGACGCTCGACGGGCAGGGACGGGTGCGGCTGCGGCACACGCCGAGCAACCTCACGTCGGCTCAGCAGCTCCAGGAACGGCTGCGCGCGCTCCTGCCCGCCCTCGACCTCGAGCCGGAGTACCTGATCCCGATCACCAGCAATGTCCACACGGGACCCGCCTCGGTGGCCTACCAGGCCGGGACGTGCCGCTTCGGCGAGGACCCGTCCTCCTCCGTGCTCGACACCAACTGCCGGGCCCACGAGCTGGACAACCTCTACGTGGTCGACGCGAGCTTCATGCCGAGCACCGGCGCGGTGGACCCGGCCCTGACGGTGATGGCGAACGCGCTCCGCGTCGGCGACCACCTGCTCAACCGGCTCGGCGCCGCCGCCAGTGCCACGGTCTCCCACCCCGCCCCGACCGGGGTCAGCACGGCGTGGCGCAACCGGGAGCCGTGACGACGGGCCGACCGGCTACATCCACCGGACCGACGAGCATTCAGGACCGACGAGCACTCAGGACCGACGAGCATTAAGGACCGACGAGCACTCAGGAACGACGAGTATTCAGCCCAGACGAGCGCACGCAGCGCGGAGGAGAGCCGGAATGACCGCGCAGATGACCCGGCCACGGACAGACCGCGTCGACGAGTTCTTCGACCGGATCTCGGCGACGCCGCAGCCGTTGCTGCACGGGGTCAAGGCGACCATCCGGATCGAGCTCGCCGAGCACGACGGCGAGCGGTCCTGGGTGGTGCGCATCCACGACGGTCGCGTGCACGTCAGCCGGCGCCCCGCCCGAGCCGACGCGATCATCCGGACCGACCGGAAGTTCTTCGAGCTGGTGGTTACCGGCGAGGCGAATGCGCTGACCGCGGCGCTGCGGGGACGGCTGCGCGTCGAGGGAAACATACGCCTCCTGGTGGCGTTCTCCCGGCTGCTGCCCAGTCCACCCAACCGCGTCACGACGGTGCCTCCCGCCGACCGGTGGGCCAAAGAGGCGGCCCGGGCCACCAAGGCGTCCGGCACGACCGCGCGGACGGGCAAAGCGTCGGCCGCCGCCGCCCGGGCGGCCGCCACCGCTGCTCGGAAGACCAGAAAGGACCACGAGCGATGACCATCGGCCAGGTCAACATTCTCGATGGGAATACGTTCGTTGTCTGCGACAAGCGGGGGGACATCGACGCCACACCGGAGGACACCAGTGGCCTCTTCTCCTTCGACACCCGCTTCCTGTCGAAGTGGATCCTCACGATCAACGGTCAGCGACTCAACTCCCTCTCGGTCGACGACCTGCAGTACTTCGAGAGCCGGTTCTTCCTCGCCCCGGGCACCGGCAGCATCTACGTGAACGCCACGCTCTCGGTCGTCCGCCGTCGGGCCGTGGGCGACGGGTTCCACGAGGAGCTGACGCTGCTCAACCACGCCGAGGAGCCCGCCGATGTGGTGGTCCGAGTCGACGCCGACGCGGACTTCGCCGACCTGTTCGAGATCAAGGACTGCGTCGGCAAGAAGGGCCGCTACTACCACCGCGTGGCGCCGGACCACCTGCTCATCGGCTACGAGCGGGACACCTTCCACCGGGAAACCCTGATCACGTCCTCGGAGCCGGCCGAGTTCGACGAACGCGGATTGACGATCCGGGTCCAAATCGAGCCGCACTCCGAGTGGTCCGTCGACCTGAACGTGGTGACCGCGCTGCTCGGCTGGGGCTGGCACATCACGCGACCCAAGTACGGTCACGCCGGCCGCAAGGAGCGGCCCATGGCGGAGAGCCTGCGCCGCTGGATCGAGGACGCGCCGCGGCTGGAGACGGACCGCGAAAGCCTGCGCTCGACCTACCGGCGCAGCCTGGTCGACCTCGCCGCCCTGCGGTTCAACCCGCCGATTGGCAGCGGGGCGAACCTGCCCGCGGCAGGTCTGCCGTGGTTTATGGCGGTGTTCGGCCGCGACGCCATCATCACCAGCCTGCAGGCCCTGCCGTTCACTCCGGAGCTGGC
>Ga0310830_100767_pt1 | contig 19203 bp, 13 predicted proteins | sample WT_ome_5_FD_201301 | JGI IMG/M metagenome (GOLD analysis project Ga0310830, IMG submission 201301) | Sorghum-adapted microbial communities enriched on wild type (WT) sorghum from Joint BioEnergy Institute, Emeryville, California, United... ...
GGCGGGGGAGGAGGGCCTGGAAGGCATTCCGGGTGGTTGGGCGGGGGAGGCGGGCATGGAAGGCATTGACTCGCAGGCTGGCCCGCTGTGCTTCGTGCCGTCGTACTCGCCGGAGAACGCGCCGGCCACCGCGCAGGCGTCGCAAGCGTCGATCAACGCGACGATGGAGGTCGCCGCGGTGCGAGGGCTGCTGCGCGACCTCGTCGAATTCGACGACGACCCGCGCTGGCGGGCGCTGCTCGAGCGGCTGCCAGCGTACGCGATCGACGCGGACGGCACGCTCGCCGAATGGCTGTGGCCCGGCCTGGCGAACAATCATGCGCACCGGCACGCGTCACACCTGTACGGCCTGTGGTACGACCCCGACCCTCCGCTCGTCGACGACCCCGCCTTGCGCCAGGCCGCGGTCGCGGCGGTGCGGGCTCGGCTGGCGTGGTGGCGCGAGCACGGCGACGAGATGGCGTACGGCCTGGTGCAGCTCGGCCTGGCCGCGGCCGCGCTGGACCTGGCCGACGAGGCGCACGAGACGGTCCAGCTCCTGGCGACGCGCTACTGGCGCCCCAGCCTCGTGCCCACCCACAACGTCGGCGACATCTTCAACATTGACATATGTGGTGGTCTTTCGGCGGTCGTGGTGGCCATGCTGGTCCGAGGGCGGGGCAGTCGCGTCGACCTCCTGCCCGCGGCGCCCCGCGAGTGGAAGACCGGGCAGATCCGGGGCGTGCTGCTGCGCGACGGCCTGACGGTGCGCCGGCTGGCCTGGACGCCGCATCGAGTCACGGTCGAGCTCGTCAGCCGCCGGACCCGCCCGGTCGTGGTGTCGGCGCCGGACGCGACGGGGGCACGCCGGTTCGAGCGGCGGCTGGTGCTGCGGCGGGGGAGAGCAGCGACGGCCGTCTTCCGGCGGCCGGGCCGTTGACGTTTGTTGGGAGACTCGGCAAAACTAACTCGGGACACCGCTGGCGAGGCAGGAGACCACTGATGCCCTACCGCCCCCCGCTCGTGCCGTACGAAACCTTCGTCGCCGACCCGATCGACCTGCCGGTGCGGCCGCCGGGCCAACAGGGGCTGTCCGCCCTGGCTCGAGCCGAGGTGCTCACCGTCGATCGGACATTCGTGGGGCTGAAGGGCACGACCGCCGACGGCGTCACGCTGGCGCTCGAGGTCGGCTCGGCCGGCGAAGGCATCATCCGGGTCCGGCTGAGCCAGGATCCGTATGCACGAAGCCGTTCGGCTCGCGCGACCACGCTCGTCACCCCGGGCCGGGATGAGGCGACGCGAGTCGATATCGACGGCGGTCAGATCCGGATCGCGACCGGCCCGCTCGTCGCGGAGATCACGCTGGACCCGTGGCGGCTCCGGTTCGTCGATCAGACCGGCCGTGAGCTCGTCGCGGCCAACCCCGGCGAGGTCGACATCAGCGGGCGGCTGCGCACCCTCCCGCTCGGGCGCTCCACAGTGGACGGCGAGGTAGTCGCGTACCATGAGACGTTCACCGCGGCGGCGGACGAGCGCTTCGTCGGCCTGGGGGAGAAGTTCACCGCCTTCGACAAGCGGGGTCAGCGCGCGGTGATGTGGAACTACGACGCGTTCGGCTCCGAGTCGGACCGGGCGTACAAGAACGTCCCGTTCTACCTGTCCAGCCGCGGCTACGGGGTGCTCGTCGACAGCGGCATGGCGACCGAGTTCGACCTGTGCCAGTCCACGCACAGCTGCGTGCAGATCGTCGTCCCGGACGACCTCATCGACTACTACATCATCGCGGGCCCGTCGCCCGCCGAGGTGATCGACCGGATGAACCGCCTCACCGGGCGCCCCAGCCTGCCGCCCAAGTGGGCGTTTGGCACCTGGATCTCCTCCGGTTTCCAAGCCGACACGCAGGAGCAGGTCATCACCCGAGCCCGCAGGCTGCGCGAGCTGGGCGTCCCCAGCGACGTCCTGCACCTGGACTGCTACTGGCAGGTGGCCGGACACTGGTCGGACCTGCGCTGGGACACCCGGGCCTTTCCCGACCCGGCGGGAATGTTGCGTGAGCTCGCCGCGATGGATTTTCGCACCTGCCTGTGGATCAACCCGTACGTGAGCCACCTCAGCCCGCTGTACCCGCAGGCAGCAGCGGACAAGCGCTTCCTGCGCCGCCCGGACGGTACTCCGTACATCGCCGACGTGTGGCACGGCTCCCAACCGCGGTGTGCCATTGTGGACTTCACCAGTCCGGAGACGGTCGCCTGGTTCCAGGGCCTGTTGCGCCCCCTGCTCGAGCAGGGCGTCGCCGTGTTCAAGACCGACTTCGCCGAGGGCGTGCCGGCCGACGCCGTCGCCGCGAACGGCATGACCGGCGAGGAGCTGCACAACGTCTACGCCCTGCTCTTCAACGACGCCGTCGCGGCGGTGACCCGTGAGGTCGCCGGCCACTCGCTGGTCTGGGCCCGCTCGTCGTTCCTTGGCGGCCAGCGCCACGCGGCCCAGTGGAGCGGTGACACGAACTGCACCTACCCAGCGATGGCGAGCACCCTGCGGGGTGGGCTGTCGTACGGCCTGTCCGGCGTCCCGTTCTGGAGCCACGACGCCGGTGGCTTCACCGGCACGCCAACCCCGGACCTGTACGTCCGCTGGTCACAGTTCGCGGCGTTCTCGCCACTGGTGCGGTTCCATGGCACGACCAGCCGGCTGCCGTGGGACTTCCCGGACTTGGCGCAGCGGGCCGTGGTGGACGTGCTGCGCCTGCGGTACCGCCTCCTGCCCTACCTCTACTCGGCCGCCGTCGAGTCCGCCCGCACCGGCCTTCCCCTCATGCGGGCCCTGCTGCTCGACTCGCCCGACGATCCCGCCGCCTGGCATGCCGACCTCGAGTACCTCCTGGGGCCCGACCTGCTGGTTGCGCCGATGACCGACCCCAGCGGCACCCGCACGGTCTACCTGCCGGGCGGCGACTGGGTGGACTGGTGGTCCGGCACCGTCCACACCGGACGATTCTACCTGCGGGTCAGCCAGCCGCTGGAGCGCGTGCCGCTCTTCGCCCGCGCCGGCGCGGTGATTCCCGTGGTCGAGCCGGGTGTGACCGTCGGGGACGGCCCGTTCGAGGACGTCACGCTGCTCTGCTTCGGTATTCCGACCGGGCGCACGGTGATCCGCGACGTGGACGGCGACACCACGGTGACCGCCGAGCCGGACGGTGCGACGGTCACCCTGACCGTCGACGGCCCCGCCCGGGTCACCGGAGTGGCGTACGCCTTCCCGGTCCCGGACGCCCCCGAGCTCAGGCTGCGCCGCTCCTGATCACCGCCCGGCTCGGCCGGTCACCCCTTGATTGCGCCGGTGATGACGCCCTTGGTGAAGTGTCGCTGCACGAACGGGTAGACGAGGACGGCCGGAATGATGGTCACGACGACGACGGCCATCTTGATGGCGAGCGTGGGCGGCGTCGCCGTGATGCCGGGCAGGTTCACCGGGGTTCCGGTGACGCTGGGGGACTGGCCGGCGAGGATGTAGCTCTGCAGCACCCGCTGCACCGGCCACATGTCGTTGTCGTCGATGTAAAGCAACGCGTTGAAGTAGACGTTCCAGTAGCCGACCGCGTAGAAGAGGCCGACCACGGCGATGACCGCCTTGGACAGTGGCATGACGATGCGGGTGAGTATCCGGAACTCGCCGGCGCCGTCGATCCGCGCGCTGTCGATGAGCTCCGATGGGATGTTCATGAAAAAGGCGCGGATCACGACGAGGTTGAACGCGCTGATCGCGCCGGCGAAGATGAGCGCCCAGATGGTGTTCTTCAGCCCGAGTCCAGTCACCAGCAGGTATGTCGGCACCAATCCCGGGTAGATCAGGAACGTGAGCAGGAACAGGAACAGCAGCGGCCGGTGGAGCAGCGACCCGGGCCGCGAGAGTCCGTACGCCGCCAGCACGGTCAGGCTGAGGCTGAACGCCGTCCCCACCACCGTGAGAATCACGCTGGTCCATACCGCGCGCGCTACCTGGCCGCCCGAGAAGATGGTCACGTAGGCGGACGGGTCGAAGCCCTTGGGCACCATCACCATGCCCCCGGCCTCGTTGATGGTCTGCCGGGACGACAGGCTGGTCACCACCACCGACCACATCGGAACGAGCACCGCGAGCACGATGACCGTCAGCACCACCCATTTGCCGATCAGGCCCGGGATGCTCGGCGGCTCCTCCCACACCGGCCGGGCCGACCTGGACCGTGAGGCGCCGGCTGTTCTTCTCATGACCGAGCGTACACCCCCTGTTCGCCGAGCCGATGGGCCAGCTTGTTCGCCGCGAGAATCAGCACCAGACCCACGACCGCCTTGAACAAGCCGGCCGCCGCCCCTAAGCCGTACTGCTGCGTGACGATGGCGTTGTAGTAGACGAACGTGTCCAGAACCTCGGCGGCCTGGCGCCCCACGGCCTCACGCTGCAGGATGAACTGCTCGAAACCCACCGACAGGGCGTCGCCCAGGCGAAGGATCAGCAGCAGTACGATGACCGGGCGCAGCCCGGGCAGTGTCACGTGCCACAGGCGGCGCCACCGGCCGGCGCCGTCGACCGCGGCCGCCTCGTACAGGTTCTGGTCGATCGCGGAAAGCGCGGCGAGGAAGACGATCGCGCCCCAACCCAGGTCCTTCCACACGGTCTCGGCCGTGACCAGGATGATGAACGTGTCCGGGTTGGTCATGATGTTCCACGGCTCCAGGCCCGCCTTGCGCAGTTCCTGGGCCAGCAGTCCCGCCCCGCCCAGCATCTGCACGAAGAACGTGATGACCAGCACCCAGCTGAAGAAGTGAGGTAGGTACACCACGCTCTGGATGAACGCGCGTATCTTCGCCGACATCACGCTGTTGAGCAGGATGGCCAGGAAGATCGGCAGCGGGAAGTAGAACACGAGCTGAAAGGCCGTGATCGCCAGCGTGTTGCGCAGCGCGTCCCAGAACAACGGGTTGCTGAACAACGCCTCGAAGTTGCCGAACCCGATCCACTCGCTGGCGATGAACGACTCAACGGGGTTGTTCCCCGCGAACGGGTTGTAGTCCTGGAAGGCGATGATGTTCCCGAGGGTCGGCACGTAGTGGAAGATGAGCACGACGAGGGCCGCCGGGGCGGTCATCGCGAGCAGCGGCCAGTCCCGTCGCAGCCGTGCCCGCAACGGCATCCGGCGCCGACGCGGCGGCGACGCGGGCCGACCAGTGACCGTGGTGGCCGCCGGGGCGGCCACCACTGGGTCGACGGTGTCGAGACCTGCTCTGCTCATCGGCCCGCGTCGGCCAGCGCTTGCTGGAGGAACTCACGCCCGACGTCGCCGCCGTTGCTGCGCCACTCCGTGACGACCGAGTCCAGGTCCTCGATCGGCCGCCGGCCCCGGACGATGTCGGTGATCGCGTCCTCGGTCGGCTGGATGACTGCCGAGTACGCCGACGGCCACTCGAGCTTGATGCCCTGCCAGGGGTTGGGCTCCAGGTACTTGACCATCGCGTTGGCGTACGCGAGCAGGTCGGTCACGTAGTTGGGCACCTCGGGGGTGCCGATGATGGCCGGCGCCCGCCCGGCGATGAAGAAGAACTGGTCGGCGATCTCGACCGACGCGCGGTCGGTCGCCGCGGGGGCGCCGTCGGCGGTGCGGGTGAAGTGGACCCCCTCCTTGCCGTACTTCAGTAGCTCGAACTCCTCGGTGCCCAGCGGTGAGGCGGCCCAGTTCAGCACCCGCAGCAGCTCCTTCGTCCGCTCCTCGCCGAGCCCCTTCTTGATGAACGTGTAGAAGACGGGCTCATCGGCGCGCCACACCAGCGGATCGCCGCCGGTGGCGGAGAAGACCGGGACCGGCTGCATGTTGAACCCGGGGGTCACCTTCGACTCGTCGCGCTGCATGCCCAGCCACGCGCCCGGGCCGTCCTGCAGGAAGAGGATCTTGCCGCTGCGGAAGAGCTGCTTGGCGTCGCCGCCCTCGCTGGCGACGAGGTCGGGGTGCACCAGGCCCTCGGCGTAGATGTGGGCGGTCGCCTCGAGCGCGGCGCGATACTCGGGAGTCTCGTACTTGTGGAATACGCTGCCGTCGGCCCGGCGCCCCCAGCCGCCCACGCTGTTGGGAACCTTGTAGAACATCTGCACCATGTCGAAGATGTTGTTGAACGCCCAGACCCCCGCCGCCGGGTCGGTCACCTGCCGGCCGATGCTGACCAGCTCCTCCATTGACGTCGGGTAGGTCAGCGACAGCTCGTCGAAGAGGTCCTTGCGGTAGAACAGCGCCCACGGGAAAGGCGTGCCGTCGTTCGGCCACGGCACCGCTGCGAGGCGCCCACCCCACACGGCATACCGCCACGCCTCGGTGGGGATGTTCGCCAGCATCGGGTACTCCAGAGCCCGGTCGCCGCTGAGGTAATCGGTCAGGTCCTCGAAGAGGGCCTTCACCGCCTCGGAAAACCGCGGAATCTTCGGATATTCCCAGCCTGGAATGCACAGCAGGTCCGGCACATCGCGCGCGCCGATGACGGCGGCGAGCTTGTCGGCGTAGGTGTTGCCGTCCTGTACGCTGAACTCCACCTCAATGCCGAGCTCGGCGTTGACGGCGTCGTAGTACGCGTTGTTGCCCAGACCGGGCGGCGTCGGCCCCCACCACGGTGTCATTGCGGTGATCTTCTGACCGCTGGTACCGGGCTTGGTCGTGATCGCGTCGACCAGCTCGGTGGGGTACGTCAGGTAGCCGTCGGGCACCGGCCGCGCGCCCGGGATGTCCGGCTGCACGATGGACAGCGGCTTGTACGTGGGCAGGATCGCGTCGAGATTCGAGGTGTCGGTGAAGGAGCCGGATCCGCCGGGCTTCCGGCTGCATGCGGCGAGAAAGCCGCCGCTGGCGACGGCGGCAGCCCCCAGGCCCATGAGGGCGAGAATCTGCCTGCGGCTGGCGAAGAGCTGGACAGCACCCGACCGTGTGGTCAGAGCGTGCGTTCCGGTCGCGGGTCGCCGGTCTATGGGGTCCTTCACGGGTGTGCTCCCTCCTCGCGGAAGAGTCGATCGCCTCAGGCGACCTAGGGACGAAAGATAGGAATGCGGAGGGCTCGGGGTAGAGTTAGTTGGTCGGCCAGCCAAACAAATTAGTGCAGACGACCGGAAGCCACAAGAAGGCACCGCCGGCGAAGCCGCGCGGTACGGCATGATGACGGCAGCGGCGCGCGGCGAGGCGCGCCGGGCAGGAGCACGAAGGCAGGGCGGTAGCTTGGTCACGAGCCGCGCCGGTCAGCAGCCGGCGGACTTCACCGACGTACGGGCGACGAACCTCTCCGTGGTCCTGCGCTTCGTGCGCGCCAACGCCCCCTGCTCCCGCGCCGACATCGCCGCCTCGACCGGTCTGAACAAGGCGACCGTCTCCAGCCTCGTCGCCGAGCTCATCGAGCGGCGGCTGGTCCGGGAGACGGGTCCAACCGAGCGTCGCATCGGGCGCCCCGCCACGATGATCGTCCCGGACGGCGCGGCGTACGCGGCGATCGGGCTGGAAGTGGACAGCGACCACCTCGCCGTCGTCGCGATCGACCTCGCCGGGGTGCGTCTGCTCTCCTGGCGGCGCGCCTTCGCCGGCCGACGGGCCACGCCCGCGCGGGCGGTCGCCGCCATCGCCGCACTGGCCCGGCGGGCGGTGGCCGCGGTGGTCGACCAGGACCGGGAGGTGCTCGGGCTCACCGTCGGGGTCGCCGGCATGGTGGACGGCGACGGCACTGTGCGCCTGTCGCCCAACCTCGGCTGGCGGGACGTACCGCTCCGCGACTCGCTCGTGCGGGCCCTGGACACGCCCGCATATCCGGTCGCCGTCGAGAACAACGCGAACCTCGCTGTGCGCGCCGAGCACCGGTACGGGCCGGACGCCGGGGCAGCGAACATGGTCTACGTCGACGGGCAGGCCGCCATCAGCGCGGGCATCATCGCCAACGGCACGCTGATGCGCGGAGGCCTCGGGTACAGCGGCGAGATCGGGCACATTCCGGTGGTGGCGGACGGGCCGCCGTGCGGATGCGGGCGCCGCGGCTGCCTGGAAGCGGTCGCCGGGATCGGCGCGCTGGTGCGAAGCCTGTCCGGGCGCGAGCCGGTCGACCTTGATCCCGAGGTGGACGATCTGCTCCGGCGGGCGCGTGCTCACGAACCCGAGGTTGTCAACGCGCTCCGCTCGGCGGGGGAGCACCTGGGATACGGCCTGTCGATCGTGGCCAACGTGCTCAACCCGGAGGTCATCGTCCTCGGCGGGTACTTCGTGCCGCTCGCGCCGTGGCTGCTGCCGCCGGCCGAGAAGCGCCTGCGGGAGTGTGCCGTCGCGCCCGATGCCGGCGGGTGCCGCCTCACGATCTCCTCACTGGAACACAGCGCAGCCGCGACCGGTGGGGCGGCGAGCATCCTCGACAGCATCGATTCCGGGGCTCTGCCCGCTGCTGGCCGTGCGCGCGCCTGACCTCCCGGACGGCGAGGTCGCGAACGCATCGGGTGAGATCACAACGTTTCAGTTCACCATGTTCAAGATCGAAACGTGTGTGTGCGTCGCCGAGATGGCGCCGAGTTCTTGACGCTCGGTGGCGGCTGGTGCGACGCTGCACCACAACCCGGTCGCCTGCTCCGGGCCATGCTCCACCCAAAGTCGAATCGATTCGACGTGCTCTCCCGGCACCGTCGAATCGCTTCGACTCATCGACGAAGGACGTTCAGATGAGCGATCCGTTGGCCAGCGCCGAGGGCGCCCGACCGTCCCGACCGGCGTTCCGGGATCCCACGCTGCCCCTCGAGCAGCGGGTGGCCGACCTGCTCGGGCGGCTGACCCTGGCCGAGAAGACGGCGCTGCTGCACCAGCACCAGCCCGCTATCCCGCGCCTTGGGATCGGCGCCTTTCGAACCGGAACGGAGGCCCTGCACGGCCTCGCCTGGCTCGGCCCGGCGACCGTCTTCCCGCAGCCTGTCGGCCTGGCCAGCACGTGGAACCTGGATCTGGTCCGCGCGGTCGGCGCCGCCGTCGGTGACGAGGTGCGCGGCTTCCACCACAAGGATCCCGCCCGCTGCGGGCTCAACGTGTGGGCGCCGGTGGTGAACCCGCTGCGCGACCCGCGATGGGGGCGCAACGAGGAGGGCTACTCGGAGGATCCCTACCTCACTGGTGCGATCGCGAACGCCTACGCCAGCGGGCTGCGTGGCGACCACCCGCGGGTGCTCAAGACCGCGCCCACGCTCAAGCACTTCCTTGGCTACAACAACGAGACGCGGCGCGAGACCACGTCGAGCAACTTGCGCCCCCGGGTCCTGCACGAGTACGAGTTGCCGGCGTTCCGCGCGCCGATCGCGGCCGGCGCCGCGGTGGCGGTGATGGCTTCATACAACCTCGTCAACGGCCGGCCGGCGCATCTGAGCCCGCTCATCAACGACGAGCTACGCCGCTGGACCAGTGAGGAGCTGCTCGTCGTCAGCGACGCGGCGGCCCCGTCCAATGTGGCCACAACTCAGGGGTACTACCCGAACCACGTGGTGAGCCACGCTGCCCTCGTCCGGGCCGGGGTGGACAGCTTCACCGACAACGACGATCAGGCGGCCCCGACCATCGAGCGTCTGAGCCAGGCGCTCGCCCAAGGCCTGATCACCGAGACCGACATCGAGCAGGCGGCCCGGCGGGTCCTCACCATCCGCTTCCGGCTCGGCGAGTTCGACCCCGTCGAGTCCAATCCGTACGCGACGATCACCGAGGAGGTCATCAACTGCCCCGCCCACCAGCGGCTCGCCCGGGAGGCGGCGAGCCAGGCGCTGGTCTTGTTGAAGAACTCCGACTCCGCGTTGCCGATCGAGGCCGGCTCGCCGGGCCGGATCGCGGTGATCGGCCCACTCGCCGACACCCTGTACGAGGACTGGTACAGCGGCACGTTGCCGTACGCCGTCACCGCGTACCGGGGGCTGGTCGAGCGGCTCGGCCCGGCGAACGTCGAGCTCGTGGAGGGCCTGGACCGCATCGCGCTCCGCGTGGGCCGCGCGATCGTGGTGGCCAGCGCTGACCCCGGCGGCGCGCCGCTGCGGCTTGTCATTGATGAGGGTGGAGCGGACCGCTCGGGTCGCGAGGCAGGGCTGGAGAGCGCCTTCGATCTCGCCGACTGGGGCAACGGCCTGCGCACGCTGCGCGCAGCGGCCAACGGCCGGCACGTCAGCGTGTCCGACGACGGGGTGCTGGTCAACGATCGGCCGAGGCCCGGCGGTTGGGTGGTCCGCGAGACGTTCCGGCTCACCCCCGTCGGCGACGGCCAGAGCGTGCTGCACCACGTCGCGAGTGGACGGTATGTCGTCGCCGACGCCGAGGGTGCGCTCTTCGCGCGGGCGGAGACACCGGAGGAGGCGACCCTGTTCACGGTCGAGCTGCGCCGCTCCGGCCGGTCCGAGGCGGCGCGGGCCGCCCGCGCGGCCGACGTGGCCATCGTCGTGGTCGGCAACCACCCGCTCATCAATGGGCGGGAGACCGAGGACCGCACCGACCTGTCACTGCCGCCGGCGCAGGAGGGACTGCTGCGGGCGGTCCACGCGGCGAACCCGCGCACGGTGCTGGTCGTGCAGAGCAGCTACCCGTACGCGATCGACTGGGCCCAGGAGCACGTTCCGGCGATCGTCTGGTCCTCGCACGGCGGACAGGAGTTCGGCCACGCGTTGGCCGATGCGCTCTTCGGCGATACGTCGCCGGCCGGCCGGCTCACCCAGACCTGGTACCGCTCGGCGGCGCAGCTGCCCGACCTGCTCGACTACGACATCATCGCCGCCGACGCAACCTATCTCTACTTCCGCGGCACGCCGCTCTACCCGTTCGGGCACGGATTGACCTACACCACGTTCGAGTACTCCGGACTGCGGCTGTCCGCGGACCGGATCCCGGTGGACGGACGGGTTGCGGTGACGTTCACCCTGACGAACACCGGCGCCCGCGTCAGTGACGAGGTCGTCCAGCTCTACACCCGGCAAGAGGAGTCCCGGGTCAAGCAGCCGCTGCGCCAGCTACGTGCCTTCCGCCGCGTCCGGCTCGCGCCCGGTGAGAGCACCACCGTCAGCTTCGAGCTCACCGCGGCCGATCTCGCGACGTGGGACGTCACGCGCGGCCGCCCGGTGGTCGAGGCCGCACACCACACCGTTCTCATCGGAAGCTCCAGTATGGACATTCGGCTCGCCGCATTGCTGTGGGTGGAGGGAGAACGGGTCCCGCCGTGGGCGGCGTTGGAGCGGGAGATCCCCGCCGTCGGCTACGACGACTACGCCGGGATCGACCTGCGCGACCTCACGCCCGAACACGGCGACGCCGTGGTCGCCACGGAGCCGGGCGCCTGGATCGCCATCGTCGGCGTCGATTTCGGGGCAGGCGCTGGCTCGTGCCGCGCCCGGGTCAGCGCGACCGACGACCGGACCGCGGTGATCACGCTACGCCTGGACGACCCGCTCGAGGGGCCGGTCATCGGGAGCCTCTCCGTGGCCTGCACCGGCGGCCGGTACTCGTGGGTCGAGGCCCACACCGCGCTCGATGGCGCCACAGGCGTACGCGACCTGTACGTGGTATTCGACGCGGCCGGCGTTGCCCTGGACACGCTCGCCTTCGCCCGCCCATGACCACCGTCCGGGACGAAGACGCGGGCGGCCGCCGCAACCGGCGCGACGGTGGTCCGCGTAACCAAGTAGTCACCGTCGTCGACGTCGCGCGCCACGCCGGCGTTGCGCCGAGCACCGTGTCCTATGTGCTCAGTGGCAAGCGGGCCATCTCCGCCGCGACCCGCCAGCGGGTGCTCGCGAGCATCAACGCGCTCGGCTACCACCGCCACGCGGGAGCCCGATCGCTGGCAAGCAACCGGGCCAACGTCATCGCGCTCGTCCTGCCGCTGCGATCCGGCATGCATCTGCCCGTCCTCATGCAGTTCGCCAGCTCAGTCGTGACCACCGCCCGGCAGCATGACCACGACGTGCTGCTGGTCACCGCCGACGAAGGGCCGGCCGGGCTGCGGCGAGTCGCGGCGAGCGCCATGGTGGACGGTCTCATCGTCATGGACGTCGAGCTGCGCGACGCACGGGTGCCGGTGCTGCGAAAGCTGAATCGGCCGAGTGTCTTCATCGGATTCCCCGGCGAGCCGGCCGGGCTCACCTGCGTCGACCTCGACTTCTTCCGCGCCGGCTCGGTGTGTGTGGAGCACCTCGCCGACCTGGGACACCGCGAGATCGCGCTCGTTGGCCCGCCGCCAGCGGTCTACGAGCGGGGCACGGGCTTCGCTCAGCGCACCCTGGCCGGTTTCCGGGAGGCCGCCACGCGGCGCGGCGTTCGTCGGACCGTGGTCGCCTGCGAGGAGAGCCACGAGGCAGTGCGGCACCAGCTCACGCAGCTTTTCACCAAGCGGCCTGGCCTGACCGGGCTCGTGGTGCACAACGAGGCGGCCGTCGGTCACGTCATCGCCGTGGTGCAGGCGCTCGGCCGCAGCGTGCCCGCCGACATTTCGTTGGTGGCGATCTGTCCCGACGAGGTCGCCGAGCGCTACGTCCCTTCGCTGGATTCGGTTCTCATCCCAGCCGACGAGGTCGGCGCCCGCGCGGTCGAGCTGCTCATGGCGAAGATCGAGGGACGGCCAGTGCCCGACTCGACCCTGCTCCCACCGCGCCTGACCGTCCGCGCGAGCACCGCACCAGTCCGGGCCATCGTCGGCTCGAGCTGACTGTCCTACTCCCAGAGGTTGATGACCTCTCAGAGGTCCGTGACCGGGACGCGACCGTGGTGACTGCCACGCCTGCCCGGCTATGCCCGTGAAGCGGCGTCGGCCAGGCTACGGCTGATGCCTTGGGCGGCGACCTTGAGCGCGGCGACCAAGCGCGGTCGGTCGCGCTTGAGGCTCGGTACGACGATGCCGAGCGCGGCGACGACGGTGTTGTCGGCGCCGACCACGGGCACGGCGACCGAGCAGGCGCCCAGGCTCATCTCCTCAGCGGTCCAGGCGTAGCCGTCGCGCAGGACGCGGTCGAGCTGGGCGCGCAGCCGTCCGGGCTGGGTGATGGTGTACGGCGTGATGCGGGTCAGGTTGCGCAGCACTGCTTCCTGTACGGCGGCGGGGGCGTGGGCCAGGAGCACCTTGCCGACCCCGGTGGCGTGCATCGGCAAGCGGTCGCCGACCTTGCTGACCACCGGCACCGAGGCGTGGCCGGAGAGCCGATCCAGGTACAGCACGCGGGTGCCGTCCCGCTCCGCCAGATGCACCGTGGCCAGCGTCGCGGCGTACAGGTCGTGCAGGTAGGGCGAGGCGATCTCGCTGAGCTCGGCGTGGACCGGGGCGAGCAGGCCAAGGTCCCACATGCGGCGCCCGACCACGTAGGCGCCGTCGGCCCGACGGACCAGGGCCTCCCACCGGGCGAGCTGGCCGACGAGTCGGTGCGCCGTGGTCAGCGGCAGTCCGGCCCGGGCGGAGATCTGCGAGAGGGTCAGCGCGCGATGCTTGTCGTCGAAAGCGGCGAATATCGCGAGAACCCGCGCTACCACGCTGGTGCTGTCGGTGCCGCCACCGTCCGGCATGGCTTCTCCTTCCGCTGAGCGGAAACCCATCGTGGCACGGGATCGGGCCGCTGGCCTAGCGTCCAGAACCGTGAGCACCACATCGCGCACCGACCAACCTTCCTCAGGCGAGGCGTCGCTGGCCGACCAGGCCACGATCAGCGCGGAGATCGCGGCGCACGCGGCCGAGTACGCACGATCCGGACGCGAGCGGCTCGGGCCGCTGCTGAACTATCCGCCGTATCGCAGCAGCCTGCTGCGGCACCCGACCAAGGCACCGTTCCAGGTCGACCCCGAGAAGCTCGAACGGTTCGCGCCGGTGTTCGGCCACAGCGACGTGGACCCACTCGAGGCTGACCTGACGATCCAGCACCGAGGAGAGCCGCTGGGCGAGCGCATCGTTGTCACCGGGCGCATCACCGACGGGGACGGCCGGCCGGTGGCGCACCAGTTGGTCGAGATCTGGCAGGCCAACGCCGCCGGGCGCTACATCCACCAGCGCGACCGGCACCCGGCGCCCCTCGACCCGAACTTCACCGGGATGGGTCGTTGCCTGACCGATGCCAACGGCGTCTACCGGTTCGTCACCATCAAGCCCGGACCGTACCCCTGGCGCAACCACACCAACGCCTGGCGCCCGTCGCACATCCACTTCTCCTTGTTCGGCACGGCCTTCACGCAGCGACTGATCACCCAGATGTACTTCCCGGGCGATCCGCTCCTCCCGCTTGACCCGATCTACCAGTCGATCACCGACCCGAAGGCCCGGGAGCGGCTCATCGCCACCTACGACCACGACCTGTCGCAGCCGGAATGGTGCACCGGCTACCGGTGGGACATCGTGCTGACCGGCAACTCCCGCACCTGGATGGAGCCCACCGAATGACCGCGCTTCCGCCAACACCCGGACAGACGATCGGGCCGTTCTACGGCTTCGCCCTGCCGTATCCCGGCGGGCCCGACCTCGTTCCACCCGGCCGGGCCGGAGCGATCCGGCTGCACGGGCGGGTCCTCGACGGCGCCGGCCAGCCGGTTCCGGATGCGCTGATCGAGCTCTGGCAGACCTCACCGGAGGGCGACGTCATCCAGCGACCAGGCTCGCTGCGCCGGGACGGATGGACATTCACGGGTTGGGGTCGGTGTTCCACCGACAACACGGGCACCTACTCGTTCACCACGCTCAGACCCGGCGGCGCCCGACCGTTCTTCGCGCTGACGGTGTTCGCCCGGGGCCTGCTCGACCGGCTGTTCACCCGGGCGTACCTGCCGGGGTCGCCCAGGCTGGACAGCGACCCGCTGCTGGCTGCCCTGCCGCCTGAGCGCCGGGCCACGCTGATCGCCCAGCCCGACCAGGACGGCTACGTCTTCGACATCCATCTGCAGGGTGAGCGGGAGACGGTGTTCCTCGTCTACTCGGACCAGCCCGGCCAGTAATGGCGATCCGACGGTGGCCGAGGTCGGCCAAGTGGTTGACGACGAGCGCGGCCGTGGTGAAGTCGTCATCGGTCACAACGTCGTAGCTGGCCGAGTTCGCGACGGCCGACGACAACGGTCGGCACCAGACTAGCGATGTGCTCCAGCCTCACCCGCGAGGCAACTGGAGCTATCAGAATAGGCCCATCCATGCCACGGTCGATCATTGCGTCGGTCGTGCGCGCCTCCTGGTCCTCGCCGTTGCAGCCCCGCTCCTAGAGTCTGGCGCACGTTGAGCAACGTTTCTCATAGCTAGACGTCGTACCTAAGCACCATGTCGCCGAGACGTCCCGCGGGCCTAGAACGGGATGTGGCCGCGGCGCCATTGCCAGTGGCGGCCGGCCTTGAGGTGGTCGATGACCGCGCGCTGTAGCAGCGTGTCCCGGGGCAACTCATCGAGCGGCGTGCTCAGGGTGCGGAACACGAACCGCAGCACCTCGACGTCGGGGTCCAACCCCTCCGGCTTCTCGTAGGGCTCCAGCTCGAACCTCTTCTGGAACTGGATGATGTTGGAGTCCTCCGGGAGGTACTCGCGCAGCTGGGGGTCGAGCAGCCACGAGGCGCAGGTGAACCGGGTGTAGTGCTCGTCGGGAAAGTGCCGGGGGAAGAACGCCCGGGCCTCGTCGAGCGACGCCGTGACCGCCTCCGGCGTCAGCGGTCCGGCCTCGGGGATGTGCAGGCTGAGGCTGGTCTCGCCGCGCTGGTACTGCAGCCGGCCCAGCTCGTAGAGGCCACCGCGCACGTGCAGCGTCAACCAGCTCTGCATCACCGGCCAGCCCTCGCCCTTCATCCGCCGGTCGATGGCCAGGTTGCGGCCCAGGTCCGCGAGGGTCACCCACGACACGGCCTCGTCGATACCGTGGGCGCGGTGGTACTCCAGGACGACCGGGACCAGGGCGAGGTACGCGTACACATAAAGGTGCTTCCAGGCCAGGCCCCGGTCGCGCGGCAGCTCCGGGCCGGGCGGCAGCCACTCGTAGCCGCCGAGGTCGGCGCGGATCAGGGCGATCGAGCGGTCGAGCAGCCAGCGCAGCTCCGGCGTCCAGAGTGGAGAGTCAGGGTCGGGCCAACCCGCCATGATCTCGGCGGCGTCGTCCGCTTGCACCCCGAGCCGGTCGAGCAGCGCGGGGGCGTCGGGCTTGGCGGGCAGGGGAGCGGACGGATGGTCACCGGCGAGCCGGTGCACACGGTCGACCTCCTCGACCGCCACCCCGAGTCGCGCGGCGATGTCGGCCAGATCCACGCCATCGTTCAGGTCCACGCGCAGGACCCTACCGGTCGGGGCCCGTCCCCGGCATCCCACCCGCCGCGGCGCGTCCCGCCCCGCCGGGCTCGCCGTCGGAAGGCCGCGTCCGCGGCGAGGCCGGCGGGGCGGGACGGCGAGCGGATCGGTGGGTACGTCGACAGGTCGCGTCCGCCGCGTGGTCGCGTCGGTCCCGCAGGCCGCAACCGAGCCGGGAAACCGGCCCCGCCGGGCCCGCTCGGCTGCACCGGCGGACGTCCGCGTGGCGTCAGCCGGTGAGCATCGCGCGGGCCTCGCGGACCATCTGGTGGGTGAAACCCCATTCGTTGTCGTACCAGGCCATCACCTTGACCAGCGTCTGGTCGACGACCCGGGTGAGCTCCAGGTCGACGACCGCGGCCCGCGGATCGCCCACGATGTCCGCGGAGACCAGGGGGTCCTCGGACACGCCGAGAACGTCGCGGTAGCGCTCGGTGGCGGCGTCGGCGCGGAAGGCCTCGTTGATCTCCTCGACGCTGGTCGGACGGCTCGCCACGAAGACGACGTCGGCGATCGAGCCGACCGGGATGGGCGCGCGGACCGCGATCCCGTCGAACCGGTCCCGTAGCTCCGGGATGGCGCGCGTCGTCGCTTTGGCCGCTCCCGTCGAGGTTGGCACGAGGTTGGCCGCACCGGACCGGCCACGTCGGACACTCTTATGTGGACCGTCGACGAGGTTCTGTCCCGCCGTGAAGGCGTGCACGGTGGTCATCAGCGCGCGCTCGACGCCGACGTGGCGGTGGGCGACCTCGACGATCGGCGTGATGCAGTTGGTCGTGCAACTGGCGCACGAGACGATCCGTTGCGGCTCGCCCGGACGGTTGACGCCGTGGACGACGGTGGGCACGGCCTCCGAGCTCGTCGGGGCCGAGAGAATGACGTTCTTCGCCCCGGCGTGCAGGTGCTTCTTCAGGTCGTCCTCGTCCTTGAAGACGCCGGTGCACTCGAAGACGAGATCGACGTCCAGCTCCTCCCATGGCAGCTCGGCCGGGTCGCGGTGGCGGAACGCCGGAATTCGCTGGCCGTCGATGACAAGGGCGCCGTCGTCGGCGGACACGTCCCGCGGATACCGCCCGTAGACCGTGTCGTACTTGATCAGATACGCCAGATTCTCGGCATCGGCGATGTCGTTGACCGCGACGAGATTCAACCGGTCGTCACCCGGTCGGTCGTCATCGAGAATAATCTTCAGAGCCGCCCGGCCGATCCTGCCTAGTCCGTTGATGGCGACGTTCGGCATTCCGGGCCACCTCCTCTCGCAGGCTCGATAACGTACGTCGATTCTTGACAACGTACGTCAACGCTTGACAATCACGGCAACGGACGTCACATCGTCCTCGGCTGCCTCGCAGGTCTCGGCGCCACCACCGATCCCGAACGCCGGTGGCAACGCGGAGATCCGCCTTCGACCACCACTCTGCCAGGTCTGCGCCCCGGGGGTGGGCTGGCCGGTCAACGGACAGCGCGATGTCGCCAAGATGGGAGCATCGGTCGTTTCGCGCGACTAGCATCGGGCGTTGAAGAGGGCTCACGGAAAAGGGCGTCGAGGCAAGATGGCGCCGACTCGCTGATCGTCGTCGGCGCGCGGACCGGACCGTTTCTAGAACAGTCGGCGTTGTGGACGCGGCTGGCGCAACGGGCGCGACGCACCAGGAGGGATGGACGGAGGCGACATGCGGTACATCGATATCGTCGCGAAGGTTAAGGAGCGGGAAGGCGTCTCCGAGCAGCGCGCCGACGCCGTCACCAAGGCCACCGTACGGGCGCTCGCCGAGGTCGTACCGAGCCACCAGATGCGCCGGCTGGCCGAACAGTTGCCGGTTGAGCTCAAGCACGTGGTGGAGGAGGCCGTGCCCCGGGAACAGAAGTCGCTGGACGACGTCGTCCGGCGAATCAGCGAAATGACCGGGGCCGACACCATCGACGTGCACACCATCAAGGCCGTGGTCGGGACTCTGGCCGAGACGGTCAACTATCCGTTCAAGGATCTGTTCGCCCAGCTTCCCCCCGAGTTCGACGATCTGATCCCGACGCCCCAACCGAGGCGCACCATCGATGAGTTCCTCGCCCAGGTGCAGCAGGCGGCCGGCATCGATTCGCGTGAACAGGCAGAGCAGGCCGTCCACGCCACCCTGCGGACGCTTAGCGAGCGCATCAGCGGAGGCCAGGCGAAGGACCTCGCCGTGTACCTGCCCGCGGCCGTTCGAACCGAACTCATGGCGGCCTCTGAGGAGGCGGAACCGTTCGGCCGCGAGGAATTCGTCGACCGTATCGCCGCCATCGAGTCGATCGATCGCCCGACCGCCGAGCGACACGCTCGCGCCGTGCTCACCGCAGTGCGCGACAGCGTGCCCAAGTGGGAAGTTGCCGACACCTTGGACCAGCTGCCGTCCGACATCGCCCGGCTGACCCGGTAGGTGTTGGCAAGAATCGATCGACAAACGTCCGTTTGACAAACGCTGATTCGGCGAAAGGCGTTGCCGCGACGGGCACACGTCGGCCCGAGACCGCCGCGGGGCGAGGCCCCGGTGGGTCGACGGTCGCGGTGATGGGCCGAAGCGCGGCCGGCATCCCTTGCTCCACCGCCGCCGGTCGGGCGTGCCGCCCGGTCGGCGGCTCGCTGCTGCGCACCTGAACCCCGACCGCAGCTACGGGTCGAGCAGCACCGACCCGGCGGCCGACTCGCGCGCTCACCCGGACGGGCCGGGCCGTCGACCATCGCCCAGGTAGGCATCCAGCGCCGCGGCTGCAGCGAGCATGGCGGTGCCGCGAGCGGTGAGGCGGTCGTGCCAGTCGCGCAGCATCGACGCCAGCGGGGCGACTCCGCCGGCCGCGCGGACCTGGGCGATCACCGGAGCGATCTGTGCCAGCCGGTAGCCGCCGCGGCGCAACTGGTGGGTGAGCAGGGCGTCGCGGACGTCGGCGGCGCTGTACACCCGGT
>Ga0310830_100769_pt1 | contig 19168 bp, 18 predicted proteins | sample WT_ome_5_FD_201301 | JGI IMG/M metagenome (GOLD analysis project Ga0310830, IMG submission 201301) | Sorghum-adapted microbial communities enriched on wild type (WT) sorghum from Joint BioEnergy Institute, Emeryville, California, United... ...
GCGGGCAGCTTGGCCGCTCGCTCGCGGTAGATCGCCTGGACGTCGGCGATCGAGTACGCGTTCTCGAGCGGCGTGTGATGGCCCGGCCGATTGCCCATGAGCACGATGTGGTTATGGTTATCGATGATCCCGGGGACCACGGTCCGGCCCTGCAGGTCGATCACCCGGCCGCCCCGCACCGGGACATTCCGTCCAACCTCGACAAACCGGCCGTTTTCGATCGCCACCGAGTCGGCGACCGTACCGCGGCCGTCCATCGTGTGGATGCGACCCTTGCGCAGCACGAGCCGCTCCCCGCTGCCCTGTCCGGGTGGGTTGGCCCCGTGCGCGGCGGTGGCCGACGCGCTCGCCACCACTCCAGCGGCGGCCGCGGCGCCGACCGCCGCCCCCGCCTGCAGTAATCCCCGTCTGGTCAGTCTGTGTGTACGTTCATCGGCACTCATGGCCGCAGCACTCCTTTCGGGGGACGGTTGAGGAGGTGCTGCCGGGAAGCGTAAGCTGACGATGTACATAGCGCAACGGCTTGTTAAACAATCCTGGGCACATCGTCGGTCACTGCTTTACACCCGTTCGCCCAGTCTGACCGGGGTGACCGGCCTCAGGTGACCGATCCGGGCCGCGTCGCCGGGCGCGACGGCCGGTCACGGTTGACCGGCGGCCCGGTCACGGCGCTGACGCGGCGAAGTCACGAAACAACGTACGGCGATACGGCGGGTTAACGCGTTCGTTGCAGCCCGGTCACGGGCGACACCCCGACCGCGGCGGGCGTGTCTCACTGGAGTCCACCTCGTATCCTCGATGGAGGGTCCACATGAGACATATGACCCGCACCGTCGTTTCCGTCGTCGCCGCCGCCGTCGTCCTGGTGACGCTGGCCGCCTGCAGCGGTGATGGTCGGAGAGACGCGACGTACGCGGAGGTTCCAGGTCCGCTCCCGCCCGGCGCCGAGGGTGACGACCGCACGGGGTTCCAGCCCGAGTACGACGCCCGGGAACAACCGCGGTCGACGTTCGCCATCGATATCGATACCGCGTCGTATACCTATGCGCGACGCCAGCTGCTCGACGGCCGGCCGGTCGACCCCGGCACCGTGCGGCCGGAGGAGTTCATCAACGCGTTCCGGTACGACTACCGGCAGCCGTCGGGCGACGGTTTCTCGATCACTGTGGACGGTGCCCGTACGCCCGCCGAGTACGCCGGAGCCGGAACCTACCACCTCATGCGGGTGGGGCTGCAGACCCGAGCCGTGGACAGCGCCTCCCGACCCGACGTGGCCCTGACGTTCGTCATCGACGTCTCCGGGTCCATGGGGGAGCCGGGGCGGCTGGACCTCGTGCAGGACGCGCTGCACTACCTCATCGACCAGCTCCGGCCGACCGACTCGGTGGCGATCGTGGTCTACAGCGAGGAGGCCCGCGTGCTGCGCGAGATGACCCCGGCCAGCAACCGGGCGGCCCTGCACGGCGCGGTGGACGACCTGGTGCCCGAGTCCAGCACGAACCTCGAGGCCGGGCTCGTCCTCGGCTACCGGGTCGCCCGGGACGGCTTCGTCGAGGGCGCCACCAACCGGGTCATCCTGCTCTCGGACGGTCTGGCCAACGTGGGCAACACCGAGGCCTCACCCATCCTCGCCCAGATCCGCGAGGAGGCGCGCAAGCAGATCAGCCTGCTCGGCGTCGGGGTTGGCAGCGAGTACGGCGACGCCCTCATGGAGCGGCTGGCCGACGAGGGCGACGGCTTCGTCACCTACGTCTCCGAACCGGAGCAGGCCCGCCGACTCTTCGTCGACCGGCTGCCGGCGACGCTGACCGTCCGGGCGCTCGACGCCAAGGTCCAGGTGTCCTTCGATCCGTCCACCGTGGACAGCTACCGCCTGGTGGGCTACGACAACCGGGTCCTGTCCGATGAGGACTTCCGGGACGACCGGGTCGACGGGGGCGAGGTCGGCCCCGGCCACAGCGTGACCGCGCTCTACCTGGTCCGGCTGCACGAGGGCGCCACGGCCGGGCCGGTCGCGGAGGTGCGGGTGCGCTGGCTGGACCCGACCACGCGGGAGCCGGCCGAGACCGCGAGTGCCATCACGGTGAGCGAGCTCGACATCCCCTTCGAGTCGGCGTCGCCGCGGCTGCGCGTCGCCTACGCGGCCGGGTTCTTCGCCGAGGTGCTGCGCGGGAGCCCGTACGGTCGCGACGTCCGCCTCGCCGACCTGGCCGCCATCGCGGAGGCCGCCGCCGCCGAGACCGAGGACGAGGCCGTGTCCGAGCTGGCCTCCCTCATCCGGCAGGCCCAGCGCTTCACTGACTGAGCCAGGCAGAAGCGAATATTGGCAATCGCTTGATTGTCGCTGGTCGGCCGCGTGTTCGGCCCACCGCGGGCGGATCGTCCGTGGGGCCGGACCGCGGCCGGCGCGGTCAGCTCGCCCGGGAGCGCGCCGCCCCGGACCCATTGTCGGCCGACCCGCGGCGGCGCGGCCGCGCGGACGGCACCGCCGGGCGAGCGGCCGACCGGAAACCGTCCCCGCTCAGCGCCTCCCCGCTGGTCGCGGCGATCAGGTCGTCGCGGGCGCGGGAAACCCGGGAGCGGATGGTGCCGACCGGGCACTCGCACACCTGGGCCGCCTCCTCGTAGCTCAGGCCCAGCAGCTGGGTGAGCGCGAACGCCTCCCGGCGGTCGGGGGCGAGGCCGCGCAGCAGGTCGTGCAGCGCCACCGCCTCGTCGAACTGGGACGGGACGCGCTGGAGACGTGCCTCGTCGAGGTGTTCCAGCGGCGAGGTGCGGGGCCGACGCTGGGCGTGCCGCACGTGGTCGACGACGACGCGGCGGGCGATCGCGTACAGCCAGGTCCGGGCGGCGGAGCGGGCGTCGAAGCGGGCGAGGGCCGGCATGGCCCGCAGGTAGGTCTCCTGGGCCAGGTCCTCGACGTCGCCGCGGTCGGCGAGCACGGCGAGGAAGCGCAGCAGGCCGGGCTGGGTGAGCCGGATGAACTCGGCCGCCGCCCGGCGGTCGCCGGCCTTGGCCGCCAGCGCCAACCGAGTGATGGCTTCCTCGGACCCGTCGGTCATGGCGGCCAGGCTATCCGCGCAGATTGCCCGGAACCACGGCGGGGGGTGTGACGACCATTGCGGTGTGGAGTGCGAGGAGTGTCGGGAGATCCTGTCGGCGCGGCTCGACGGCGAGGACCTGCCCGGTGAGGCGGCCGCGGCCGATGACCACGTGGCCGCGTGCGGGGCCTGTGCCCAGTGGTGGGAGGCCGCGGCGCGGGTGACGCGCCTGGCGCGCCTGTCCGCGGTCCCCGATCCGGGGCCCGTCTCGGAACGACTGGCGCCCGAGCGGCTCGCGGCGGCGGCGCCCGGCCCCGGCCAGCGCCGGCTCGCGATGGGGCTGCGGTGGCTGCTGGGGTTGCTGGGATTCGGCCAGTTCCTGCTCGGCATCACCCAGGTCAGCCTCTCCGGGACGCGGCACGCGCACGGGGGCGGGCTGAGCCCGGCCCACCTGTGGCACGAGTCGGCCGCCTGGAATATCGCGATCGGCGCAGGCTTCGCCTGGATCGCCCTGCGCCGGACACCCCCGAGCGCCCTGCTGCCGCTGCTGACCGCGTTCGTGGTCATGCTGATGTTGCTGAGCGCCAACGACGTGTGGGTGGGCACTGTGGACGGTGCCCGGCTGGTCAGCCACGCGCTCGTCGTCGCCGGCTACCTGGCGGTGGTGGCGCTGTCCCGGCCGCGGTTCGACTTCGGCGACCCGCCCGCGCAGCGGCGGCCCGGTCCGGTGTTGCCGGTGGGCGACCGGGCCCGACCCGAGCGGACGCGCCCCGCGTCCGCCGAGCCCCGGCCCCCGCTGCGGCTGGTCACCCGGGCGCACACGGCGCCGTCGCCGCGTGCGTCCGGGCGCCGGCTGGCCACTGTGGGCTCGGTGGCCCCAGTGGAATCGGTGAGCACAGTGGGCTCGGTGGGCACGGTGGCGTCGGCGGCCACGGCCCGGGCAGGGAGGATGGCCAGCGGGAGGAGGATGGCTGGGGCAAAGACGATGACCGGGGCGGGGACGACGGAGTGGCACATGACCGTACGTCGGTCGGCGACGGAGCGAGGGGACCGGGCGGCGTGACCGGGAGGAAAGTCCTGCGCCGCACCGTGGTCGCCGCCGTGGCGGCCGGCGTGGCCCTGTTCGGGTTTCCCGCCCCGGCGGCGGCGCACGCGGTCCTGCTCGGCACGACCCCGGCCGAGGGGTCCGTGGTCACGACCCTCACGACCGAGGTCACGCTGACGTTCAATGAGCCGGTGCGGGCCCAGTTCAGCACGGTGGCGGTGACCGGCCCGGACGGTCGCGCGTACGCCAACGGCGAGCTGTCGGTGCAGGACAACGTCGTCCGCCAACCGGTGCACCCGCTGAGGTCCGGTGACTACGAGGTGGCCTGGCGCGTGGTCTCCCTCGACGGGCACCCGATCAGCGGCACGTTCTCGTTCACGGTGCAGCTGCCCGCCGGACTGGAACCGGGCGAGCCGCCGGCGCCCCCACCCGCCGCCGGCGACGCCGAAGCGAGCGGGTGGAGACTGTGGTGGTGGATACCGATTGGGGCGGCGTTGGCCGCGGTGGCGGTGCTGCTGGTGCGCCTCGGCCGGCGTCGGGCGCCGTGACCGCCGCACCAGCCCGGAACGCCGGGCAGCCGGAGACGTCGGCGCCGGCGACGACCGGGCTCGTCTGGTGGCTGGGCGGGGCCGCGCTCGCGGTCGCGGTGCTGGTGCTGGCCGCCTGGTTCGGCGGCGCCCTGTCCGGCAGCCGGCTGACCGGGTTGGCCGACGCGGGCGCGCTCACCACGGTGGGGCTGCCCGTGCTGCGGCTGGTGGGCGACGTGGTGGCCGCGGTCACCGTCGGGTGCACGGTGTTCGCCGCCTTCCTCCTGCCCGGTCTGGATCGGACGGTCGGCCCGGCCGCCTACCGCCTGCTGCGCCTGGGCGGGCTGGTGGCCGGGGTGTGGGCGCTGACGGCCGCGGCGCTGCTGGTGGTGACCACCTCGGACCTGCTCGGCCGGCCGCTGGCGGAGACCACCCCGCGCGCGGTGCTCAGCGTCGCCGTGTCGGTCTCGCAGGGCCAGGCGCTCGCCTGGCAGGTGGGGCTGGCCACCACGGTCGCCGTGATCGCCCGCGCGTCGATCACGCGCACCGGAGCGGCGGTGGCCGCGGTGATCGCGCTGCTGGCGGTCGTCCCGCCGGCGCTGACCGGCCACGCCGCCGGGGCGGGCAGCCACCAGCTCGCGGTGTCGAGCCTGGTCGTGCACGTGGTCGCGGCCGCGCTGTGGGCCGGCGGCCTGGTCGCGCTGCTGCTGGTACGACCCCGTCGCCTCCTGGTCGACGTCGCGCCGTCCTTCAGCCGGCTGGCCCTGGTCTGCTTCGTCGCGGTGGCGGTCAGCGGCGTGGCCAACGCCGCGGTGCGCCTCGGCGGACTCGGGGCGCTGGTCGGCTCCCGCTACGGCCTGCTCGTCCTCGGCAAGGTCGCCGCGATCGCCGCGGTCGGCGCCGTCGGGCTGCTGCACCGGCGGTGGAGCCTGCGGCGGCTCGCCGCCGGCCAACCGGGCGCGTTCCTGCAGTTGGCCGGCGGCGAGGTCGTCCTGCTCGCGGCCACCTTCGGCCTGGCGGCGGCCCTGTCCCGCACACCGACGCCGGTGCCGACCAACCCGGACGAGTACGACCCCATCACCGAGCTGCTCGGCTTCCCCATGCCCCCGCCCCTGACCGCGTCCCGCCTGCTGGGCCTGGTGCTGCCCGAGCTGCTCATCCTGACCTTCGTCGTGGGCGCCGGATGGGCGTACCTCGCGGGCGTCCGTCGCCTCCGGCAGGCCGGTCACTCATGGCCGTGGGGACGGACGGTGTGCTGGCTCGCCGGCCTGGCCCTGCTCGCCGCGGTGACCAACCTGGGCGTGGCCCGGTACGCGTACGTGCTGTTCAGCGTCCACATGGCCCAGCACATGGTGCTGAGCATGGTGGTGCCGCTCCTGCTGGTGGCCGGGGCCCCGGTGACTCTGGCCCTGCGGACGCTGCGCGAGCCGGCCGACCCCGCCGTGCGCGGCCCCCGGCAGTGGCTGCTCGCGATCCTGCACAGCCGCGTGGCCCGGTTCTACACGCATCCGCTGGTCGCGCTGGCCATCTACGTGGTCGGGCTGTACGGGCTGTACTTCACCGACCTGTTCAGCGCGCTGATGCGGTCGCACACCGGCCACCTGGCGATGATCGTCCACTTTGTCGTCAGCGGGTACCTGCTGACCTGGGTGCTCATCGGGTCCGACCCGGGCCGGCGTCGCTGGTCGCCCCCGATCCTGCTGCTCGTGCTGTTCGCGGCCATGGTGTTCCACGCCTTCTTCGGCGTGGCCATGATGCAGTCCGCCGAGGTCGTGGGCGGATCGTGGTACGACCTGGTGCACCCGCCCTGGGCCGGCACCTCGGCGGCGGACCAGAAGACGGCCGGCGGCATCGCCTGGGCGTTCGGCGAGATCCCCAGCGCCGTGATCGCGGTCATGCTGGTGCGCCAGTGGATGCGCGAGGACGAGCGCGAGCAGCGTCGCCTGGACCGGGCCGCCGACCGGGCTGACGCCGCCGGGGTCGAGGACGAGCTGGATCGCTACAACGCGTTCCTGCAGCGGATCAACGCCGAGGCACGCTCCGACGAGTCGTCCCGCTGACCCCTGGTCGGCGCGCCCGGTCCGGCGGGCCGCGGTCGCGGCGAGGATTTGTCCTCAGTGGACGGAGATTACGGCGTCGGGGACAGCCGTCGCATCAGGGCGACGTACCCCTCCTCGAGCGTGGGCGCCACCGGGACCGCGTCGGGGGCCGGGCGCTCGGCGCTGACCACGCGGTAGCGCGTGCCGTCGGCGCGGCTCACGGCCGACACCACCACCCCGTGGGCCGGGGCCGGGCCGGCCGTGGTGACCTCCCAGGTCACCCCCTCGGCCGCGCTCACCAGGTCCGCCACCGGACCGGTGAAGACGATCCGCCCGGCCGCCATGACCGCCGTCTCCCGGCAGGTCTGGGCCACGTCCTCGACGACGTGCGTGCTGAGCAGCACGGTCCGCGTGCCGGCCAGGGAGGACAGGAGGGTACGGAACCGGATCCGCTCCTCGGGGTCGAGGCCGGCGGTCGGCTCGTCCACGATGAGCAGGGCGGGGTCGCCGAGCAGGGCCTGCGCGATGCCGACGCGGCGCCGCATGCCGCCGGAGAAGCCCTTGAGCTTGCGGCCGGCCACGTCGCTCAGTCCCACCATGTCCAGCAGGTCGGTGATCTGCCGGCGGCGGGCCGCGGCATCATCGAGCCCCTTAAGGATGCCGATGTAGTCGAGGAACTCCCGCGGGGTCAGGTCCGGATACAGCCCCAGGTCCTGGGGCAGGTAGCCGAGCCGGCGCTTGACCGCGAGCCGGCCCTCGCGGGTCGACAGGTCGTGCCCGCCGACGACGGCCTGGCCGGAGGTGGCCGGGATGACGCCGGCCAGGATCCGCATGAGCGTGGTCTTGCCGGCGCCGTTGGCGCCCAGCAGGCCGAACATGCCGCCCGCGATGTCGAGGTCGACGCCGCGCAGCGCCTGAACCTTGCCGAAGTCGCGGCGCAAGTCCCTGGTCTTGATATCCATCGACGTGCCCTTCGTTTTATATCTGCGAGAGTCTGTCGTCAGGCGGCCTGCTGTTGGCGCCGGTACAGCGGTGGGCCGGCCAGCAGCACCACGATCAGTGCGAGCAGCAGGAGGATGCCGACGCTGGCCGCCGCGGCCGTCGCATCGGGATCCGGCCGCAGCCACGGCAGGAAGCCGTCTGCGCCGGCGTAGAGGGCGGTCTCGCCCAGCAGCCAACTGGCGGCGTAGTCACCGATCGGGGTGAGCAGCGTCCCGGTCAGCGACGGCAGGAACAGCGGGCTGAGCATGTTGCCCCAGAACCAGTAGCCGACGAACAGGATGCGGAACAGCGGGGCGGTGATGAGCATCGGCGTGACCACCGCGAACGCCCCGACGAACAGCAGGCCCGGCAGCATCACCAGGGCGAAGACCACGATGGCCCAGCCGAAGAGGGCGACGTCCCGACGGGCCGCGAACTCGACCACGGCGGCCACGAGCAACGCGGCCAGGCCGGCTACGGCGGTGGCGGCGACACTGCCCACGTACTTGCCCACGACCAGGGCCCGGGGTTCGGTCGGCAGGCTGTCCAGGACCCGGCCGACCCCGAGCCGCCGGTCCCGGACGAGACGGTCGGCCAGGACCATGCCGAACCCGAGCGGCAGGAGGATCGAGAGCAGGATCGCCCAGTTGGTCATGACGATCCGGGCCGGGGTGCCGGCGGGAACGTACCGCGGGCCGCGGTCGCCCTGCAGCACCACCAACGCCCCGGCGAGCACGGCCGTGGTGATCCACAGTGAACGTTTACGAATCTGCATCAGGAACTCGTACCGGATCACCGGTCACCTCTCCTCTTCGTCAAGCAGCCGACGGCGCATGAGCCCGGCCGTCGCCGCGACCATCGCGAGCCCGGTCAGCGACAGGACCAGTCGGTTCGTCAGCCAGCCGTCCGGCGTACCCACCCGGCTGGTCAGGAACAGCAGGAACGGGCGCGTCCCCGCGCTGGCCGCCATCGGCGCCGCGTAGATCTGTTGGGCGATCCACACCGCGGCGACCGTCGTGGTGGCCACGACCACGCTGCGACTGACCGTTGCCACCAGCAGCGCGAGGCCGACGAGCGCCAGCATCGGCGCCAGCCAGACCAGCGTCGCCGTCGCCGGGCCCGGACCGGACCACCAGTCGGTTCCCACCAGGGCCAGCCAGAAGGCGACCGAGGCGGTGGCGCCGCTCGCGGCCACCACGGCAACACGGCGGCCCAGCGTGGCCAGGTACGCGCGGGGCAGCGCGAGGTGGAGCTCGCGCCCGACGTCGCGGGCGATCGCCGTGACGGCGACCAGGCTGACCGCCAGCGGCGCGAACGCCTCGAGACCGGTCAGCAGCACCCCTGCGACGTACGGCCGAGCGGTTCCGGACGCGTTCGCCAGCATCGCGAACGCGACGGTGACGATGACGGCGGCGAAGGGCGCGGCCAAACCCACCCAGCCGACGCGGCCGATCTCGTGCCGCCAGAGGGCGAGGTTGACGCGACGCCGAGGCGAAGCCGTCACATGGTCTTGGGGGGAAGCCTTCACGTCATGTTGGTTGGCTCGCCGACCGGAAGCGTTCACGACGCGGCGCGAGGAAAATGGTGAGCGCCATCACGACGGCGGTCAGCGTGAACACGACGGGCGCCTGTGTCCACAGTGGATCAACAAGGTCGGTGAGCCACCGGTTGGCGCCGTCGATCGACGCCGCGCGGACGAACCAGGCGGACACGGCCGCCATGACGCCGGCCGACGGACGGACCAGGACCGACAGCGCGAAACTCACCGCCGACAGCGCGGCCAGCGGCACGAGCCAGGCCATGATGAGCGCCAACGCCCCGCCCAGGCCGGTCGACGCGGTCGTGGCCGCCACGGCGGTGAGGGCCAGCCCGCCGAGGGTCGCGGTGGCGAGCACCGAGGTCAGCCGGGCCAGCAGCACGACGCGGGGCGAGGTGGGCGTCGATCCGGTCAGCTCGGCCGCGGGGTCGAGGCCTCGGCCGCACACGCCCGCGATCGCCGCCGCGGCGCCGAGCGGTATCACGGTGGCGAGCACCCGGTCCGCGCCCATCGGGGAGACGGTCGCCAGCGCCGTGCCCACCAGCACGAGGCCGGCGAGCACCCAGACGGGCCAGCGGATCAGCCGCCACTGGTACGCCAGCACCCCGACGGCCCGCCGGACCGGGGCGTTGGCCAGGGGTGCCGGGTACCGGGCGACGGCCGGGCGCGTCAGTCGCGACCGTACGGCGTCGAACAGCGCGGGCGACGGTGCGGCCACGGCCCCGATCCGCTCGCGGACCCCGGCCGACACCTGCTGCCAGGCGGCCAGCTCCGCCCGGCACGACGCGCACTCCGCGAGGTGGCCCCGGATCTGGTCGGCCACCTCGGCCGGGAGCGTCGCCGCCACGAACCCCGGGAGCTGATCAATCGGGTGGATCATGATTGGCTCACTTCGATTCCTGTTCCGGCAGCCGTGCTCGGTCCGCTCCCCGCTCGCACGCTCGCTGCGATACTCCCTCGCGCCGCCGGAGAAGTTGCGCGCAGATTCCGCTCCGGCGAGCTGCGCGGAACTGCTCGCAGGTCTCGCTCCGGCGAGCTGTGCGAAGTATCGACCGGTAATGCTCGGGCCAGGGCCGCCCGGGCGTGGAACAGGCGACTCTTCACCGTGCCCACGGGGATGCCCAGCACCTCGGCCACCTCGGTGTGGGACAGCTCCGCTCCGAAGACGAGATCGAGCACCTCCCGATGGATGGCGGGCAGGGTGGCCAGCGCGGCCGCCACCGCCGACGCGTCGGCTCGGGCCAGCACCACGGCATCCGGACCCGGGGCCTCGCTCGGCCGCTCCGGCACCTCCTCGATCGGCTGGGTGGCCGTCACGCCGCGACGGACGCGCAGCAGGGCCTGCCGGCGGCAGATGCCGAACAGCCAGGTCCGCACGGCCGAGCGCTCCTCGAACCCGGCGGCGCCGCGCCACACCGCCACGAACGTGTCCTGCAGCGCCTCCTCGGCGGCCTGGCGATCCCCGATCAGGTGGTAGGCGTAGGCGAGCAGCGACTGTGCGTGACGGGCATAGAGGTGCTCCAGCGCACGCTCGTCACCGCCGGCGATGCGCTGCACGAGATCGAGGTCGCCGTCGCCCATCGCGTACTGAGTATCCGCGGATCCCGGGCCGGTTCACCGGGTCGACGTGTGATGCCGATCGCTGGGACACCTGGCATCGACCGCGGGACGCGTGAGTCCCACCGCTGGGACCCGGACGCCGATCACCGGCGGGGCCCGCGGGAGCGCCCCATCGTCCCGCGCCCGGTCGCCGCGTCGGTGGCCGTCGTCGGCTCCCGACCGTGCCGTTTCGGCCACGCCGAGGGCGAGCTCACCCGGACGGTGACATCTCGCGCTCGGGGCCCTCGATCGGGTGAATCTGATCGACGGTTGCCACCCTGTCGTGGCGTCGCCGCCACTGCCAGACGACGTCGCGGCCGAAGGACTCGACCAACAGGGCGAGCGCGACCACAACCGCGACGACGCAGACCGACACAGGGAACAGGCCCGATGTGACGGCGGTGAGCGTGACCCCCTGCGTCGCGGCGACGACCTTGCGCCAGTACCGGGGTGGCACGGGGCGGCGCAGCCAGGGCAGGGCCCAGCCGGCCACCTCGTAGGCGTACCGCATGGCGCCGATGGCGAGAACCCACGCCCCGAGCCGAGTGGCGACCGATACGCTCAGCACCAGGATGAGGAAGGCATCGACTTCCATGTCGAAGCGGGCACCGAGGGGCGACGCGGTGCCGGTCCGTCGTGCCACCAGCCCGTCCACGGCGTCGAGCGCGAGCGCCACCGAGGCGATCGCCACCAGGGCAGCCACCGGAACGTCCGTGTGCAGCGCGTGGACCACGAGCGCGGCGACCCCGCCGACGAGCGTCGCCCGGGTCAGGGTCACCCAGTCGGCGTACCCCAGCCCCGAGGTCGGGGGGCCGGACGCCCCGGAACCCCCCAACGTCTTGACAGCCGATTTCCGGAAAGCCGATGTCCGGAAGGCGGAGGTCAGGAAGGACGCCTTCCTGGGTGGTCTTGCGCAGGAAGGCGGCCTTCCTGCGTCAGCGGCGCGGTGGATGCCGACGGTGAGCGCCACGGCGGTGACCAGGCCGTACGCCAGACCGACGAGCCACCCATCGACGCCGATGCCAATGATCTGGTCGAGCGTGGCCAGTACCCCGACCTGCCCGACCAGTCCGACCAGCGGCCCCCCTCGAACCACGCGCTCCATCCTCCGTTATGGAGGATGGCGCTTCATCAGCAGAGGAGGCATATGGTCGACCACGCCCGCGCCTTCTGGGTGGTAACGCCCGGCCGGGGGGAGATCCGCACGGTGCCGGTGCCCGAGCCCGGCCCGGACGAGGTGCTGGTCCGCACGATCTGCTCCGGCATCAGTCGGGGCACCGAGACGCTCGTCTTCCGCGGCCAGGTGCCGCGCGACCAGTACACCGTGATGCGAGCCCCGTTCCAGGAGGGCGAGTTCCCGGGGCCGGTGAAGTATGGCTACCTGTCGGTAGGGCGCGTCGAGGCCGGGCCGGCGGGCCTGCGCGGCCGGACCGTCTTCTGCCTGTATCCACACCAGACCCACTACGTGGTGCCGGCCGACGCGGTGGTCGTCGTCCCCGACGACGTACCGCCCGAGCGGGCCGTCCTGGCTGGGACGGTGGAGACCGCGGTCAACGCGCTCTGGGACGCACCGCCGCTGGTCGGGGACCGGGTCACGGTCGTCGGCGCGGGCATGGTCGGCTGCTGCGTGGCCGCGCTGCTGGCCCGCTTTCCGGCGGTCCACGTTCAACTCATCGACGTCGATGCGTCCCGGGCGGCCGTGGCGGCGGCCCTGGGGGTGGAGTTCGCCCAGCCCGCCCGGGCCGCGCCCGGCCGGGACCTCGTGGTCCACACCAGCGCCACCGGAGATGGACTGCAGCTCGCCCTGAACCTGCTCGCTCCTGAGGGCACTGTGGTGGAGCTGAGCTGGTACGGCGACCGTACGGTCGGCCTCGCCCTCGGCGGGGTGTTCCACTCTGGACGCCTGAGCATCCGCAGCAGCCAGGTCGGCTCGATCGCCCCGGCCCGCCGGGGCCGTCGCACGCACGCCGAGCGGCTGCGGCTGGCGCTGGAGCTGCTGCGCGATCCCGCGTTCGACGCGCTGCACGACGGAACGTCCGCCTTCGACGATCTGCCGAAGGTGCTGGCTGACATGGCCGCTGGCGCCGGACCGGTATTGTCCCATGTCATCGCGTACGGGCAGGGGTGACGATGTTCAGTGTTACCGTCCGCGATCACTTCATGGTCGCGCACAGCTTCCGGGGCGAGGTCTTCGGGCCGGCCCAACGCCTGCACGGGGCGACGTACGTCGTCGATGCGACCTTTCGCCGACCCCACGTCGACAGCGACGGGATCGTCGTGGACATCGCCGCGGCCGCCCGGGAGCTCAAGGCCGTGCTCGCGGAGCTGAACCTGCGCAACCTCGACGAGGAGCCGGCGTTCGCCGGGGTGAACACCACGACGGAGGTGCTGGCCCAGGCGATCGCCGACCGGCTGGCCGACCGGGTGCGGGCCGGGCTGCTGGGGGAGTCGGCCCGCGCGGTGACCGGCCTCCAGGTCACCCTGCACGAGTCGCACGTCGCCTGGGCCAGCTACGAGCGCCCGCTATGAACACCGTACGCAGGAAATCATCCCGATGATGACCGTCCCCATGCAGACCGTCCACTGTGTCCTCCCGAACGACATCGACGACCCCGCCCGGCCGAGCGGCGGCAACATCTACGATCGCCGGCTCATCCGCGGGTTGACGGCGCTGGGGTGGACGGTCGTCGAGCACGCGGTCTTCGGGGACTGGCCGTATCCGGACGTCGCGGCCCGGGCGGAGCTGGCCGCCCGCCTCGCGGCGCTGCCCACGGGTGCGGTGGTGCTGCTGGACGGCCTGGTCGCCTCGGCCGTTCCCGAGGTTCTCGCCCCGGAGGCGGACCGGCTGCGGCTGGTGATTCTCGTGCACATGCCTGTGGGGGATACCGGAGGACCCGTCGCCCGGGCACGGGAGGGTGAGGCGCTGCAGGCCGCGGTGGCGGTGGTGACCGTGAGCCGGTGGAGCCGGGATCGCCTCATCGAGCTCTACGGGCTGCCGGCCGAGCGGATCCACATCGCCCCGCCCGGCACGGACCCGGCGCCGCTCGCGTCGGTGTCCCGGTCCGGCCGGCGGATGCTCTGCGTCGCGACCGTCGCCGTCCACAAGGGACACGACATCCTGGTCCGCGCGCTGTCGCTGATCCCTGACCGGCGCTGGAGCTGTGTCTGCGTCGGCACGACCGACCGCGAACCGGCCTTCGTCGAGGAGCTGTGCGCCGAGGCGCGGCGGAGTCGGATCGCCGAGCGGATCCGGATCGTCGGAGCGCTTCCCCACTGGGACCTGCGGCCGTACTACGCGCGGACGGATCTGCTCGTGCTGCCCTCCCGCGGCGAGACGTACGCGCTCGTGGTGGGCGAGGCCTTGGCCCGGGGCATTCCCGTGCTGGCGACGGCGGTGGGCGGCGTGCCGGAGGCTTTGGGCTACAGCCCCGACGGCCGGCGCCCGGGCCTCCTCGTGCCGCCGGACGACCCCGAGGCGTTGGCGGACGCGCTGCGGCGGTGGCTCGACGAGCCCGCGCTTCGGGCCGACCTGCGCGACGCGGCGCGTCAGCGGCGTTCGACGCTGCCGGAATGGGCGAGCACCGTCGAGGCCTGCGCCGCCGTGCTGACCCGGGCCACCCAGGCCGTACGAGTCCCGACGGGACGGTGAGGCACGTGAGCGAACGACCGTACACTGTGCTGAGCTGCAGCATGTCGATTGATGGATACTTGAGTGGCCCGACCGAGGAGCGCCTGCTGCTGTCCAACGCGGCCGACTTCGACCGGGTCGACGCGGTGCGGGCGGCGTGTGACGCCATCCTGGTCGGCGCCACCACCGTGCGTCGGGACAATCCGCGCCTGCTGGTCCGCGCACCCGAGCGTCGGGCGGCCCGGGTGGCGCGGGGCCGGACGCCCTCGCCGATCAAGGTGACGGTGACCGGGTGCGCCCGCCTGGACCCGACGGCCGCGTTCTTTACCGTGGGCGACGTGGAGAAGCTGGTCTACTGCTCGAGCGCCGCCCTGGAGGAGGCGATCGCCCGGCTCGGGTCGGTGGCGACCGTTATCGACGGAGGTGAACCGGTCGACCTCGAGCGGCTGACCAAGGATCTCGCCACCCGGGGCGTCCGCCGGCTCATGGTCGAGGGCGGGGGCACGGTGCACACCCAGTTCCTCACCGCCGGGCTCGCCGACGAGCTGCACCTGGTGGTGGCGCCGTTCTTCGTGGGTGACTCGCGGGCCCGGCGGTTCGTGGGCGACGGTCGGTTCCCGTGGAACGCCGAGCACCGGGCCGAGCTGGTGGGTGTGCATCAGATCGGCGACGTCGTGCTGCTGCGGTACGCGCTCTCCGACCGCTTCGGCTCCGGCGAGGGGCCCGGGATCGGCCTCGAGGCGTCCCGGTGAACACGGCGACGTCGGCCGAGACGGAGGGTGCGCGGCCCGACCCACTGCTGACGGTCGGTTCGGCGACGCGTCCGGCTCCCAGAGGGCGAGCGCGGCAGGTCCTGAGCGTGGTGGCCACTGTCCTGGCCGGCATGGTGGTGCTCGCGGTTCTCCTCGTGCCGGGCCCCGAGCACCCGACGCCGGTGGCGCTGCTGCGCATTCCGGTCGAGGGCCTGCTGGGCCTGGGGCTGGTGCTGGCGGCGCCGCCGCGGTGGCGTCGTGGGGTCGCGCTGCTCGTCGGCGTGGCCCTGGGCCTGTGGGTCGTGCTGCGCATCGTCGATGTGGGCTTCTCGGCGGTGCTCTCCCGGCCGTTCGACCCGGTCCTGGATTGGGGTTTCCTGTCCTCCGGCGTGACGGTTCTGAAGAAATCGATGGGCTCGGTCGGCGCGACCGGCGTCGTCGTGGCGGCCGTGGTCGCGGCGGTGGTCGTGGTCGCCGTGGTGGCGGTGTCCGTGCGGCGGCTGGGCCTCATCGCGGCCCGCCACCGGCGCCGCTCGGCCCAGGCGTTGGGCGCGCTGGGTCTCGCCTGGGTCGTCTGCGCCCTGACCGGAGCGCAGGTCGTGGCCGGGGCGCCGGTGGCGGCCCGGGACTACGTCGAGCGGCTCGGCCACCTGGCGACGAGCCTGCGCGACGGCGCCGCCTATCAGCAGCAGCTCGCGGATGATGCCTACCGCGACGTCCCGGGCGACGCGCTGCTGTCGGCCTTGCGCGGCAAGGACGTGGTGATCGTCCTGGTGGAGAGCTACGGGCGCGTCGCGCTCGACCATCCGGCGATCGCGCCCACGGTCACCGGCGTGCTCACCGCCGGCGCCGATCGGCTCGGGGCGGCCGGATTCTCCGCCCGCAGCGGCTTTCTCACCTCGCCCACCGTCGGCGGCGGGAGCTGGCTCGCCTACGCGAGCCTGCTCTCGGGGACCTGGGTCAGCAACCAGCGGCGCTACGAGGCCCTCGGCGCCAGCGATCGTCTCCGCCTGAGCGGCGCCTTCCAGCGGGCCGGCTGGCACACGGTGGCGCTCATGCCCGGGGTCACGGAGCTCTGGCCGGAGCCGGAGCGGTCCTACTACGCCTTTCAGGAGATTTACACATTTGATTATCTTGGATATGCGGGCCCACTGTTCAGCTTCGACAGCATCCCGGACCAGTACGTGCTCTCCGTCCTCGAGCGCACCGCCCGGGGGCCGGCCTCGCGCCCGCCGGTGATGGCGGTGGTCACGCTCATCTCCAGCCACGCCCCGTGGTCGCCGGTTCCCCCGCTGCTCGACTGGGACGGGATCGGCGATGGCTCGGGGTACGCCGAGCCGTCGGAAGAGCTTCAGCCGGCGGAGATCGTGCTGCAGCGGGACCCGGAGCGCGTCCGGGCCGACTACGCGCAGTCCGTGGCGTACTCGCTCGGCACGCTGATCTCCTACATCGAGAAGTATGGAGACGACGACCTGGTGCTCGTCTTCCTGGGCGACCACCAACCGGTGCCCGCCGTAACGGGCGCCACCACCAATCGCGACGTGCCGATCAGCCTGGTGACCCGCGACGAGGCGGTGTTGGCGCGCATCGCCGACTGGGGCTGGGTCGATGGTCTGGTGCCGGACGCCGAGGCGCCGGTGTGGCGAATGGACGAGTTCCGTGACCGGTTCCTGAGCGCGTTCGCGTGACCCGGCCGCGCGCCGCGGGCCCGGTGCGGCCGGGCAGCGCGGACAGGGGCGACGTCGGCCCGCTGGGGGTTCCGTCGTTTCGGCGGCGCCGTCCAGCGGTGTACCCGGGCATGGATCGCGCCACCGCGATCGTCCGGCCCGGCGGGACGCGCTTTGGCTCGCTCGGCTCCCGGCGAGGTGGCTCGCCCGTGTCGTGGTTTTCGTCGCCCAGTCACGGACGGTGACGCTGCAGCGTCCGGACGACCGGACTCAGTCGCGACGCTTTGCTCTGCTGCTTCGGACGCAACACCGCCTGATCAGCGCTTATTCCGGGATAGGAGATTAGGAATTTTTTGTCCGTGGTTACGGAGGGTGAACCGTGGGCGGGGGTTTGCGGCGGTACCGGTGACTGTCGTCATCGCGCGGTCATCATTCACGGTCGTCTTCCTGTACGGCTGTCGTCGTGCGCGTCGTCGTGCGCGGTCGTCATTCAAGGCCGTCGTCGTGCCCGGCCGTCGTCTTTCACGGTCGTCGTCGTGGCACTGGCGTCATGCGGGCTGGGGTGCCGGCGACATCTGGCGACTGTTCGTGACGGCCACGCTCACCCTGATGATGTCCGATTGATAGATTTTCCCTGGTCACGGCCCGTTGCGTCTGACGCAGCAGAGCAAAGCATCTCGCGCATGGTGGGGCGTCTGGCCGTGATCGGTTACCCGGTGTGATGTGGGTGGGCCAGGGTCCGCGGTCGATGTTGGTGGGTGGGATTCGGAGTATGTCCGTTGTCGAGCTCGGCATGCTCCAAGGCGGAGCGACCGCCGGCGGGCATCGAATATTTCCGGGAGACGGTCAGCGCATCGACCGTCCCAAGGTGCGTCAGGGGCGGTCCGGCGATCGGCTCAGGCGCGCATAGACGTCGCCCGACCGGCCCAGGGGGCGGAACCGCTCCAGCACCCGGACGAGCTCCTCGGCCGACAGCCAGCGGTCGCTGGCGAACCGCATGGTCTCGATCGGCGAGTAGTTGTACACGTAGCCGCCCGCGGTCGCGCCGAGCCGCTCCACCAGCTCGAGCGCCGTCAACGCCGCGTCGTGCGCCGGCGGGAGGTACTCGTACGACAGCGCCCGCAGGGGCCGGGACAGCCCCCGCAGCACCTCGACCTCGAACCCCTCGACATCGATCTTGCAGAACGCCGGCTCGCCGTGCGCGGCGATCAGCTCATCGAGAGTCGTCACCGCTACCTCGAGTGACCGGTCCCACCGGATGCGGGCGAACCGTTCGTCGGCGACCACGGTCCGCCGCCACTCGGCCGACATCGACGAGACCGTCGGCGTCGCCGACGAGACGGCCAGCCGGGCGTGCCCGGGTTGGGCACCGACGGCGGTGGGGACGATCGTGACCCCTGGGTCGCGGCCGAAGAAGAGGCGCAGGACGCGCAGGCAGTCCGGCTGCGGCTCCACGGCGACCACCCGCGCCCCCAGGCTGCGCCAGGCCCGCACGCGGTTGCCGACGTGCGCGCCGATGTCGAACGCGAGGTCACCCGGTCGGAGGAAGGTCCCGTAGAGACGTCGCATCCGGCCGTGCTTGCCCGGCGGGTAGTACATGACGAGCGACCGGGCGATGCCGTAGGCGCGGCGCAGCATGCGGTGAGCGTAGCCGTGACCGGGCGGGCGTCACGCGCCTCCGGCCGGTCACCCCCGACGAGGGGGACCGACCGGAGGCGTACGGGTCGTGCCCGCAGCGGGCCGCGCCGGCGGGCGCTCAGGGGCCGGTCAGGACGCCGCAGCCTGGGCTTGTTGCTGCAGCCGCAGGCCCTCCGCCTTGAGCTGCGCGGCGCGGTCCAGGTCGGCCTGGCTCACCACGACGCTGCCGAAGGTCCGCACCGCCTGGTAGTACGTCCAGGCCAGGCTCAGGCAGGCCGGGCGCACGAAGCTGTTGTAGGTATTGCACTTCGTGCGCATGTCGTAGTAGAAGGCGTCGTCAATGCGGTCCTTGTTGGCCGGGAACTGGCCCACCGCCTTGTAGTTGCGGTAGCCGAAGTCGTGCCGGTAGCAGGAGAGCCGAAAGTCGAAGCCGAGCGGCTGGTCCGGGCTGGACGAGCAGTAGTCGGTCGACCAGTCGAAGCCGTACTCCGCCCACGCGCCCTGGTTCTGCCGCGCGCTGTTCCAGGCGTTGTAGCTGGTGGCGTTCGGCTGGGTCCAGGAGAACATGACGGAGAGCTTCTGTTCGAGGGTGACCGCGGCCGCCGGGGTGGCGGCCACCAAGGTGATCGTGAGGCCCGCGACGCAGGCCAGCAGCAGGGAGGATGGGCGCCGGATACGCATGGCGTTATTGTCATTCTTCGATCAAGATCGGGG
>Ga0310830_100770_pt1 | contig 19141 bp, 15 predicted proteins | sample WT_ome_5_FD_201301 | JGI IMG/M metagenome (GOLD analysis project Ga0310830, IMG submission 201301) | Sorghum-adapted microbial communities enriched on wild type (WT) sorghum from Joint BioEnergy Institute, Emeryville, California, United... ...
ACGCTGCAACCATCAGCACGAGAGCTGGCCGAGGCTGAATTCTTGGAAAGTTACCGCGCAGCGTTCCCTACTGGCCGAGCTGCTGCGCAATGGTCTCCCGCGCTAGCTGGAACAGACACCCTAAAGTGAACGCAACGATGGGCCTCGCAAGGAGGGAGCGGTTCAGCAACTCGCCGGCCAACTAAGAGCGGGAAATCGATCTGAACGCCGCTCGCCAAAGCGGCGACCAGAGCGCTTTTTGCCCGCGCGATTGCATGAAAGACAATAGGCGGTTCCCCTCGCGTCGACCTCCATCTCGATAAAATGCATCGAGACTTTCCCCGGGAACGGCTGAGCCGATCCCCGAGTGGCCGCTGGCGCAGGTGGATTCATTGGTCGCCGCGGTCGCGGTGCTGACTTGGGTTCAGTGGATTGCAAACGGAAGCAGCCGATTTCGCGTTCATCCTGCGAGTACATCGGTTCGACGACTCTCAACCCGGCGGCGGTTGCGATTTGCCGGGAGTTTCGGAGAATGAGAAGTGCATTCTGCGCGGAGCCGTTAATCGACCGTCTTGCGTTCGCGACGCTCGATTTCTTCCAGCATCTGTCGAAAATGCTCCATGTTGGCCTCGACGCCATAACATTCCCGTGCGCCGCCGCTGTTCCGCGCCTCGATCATGGCGTACATGATCTCATGCAGGCGCACCGTGTCCCTCAGCCCGCCATTCATGTGTGACCGGCGCAGCCAGCCGGACACCATGTTCAGGACGAAGTTTGCCAGCGTTTCCACCAGCTCGTTCTTGGCGGCCCGGTAAATGGCCCGGTGAAAATCGAGATCCGCTGCAAGGGTGGCATCGAAGTCCACGGGATCCGCCTCCACCAGCGGTCGCAGGCGCTCGATGCTGGCGCGCATCATCTGCAGATCCTCAGGCGTGCGCCGTTGCGCCGCCAGCTCGGCTGCACTGCGTTCGAAGATCATTCGGACCTCCATCAGCTTTTGCGGCGTGGTATCCTTCATATAGATCTCGAAGAGCAGAAGCTGTCCCAAAGAGGCCTGCGCGCCGTTTGTGACGAACGTGCCGTGGCCGTGGCGCACCTCGACGACACCGGCGGCCGCGAGCACCTTGATGGCCTCGCGGACAGGTGTCCGGCTGACACCGAGCTCGCGCGCTAGCTCGAGTTCGGGCGGCAATTGCGCACCGGCCTGGAGTGTTCCGTCAGCGATCCGGTGCTTGATGTGATCGAGTACGACCTCCAGTCTACTGAGCGACTTTCTCGACTTCTCTGTCGTAGGTCGATTGCGGATCAGATTTGATTCCACTTCTGCCTCGAATGCTCCAACGGATTTCCGAACAGCACCTAGCTGACCGAAAGCCGTCCGTCGTGCAACTAGGTTGACACGTTTTTCTGGCCAAGACATCATACCTCTGGACAAGGGGGGCCTGATTGAACAGGCTTTTGCGTAGCAGGAGGAAACGCATGGCCGACGGCACGTCGGAGTTCGACGGCCGTGTCGCGCTAGTAACCGGTGGGGCAAGGGGGATCGGCAAAGCCTGTTGCCTGCGGCTCGCCAGAGGCGGCGCAAAAATCGCGCTTAACTATGTTGGCAATCACGCTGCTGCAGCTGACGTCAAGGCCGCAATCGAGGCCCATGGCGGCGTGTGCGAGCTGTTCCGCGCCGACGTCGGCAATGAGGCCGAGTTTGCAGCCGCCGTCGATGCCGCCCGACAGGCGCTCGGTCCGATTGCGCTGCTGGTCGCCAACGCAGGAACGACACAGCCGCGCGACCACTCCGAGCTGACGCTCGACATTTGGCGCGAAACACTTCGCATCAACCTGGATGGCGCCTTCATAAGTATCAAGCAAGTCAAAGATGATATGCTGGCCCGCGGCTTCGGCCGCATCGTCTGTCTAAGCTCCATCGGCGCTTTCCGCCCGCGCGCCCGGCAAATCGATTACGTCGCCGCGAAAGCGGGCGTCATCGGCATGATGCGCTGCTTCGCCGAAGCTCTGGCGCCGGCCGTGCGCGTGAATGCCGTGGCGCCGGGTCTGACTGATACCGACATGCTCAGCCAGCTGGACCAGCACATCCTTCCGGGCCGGATCGCTGAGACGCCGCTAAAACGTCTCGGCACACCAGAAGACATCGCTGAAGCTGTCGCCTTCCTCCTTTCCGAGCGATCTGCCTTCATCACCGGGCACACCTTGGTGGTCAGCGGCGGCGCCGTAATGGAGCCTTGAGATGGTCGAATGGGACGCAATGGATTTCGCCATAAGGTCATACCTCGTACCTTCGCACTAGGTGTGCGCATTCCGAAGAAACAGAAAGCTCACAGACATGCCAGGACGCCTTGAGAACAAAATCGCGCTCGTGTTCGGTGCGGGTTCGGTCGGAGAAGGGTGGGGCAACGGCAAGGCATCGGCCGTGCTTTACGCCCGGGAAGGTGCAAAGGTTGCCTGCATTGACATCAATGCGGAAGCAGCTGAGCGGACCCGCGATATCATTGAAAGCGAGGGCGGCACGGCGCTGGCGCTGCAGGCAGACGTGACCAATCTCGATCGAGTGCGTGCTGTTGTCGATACCGTCAAGGAGCATTGGGGCCGGATCGACGTGCTGCACAACAATGTCGGAATGAATATCGAGGGCGGACCCGTTGAGACCACGGAGGAGCAGTGGGACCGGGTCATGGCCGTGAACCTGAAAAGCATGTTTTTCACATGCAAATGCGTGCTGCCGATCATGGAGGCTCAGCGCAGCGGATCGATCATCAATATCTCGTCACTAGCGTCAATCCGCTGGCTGCATTTCAACTACATTTCCTATTACGCCTCCAAAGCCGGCGTTAATCATTTCACCCGCGCAATCGCGCTTCAGTATGCAGACAAAGGTATCCGAGCCAATACAATCCTGCCTGGGCTTATGGATACACCACACATTTATCAGGCGATGAAGGACCATTACACGGACTTCTCGGAAATGCGGCAGAAGCGCTCCGCCATTCCACCTATGAAACGCATGGGTGATGGCTGGGATATCGCGCATGCCGCGCTTTTCCTGGCTTCCGACGAGGCGAAATACATCACCGGCATCGATCTGTGCGTTGACGGCGGTCTTCATTGCAAGACTCACTGAAATCGAAATCGGGCGTCCCAATCCTAAAATCCTAGGGGTAGACGAGGTGACAAAATCCCACAGCTCCCAGCCTGAAAAGATAGGCTTCATCGGTCTCGGCGTCATGGGGCGCCGGATGGCGCTCAATTTGCGAAAAGCGGGCTACGCTCTGAGTGTGCATGATCTCAATCGCGCGGCTGTCGAGGAGTTGGTGACCGCCGGCGCCGTCGATGCCGGCTCGATCGCCGGAGCCGCCAAAGCAGATATCGTGATTACGATGCTGCCTGACACGCCGGACGTCGAGGCGGTCGTGCTCGGTGAGGGCGGGCTCGCCTCCGCGATGCAGCCCGGCAGCGTGTTGATTGACATGAGCTCGATCTCGCCGACCGCAACGCAGGCCATGGCCCGCGAACTTGCAGCGCGTGGGATCGAGATGCTCGATGCCCCTGTCAGCGGCGGTTATCAGGGTGCGGAAAGCGGCACTTTGTCGATCATGGTCGGCGGGGAGGCCTCCGTGCTCGATCGCTGCCGGCCCGTGCTGGAGGTCATGGGTAAGACCATCAGCCACATCGGCGGGCACGGCGCCGGGCAGGTGTGCAAGGTCTGCAACCAGGTCGCCGTTGCAATCAACATTCAGGCCGTTGCGGAGGCCCTGACGCTCGCCAAAAAGAACGGCGTCGATCCTGCCAAGGTGCGCACTGCACTGCTCGGCGGCTTCGCCCAGAGCCGGGCTCTCGACCTGCATGGTCAGCGGGTGGTCGAAGGCAACTACACCGCCGGCTTCCGTGTCACCCTGCAGCGCAAGGACCTGAAGCTTGCGCTCGAGAACGGCAGCGCGACGGGAACCGTCCTCCCGGCCACCGCCCTCATCCAACAACTCTATGGCGTGCTGGCCGCCACCGGCCGCAGTGACCTCGATAACTCCGCCCTTGCTCTTTTGCTGCAGGAGATGTCCGGGATTGAAGAGGCTTCCGCATGAACGCCGGATCCCCAGATTTCGCAATGCTGCGGAAAGTGGTCGAAATCGTCGGTGGGCGTAACGTCGTGGCCGTCGACACCATCGCCCACATCAAGCCCGAGGATGAAGGGCAGATCATCATGACCGGATCGCACGGCGGCATCAGCTCAGGTGAGTATGCGGGGCGGGTTCCAATCGCGGTCGTCTTTTTCAACGACGCGGGTATCGGGAAAGACGAAGCGGGAACTGCATCCCTCCCTTATCTTCAGAAGCGGGGCATTATCGCCGGCACCGTGTCGCACGACAGTGCGCTGATCGGCAACGCTCTCGAGACTTGGAATTACGGGGTGATCTCGGCTCTCAATTCGTTGGCCATTGAGGCCGGCTTTAGCATTAGTGAGCCCGTCATGATGGCGGTGAGGCGCATTTATGGTGGGCGCCAGTCATGAGAAATGAAACGATTACGCATATTGGCACGCGTCCGGTCATTTTAATGGATTCGATATCCCTCATCGGACCTGGCGACAAAGGGGCGGTGATCGTCTGTGGTTCTCACGGGGGCCTGATCTCTGGCGCGTTCGCCACGCTTCATCCGCCGCACCTCGTCATCTTCAATGATGCCGGCGGTGGTAAATCCGGGGCCGGACGCGCCGCGATCGCTATGCTCGATGCAAAAGGCATCGCCTGTGCGACCGTCTCGCACAATTCGGCCCGGATCGGCGATGCTGAGGATGCCTGGACGAACGGCATTCTGAGCGCTGCCGGAATATGCGCTCAGCGCCTCGGCGTGATGCAGGGGCTAAGCGTCAAAGATGCGGTAAGGGCGGTCGGGGCTCACGAGCCTCCTGCCCAGCCGTGAACAGATATAGCTAAAGGAGGAAACGCGATATCATGCTGAAACCAATTCTGATGACGTCTGCCCTGGCGGTTGGGCTTGTTTTTGGAGGCACCACGGGAGTCACGGCGCTCGAGCTCAGCTTTGCACTACACACCTCGCCGCCGGGCCCCGAGTTCCAGGCCGTCGACAAGTTCGTCGAACTCGTCAAGGAACGCAGCAAGGGCGAGATTACGGTCAAGATTTTCCATTCTGCCGTGCTCGGTGGCGAACGGGACAATCTCGAGCAACTCACGGTCAACCAGGTTCAGATGACCCTCTTCGGCGACACCCTGCCGAACGTGATTGCTCCTGAATATGCTGCGACCGTCGTGCCATTCGTGTTTCCCGGTCCAGAGGAGGTGTTCGAATACTGGGCGAGCCCTGTCGGTGCCGAAGCCAAGAAGGTCATCAAGGACAGGGCAAAGCTCGATGTGGTTGCTTTCTTCCGGCGGGGCGACCGGCATCTAACCGCTAAGAAGCCGATCAACAGCCCTGATGATCTGAAAGGGCTGAAGATGCGTGTACCTGAGATCCCGTCTTGGGTGCGCGTCTGGTCCGAGCTTGGCGCGCGGCCGACGCCCGTGGCCTGGCCGGAAGTTTTTAGCAGCCTGCAGATGGGCGTAGTCGAAGCGCAGGAGAACCCGTGCTTCAACGTCAATCAGGCGAAGCTCTATGAGGTGCAGTCCCACCTTATCTATACGGCGCACGTTCCTGCCGTATGGCACTGGACCATCAGCTCAGTCTTCCTTGATAGCTTAACACCGGAGCTGCGCGAAGCGGTTATCAGCTCAGCCGTCGATGCCGCCAAGTACGGCGACGAGGTGACAAAGCAGCAGATCGACACTGTCTGCAACGCGCTAATCGAAAAGAACAAGATGACGGCGGTAAAGATCGACCGCGGACCGTTCATCGCAAAGGCGCGCCCAGCCATCGAAGAGCTGTCGAAGAATTGGGCTCCGAGCGTCGTTGAAGCCGTCGCCAAATACCTAAAATAGGTCGTTGTCCAGGCCATCGCGAAGGCGGCCGCACGCCGCCTTTGCAAATCTGCTGACTCTATTCACGACGGTTGGGACACACGATGGAATCGCTCAGAGGGATTCGCCGGGTCGTCTTTTTCACTTTCGAGATACTGGCGATAAGCGCATTCGTAATCATGCTCGCTTCCTCAGTGCTGCAGGTGTTCTTCCGATACATCATGGATGCGCCGCTCCAGTGGACGGAAGAGCTGGCGCGGCTCATGTGCGTGCTCACCACTTACTTTGGCGGCGTGGTTGTTCTTCTGGCCCGCGAGCACATTCGCGTCGACATCATCGACGGATTCGTTTCAGGCCGAGGTGCAGACATTCTCGCGCTGGTGGTCGATTTGATGATGGCGTGGTTCCTATTGTCCGTCGGTTATGGCTGCTGGCTTCTAATGAACGCTACGTGGACAACCTTTACGGCGACGATGGATTGGTTCCGCATGGGCCATATCTACGCGGCAGTTGGCGTTTCCGTACTCGTTATGACCCTGCTGCTCATCCTTGATATGTACGATCGCGCGATGCGCATGGTCGGCCGCACCAGGGAAACCGGCGTATGATTCTCTCACTCTTCATCGGCGTTCTCCTCCTCCTGTTCGTCATCGGCATTCCTGCTGCATTCGCGCTCGGCTTGTCTGCGCTCATCGTCACTGTGTTCGAACGGGGCATTGACGCTATCCCCTACACCATCCTTGCGCAGCGCATGGTCTACGGCGTGAACAGCTTTCCGCTGCTAGCGATCCCGTTCTTTATCCTCGCCGGCAAAATCATGAACACGGGGGGTATTACCGATCGCATCTTCGACTTCGCCGCCCGCCTGACCGGTCACATGCGAGGCGGCCTCGGCCAGGTGAATATCGCCGCATCGATCATCTTCTCGGGCATGTCCGGCTCCGCGGTCGCGGACGCGGTCGGTGTCGGCCAGGTTGAAATCCGCGCCATGCGGCAGGCCAACTATCCCGATGATTTTTCCGTAGGCGTGACAGCTGCATCGGCGACGGTTGGCCCGGTCATCCCGCCCAGCATTCCACTTATCGTTTACGCCGTTGTCGCTAACGTTTCTGCCACAGCTTTGCTTATCGCTGGCATCCTCCCGGGGCTGCTGATGGGCGCGCTGATGATGGCGCTCGTCTGGTGGCAGGCGCGGCGCCGGAACCTACCGACCCAGGAATGGCAGGGATTCAGGCCTCTCATGGCCAGTTTCTGGAGGGCTCTGCCACCGCTGGTGACGCCGGCGATCATTATCGGCGGTATGACGAGCGGAGTCTTCACCCCGACAGAGGCCGCGGCCATCGCCGTTGTCTATGCGGTGATCATCGCGATGCTCGTTTATCGCGAGATTACGTTGCGGCAGCTCGTCCAAGTCCTGCGCGAAACGATGCGCGAGACGGCCGTGATCATGCTCATTATCGCGGCAGCAGCCCTTTACGGCTGGCTACTTGTGTTTACTCAGATTCCGCAGCAACTCGTGTCCATCGTGGACGGATTGAACCTCAGTCCCTTCATGCTGCTGCTGGCCATCAACGTGTTCCTGCTGATCATCGGCCTGTTCATGGAAACGAACGCGGCGATCACCATCTTCACGCCGATGCTTCTGCCGCTGGCTGTCGCAGCCGGAGTGGACCCGGTGCACTTCGGCATCATCATGGTGCTCAATTTGATGATTGGCCTGCTGACGCCTCCAGTCGGTATGGTTCTGTTTGCCGTCGCCAAGGTCGCGGACGTACCGATCAACAAAGCCCTGGTCGCGGTGGCGCCGTTCTACATACCGCTGCTGATCTCGCTGCTGCTTGTCACCTACTTCCCGCAGATCTCGCTCATCCTGCCGGATCTGTTCCTGAAGTAGTGCTTGAATGCAGACCCTTCACGAGCAGAGCGCGGGAACTGGAGATGGGCTTTGCACGTCAGGAGTTTTCAGGCTGTTCTCGAAAAGGTGCCGAGTGCACGCCGAGAAATGTGAGTTCCCTTTCGGCTTGGAAAAGCGCTGATGACCGACCGTATACGCGCAATCTATCTCCTCGAGACGGCACTGCCGGCGGAGAAGGCTGCTGCGGTCATTGCCGGGGAGCAGTCGTCCGGTACCTTCGTGGCGATCCCGGGAGAGAGTGAGGAGCTGAAGGCCCGCGCCGCGGCTCGCGTCGAGCGTCTGGAGTGTCTTGGCGATGCCGAAGGTCCCTCGCTGCCGGGCGCCGCTTCCGGCAGCGCCTATCGCCGCTACGAGCTGGAGCTGTCATGGCCGCTCAGCAATATCGGCCCGTCACTGCCGAACCTCGCTGCGACGGTGGCCGGCAACTTATTCGAGTTGCATCAGGTCGCCGGGCTGAAGCTGCTGGACATCGCGCTGCCGGAGGCATTCGCGGCGGCCTACCAGGGGCCCGCCTTCGGCGTGGAGGGGACACGGCGCCTGACCGGCGTTGAAACCGGCCCCCTGATCGGCACGATCATCAAGCCGTCCGTGGGCCTCGGACCAGAGGAGACAGCCGCCCTTGTGGGCGAGCTCTGCGAAGGTGGAATAGATTTCATCAAGGATGACGAGCTGCAATCGGATGGACCGCATTGCCCGTTCGATGCTCGTATTCGTGCGGTGCTACGCACCATCGGCGATCACGAGCAGCGGACCGGGCGTAAGGTCATGTACGCCGCCAATATTACAGGCGACCTCGATCAGATGCGCCGGCGTCATGATCTGGTCGAGGCGCTTGGGGGCACGTGCATTATGGTCAGCCTCAACTCCGTCGGCCTGGTCGGGACCGTAGAAATGCGGAGCCATGCGCGGCTGCCGATCCATGCCCACCGGAACGGCTGGGGCTACCTCGGCCGCTCGCCCGCGAATGGATGGTCCTATATCGCTTGGCAGAAGCTCTGGCGGCTGGCGGGCGTCGACCACATGCACGTCAATGGATTGTCGAATAAGTTCTGGGAGCCGGACGAGAGCGTCATCGCCTCTGCGCGCGCGTGCCTGACCCCGATGTTTCCGGCAAAGCCGTGCACGGTCATGCCCGTCTTCTCGTCCGGCCAGTCCGCCAAGCAGGCACCGGGCACGTTCCAGGCGCTCGGCTCGACGGACCTGATCTATTGCGCCGGCGGCGGGATCGCCGCGCATCCCGGTGGGATTGCGGCCGGAGTCCGCGCGCTTCGCCAGGCGTGGGAGGCGGCGATAGCAGGAATTTCGCTGGACGTTGCAGCTCAGGAATCGCGCGAGCTCCGCCAAGCACTCGAGACCTTTGGCCGATGAGCACGCGTCTGCCGGATGGTCCCCTGCTCGCCTACTACGGCGACGACTTCACCGGATCGACGGACACCATGGAGGCAATGGCGCTCAACGCCGGCCTTCCGACCGTGCTGTTCCTTTCTCCGCCCTCGCCTGCGCGGCTCGCACAGTTCTCCGACCGCCGCGGCATCGGCATTGCCGGGATCTCTCGCAGCAAGCCGCCGGCGTGGATGCATGAACACTTGCCGTCGATTTTCGACATGCTGTTCGGTGTCGGCGCGCCGCTGACCCAATATAAGGTCTGCTCCACGTTCGACTCCTCGCCGGAGGTGGGGTCGATCGGGACCGCGATTGACATCGCCCTGCCGCGGGCTGCGGAACCATGGTCGCCCATGGTAGTCGGCGCGCCACAGTTGAAGCGCTGGCAGGCGTTCGGTAATCTCTTCGCTAGTGCCGGCGGCCAACGCTACCGCCTCGACCGGCATCCGACGATGTCGCGCCATCCGGTCACGCCCATGCGCGAGGGGGACCTGCAGCGCCATCTGGCCGCGCAGACGAACAAGAGTAGCGCCCTGATTGATCTCGTCGATCTGGTTTCGGGCGCTGCAGAGGCAAAGCTTCACGCCTTGCGCAGAAGTGGGACGAATGTCGTTCTTTTCGACGTCATTGACGACGCGACCCAGGCCGAGGTCGGCCGGCTAATCTGGGAGGCGCGCGGAAGTGGACTATTCTCTGCGTCATCCTCCGGCCTGCAATATGCGCTAATTGCGCACTGGCGGGCGGCGGGCGTGCTTCCTGACGCGCCGTCGCTCCTTCCACGGCCGCAGCCCGTCGACAGGCTGCTCGTCGTATCTGGGAGCTGCTCGCCGGAGACGGCGGCACAGATCCGGTGCGCTGGGGAGGCGGGTTTCTTTCTGCTCCGGCTCGATGGGCGGCGGATCGCGGATCCTGCCCAGCGCGATGGCGAGGTTGCCCGAGCCATTGAGGCGCTCGATGGCGCCCTCGCCCGGGGCCAGGATGTCCTGGCCTATACGGCAGTTTCTTCCGACGATCCCGCGATCCGGGACCTGCAGGAGTTCTGTTGGTCAAACGGGGTCTCTTTCCAGAGCACGCAGGAGGCTCTCGGCGATGCTCTTGGCCGGATCGCGGCGACGCTCATCGAGACGCACGCGCTACGTCGGGTGATTGTGGCCGGCGGGGATACCTCAGGTCGTGTCCTCGCGCGGCTGCCGATCGATGTGCTGGAAGCGACGACGCCGCTGGCGCCCGGCTCGCCTCTCTGTCGGGCCTACTCGGAGGCACCGGCATTCGATAGACTGGAGTTGGCACTGAAAGGCGGCCAAGTCGGCGGGGCCGACCTGTTCGTCAAGGCAACGGGCCGTTGCAGCGAATAGCGGATGCCAGTGGTATCCTCAAAGCTCAGAGGCCCACGGGTTCCGAAAGCCTTTTACCGCGGCGACCATTGGGGGCTTCGCCCGACGCGCAGTGCTTGCCCAACCAGGTTCAAGCTAACACTACGCCGGCCCCAAGGTATCAATATTGGTTCACTAAAACGCCGATCCTCCAGTTCTCATCTTCATCCTCTTTGGCGCACCACGGATGCATTTCATCCAGTCGCCCGCTTTCTCATCCAGTTTCCGAAGTAACTGAAAAGGCATGGAAAGATCCCGAGACGATGTCTCGGGGCGTCCCAGCACGCCTCCGTGCAGCGCAAAAAAATGATGGTATTCTTGATGGTATCGGGAGGCCGGGAATGGTGCTGACCGACACGCGAATCCGCAACGCCCAAGCCGGGGAGCAAGGCGTACAAGATCAGTGACGCCAACTGGCTCTAACTGGCCATTCAACCCAACGGCTCAAAGGATGAACTACCAGTCTCTCGGCAAGCAGAGGACGTGGGGTGCTCCTCCATATCACTGAGATAACGGTCAACGGCGGCTTTGATTGCGCATCAAACGCCGTGGCGATCGCAGTCTCCGGCGAGGAGGTTTCATTGAGAGGTACCAACACCGGCCCGTCGGCGGCGATCCGTTCGCGTATCTCGACGCGGCGTGCCCTCGGAGCCAACCACGCCGGTGTGTCTGGAAAGAGACGAAGGTCGTAAAGCTATCGCCGGATTTGGCGGCCTAGCTCGAGGATGTCGCGAAACCCTTCTCTAGTGATAAAACCTACGCGGGCACCTTTCCGTTCGATGACCGCATTCGTTGCTACCGTTGTTCCGTGCACGAAGCGACAGATGTCCGTACTTCGAATATTCCATTCGCGAGAACTTCTCCAACCCCGCGGCCACAGCGTCGCCAGGATGTGCGCGCTGCGACGGGACGTTGAAGATGGTAGTTCCGAGGCCTCGCATCTCGCACTCGGCTCAATAACCGATTGAACAATCGAATTGGTTTTCAGACTACAAATGTTTTTTGCGATGCTGCTGCAAGTTTGGTATGATGTCGGTTGAACCATTGCGGCTTTTGGCTAGGGGAGCTGATGCGACCGCACGGTCGGTTTGGGCGAGGAACACCCCGGTATTATGCGTACATGGTGACGGTGCTGCAAAAGCCTGAGCCAACGAGATGCCGTCAGCAAGTGCGTCGATCCTGTAGGGATTGAGCCTCGTCGCAAAGTATGGCGGTTTTTGTTTTCAGTCCGTCTTTGGAACGATACTGCCCGCCATAGAAAACATTGTATCCTCCCGAAGCCGCTTAAATTTTTCGGCTTTTCATGCCGGTCAAACTGGATAGGAACGCAATGCAATTGTTTCGGGACCGCTTGTTGCATCGACCGTATCCTGCCGAATGCCGAACTCGGTCCCGCGCTGGTCCTGCTGACTGCCTTCCTGATTGATCCAAACCCGGAGGCCAACCAACAACAAATCGGGGGGAGGGACAATGCCAAATTCCTGGCGGATAGCCGTTCGGCTTGCTCTTGCAGCCGCAATCCTAGCATTTCTCGGCGGCGCGGCTGGGGCAAAGACCATCACGTTAAGCGACGGCGATAACCTGGCACAAACAGCCTTGCGGGCCATGGACGGTGACCTGATCCGCCTGCAACCGGGACGTTATTCCGGACCGGTCATCGTCGAAGGCAAGCGTATTGTTATCGAAGGCCCTTCCGGCGGGCAGGCTGTGATCGCCCTAGGCCGATCGAACGTACTGGTGGGGGTACAGAACGGCGGACAGGTCGAACTATCCGGCTTGAAGTTCGAAACCAGCGCCGAGACGCCCATGGCGCTTTTCGCCAAGGGCGGCGGGATAAGCTGCGCCGATTGCACGATCGAGTCGGCGCAGAACCAGCCGGTTTACGTCGAAAGCGGAACGTTGGCGCTAAACAGCAGCAAAGTCAGTGGCGCGGGAAACCATGTTATCGCCGCCAGGGACAGCGCAATCACCCTTGAGGGCACGCAGGTCGAGGCGCCAAAAGGCTCACCTTTGCGTATGGTCGGAGCCACGAAAGTCGCGATCGTCAGCTCCCGGTTGAGTGGCCATGAGTCAACAGTGATATCCGGCAGCGCCTTGCAGCTGCGGATCGTCGACAGCGAGATCGCCACGCACCAGTCTTACGGTTTTCATTTCGAGGGCGGCGGCGAGATCGAGATCGAAAGGAGCCGCATGAACGGCGGCGGAGCTGGTCTCGTCGCGAAACTCGGAGCCAGCGCTCAAATGCGGATCAGCGGGCTCGAAGCCCGCTCGCCGGAGTGGGGGATTTATCTCGAACACCTTGGCGGGGAGGCACCAGCGCAGGTTACGCTTGATGACGTCCGGGCAGTGGGTGGCCGCGGAGTTGCCTTGCGCGCAATCGGCGCCGTCCATGTCACGGCCAAAAACTCGGTCATCGCATCGGGCGGTGCCTACGGCCTTACGGCAGAGCGCAATGCAGCCCGGCTGACGCTTGAGAAATCCGTCATCGCAGCAGAGCAGGCCCCCGTCATTGTTTCCCAAGGCGGGACGGGCAGGATCGACCTCATCGATTCCGTGATATTTCCGGAAAAGCGCTCCGATCCTGGAGTGATCCCCGACGACGATACACAGCGCTTGTCGCGCGCGATAACCGAGGACGCTGCCTTAGTTGAAGAGCTGAAGGCCGGCATCGCCGATTTTCTTGGAGGCGGCGCAAGCACCCGGCTCGAGGCAGCCGTCCAGAAAGCGCGCGAAACAGGCGCATCGATTTCGATGGTGGGCATCGAGGTGGTCGATGGCGCTGGGAAAGCGCGCGCTGCACCATTTAACGTGGTGCACGCCGAGACCCTTGAAGTCGTCGCAGAGTCGGAAAACGGCGCGCCCGTCCCTGTGCCGCCCGGCTTCTACATTGTGGAGCTGCGCGAGGATGCCCTCTTAACAACAGAGCTTGAGGTGAATGGTGGCAGCGCCACTGCGCGGATCGAGATACCGGAGGCGCTCTGGCTCGACGCCAATCTCGAAGGCGAGGAAAGCCGCGTCACCCTTTTCCGACCCATAGCAGAGGAAAAGGTGCGCGAAGTTTTCAGCGCCGCGGCGTTCAACTACGCATTTCATTCGCGAATTTCTCGCCGTGCTGAAGCGACGGATGCCGACGTCGAGGCTGCCCTTGATGTTGCGCGAAGATTTGTTTCCGCAAGAATGAGCCCACCAAAGGAGAATGGCACCCAAGCGGAATGGGATCGCTATATCGCTTGGAGTGGCGCTGTTGTGCAGGCTTTGAAAATACTGGCGAAGGCCGGCACCGCCGATGACGCTGCATTGATTGCCGCGGCTGTCGAGTCCAAAGAAACTGTTGGTGCCGACAGATCTCTGATGCACCTGGCCTATTTGGAGCAAAGGTTGGGGTTGCTAGCCAATGGCCGCGTTGCCGCCTATGCGGATGGGCAGGACCCTAATATTGCGGCTTACGCACTGGTGCTCCTCGACTATTACGGCGTGGCGGGCGCGAAAGAGCGCCTGTTTGCCCTCGCTGCCGACGGAAAGCGGTGGGGTAATCTTCAGCCACTGGCAAGGGAGAGAATCGCGCAGCGCCTGAGCGGGTTGGACGATCCGCGCGTTGGCGAAGTCGCGAGTGCAGCCTTGCGGCGCGCGTTGGAGCATATCCCTGCTTTCGAAACCAAACGTTACCAACTGTTTTTACATGAATTGACAAGGTCCTTTTTCAGTTATTTAGCAGTGTTTGGATCAACCGAGGAAAAACGCACGATAGTCGAGGTTTTCGACAAGAGGGGTTATTGGAAAGGATGGCTCGCCCAACCGCTCGCAATGATCGCCATCGACCCACTGCCTTTCATTGAGGAGTTCATCGAAGAAGGAATTAGCAAGAAGATCATCGACACGAGTAGTCCGGCTGCTTGTGCGCTCTGGCGATTGCGCGACGAGGCCGAGTTCGCAGCGCTTCATGAAATGTTGATAGATGCTTATGCGCGATATCGGCGCGATGCCGTGCACAAGAAGAAGACCAGCTCATCGCTCAGGGAGCGGGAAACATACGCTATCCAGGCAAGCACGGCCCGTGTCCTATTCGCGCCGTGCCGCCCGGATAAGGTCGCCGCTGATGTCTACTACAAGGACAAAGTGAATTCCCGCACGGTATTTCCCGGGAATTGGTTTCCCGCGTTCAGGACGGTCGACGCCCTGCGCGAGGTGATGACCGAGCAACCATATGAGCGCGCGCCTCTCGAGGCTGCACCGGTGGAGATCGGGCTCGCTGCCTGGCAACAGCTCGAGCACGTGCGCTGGTCATCTTTCCGCGACGAGCGCATGGCGATGTTCCGCGCGTTCACCAACTCTGGCGACGACGAGGTGAACGGCGTTGTGGACGACGGCATTGAACGGCGTGTCTATGTGCTGCGCCACGTCGTGAAGGACTCGTATTCAGGTGCGATCAATGGACTTCTGGAAGTGCGGCCGATGGCCGAAGACGGCAAGCTCGTGATTGGCGTGCGGCTGCGTCAGGCGGCGTGGTACAACAGCTTTGGCGGCATCGCCGACATGATCGCTACCGGTGGTGACCGCAATCAGTGGGCGCATCATGCCTATGTCGTGGATGGCGGGCGCAAGTTGATCGAGCACATCGCGCTTCACCGCGATGGCACGGTGGTGCCGCTCGTGGAAGAAGGCCGCGACGCTGAAGGCTTTTTCCGGTTCACCACAGATCTTTCCGTCGACGATCTCTCCCGGCTTGTTCTCGAAATCCGGCTCGCGCTGCTCGAGGATCGCCGCTCGTTCCAGTTTGACGTGTTTGCGAGCAAGCTCGCACGCACCAGGCCTGTGCAGTAGGAGATCGCCATGTGGCCCGCATCGATCCACTTTTACCGCTCTCGCATGAGCGGCCGGCTTGGCCTTGCCCTTGCCCTCGCGATGACCTTCGTTCAGCCGGCCAGTGCCGACTGGCAGAGTGACCATCGCAGGGCGCGGCTTCAGCGCGATATTGCCGGCTGGGACCTGGAGCGCGCCAGGGCCTGTTTGGAGAGGGCGTCGGCACAGGTTGAGGCGCTGCGGCGGCGCGTGAATTTCGCGGACTTGGAAATATGGAAACGGAATTATGAGCGGGCGCGCCAGGAGCAACAGGAACTGGAAAATGCCTGGAGCTACTACCGCCAGAACCGCCATCTAAAACCGAACCCGAATTGGAGCAGCCGCGCGACTTGGCTTTGGCTCAAGGGCGAGGAGTTGGATGGCGGCACCCCGCCCAACGCGACGCCCAATCCAATTCTGCGTGCTCGGGACGAGGCTACGCACTGGAAAGGTAAGCTGGATCACGTCGCGCGTGAGCAAGGGGAGATCGAGGCGGCCATACGCGAGCGGGATGACTGCCAATCCCAAATTCCTCGCCTTGAAGAAATTTATCGGGCAAGGCAGGAGCAAGTCGACGCGTTCGAGCGCGGGATTATTCCTCCTGACGATGCGGATATCGAGCGGCTGATGCGGCTCGCCGAGCGGTGGAAATCGCATGGCCGGGCCTGCGCCACTATGGAATGCCCCGAGCTCGAATGTACTAGCGCGCGCCGCTACTTGCAGGCGCTTATCGACGCTGAGGCAGCCCTCGAGGATATGGTGCAACGCCTGCACGCCGCGCGCGACGACGCACGGCAGCATTTTCACGCGCTGCACGAGCAGCTCGCCCGCAGCCAAGCCCGGCAGGATCTCTTGGAAAAATCACTGGCCGCCCAACAACTCCTGTACGACGCTGGAAGCGCGCTTCTCGAGGTCGCGGACATCCACAGCGCGCTGAACAAGTTGACGGATTTTGATCATTTTGCGGACGCTGGCTGGTTCGATCGGGCTGATGCCCTCTACAACCTCGTCAAAAACACCGAGAGCTCCCTGACTACCGTCATCAACAGATTGTCCGACAGCGAACATACGGCGGCTTTCGCCACAATCGAAAAAGGCATAGGCAAAACAATTCGGTTTGACCCGAAGATCGTAGACGGAATTGGTGGCTTCAAGGATACCTTGGTCAACCTGAAGGAGATCCTGGAAGAAGTAAAGAAATGGAAAGAAGGAGCCGCAGCGCGGGCGATCCAACCCGAAGAGATGTTCACGCTCTGGCAGACGACGGGGAGGGCGGCGCAAATCCGGGGTAGTCTTATGCAGATCGCCGCGCGCCCCCTCAAGGCGTGGGCAGGCATGGAAATCGAGAAGGTGAAAGATGAGCTGCGCGAGCTTGCGCGGGTCATCGCCGCCGAAAGCTCGGTCATCGGCCCGGCAGCAGAGTACATGTGGCGCATCAACGGCCGCCGCTACGCCGCAGAGGATGCTCTCGAGGCTTTACGCGAGGCTCGGCAGGCAGCAGAGAACTGCGTCATGCGCGGCTGCAAGGGGGCTCAACCGCCACAGCCCGCCAGATTGGCGCCGTCTTCAGGATGGGGCGAGGGGCTGCGTGATCACAACAGGCGTTTGCCCGGCTTTGTCGCTGCCCTGAGTGGCGGCGGGGAGGCGCCGTCCGGCCGCATTTGCACGGGTCAACCAGTGACGCTGGTTTTGCGGCAGAGCGTCAAGAAGCCTCCCGGCGGCCGGTCGATTGTCGAGGTGATCGAAAACGTCGGCAAGGCCATCGAGACCGCCGATAAACCGGACTGGGTCATAGAATATACCATAACCGCGCGTCCGCGTTTCGAACGGCGGCCGGACGGATCGGTGGTTGCCGCTTTCGACGCAATTGAAATGAAAATAAAGGACGATCCGGGTATGCCAGCCGCCCAGCGCCAAGCTGGCCGTCGCGAGGCTGGGGTGGTTAGAGCCCGCCTCGGCCGCTCCGCGGTCGGAATGGACGCCGCCGCTGTGGCAAAGGGCGAATATTCGGTCGACTTACGTTCATCGACGAGAGGGCTGTCGGCGCTGTCGGTTATTGGCGAGAGCGCTCGTGCCTCCTGTCGGGAGCCCGATCCTGCCAATATGTGTCGGCTAGCCGGTGATTGAAGGGGCCCGAATTGCGCCGCGGAGAGGCTTGGCGCACATACGCCGGGGGTGGCCATGAGTAAGATGAGGGACGTCGTAGATGGCGCGTTCGCCATCGCCAACGACACCCACGTTATGCTCGCGGGCGGATGTCATCCGGATGCGAACAGGCTGGTGCTCCTGCGGCTGGAAGAGAAAAGCGCTGTACCCGTTGACGAAGTCCACCTCGCGACCCCGGGCGCGAAGATCAATCGGCTTGTTGCCAACTATCCTGGAACGCTGATGGCTTTTGCTGCGAGCTGCGTCCTTTTATGGCCGGTTCTGAACGACGGAATTCCGCTGCGAACGACGCTATGGTGAGGGGGATTGAGAAGTAGCGCGCTTACGTTCTCAGGTCGCGCAAGTAGGGGTTGGCGGCTGCTGAATCCGCGAATGCTTCGGGTGCGATATCGGCGAAGATCAGGGTTTCTGAATAGGTGTCGGCCTCTGCGAGCAGACGGCCATCCGGAGCGGCGATGGCGGATAGCCCAGCATATGAAAACAGCTTGTCGGCGCCGCAGTAATTTACATAGGCCACGAAAATCTGGTTTTCGAAGGCGCGCACCGGGATCATCTTGCGCGCGATCAGTTCTGGGTGACCGGTTTTAGGCAGCGCAGTTGGAACGGCGACGAGTTGCGCGCCTGACTGAGCAAGGCGGCGGACATTCTCAGGAAATTCAACATCGTAACAGATTAGAATTCCGATCTTGAGGCCACCGCACGAGACGATGCAGGCGATCGGTTCTCCAGCCCGAAATAGCGCGCGCTCGAAATGGCCGTAGAGGTGCGATTTTCTGTAGATGGTGGGCCGATTGCGGCCGTCGACAAAGGCGGCACTATTGTAGATGGCGTTTTCCGCGACTTCTGCGAAACCGACCAATAGGGCGATATTGTTTTTTCGAGAGATCCGATTTAACTCTTCGATCATCTCGCCGTCAGCTGGGCAAGCCAACGCGCGCAAATCATCACCAGCGCCATACCCCTGTAAAGCGAGCTCCGGCGTCATCAACAGCTTTGCGCCACGGGCGGCCGCTTCTTCGGCCGCCCGAGTTATGCGGGCGACGTTCAAGCGCTGATTACCGGATTTGGCCTCCATTTGAAACGCCGCGATTCGCATTAGCGTTCACCCGAGCTCAGAGCGCCGAGAAGACGCGGCAGATCACCGAAACGGGCGATGAGGGTGAAGACGATGGCAGCGATGACGACGAAGAAAACGGAAACCGAGGCCATCGTCGGTGTGTAGCCGTAGCGCAGTGCGTTGAAGATTTTGATGGGCAGCGTTTCCATGGTGAATCCCACCGTCATGTAGGCGACGATGTACTCGTTGAGCGATAGCACAAACGCAAAGGCATAGCCCGAGATCAGATAAGGCACGATCATCGGCAAAACGACGGTGCGAAAAACCGTGCGGTCATCGGCACCCATCGTGGCAGCGGCTTCGACGAGGGAGCGATCGATCGATGAGAATCCCAGCGAGAGTGTCACCAGCGGTAGCGTGACGAAGAAGATTGCGTGGCTGATGACGGCTGTCCAAGGCTGCCCATAGAAACCGATAGTCGCCCAGAAGCTCAGCAGACCAAGCGCTG
>Ga0310830_100772_pt1 | contig 19112 bp, 12 predicted proteins | sample WT_ome_5_FD_201301 | JGI IMG/M metagenome (GOLD analysis project Ga0310830, IMG submission 201301) | Sorghum-adapted microbial communities enriched on wild type (WT) sorghum from Joint BioEnergy Institute, Emeryville, California, United... ...
ACCGGCGCGGAACTCCGAATCGAACCGTCTTCTCGTCTCAGCCATGACCCTCTATCTATCCCCTTAGGTCTGGCCTCCACGCTACCGGGGGAACCTCACTGCACGTGTAGTCAACAGTGATGGTGGCCAGGTCAAGTCGTTGCGCCAGCTCCCTAAGGCAATCGGTAAACATGCGGTCGCGTTCGAGTAATAAGTTGTGCAGTGCACGGTGCGGGTTACTCGTCTTCGCAAGGAAGCCCCATGCCGCCCCGCCACGGCTGCCGAAAACCTGGCGACGGAACTCCGGTGTCGTCGGAGACCACATCATCAACATCGGTGGTCCCAGCGACCAGGTACAGGCGATACTTGCCGGGCGCGACCTCTGTCACGTCGATCTGGCTCATCAGCGGATCTTGGCAGGCGAGCAGCAGCCCCAGCAAGGCAGCGCTGCAGTCTCGGTCGCAGGATCGGCTGGCAACGCACATCCGCTCATGCCGCTGGGCGGGCGCCTCACCTTAGACACTCGGTGTCCCGCGCAGCTGTTACGTAGCGTTGCGGGCCAGCGTCAGCGGCACGGACTGCAGTGCGAGCGTGAGGACGCCTGGGTCGAGATGAATGTGAACTCCGTCTGGGCGGCAGGGTCCGCAAGCGGCCACCGGTCGCGGATGCGCCCTCAGGTGATGCGCGTCGATGTCAACGGGTCGTAGCCGGCGGGCGGGCACGAACAATCGGCCGGTAGCGCGGCCTCGATGCTGCCCGCCTGCTCCCGGGCGTACAGGCGGACCAGCGCGGGCAGCGTATACCGGTCCTGACCGATAGGTGTGGCGAGGCTGTTTCGGATCAGTTCGGCCAGCGCTTGGCGCACCAGTGGTGCCGTTTCGCCGGTGCGTTGTGCGATCTCGTGCACGGTGAAGCTGGCCGACGGATGGTCACTGAGCACCACGAGCAGCCACAGCGCAACCGTGGACAAGGACTCGACCGACCGCCGCAGGGCGTGCCGGATCCCGCTGCTGTCACCGTCGAGGTCGAGGACGTCCAAGCGGCGACCCTCGTCTGCGAGGTCGTCGAGCAGCGTGTCGAGGTTGCAGGTCGGATCGGCCGACAGCCGGCACGTCACGATACGCAGCGCGAGCGGGAGTCGATCGCAGAGCTCGGCCAACCGCGGACCGCGGGGGTCGTCCGCGGTTGGTAGCACGCCTGCGGCGTACAGCATCTGGACGGCCTCGGTGACCTCGAGCCGATCCAGTGGGAGGTGGCGGCTGATGGTATCGGTGAGCAGGCCGTCGAGTCGACATCGTGATGTGACGATGGCTCGGCTGGTTCGCATTCTGGCCACCAGCGGTCGGACCTGGTCCGCAGTGCGGGCGTCGTCCAGGATGACGAGGACCCGTCGGGCCGCAAGCGTCCTCCAGTACAGCGCCGCCCGGGCGCCGACCTCGGTCGGCACCTGCTCCGGGGGTACGCCCAGCGCCAAGAGCAGGAGCTCCAGAGCGACGGCCTGCTCCATCGGCGGCTCGTCCTGGAAACCGCCGAGGTGCAGGTAGAACTGGCCATCGGGAAACCGTGATGCGTTACGTCGCGCCCACTCCGTGGCCAGCGCGGTCTTGCCGACGCCCGGGGCCCCGGTGATCAGGACCGCCGGGCTACCACCATTCGTCTGCTCCCACGCGTCAAGCTTCCGCAGCTCGGACGGGCGGTCGACAAACGGCGTCACCTGCTCCGGCAGGGCGACCAGGACGTTGCCGGGTGGCGGGTCAGGCGCGAGGGGCGCGGACACGGGCGCCGTCGTGATCAGCCGGGTGGTGGGCACGACGGGTCCCAGCGAGTCGTCGTCGCGCAGGATCGCCTGGTAGAGCTGGGAGATCTCGGCGCTGGGGTCGAGCCCCAGGTCGTTCGCCAGCCGGGTGCGGGCCTCGCCGAGGACGGCCAACGCGTCCACGCGGCGACCGGCGCGGTAGAGCGCCAGCGCGTGCAGCATGGTCAACCGCTCCCGGAGCGGATGTTCCGCGGCGTAGCGGCCGGCCTCGGCCACGACCTCGATCGCCCGGCCGATGGCCAGCTCCGCTTCGATCCAGCTTTCCACCGCGCTGAGTCGAAGCTCCTCGAGGTGCCGGCACAGGCGATCTCGCAGCCGCTCCGTGGCTGCGTCGACCAGTGCCGGCCCGCGCCACAGAGCCAGGGCGCTGCGCAGCGCGGCGGCTCGATCGTCGGGGCGTGTCAAGGCCATGGCCCGCTTGGTCGATTCCACGAACACGTGGGCGTCGACCGACAAAGGATCCAACCTTATCACGTAACCGGGGCCGCAGCGAACCAGCTCGAGTCGGTCCTGTCCCGAGCGTGGGTCCCGGAACACGGCGCGCAACCGTGCAATGTGGCTGTGAATGATTCGTTCGGCCCGTGCGGGCGGGCTGCCGTCCCAGAGCAGGTCCTGCAGTCGTGCGGTCGAGACAACCTGACGGCTATGGAGCAGCAGAATCGCGAGGAGGCTTCGTTCCCGTCGCCTGTTTGGAACGAGGCGGTCCCCGTCGATGTCCACCTCCATCGGCCCTAGAAGGCGGAACCTCATGACGTCGTACCGTATCGACTCGCCCATGGTGCCGCCAGACCGCTTCGATCGAGGCATCCAGCTATCTAGATGAGTGCCGGGTGCACAAGGGGCCGGGACCGTGGAACCGATCCGGCCGAGCGCGTGCGCGACAGGCAGTTCAAACCGTCCAGGCCGATGCGACACCCGAAGGTGCCGCAGGACGCTCCTTATGCGCACGCGACGCTCACGGAAATATAGCAACCCGGCGAAACACGGCATCAACCGCCCAATACTCGCATGTCGTGGCTGTTAAGAACTCGCATGTCATGCGGCTGTCAAGCACGTGTCAAGCGCGTGGCAGCAACTTCGCAACCGGCATCCGTCACCCTCGAGTGGGCCGGTCGTGCCCATGAGACCAGCAAGTGCAGATCCTGCGTATTGGCCCGGAGGACGCGTCCATGGAGCACCTGCCAGGGTTCGAGATGGGCGGGCATTTGCTCCTCCGCGTCAACCCGGTTCCCGCGGTCCGTATCCGATCGGCCGACGACGTAGCATCGGACTTCGATGCGCTCCACCGTGCCCGCGCCACCGCGGCCGAGCTCGCGGACGAGCTGAGCGTGCTGCTGTTCGACGCGGTCGGTCGGGCCGAGCCGGCTCAGCGTGGCCCGCTGCTGCAACTGCGCCGCGACGTGCACAACGCACGGACGCCCAGGGTCGACTGCCGTGACCAGCTTCCCGAACCGACGGCACGGCTGGTCGGGGCATGGATGGATGCGCATGATCAGGCGAAAGCGGCCGCCGCGCGGATCGTGCACCGGGACGCCGAGGACGTGCTCGCCGAGCGCCGGCGGCTGCAGGCGTTGCTGGCGCATCCGACCCTCATGCAGTCGCTCGCGCTGTCCAGCGCGTGGCTGCCCGCCTCGGCGGAGCGTTACCGGTCGACTGATCCGGCGGCGCTGCCCAAGCGGGCCCGGGGCGCGGAGGAGTCCCTGCTCCGGTACGCCGCCCGGGCGACCGGGAAGACCAGCCCGTTCAGCCGGTACACCATCTCCGGCTTCGGCCGTCTGGCCAAGCTCGACGCGGACACCGCCGTGGACATGCGCCTGGCCACGGGGTTCCGCAGCGCGCTGTCACTCAATCAGTTCCACCTCCGCCGATTGGAGCGGTCCGCGCTGCGCCGGCCGCAGGCCCGGCTGGCGCACCCGGTCCGGCCGAATCCGTCCCTGGTTGTGGACGGCGACACGATCCGGTTCACGCTCGACCGCGATGACCTGCCCGCCGACCGCTCGGCCCTCGGGCGAGACAACGGCGAGGTCGACTTCGCGGTCTCGGCCAGCCCGGCTCTGCGCTGGGTGCTCGCGTGGTATCGCCAGCGCGGCGGCGAGCCCGCCCTGGTGGCCGACCTGGCCGGCGAGTTCGCCCGGGCGGTCGGTGGGGACATGACCCGCGCGACGCAGTTCATCGAGCGGCTCCTCGACTCGGGCGTGCTGCGGCCGCTGCCGGTGGTGGCGGAACAGGATCCCTACGGGGCCGAGAGACTGTGCGACTGGCTGTGCGGCAGCGCGGACGACGCGGTGGCCGGCGCGGGCAAGCACCTTCGCGACAGCCTGACGATGCTGAGCGGGTTCGCCGAGGCCGACGGTGCCGGCCGGGCCGAGCGCCGCCGGGAGCTGGAGTCCTCGATCGCCGCAGCCCTCGATGCGCTGGGTGAGCCGATGGTCCCGGGCCCGGTCCTCTTCGAAGACTGCGCGCTGGTGGAACCGGTGCGGCTCAACGCCGACCTGTTCGGCCCGCTGTTGGCCGACGGCGCCCGCGTCCTGGACACGCTGCAGGCCTTTGACGAGCAACTCGTCTTCAGCCGGTTGCTGCGCAACAGCTTTGTCGCGCGGGTCGGCGTCGGCGGCCGCAGCACCGACCCGGGCCTGCTCATGGATGTGTGTGAGCCCATCTTCGAGCAGTCGCTCCGGGTGACCGAGGGAGTCGGTGACGAACTCGTCCAGTCCGATCCGGTGCTCGCCGAGCTGGAGCAGGTGCGCGCCGAGATCCTCGACGACGTCGTGCGCCGAGTGTTGCACGACAGCGGTCCGGTGGCGGTGGACCTGGCCTGGGCGAGCGAGGTCTCCCGGCGCCTGCCGGCCTGGTGTGCCGCGGCTCCGGCGTCGCACGCCATGTTCGTCCAGCCGATCGTGCGGGCGGGCGAGCCTGTCGCCGGCGTCGTGAACAAGATCTACAACGGTTGGGGGAACTACCTCAGCCGGTTCCTGGCGACGGCCGACCCGGCGAGCCTGGACAGTGTGCGCCGCGCCGTACGGCGGCACATCCCGGCCGGTGACCTGATCGCCGAGATACGCCCGGTGCGCGGGTTCAACGCGAACATCCATCCCCTCATCGCCGACCGGGACCTCGACCTGGACGGGGTGCTCGGTCCCGACGCCATTCCCGTGTCCGACGTTGCCGCCGAGCACGACCCGGTCACCGATCGCGTGGTGCTGCGCCACCTGCCGTCGGGGCGGCGCATCCACCCGCTCTACCTTGGCTTCCTGATTCCGTACTACCTGCCCCGCCGGGCGGTGCCCCTGGCCGCGCTCGGCGGGAATGGGGCGATCATCTTCGAGCCGCAGGTCACGGCCGACCGGCGCCGCCTGGCCGCCGACCCGGCCCGGGCGGGGACGGTGCGGCACTACCCACCGATCGTCGCTGGCCGGCTCATGCTCGCGCGAGAGCGTTGGCACCTGCCGGCCAGCGCCGTGCCCCGGAAGGACCCGGCCGAGTCGAAGGGTGAGTACTTCGTCCGGCTGAACATGTGGCGACGGCAGCACGCGATGCCGGACGAGGTCTACCTGCACCCGCCGGCACCGGAGTTCCGCAGTGGCCAGACCGACAGCTACTTCGCCGCGTATCTGGGCAACCGCAAGCCTCAACTCGTGGATTTCCTCAGCCGACTCCACGTACGCCATATCGGCCGGCTGCTCGACGAGCAACCGGGCACGGCGATCGTGATCGAGGCGGCTGTGCCGGACGGGTCGGGGAACCTGCCCGTGGAGAGCCACCGGCACGCGGCCGAAATCGTGGTGGAGTACTACCGCAGCGGGCGTGACCGATGATCGAACGATCGACGTTTGCCCTCGTTCACCACGCCGCGAGCCACGCCCGGGCGGTGGTGCTGCTGGGCATCACCGCCGCGCGGCGGCTGCGCAGCAACCCTGATGTGCTGGCCGTGCACCTGCGGCGGCACTGGAAGTACGGACCGCACCTGCGCGTGACGGTCTGTGCGGCGGACCGGGAGCGGGTCCGGGACAGCATGACCGCCGAGGCCCAACGCCTGACCATCGAGCTGGCTCGGCTGCCCGCGGCCAACGAGCCACCGCTCGATCCCCACGCGTACGCCGAGCTCTCCGCCCGGCTCGGGCGCTCCGAGCTGGTCCCGGGCCCGTACCTTCCCCTGTGGCCGGATCGCACCGTCGTCTGGCTGCCCGCCGTGGACGACGACGACCTGATCGTCGATCCCCGGGCCCAGTGGGTGCGCGATCAGGTGCTCGATCGCTTCCGGACGGTCCTGGAGCTCGCACTGGACCGCGCGGGCCGCGACCCAGCCCGCCGGCTCCGCGACCCGCTGACCCTTCTCATCCTTCTCGCCGCGAGCTACCCCGACGGTGGCCTCGGCCACGGCTACCTGTCGTACACCTCCCACCTTGAGGACTTCCTCCACGACCACGACCCGGACGGGCGCCTGCGGCGACGCTTCGCCGATCACGCCCGGACCAGCCAGGCTCAGGTACGGCAGCTGATCCAGGCGCTGGTCCCCGACCCGACGCAGCCCTGCTGGTACCGCGGCGAGGACGAGTTGGCGCGCGCGTTCACCGAGGTCCTACAGGACGCGTGGCGGCTCAGCGCCGCGCTCGCGGCGGAGGGAGGCATCCTCCCGTTGCTGCACCCGGGCTACGGCGTGCGGGCCGCCGAGTTCGGCAGCGACGTCCTCCGTAAGTACCGAGCGGCGGACGACCGCACCTACAGCGAGTTCCATGCCGCGTTGCGGCAACACACGTTCACCGACGAGGAGGGCGGGCGGATCTTCGCCGCGTACCGCTTCCTGGTCAACCTGCTGTACTCGCAGCTTCCCTTGCTGGATGTGGCTCCGGCCGAGCGCTTCCTGCTGGCGTACGCCATCACGGACGCGGTGCAGGCGCTCACCGGCCGGACCTGGCGGGACATTTTCGCGATGCCCGACCCGGCGGGCGTCCCGGCCGGCCCGGGCGAGTCCAGCGGTCCCCAACGGGAGGTGTCGCCGTGACCACCCCACGCACCATCCGCCTCCGGCCGGCCGTGCACGTGGCCCCGGTCGACGGCGGCCTGCTCTTCATCGGCTGGCGCAACCGCGTGCTGGTCACCGGACCGCCCGCGCTGACCACCCTCTGGGGCGCGCTGTTCCCGTACCTGCACGCCGGTGTCGACCCCGACGCGCTGCTCGACGCCGTGCCGTCGGGTGCGGTCGCGGTCGTCCACCGCCTGCTCGCCGAGCTCGACGACCACGGCTTGGTGCTGCGGGACTTCCCCGGCGCCGACCTGCCCGCCGAGGAGCGCCGCCGCTTCGCCACCACCATCGACTTTCTCGAGTCCGCCGCGGACGATCCGCTCGCCGCGTTCCACCGTCTTCGCGCGCTCGCCGTCGCCGTGGTCGGTCGGGGGGCGGCGGCCAGCACCGTGACCTCGACGCTTCTGGAATCGGGCGTACGACGGGTGGTCCAGGCGAGTGACCCGGCCGACGCGGACGCGGTGGACCTTGTGATCACCATCGATCACCTGGTCCGGCCGCCTGGGGCGTGGATCGGTGTGCTGCTGGCCGGCGAGACGGCGGTGGTCGGGCCGGTCGCCCGCACTGCGGACGATCCCGGTCTCGACGATGCGGTCGCCCGGCACCGGGCCCTGACCGGAGAGTCGCTGCGGCCCGCGATCACGTCACCGGTGGTGGAGGCGCTGGCCGGCAACCTCGCCGCCTACCTGGCGATCTGCCACGCGGCCGGGGTGGTCGCCGGGCCCGCCGGTCATGCCTACCGGGTGGTCACCGACGGACTCGAGGTGACCGAGCATTCGGTCACCCGGGCCCGCACCGGCCCGCGAGCGGTCGCCGGCCTGACACCCTGGCAGCCCGCACCGGATGAGCAGGCGGCTCTGGACACAGTGCACAGTCCACTGTGTGGTCTCATTCCGGCACCGGACCCGGAGTCGCTGATCCAGGTGCCGGTCGGCCGTTTCGTCGTGCGCGGACAGGCAGGGTTGGATGTCGGCTCCGCGCTGGTCGGGTCGGCCGCCAGCTGGGCCGCCCGGCTCGCGGCGATCCGGCGACTGGTGCCCCAGACGCCGACCGAGGCCACCGGGTCCACCGACGCCTCGGCGGCCCGGATAGTCGCGACGGGGTGCGGCGCGGATCCGGAATCGTTCGCCCGCGACGCCGTACGATGCCTGCTCTGCGCCGAGGTGACGCGCGAGGCCGGACCGGACCCGGACGTGTTCGTCGCCCTCGACCCGCCGGCCGAGCCATCCGGCTTCGACATCCGCCTGTGGGCGCTGCGCCGGGATCCGGCCGCCATCACGGTCGCGGTCGCCGAGCGGGCGGGCCGGCCGCTGGCCGTCGCGGCGGAGCCGGCGCCCGCCGACGCCATCGCCCTGGCTGTGCGGCACGCCGAGACCCGCCTGCTCGCGGGCGCGGTGGTGGACGGGGTGGTCCGGCCGGTCGACCTGGTCCCCGCCGAGCCACGATTCCCCGGTAGCGCGCCGGTCCCCGGCGACGTCGTGCCGTCGTGGTCCGCGAGCGCCGTGGCCGACCTGGTCGCCGGTCCGGGTGAGCAGGTCCGCCTGCTGCGCTGGGTCGGCGAGCCGGCGCTGGACGGCGTGGCCGTCTGCGGCTGGATCGAGGTGGGTCGGCGATGAGCGACTGGATCGTGGGCGACGCCAGCGGCTACCCCCCGGGTGCCCCGGCCGGGCTGCGTGTGCCCTCGCTGGACGACATCACCGCTGGCGCCGGCGATCGCGTGGTGCTCATCCGGGACGGCTGGGTGTCCGCGCGAGACCTGCCCGAGCAGCGGCGGGTGCTCGCCTGGGGCGCCACGTTGCTGCCGGTCCGCCAGATCGAGGATCTCGCGATCATCGGCCCCTGGGTCAGCGCGGAGCGCCCGGGCTGCCAACTGTGCGCGGAGCGCCGACGCCGGCTCTGGCGGCGGCAGACGATGCCTCAGGAAGATCTCGACGGCGACCGGCCGGCCGCGCTGGCGGCCCCGCCACGGCGCTCCGCGGTCGCCGCGATCGTCGCGGCGCTGCTCTCGGGCGAGCTCACATTCATGCCTGGCGAGCTCTACGTGATGCGTCCGGACCTCACCGGGCGCATCCACCGGGTCGAGCCGGTGCCGACCTGCCCGGAGTGCGGCCGCCTGCCCGACGACAGCCCCGACCGGGTCCGGATCGACCTCATGCCGGTGCGCCCGGCCCGGCCGGAGGTGCTGCGCCGCTCCGCCGACCTGCCGGACCGGTCGGCCCTACGGCGACGCATGGTCGACTGGCGGTTCGGCCCGGTCGGCCACGTGTACCGCACCGAAAGCTCGCCGCTCGCCCTGGTGAGCGCCGAAGTGGCGCTGCTGTCCGGCGACCCCGGTGAGGGTGGGCACGGACGGTCGCTGACCTACGCGAGCAGCGAGAGCATTGCGCTGCTCGAGGCCGCGGAGCGTCTCGTCTCCGCCACCCCGCACGCGCGCCGGACCGTCGTGCACGCGGCGGAGCAGGATCTGCCGGAGGCCGTGCCGCTGCGCACGCTGGGGCTGCACTGTCCCGAGTTCTACGACCACCGGCTGTTCCGGTTCCAGCCCTACGATCCGGCAGTCGCGACGGACTGGGTGTGGGGCTGGCAGATGGCGGCCGGCCGCGCGGTCCTACTGCCGGAGCACGTCGCGTACTGGAATGTGGACGGTTGGGCGCGCCCTCGGCTCGGCCCGCGCTTCCTCTACGAGAGCTCCAACGGCTGCGCCAGCGGGTCGTGCCTGGAGGAGGCGGTGCTGTACGGCCTGCTGGAGGTCGCCGAGCGGGACGCGTTCCTGCTCGCGTGGTACGGGCAGCGCCCGTTGCGTCCGTTGGCGATCTCCGATGACGAGCATCGAGGGATCGCGCTGATGCGGGCCACGTTGGATCCGCTCGGTTACGACCTGCACCTGTTCGACGCCACCACCGATATCGGCGTGCCGTGCGTGCTCAGCCTGGTGGTCCACCGCGAGGACGTGGCCCCGAAGGCGTTCTTCGCCGCGGGGGCGCACCCCGACCCGTACCGGGCGGCGGAGACGGCGGGGGCCGAGGCGACCACCAACGCCGTGCTGCGGGCGCGATACGACGTCGCGCGGCGCCGGGCCGAGGAGGAGCGAGCCCGCCGGCTTCTCGACGATCTCACCGAGGTGCACAGCCTGCGCGACCACACCGTGTTGTACACATTGCCGGAGACCGCCGGGTGGTGGCGGCATCTGGATCCGACCCGGGAGGCGGTCACGGTCAGCCAGGCCTTCGGCGACTGGCGGGCCCGGTGGCTCCGGCCGGACCTCGCCGGCACGGCCTGGGAAATCATCAAGGCATTTACCAACGTCGGTCTTGATCCGATCGTCGTGAACCTCACGCCGCCGGAGCCGTACGCCACGGGCCAGTACACGGTCAAGGTGGTGGTCCCCGGCACCGTGCCGATGACGTTCGGCCATGTACATCAGCGACTGATCGGGTTGCCCCGGCTGGCGTCGTCGCCCATACCGGCGCCCTACCCGCATCCGTTCCCGTGAGGAGGTAAGCCCGCCATGGCGCAGACAACCGTCGCATCGACGGTCGACGAGACGCACGCCTGGCTGCTCGACTTCGCCGAACGCCAGGCGAGGCCGGGCGCGGTGGGCGTCGCGGCCGACGCGACCGGTCGACGCCGCCCAAGGCTGTCATTCGCCGGCGGCAGCGACCATCCTCTCGGCACCCGGCCCTACCTGCTCCTGGCCGACCTACCCTGGCCCCACCGGCGCCCGGACTCCGGTCCGGTGTGGCCCCGCTTGGCGGCGACCCTGCAGGCCACCGTCGGTGTGCAGCGCTTCGAGCCGCGGGGGGCCTACAACCCGCACCGCGCGATGCCGTCGCCCCGCTCCTGCTTCCCGACCGAGGCGTTTCTGCTGACCCCCACCGGCACCTGGTACGTCGATCCGGCCCGCCACGCGTTGCGGGCGGTCGGCGATCCGCCGGCGGCCGCCCCGTCCGAGACCGTGGAGCGCCACGGCGGGGCGGTGGTCGCCCTCATGGCCCACCTGCCGAGCCTTCCACCGGGGTACGTCGAGCTGCGGTGGGCGCTGTGCCTCATGGAGGGCGGGCACGCCGTCTCGCTGATGGCCGAGGTGGCCGCGGCGCTGGGCCTGGCGCCGCGAGTCCGGCTCGAACTCGCGCCGTCCGCGCTGATCGGGCTCGCGTCGGCGTTCGCGGAGAGCCTCGACGACTGGATCCCCCTCGCGGTCGTCGAGCTGGGTCGGGTCAGGGCGCAAGCCGTGCGCCCGTGGACGGATGGCGTGCCGGACCGGCCGCCAAAGATCGACGTTGGCGAGGCGCCGGCGGGCGAGGCCGATCCGGTACTGCAGGCCGACCGGCTGACCTGGGACCCAACGCCCGCCGAGGCGCCGGCTGACGTCGACCCACCACGATCCCATGTGCAGCCTCCCGATCGGGGCGGGTTGACGTGGGCAGAGATACTCTTCGCCCGCAACGCCGGCCGGGGCAACAAAGGCTTCACACCCTCGCCGGAACGGCTTCCCCAGCCGGCCCTGGTGGACGCGCTGCGCGCCACCCGGCGGCGGCCGGACTGGTTGCCCGCCGCCATCTGGCGCGAGGTCCGCCTGCTCGCCGCAGTCGAGCGAGTCGACGACCTTGCCGATGGGCTGTACGAGTTCAGCGGCGAGGACGCCGATGCGCAGCCCCGGCTCGTGGCCCCCGGGCGGCTGATGGCGGCGGTGCAGGCGGCCTGGGGGTATCCCATCACGGCGATGAACGTGCAGGGCTGCAACGCCGCGCTGCTGCTGGTCGTCGACTACGCCCGCATCCTCCGGTGCGGCGGCGGTTGGGCGCTGCGCTCGGTGCAACTGGCCCTCGGAGCCATGTTCCAGGCGGGCGGGCTCGCGCTGACGCCGTACAGCGCGTTCCTGCGCCCGACCCGCAGCTACGACACCGACCGGCTCGCCGACCCGATGCGCCTCGCCCCCGGGGAGACGGTCGCGTACCTGGGCCTGGTGGGGCGCAGCCGGTTCGCGGATCTTCTCCTGGACGTGCGGCGATGACCACACTCGATTCGACCACCGAACGCGACCGGCTCGCCCGGCCGGCGGTGACCCGCCCGCGGTTGAGTTGGACCGCGCTGCACCTGGCCTGCCATGCCGGGGCGCAGGCGCTGGACCGGCTCCTGGTCGACGCCGTCGCACCAATCGTCCACAGCGAACGGAGCCGTGGGGGCATCGCCTCCTGGTTCTTCGTCCGCTACTGGCACGGTGGGCCGCACCTGCGGCTGCGGTTGGCGCAGGCCAGTCCGGAGGCGCTCGACCGGATCAGGCAGCAGGTGTCGGCGGCCCTGGGCGCCATTCCCCCGCCCGAGCCGGCACTCGACCCCGAGGCCTTCTACGACAGGTTCGGAGTCGCGGCCGACGGCGTGGCCCGGTACGGCTGGTACCGGCACGGAACCTGTGTCGACGCGGATTATGAGCCGGAGCTGGAGCGATACGGCGGACCGGCCGCGATGGCGCTTGCCGAGCAACTCTTCGAGGTATCGAGCGATATCGCCGTGTCCGTGATCGCGGCGACGGAGAAGACGCAGCGGCGGCTGGCGGTCACGCTGGACCTGCTGATCGGCCTGTGTCTACGGCTGTTCCCGGAGCGCGCGGAGGCCGTGCGCTGGCTGCGCGACTACGCGGCGATGTGGCGCTACCTCGACGCCACGGTGGCGTCGACCGAGGCCGACATCCGCACCGGCGCCGAGGCGACGTTCGCGAGCCAGGCGGCGCAGCTGGTGCCCCGGTGTGCCCGGCTGGCCGATGACTCCGCCTGGCCCGCGCCTTACCGGCGCTGGTGGCAGGCGTGCCTGGCCGTCCACCGCGAGTGGACCGACCTGCACGCTGCTGGGGCGATGACCGTCACTCCGTCCGGTGCGTTCGTCTCCCACCTGCACATGCTGCACAACCGACTCGGCTTGACGGCCACCGACGAGGTGTACCTGGCCTGGCTGGCATCCTTCGCCCTCTGTCGGGAGACCGGCGGCGAGGTCGACTTCCACACGGACGGCATCGACGCGGCCGACCGCCGGTACCACGAGCAGAGCAAGTACACCGCCGGACAGTTCGTCCGGCAGCGCCCGGTGCCCCAGCCGCACGCCCCGCGCCGACCGCGTCATTACGCGCTCGAGGTGCCGCTCCCCGCGCCCGCCGCGCTGACCGTGACCCTGTTCGATGCGATCGTCGGCCGGCGCACCAGCCGCACCGGTTACCTGGGCAGCCTGACCCTGGCGGACGTTGGTACGCTGCTCGGGCTGGCGGGAGGGCCGGTCGCGGGCCGGAAGCTCGACATGGACGGGTCACCGGTGCAGGCGCCGGTCCGGGGCTACCCCTCGGCCGGGATGAGCTACCCGGCGGTAATCCGCCTGGTGGCGTACGCCGTCGATGGCCTCGATCCCGGCTGCTACGAGTACCTGCCGGAGGCGCACGCGCTGGCGCTGGTCGGCCCGCCGCCGTCGCGGTCCGCGCTCGCCGCCAGCTCGCCGTTCTTCGCCCCACCGGAGCCTCGCATCGAGACAGGCCGTGTGCCACTGCTGCTCGTCGTCGCCGCCGACGTCGGGCGGATGCGGGCCCGGTACGGCCTGCGAGCGTACCGGTTCGCGCTACTCGAAGTAGGACACCTGACCCAGAACCTGCTGCTGGTCTGCACCGCGTTGGGACTACCGGCCGCGCCGGTCGGCGGAATCTACGACGACGCCGCGGCTCAACTGGCGAACTTCGATAGCTACGACGAGATCGTCTGTTATATCGTGCCGATAGGTGGCCAGCGAACGGTGCCCATGTCGACATCCGTCAGGAACATGGCCGATCGAATCAGCACAGATACGGAGACCAGCGCATGACCGGAGCTCATGACGCACCAGTGATCGAGGTGCGCGATCTCGTCAAGCGGTACGGTAGCGTGACCGCGCTGGACGGTGTCAGCCTCGATGTCCGGCGCGGAGAAATATTCGCGTTGCTCGGCCCGAACGGTGCTGGCAAGACCACCCTGCTGGAGATCCTCGAGGGCCACCGCACGCCGACATCCGGAACCGCCACCGTGTTCGGCGTCGTGCCGGCCGAGGCGCGGGCCGACCTGCGGGAGCGGATCGGGATCGTGCCCCAGTCCGCCAGCTTCGAGCTGTACCTCACCGTCCGCGAACACCTCGCGCTCTTCGCCGGGTACTACCGCAAGGCGCTGCCGGTCGACGACGTGATCGCTCTGGTCGGTCTCGAGGCGAAGCGCGACACACGGGTCGGCCGGCTCTCCGGTGGCCAGCAGCGGCGGCTCGACCTGGCACTGGCGATGATCGGCGATCCCGAGCTGATCCTGCTGGACGAGCCAACGACCGGTCTCGACGTTGAGATCCGGGACCGGATCTGGGACCTCGTACGCCGTCTGCGCGATGCCGGCAAGACGATCCTGCTCACGACCCACAACCTGCACGAGGCCGAGGTGCTCTCCGACCGCGTCGGGGTGATTGCCGGCGGGCGACTCGCGGCCGTCGGCCGGCCCAGTGAGCTGCTGGACACCGAGACCGCGGCGAAGGTGAGCTTCAACGCGGAGGCGCTGGCCACCGCGGCCCTGCCGGCCGATCTCGCCGAGCGCGCCCAGGTCGTCGCCGATGTGGTAACCATCGATACCAGGGATTCGACGCGGACGCTGCACGCCCTGACCTGCTGGGCCCTGGAGCACGGCGTCGTTCTGCGCGGGCTGGAGGTCCGCCGACCGAACCTGGAAGAGATCTACCTCGCCATTGTCGCCAGCCAGACCGCGACGGCTGACAGCGCGGTGAGCAAGCAGAAGGAGACGGTGTGATGAGCGTTCCCACCGCCGCACTGGAGCTGCCCGCGTCCCGCTCGACCGGCAGTCGCAATCCGCTGCGGCTGGTCGGCCACGACATGCGGTACGGGTTGAAGGTACTGACCCGGTCGCCGTTCCCGATGCTGGTCGGACTCTTCTTTCCATTGTTCTTCAACGTGATGTTCAATGTGATCAAGTCCGGTCAGGTCGTCGGCGGTGTGCTCAATGTCCAGTTCACGACCGCCGCCGTCATCGTCTACGTCCTCACATTCTCGGGGTATTTCAATCTGGCGATTGGTGTCGTCGTGGCCCGGGAGAAGGGCGTCCTCAAGCGGATCCGCCAGACGCCGGTTAACCGTCTGGTGCACGTGGCCAGTCGGGTTCTGGTGGCGACCACCATCTCCGCGGTGTCGGTCGCGTTGATGCTCGTCTGCTCGCTCGGGCTGTTCGACCTGCACCTGGACGTGGCGAAGCTGCCCACCCTGCTCGTGGCGTTCCTGCTCGGCTCGTACACGTCGTGCATGCTCGGGATGGCGGTGACCCGCCTCATCCCGACGGTCGAAGCGGGACTGGTGGTGGCATCCGCGACGCTGTTCCCGCTGCTGTTCCTGTCCGGTGTGTTCTTCCCGCTCACCGGCCTGCCCACGGCGGTGGAGACGATCCTCGATCTGTTGCCGATCGCGCCGATGGGGGACATGGTCCTGGCCGTCTTCGATCCCAGCGTCGCGGCCCCGGCGCTTGACCTGCGCGACGCCGCGGTGCTCGCCGTGTGGGCGGTCCTGGGCACGGCGCTGACGCTCAAGGTCATGCCGTGGCAGCCCCAGCGCTAGCCAGTCACTGACACGAGGAGGTCACCGTGTTCGACGTCATCGCCCGCCTCACCGAGAGCCTCCTGTCGCCCCTGGCCGGCCTGCTCGAACCGTTCGCCGGGTCGTCCCGCTGGGGTTGGGCGGTGCTGCTCGGGAGCATCCTGTGGCGGCTGCCCCTGTGGCCACTGTCGATGCGGCGGACGAGACTGCGAGCGCGGCCGCGGCCGGCGGCGGCCCCACCGCGTTGGGGGCGGTGGGGTCGCGGGCCCGCGACATCGTCGACCTCCGACACCTCGTCGACCACCGACACCTCGTCGAGCTCCGCCAGCACGGTCTCACCGGTACCGGCCGGGCCGCCGCTGTCGCGCCTCGACCGCGTGGCGATCGTGGTTCCCGCGGTGCTGGAATTCATCGCGTTCGTCCTCGTGCTCGTCTGGGCCTACGCCGCGACCACGCCGGACCAGGTCGGGTTCGTCGGCGTGGAGCGGCTCTCCAGCCGGGGTGCCGCCTCATTCGGAGGTGTCGTGCTGGCCCTGCTGCTGGTCGCCAGCATGGTCGCGGTGGCCCGGTGGTTCGCGCGGGCCAGCGGGCCCGGCGACGACCGGCAGCGGTTCTTTCTCACCTGGATCATGCCGACCGGCCTGCCGGTCGCGGCCCTGGTGATCCCGGTCGCGGTGACCCTCGCCTGGCTCGGGGGCAACCTCGTCCAGTTGGCCGTGCTGGCGGCGGTACGACCGCCGGTCCTGACCGAGTCGGTCAGCGAGCGCCGTGAGGTGTCGGTCGAGTGACCAGGTCACCGGGCACAGTGGACACCGAGCCCGTCGTCGCCGTCCGGGTTGGCGTCCGGGCGGACGGCATGCTGGGTGTCGTCGCGGACCTGGGCGTGGCCGAGGTCGCCGCGAGCTACAGTCCGCGCGGTCGGGCCATGCTCGACGGCGCCTTCCGCACGATGGGCGACCTCGCCTCACGCCTGGCCCGCACTGCCTCGCGAGCGTCGATATGGGTCGACACGAACGAGTTGCCCGCCTTCACCATGTTCGCCGATCGGTACGCCGCCGCCTTCGAGTGCGCGGCGACCGTGGTGCCGCTGCAGCAGGAGACACCAGGCGTGCCTGGGCTCGCGGCGTCCCCGGTGCGCACCGGCGTCGTCCCTCCCCGACTCGCCCCGATGGTGGGCATCCGCGGCGGCTGGCTCACGGCCGGGCAGCTGCGCCTACGCCCGGCGGCGGACATCGCGACCGACCTGGGCATGCTCCGTCCCGGTACGACGACCAGCGTCCGGATCACGGCGGTGGGTGCGCCGACCCCGGCCAGCGAACCGAGGCCGGATCTCACGGATCTCCTCGCCCAGGCCCTGGCCGACCTCGCCGCCTGCCTCGCCACGACACCGGTCGCCGTGGCCTGGCGCATCGACGCTCCCGCATCGCTGTGGGGCGTGGGGCCCGCCGGGCAGGCGGTCGCGGCCGGCGCCCAGGGAGTAACCCTGCTCGTGGACGGCGGCACCACCGCGTCCCGGCTGCGCCGGGCGATCTCGGCGAGCGAAGCCCGTGGGCTCCGCGTCGAGGTTCGCGCTGACCGGTGGCGGTCGCCCGAGGAGCTGGCCGAGCTGGTCACGGTCGCGCCGGACCTGTCGGTCGTCGGACCGCCACCGCACCTGCTGGCCGTCGGCGCCGGTGTCGGCCGCCTCGACGCCCCGACCACGGCCCGGACGCTGGTCACCGCCCGGCAGGCCCACGCCCGGCTGGACTCCCTCGTGGCCACGGCGTACGGCGTGCGGACAGGCGAGGCGAGCCCGCTCACCAGCCACGTCGCGGCGGTCGCCTGGTACTGGTCGTCCGATGTGGAGCCGTACGCGGAGTGGTTGTTCGAGATACTTGGCTTTTCCGGCGCCGTCGTGATCCCCGGGTCGGGGGCGCCCACCCGGACCAGCCTCGGGACGGTGGTCATTCGAGCCGGCGCCCCGTCTGCGGCAACACCCGGAGCGCCGCTCGCGTCGCCGGTCGTCGCCCGGTACGCTGAGCACCCCGACGCTGCGCCGCGCACCAGGACCGTGCTGCAGCTGGGTACGCCGGACGACGTCCGGGCCCTGCTGGACGACGCCGAGCGGGCGTGGCACAGCGGCGTGCTGCCGCCCCGGCTGGGCCATCCGTTGATCGCGTACGGCGACCTGTGCCGTCTCACCGGCGAGGGCTGCTCCGCCGCACGCCCGCAGCGGCTGGTCGTGGACAACGGCGGTGCGGTGCGCGTGGCACCCGGCGCGCCGGTGCTCGGCATGGTCGGTGATCCGCTGCGGGTGCTGCTGGCCGCGGCCCGAAAGACCGGCGCCGCCACGGGAACCGGCTGCGGTTGCCGCCCCGAGGGTTGGCCGCCGCTGCGCACCCCGCCCTGGCTGTCACGGGTGCTCGGGCTCGGCCCTGCGCTGGCGACCATCGAACGGCACCGACCGGGGGTGCTCACCGGCGGGACGGTGCGGGTGAGCGGCCTTGGCGGGCCGTTGCTGCACGGCGGTCCGTCCGCGCCCCGATGGCCGGCCGGCACCGCGCTCCTTCGCAGCGGTCGCGACTACTACCTGTGCCTTCCCGGACGGGTACTGCAGCTGTCCGGGGTCATGGCACTCGCGGTCGAGGCCCTGCTCGACCACGACTACGACGCCGCCCGCGCGGCCCGCGCCGCGACGGCGGCCGGGCTCCCGGCGGAGCTGGCCGACGAAGCGGTGCGCCGGGCGGGGGCGGCGGTGGGCAGCGCATCGGGAGCTGACCGGACGGCACGACTACCTGAGAGGCGGGACACATGACACACGGGCTCACCGCCGAACCCGGCGCCCGCTCGGCGCAACAGCCGTACCCGCTGTGGCATCCGATGACCCGCATGCGGCAGTACCTTGCCTCCCCGGTGGTCATTGTCGAGGGCCACGGCAACACGCTCGTCGACGACTCGGGGCAGCGGCTGTTGAGCGCGAACGCGGCACTGTGGAACGTCGCGACCGGGTTCGACGACCCCCAGATCCTCGACGCGATCCGCAAGCAGCTCGACCTGCTGCCGTACGGCACGCTGTTCCGCTACGCCCACCAGCCCGCGATCGATTTGGCCCACCGGCTCATTGAGCTGGTGCCCGGCAGCGGGCTGACGCGCGTCTACTACGCGACCTCGGGCGGATCGGCCGTGGACGCCGCGCTGAAGCTGGTCCGCCGCTATCAGCGACTGATCGGTCGCCCCGACCGCGCGGTGGTGGCGGCCCTGGCCGACGGGTACCACGGCACGCTCTACGGGTCGATGGCGGTGACCGGCGAGGACCTCGAGCAGGACGAGTACGGCGTGGATCGCCGGTACGTCCGGCACGTGCCGACCCCGGTCGACGATGCCGAACCGGCCCTGCGGGCGCTGGCGGAGGTGAGCGATCAGCTCGCCGCGGTCATCGTCGAGCCAGTGCTCGGCTCGGCCGGCGTGGTGGTGCCGCATCCGGACTTCTTCGCCGCGCTCGGAGAGCTGCAGCGAGAGCAGGACGTCCTGGTGATCGTAGACGAGGTGGCGACCGGGTTCGGGCGCACCGGCCGGATGTTCGCTCACGAATGGTTCGATCTAGGGCGTGTCTGCTGGATCATGTGACTGGGTCGCGGAGCCAGATTCTGATTGAGGCGATGTCGACGGTTCCGGCGTACATGTATTCGCGTTTGTCGTAACGGCTGGCGATGGCGCGGAAGGCT
>Ga0310830_100780_pt1 | contig 18955 bp, 15 predicted proteins | sample WT_ome_5_FD_201301 | JGI IMG/M metagenome (GOLD analysis project Ga0310830, IMG submission 201301) | Sorghum-adapted microbial communities enriched on wild type (WT) sorghum from Joint BioEnergy Institute, Emeryville, California, United... ...
GGCGTACGCCAGCAGCTCGGCCACGAGGTCCTTGCGGGCGTCCTGTCCGGACCGGACGACCAGCACCCGCCGACCGCCGAACAGTGACGGACTGAGCAGCTCCGCGATCTCCCCGGGGGTCAGCGCGCCCGCCTCGTGATCGTGGACGTCGACGTTCGGGTCGGCGGCCCGGGCCGCCGCGACGGCACCGGCGATCGCCCGGGTGACGAGCAGCTCCTCGTCACCGAGGACGAGCAGGACAGGAGCGAGGTCGGCAGGGGTCACGGGGTCATCGTCGCACGCGACGTCGGCGTGTCGGGCCTGGTCGCCCGGCTGGCTGCGGCGGACCCCGCACTTGGCGCAAATCCAGACATTTATGTCAATGCAGGCATTACGGATTGCTGGTCCCGGCGGCCGTACGGTGTGGGCTCGGCTCGTCGCACCCGGCTGTTCCACCCGTCCCCGGGGGTGCACGTGGTGGTCGGTGCCGTGAGGTCCTTCTCCTCACCGTCCACCCCGGTCCTCGCCGGGTGGCAGGCCGCGGACCGCCACCGCGAGCCGGTGCCGTCCGCCGCCGACCACCGCCACGTCGCCGTCCCGATCGGTCCGCAGCACCCGCACCCCGGAGTGGACCAGCCGGTCCAGAACCCCCGGGTTCGGGTGGCCGTACCCGTTCTGGGCCCCGACCGGGACCAACGCCACCGCCGGGTCCACCGCCTTCAGGAAGGACCACTCCTGGTACGCCGATCCGTGGTGCGGCAGCTTCAGCACGTCGGCGCGGAACGTCTCGGGCGGGGCCCGGTCGAGCAGGGCCCGCTGTTCCTCGGCTTCCGCGTCGCCGGCCAGCAGGATGTCGACGCCGGCTACCTCGGCCCGGATGACCAGCGAGTTGTTGTTCGGGTCAGACCGCGTACCCCGCATCGGATGGGGCGGGCCCAGCGCCGTCAACGCCACCGATCCGGCGGTGTGACGCCAGCCCGGGGCCACCTCCGTGACCGGTACCCGGTGCGCGGCGGCGGTATGGTGGACCGCGTCTCGCGCCTCCGCCGGCTCCGGCCACGGCGGCACGACCACGGCCTCGACCGTCCGCCTGCGGAAGACGCCCGCCAGACCCCCCACGTGGTCGGCGTGAAAGTGGCTGACCACCAGCAGGGACACCGTGCGCACGTTGAGCCGGTGCAGGCAGCGGTCCACCGGGGTCGGGTCGGGGCCGGCGTCCACCACGACCGCCCGGCCGGCGGCGACGGGGAGGACCAGGGCGTCGCCCTGACCCACCGCGCAGGCGACCACCACCCAGCCCGGCGGCGGCCAGCCGGTGGCGACCAGTCGCACCGGAAGCGCACCGACAACCGCTGCGGCGGCGACGACCGCGACGAGGCGACGAACGACCGGGTGCCGGGCGGCGACCAGCAGGACGACGGTCAACGCGGCGAGCAGCAGAGCGCCGGCCGCACCGTCCGGCCAGGGCAGGGCGCCGGCCGGCGACCGCGCGCCGTACCGCGCCACCAGAACCAGCCACCAGGCGGGCCAGTGCCCGAGCCAGGCGACCAGCTGCGCACCCGCCGGCCAGAGTGGAGAGACCACCGCGGCCCCGACCCCGAGCACCGTGGCCGGCGCGACCGCCGGGGCCGCCAGGAGGTTCGCCGGCACAGCCACCAGGCTGACCGTGCCGGAGAGCCCGGCCACCACGGGTGCGCAGGCAACGTGCGCCGCGGCCGGAATCGCCACCGCCTCGGCGAGCCCGGCCGGGACACCCCGGCGGCGCAGCCCGTCCCGCCAGCGGGGGGCGAGCAGCAGCAGGCCACCGGTGGCCAGCACGGAGAGGGCGAACCCGGGGTCGCCGGCCAGTTCCGGGTCGATGACGACCAGCACCGTGACCGCACCGGCCAACGCCGGAAGTGCCGCTCGGGGCCGTCCGACAGCCAGCGCGACCAGGCCGATCGCACCCATCGTGCCGGCCCTGACCACGCTGGGCGACGGTCGGGCCAGGACAACGAATCCGAGCAACGCCGCCGCGCAGAGCAGCGCGGCGAGCCACGGTCCGGCCCGAGCCCAGCGGGCCAGCAGCAGCACGGCACCGACGACGATCGCCACGTTCGATCCGGACACCGCCGTCAGGTGGGTCATTCCGGTCGTCCGGAAGTCGGCCTCGACCGCCGGCTCCAACCGGCTGGTGTCGCCGACCACCAGACCGGGAAGCAGGCCGCCCGGCTCCCGGGGCAGCGGAGCACAGGCCCGCTGCAACCCGGCGCGGAGCGAACCCGCGGCCCGCTGGGCCCAGGACGGCCGGCCCCGCAGCACGGGCTGGGTGGTGACCGACAGCACGGCCGCGGTGAGGTCGCCGCCCCGTGCCGTCCCGAGCCGACCGGTGGCGGTGAGCCGCTGTCCGGGCAGCAGGTTCCGCCACGCGGGATGGCTGGCCAGCACCAGGATCCGAGCTCGCAGGCGGTGCCGCACCTGGTCCGGGCCCGCCAGCCAGCGAAGCCGGGCCGACAGCACGTATGTCGCCGGCCGGCCCGCCACGCCGGCGAGGGTTCGCGGATCGTCCCGGACCTCCAGTTCGGTGGAGACCGTGGCCCGGGAGGCGGCGAGGTCACGGACCGGCCCGGCGTCCCGGACCCCGACGTGCGCGGCGGTGGCGACACCGCCACAGAGCACCCCGAGCAGCACCGTGACCGCCACCCAGCCGTACCGGTCCAGGGCGGACGCCGACGGTCGGAGAAGCCGGCACCCCAGCACCGCCGCGGCTGCGGCGGCGAGTGCCGCGAGCAGCAGCGTCACCCCGGCCGAGAGTCGGAGGCCGGCCAACGCCGCAAGCCAGGCACCGACGGCGGGTCCGGCCAGCCGGAGGTCCGGTGGCGGTCGACGCGCCTCGGCCGGGTCGGCGGCCACCGCTGCCGGGCCCACACCGGAGGAAGCGGCCCGACGAGCCGACACCGTCGCGGCCACCACCCTGGACACACCGGTCCGCAGCCAGGTGAGAGGAGTGCCGGACCGGTACCGGCGTGAACGGTCGCCGATCACACCGTCACCAGATCCTTGAGTTCCTCGTACCGGGCGTCGCCGATACCGTTGACCTGGCGGAGGTCTCCCACCGAGCGGAAGCCGCCGATCCGTTCGCGGTGCTCGATGATGCGCTGGGCGAGCACCGGTCCGACTCCGGGCAGGGCATCGAGTTGCGCCACGGTGGCGGTGTTGAGATTCACCTTTCCGCTGGTGCCGGGCGCGACACCAGCCGCACCGTCGGAGGCCACGCCGGGCGGAGCCGCTCCGGGTGGCGGCGTCACCCCGACCAGGATCAACTCACCGTCGGTCACCTTCCGAGCCAGGTTCAGCAGGGCGGTGTCGACGCCGGGTTGCGCGCCACCGGCGGCGGCGAGCGCGTCGGCGACGCGGGCCCCGGCGGGCAGCCGCACCAGCCCGGGGCGGCGCACCTTGCCGGCAACCGCGACCACCACCTCGGAAGGACCACGGCGGGGCGGGGATCGGATGACGCGGACGCCCCCACCGACCCACCAACCGAGGGCTGCGCGACCGGCTCGGTCCGGGGACGGGACCACCACGCCCAGGCAGCCGCCGCGACGACCACGACGGCGGCCACCACGGCGAGCGCACGCCCGCCGCGGCGGCCCGGATCGAACGGTCCCGGCCCGCCCAGCCGGCCCGATCCGCCGTGTGGCGACGGCTGCGGCTGTCGCGGCGCCCCGGTCGCATCCGCCACCCCGGTCCCACCCGGTGCCCCGGTCACCTCCGCCGGTCCGGTCTCACCCGGTGACCCGAGCTTCGTGAGGGCGAGCCCCGTGGCTCGTCCGGTTTCCTCCGGCGGTGACGGCTGAACACGCACGGCCGGTTTTCGGCGGGATCCGGGCCCGGTGAGCGGCACGGCACCCGGCCGCGTCCGCGCGCCGCCGTCGGCCGAGCCGAGCAGCCGCACCAGGCGTTCCCGCACCATGACCTCGTCGTCGGACACGCGGCGACGCTAACCAGCCGAGCCTGATCCGGGTGGTCCTGATCGGGCGAGGTGTGGACGACGGACGGCCCTGTGGACAACCACCTGATCATGGCCGGGTGTGGTAGGCCCCGCCTGCCACCGGGTACGCCGGGACCGACGGACAACGCACCGGGCGCCCGGGGAGGAACCGGCCCGAGGGCGAACCGACCCGGGAGAGACCGGCCCTCAGGATCCTCTGCGGTGGACGACCACGCCGGCCAGCCCGGGCCCGACGTGGATACCGACCACGGCGCCGGCCTCGGTGACGTACCGCCGCCGAAGCCGGGGCCCGAGCCGGGACTCCAGCGCCGCGGCGAGTTCGGCGGCCCGCCCGGGTGCCGCGAGGTGGTGCAGCGCGACGTCGACCTCGCCCTCCCCGGCCTCCTCGACGGCCAGGTCCACCAGCCGGGCCAGGCCCCGGCCGGCGGTACGGACCCGGTCCCGCAACGTGATCGTCCCCTGCACGACCTGCAGGATCGGCTTGACCGACAACGCGGTGCCGAGCAGGGCCCCGGCCGCGTTGATCCGGCCGCCACGCCGGAGGAACTCCAGCGTGTCGAGGTAGAAGAGCGTGCTGGTCCGGTCGATCGTGTCGGTCGCGGCCCGCCGTACCTCGGCCGCCGGTGCACCCCGCCCGGCCGCCGCCGCGGCGGCCAGGACCGGAAAGCCCAGTCCCATCCCGGTCGACCGGGCGTCGACCACGCTCACCCGCGGCCCCACCTCGGCGGCGGCCAGTCGGGCCGCCTCCACCGTCCCGGACAGTTCGGCCGACAGGTGCACCGAGACCACCGCGGTGGCGCCGTCGTCGAGCAGCCGACGGTACGTCCGGACGAACTGCTCCGGTGCCGGACGTGAGGTGCTCGCCACGCCCCGCCGCCCGACGAGCGCCCGGGCCGCGTCTGCCGGGGTCACGTCGACTCCTTCCAGGCCCGCGACCCCGTCGAGGACGACGGTGAGCGGCACCACCGTGAGCCGGTGCCGGACGACCAGTTCGGACGGCAGGTATGCGGTGGAGTCGGTGACGACCGCGACGGCCATTCCGGCACGGTAGCCGACCACCGCGGCGAAGACGACCAGCCGGGCCGGCAGCCGGCAGCACCCACCCCGACCCGGGGACGCGGGTCGCCCGGTCAGGTGTGGCGCCGCCACCGCGAGACCTCCGGTGGAACACCGGCCGGGGTCGGCGCCGGGTCCTCACGGCGCCCGCAGGCCACACCCTCCGGAACCGGACCTCAGATGGCCGCCGGTGGCGGGCTCTGGGCGATCAGCCCCACGTTGTGCCCCCGAAGCTGCCAACCCCGCACCTCGTCGTGGCGCAACTCCGTCCAGTGGCAGTTGTTCAACGAACCGACGGCCCGCAGCACCATCGAGTCCCAGCCGAGCAGGTAACCGCAGCCCTGGCGGGCGCCACCGCCGTGCGTCGCCACCACGACGGTCCCGCCCGGTGCGGTGTCGGCCGCCTCCGCCAGCGCGGTACCGACCCGCTTGCCCAGTTCGTCGAGGCTCTCCACGTCACAGCCCGGGTCCGGCTCACCGGCCCGCCAGCGGGCGTGCTCGACGGGGAACCGCTCGGCGACCTCGGTCATGGTGAGTCCCTGCCACTGCCCGTAGTACCGCTCCCGCAGTCGGGGATCGGTCCGGACCGGTAGCCCGGTCAACGCCGCCAGCGCCGCCGCGGTGTCGACGGCCCGGCTCAGGTCGCTGGAGACGATGGCGTCCGGCCGCAGCGCGGCCAACAGCGGCGCGGCAGCCGCGGCCTGCTCCCGGCCGAGCTCGTTCAGCGGTACGTCGAGCTGTCCCTGTACCCGGTTGGCGGCGTTCCAGTCGGTGTTGCCGTGCCGCCAGACGATCAGGCGGGTCATTCGGCGGCGCCCGCCTCGGCCTCGACCAGGTCCCGATCCACGAACGGGATCGTCGGACAGTCCTTCCAGAGCCGGTCGAGCGCGTAGAACTCCCGCTCCTCGGAGTGCTGGACGTGCACCACGAGGTCGACGTAGTCGAGCAGCACCCAGCGGCCGGCCCGCTCGCCCTCCCGGCGTGCCGGCTTGGCCTTCTCGGGCAGGTTGACCAGCCGTTCCTCGATCGCGTCCACGATCGCGACCACCTGGCGCTCGTTCGGCGCGGAGGCGAGCAGGAACACGTCGGTGATCGCCAGCTGGTCCGATACGTCGATGATGACGATGTCCTGCGCCTTCTTGTCGGCGGCTGCCTGCGCGGCGGCCGTCGCCAGCTCACGGGCGCGTTCGGAAGCTGTCACCATTCTCCTTCGATCAACAGTCGGACCACTCTAGCCTCTCACACGAGACCGTCGCGTGGCCCGACGGTCGACGGCGCCAGCCGGACATACTGGACGAAACCTACCGGTACAGCCCGCGTTTGGCGATGTACTGCACCACCCCGTCGGGGACCAGGTACCAGATCGGTCCCCCGGCGGCCACCCGTCGACGGCAGTCGGTCGAGGAGATCGCCATCGCGGGGACCTGCACCAGACTGACCGTGTCCGCCGGCAGGTGCGCGTCGGAGAGTTCGAAGCCGGGCCGGGTCACCCCGATGAAGTGCGCCAGCTCGAACATCTGGTCGACGTCCTTCCAGGAGAGGATCTTCTCCAGCGCGTCGGCGCCGGTGATGAAGAACAACTGCACCTTCGGGCCGTACTGGGCGTGCAGGTCGCGCAGCGTGTCGATGGTGTAGGTCGGCCCACCCCGGTCGATGTCGACCCGGCTGACCTGGAACCGCGGGTTCGAGGCGGTCGCGATCACCGTCATCAGGTAGCGGTCCTCTGCCGGGCTTACCGGTTGGTCCGCCTTCTGCCACGGTTGTCCGGTCGGTACGAAAACCACCTCGTCCAGCGCGAACCGGTCCGCGACCTCGTTGGCGGCGACCAGGTGACCGTGATGGATCGGGTCGAAGGTACCCCCCATGATCCCTATCCGGCGGATCGTCTCCTCCTCCACGCATGTGATCGTAGGCCGGTCGACACGCCCGGCAGCCCGGGCATGACGCATCGCACGCCGCCCGCCGGCCCCCGCGTCACGACCCCCACCGAGCCCGTGCCTGCAGCGCCCGGCGCAGGTCGTCGTCCGCGTCCACGACCACCCGACGAAGCCCGGTGGGCAGATCGGTCCTGGCCAGCAGCGTCGCCGCCAGCTCCCGGGTCCGCTCGGCGACGGCGTACCGGGGATAGGCGGCGGCCGCGACACGCTCGGCGAGCCACGGGGTACGCCGCCCCGCCGCCTCGACGACGTCGGCGAAGTAGCGCTCCACGTAGGACGCGGTCAACCCGGCCTGCTCGGTTGGAGAGCCCGGTGTCCTTCATGATCACCTGCCACGCCCGCTCCTTGGCCTCCGGCTCCGGCAGCGCGGCCCGGCACTCCGCCGCCCGCTCGGCGCCGGCGGCGCTCGGGTCCCGGGCCTGCTCGTCGGCGATCTCGGCGTCACCCACCGCCCCGAGGACGGCGAGTCGGAGCAGCACCGTCCACCGTAGGTCGGCGTCGACGGCAAGCCCGGTCGGCACGTCCCGGCCCGCCAACCAGCCGGCCAGCCGCGCCGTGTCCCGGGTCGACCAGATCAGCCCCCGAGCCGCGGCAAGCTGCATCGAACCGCCGGGCTCCGCCCCGGCCAACACCCGGTCGCAGGTTGCCGCCAGCGCGGCCAGGGCCGCCTCGCGCGCCGGAACGTCGAGGTAACGGTCGATCAGGGACCGGGTCAGGGCCAGCACGTCCCGGACGATGATCACCTCGGTCTCGGCCGGCAGGGCGGCCTCGGCCAGCCCGACCAGTGCCGACACCGGCCGGTCCGCGTCGGTGACCGCGTCGAGGGTCTCGCCCCACAGCACCGCCCGGGCCAGCGGATCGGCCATCGCGGGCAGCAGCGCCGGCACGGCGGCGGCCGAGTCCGGATCCAGCCGGATCTTGGCGAAGGTCAGGTCGCCGTCGTTCGGAAGCAACAGCCGGGCCGCCGGCTCGCCAGCCAGCCGGGTGAGGACGGTACGGCCCTGGTCGGCGGCCGGGTCGAGGTCCACCTCGAACCTGTCCCGCAGACGCGCGGGCGTCCGCCCCGGCGGCGGCTCGGGCGCCCCCGCCTCGTCCGGAAGGTCGTAGAGTCCGATCCCGATCCGATGCGGACGCAGCACCGGATACCCGGACGGGGCGGTCTGCACGACGGCGACCTCGGCGTACCGGCCGTCGTCGCCCCGACGTACCTGCACGCGAAGCGTGTTCACCTGCGGCTGCCGCAGCCAGGCCTCGGCCCAGCCGCCCAGCTCACGTCCGCTCGCCCCGCTCAGGGCGGCGAGCAGGTCGGCGAGGGTGGCGTTACCGAACCGGTGCGCGGTGAAGTACGCCCTCAGCCCGGCCAGGAACGCCTCGTCGCCGAGCCACGCGACGAGCTGGCGGAGCACCGCCGCCCCCTTGGCGTACGAGATGCCGTCGAGGTTGGTCAGGGCCCGCGTGGCGTCGGGCACCTCCGTCGGCGCCACGGGGTGGGTGGAGGGCCGCTGGTCGGCCGCGTAGCCCCAGGCCTTGCGCCGCAGGCCGAAGGTGGTCCAGGCCCGGTCGAACCGGGTCGCCTCGGCGGTCACCCGCGTGCCGAAGTACTCGGCGAACGACTCGTTCAACCACAGGTCGTCCCACCAGCGCAGGGTGACGAGGTCACCGAACCACATGTGCGCCATCTCGTGTGCGATGACGGTGGCCCGCAGCTCCCGCTCGTCCTCGGTGACCGTCGACCGGAACACGTGGTCGTCCCGGAACGTGACCAGGCCGGGGTTCTCCATCGCCCCCATGTTGAACTCCGGGACGAACGCCTGGTCGTACTTGCCGAACGCGTACCGCACCCCGAACAGCGCGTGCATCCGGTCCAGACACTGCCGGGTCACCGTGAAGATCTCCTCGGCCTCGCGGTCGAGGTGCTCGGCGAGGCTCCGGCGGCAGTAGAGGCCCAGCGGCACACCGTCGTGCTCCGCGCGCAGCACGTGGTACGGGCCCGCCACCAGGGTCACGACGTACGTGGCCAGTGGCGGGGTCGGGGCGAACTCCCACCGCCCGGGCGCCGGCGTCGCGGCGAGTTCCCCGTTGCCCGCCACGACCCACCCGGGTGGTGCGGTGACGGTCAGGGTCACCGGAGCCTTCAGGTCGGGCTGGTCGAAGCAGGCGAAGACGCGCTGCGCGTTGTCCATTCCGGACATCGCGTACAGGTAGACCTCGCCGTCGGCCGGGTCCACGAACCGGTGCAGCCCCTCCCCGGAGTTCGAGTACGCCATCTCCGCCTCGACGACCAGGGTGTTCTCGGCACGCAGCCCGGTCAGCGGAAAGTGGTTGTCGGTCAGCGCGGCCGGATCGAGCTCGACCCCGTTCAGCCGGACGCCGCACAGCCGCGCCGGCCGAATCTCCACGAACGTGGTGGCGCCCGGAGCCGTACACCGGAATTGGATGACGGTGGTGGACCGGAAGGTGGTCGCGTCGCCGGTCAGGTCCAGATCGATGGTGTACGACTCGACGGTGAGCAATGCGGCGCGCTCAGCCGCCGCTACCCGGGTGAGGCTCGGCATCCGCATATCCTGCACCATGGGCTCGCGGACGGCCGGTCCCCGGGCAGACTGACCAGTGGAGGAGCGGACGATGGTGCGGCATCCCAAGGGCGACTTCGACCTCTCGCGGGCCGTGTGGCAACGCGCCGAGGGCGACGACTCGGAGGGCGCGGTCGAGATCGCCTTCGTCGACGACCTGATCGGCATGCGCAACTCCGCCGATCCGGACGGGCCCGTCCTGGTCTTCACCCGGGCCGAGTGGGACGCCTTCGTCGCCGGGGCGCGGGACGGCGAGTTCGACCTGGACTGACGCCGACGTCGACCGGCCCCGGCCGCGGGTCCCCCGCCCGGGGTCCCACCGCCGTCGACCTCTGCCGGCGCTCGGCGGAACCGACACCGCCGGCGCCTCTGCTACCCTGTCGGACGTGCGGATGACCACGAACGGTTGGTGGGCGCCCTGACGGGCGGCCCGCATCCGCATACCCGAGACCAGCACAACGGCCGCCCTCCGGGGCGGCCGTTCGGCATGTGCGCACCCACCCCGGGCGGGCGGTCACCGTACCGACACGGAGCAGCCGACCATGACCCCGACCGCCCTGTCCACCACGCCGACCCGGACCGCCTCCGGGGTACGCCGGATCACCGGCCTCAAGCCCACCGGTCGCCTTCACCTCGGCAACCTGCTGGGAGCGATCCGACCGGCCGTCGCCGACCAGTACCGGACGGAGACGATCGTCTTCCTCGCCGACCTGCACGCGCTCACCGTGGCGCACCAGCCGAACCAGGTCCGGTCGCTGACCCTGGAACAGGCCACCACGCTGCTCGCCGCCGGCCTCGACCCGGACCGGACGGTGTTCTACGTGCAGTCCCAGCTTCCGCAGCACACCGAACTGCACTACCTGCTGGAGTGCACCGCCGCCTACGGCGAGGCGCACCGGATGATCCAGTTCAGGGAGAGGTCGGCGGCCCGACAACACGTCCGGCTGAGCCTGCTCAGCTATCCCGTGTTGATGGCCGCCGACATCCTGCTGCACGGCGTCACGGAGGTTCCGGTCGGCGCGGACCAGAGTCAGCACCTCGAGCTGACCCGGACCATCGCCCGACGGTTCAACGCCCGCTACGGCCAGACGTTCGTGGTGCCCCGGGCGGTCCACCCGGCCGTCGCCGCCCGCGTGCTGGATCTGACCAACCCGACCGGGAAGATGGGCAAGACGAACGGCAACGACGCGGGCGTGATCTTCCTGCTCGACCCGCCCGAGGTGATCCGGCGCAAGGTGACGCGCGCGGTGACCGACGGCGGCCGGACCGTCACGTACGACCCGGCAAGCCGGCCGGGCGTGGCGAACCTGCTCACCATCCTCGCCGCCGCCGTGGACACCACCCCGGCCGCGCTCGCCGCCGACTACCGCTCGTGCGCCCAGCTCAAGGACGCCGTGGTCGAGGCGCTCGACGGTCTGCTCCGACCGATCCGGCTCCGCCACGCCGAGCTGGCCCGCGACCCCGGGTACGTCCGACGGGTCCTCGACGAGGGCGTGGAGCGCGCCCGCGAGACCGCCGCGGACACGGTGTACCGGGCGAAGCGGGCCATCGGCCTGCTCGGCTGACCTCCCGGACCGCGGCCACGCGCCGTTTCGGCAAGGCTTTCCCGAGGTGGCTCTCCCCGGAGGGCACCGGTGCGGCGCACGACCGGACCCGCTAGTCCAGGTCGCCGTCGTCCGGCACGTCCTCCTCGCGCGCCGTGTCGCTGACCCCGGCCGCCTCCTCCTCCGGAGGACGCTGCCGCCGGGCCCTCCGGGCCGCCAACCGTTCCGCCGCCGTCGGCCGGGTCGGTTTCTCCGCCAGCCGGTAGTCGGTCCCCCGCGCGCCCGGTACGAAGTCCGTCCCGGCGTAGAGCGTCGGCTGCCAGTCGAACTCCCGGTCGCCGATCCGGACGAGGTCACCCGGTTGGGCACCGAGCCTGGCGAGCTCTTCCTCGACGCCCAGCCGGGCCAGCCGGTCGGCCAGGTAACCGACGGCCTCGTCGTTGTCGAAGTTGGTCTGCCGGACCCACCGCTCCGGCCGGGGCCCCCGCACCACGTACGCCCCGTCGGGCTCCCGCTCGATGGTGAACCCGGCGTCGTCGACGGCCGGCGGCCGGATGACGATCCGGGTCGGTTCCGGAGCGGGGGCCGCCGCCCTGGCCTGCTCCACCAGCTCAGCCAGCGCGTAGGTCAGCTCGCGCAGCCCTTCCCGGGTCACCGCGGAGATCTCGAAGACCCGCAGGCCCCGGGCTTCGAGGTCCGGACGGACGATCTCGGCGAGGTCCCGGCCGTCCGGCACGTCCACCTTGTTGAGGGCGACGATCCGGGGCCGGTCGGCCAGGCCCCGGCCGTACGCGGCGAGCTCGGCCTCGATCGCGTCGATGTCGGCGAGCGGGTCGCGCCCGGGCTCCATGGTCGCCGTGTCGACGACGTGCACCAGCACGGCACAGCGCTCGACGTGCCGGAGGAACTCCAGCCCGAGCCCCTTGCCGTGGGCGGCGCCCGGGATCAGCCCCGGCACGTCGGCGACGGTGTAGGTGTGCTCACCGACCCGGACCACGCCGAGGTTCGGCACGAGGGTGGTGAACGGGTAGTCGGCGATCTTCGGCTTGGCCGCCGAGATGGCCGAGATCAGCGAGGACTTGCCCGCCGACGGGAAACCGACCAGCCCGACGTCGGCGACGCTCTTGAGTTCGAGGATGACGTCCCGCCGTTCCCCGGGCTCACCCAGCTCGGCGAAGCCGGGGGCCTTCCGCCGGGCGTTGGCCAGCGCCGCGTTGCCCCGGCCGCCCCGGCCGCCCCGGGCCGCCTCGAAGGTGGTGCCGGCCCCGACGAGGTCGGCGAGGACGGTCCCGTCCATGGCGTGCACGACCGTCCCGTCCGGCACCTTCAGCACCAGGTCGGCACCGTTCGCGCCGTCCCGGTTGGACCCGGCGCCGCTCTTGCCGTTCTCCGCCTTGACGTGCGGGCGGAAGTGGAAGTCGAGCAGGGTGTGTACCTGCGGGTCGACGACCAGGGACACGCTGCCGCCGTGTCCGCCGTTGCCCCCGTCCGGCCCGCCGAACGGCTTGAACTTCTCCCGGCGGATCGAGACGCAACCGTGCCCGCCGTCACCGGCCTGCAGGTGCAGTACGACCCGGTCAACGAACATCGTCACGCTGCAATCCTCTCATCGACGCCGAGGTACCGGGCCGTGTCCCCGCCACGCGGACGGCGCGGGCACGGCGGGCGGGACGGGTGGGACCACCGACGGCACCGGCCGGACCGCCACCGGCGACACCCGGTTGCGAAACGGCGGAGCGGGCCCGGACACCAGGTCCGTGGCCCGCTCCGCCGCAGAGCTGACGTTACTGCTCGGCCGGCACGATGCTGACGATCTTGCGCCCGCGCCGGGTGCCGAACTTGACCGTGCCGGCGGCCAGGGCGAAGAGCGTGTCGTCACCGCCGCGACCGACCAGGTCACCGGGGTGGAACTTCGTGCCCCTCTGCCGGACCAGGATCTCGCCGGCGTTGACCAGCTGACCACCGAACCGCTTGACGCCGAGCCGCTGCGCCGCGGAATCGCGGCCGTTCCGCGAGCTGGACGCACCCTTCTTGTGAGCCATCTGAGGACGACCTTACTTTCCGCTGGACGCTTACCTGCTGATCCCGGTCACCCTGACCCGGGTCAACGGCTGCCGGTGACCCTGGCGCTTGTGGTAGCCGGTCTTGCTCTTGAACTTGTGGATCCGGATCTTCGGACCCTTGACGTGCGCGGCGATCTCACCGGACACCGTCACGTTGGCGAGCCCCGCCGAGTCGGTCACCAGGTTGTCACCGTCGACGAGGAGCACCGGGGTCAGCGAGACCGCGTCGCCGGGCTGGCCGGCCAGCTTCTCGACCTCGATCACGTCGCCCTCGGCGACCTTGTACTGCTTGCCGCCGGTCTTGACGATCGCGTACATCGGACGCGGACTCCCTGTCGTTGAGGCTGCGGGTGGTGTTCGCGAGAGCCCACCCCACCGCAGCGGGTCCGGAGCGGGCACGCGGGAACATGGCACATGGCGTGCGCCGCAGGCAAGCGTACGCCATGACCACTCCGGGCCTCAAACCGGCCCCACGACTCGCCCTGGGCGACCCGCCCCGCGGGGTGCGGGCACCACCCAGGGCGGCGGGGTCAGGCCGTCAGGTCACGCAGAGCTGGTCCAGCCGCTGCTGCAACTGGTCGAGCTTGGCCTCGTCGATGGAGTCGACGCTGGCCTTCATCGTCGCCACCTCGGCGCCGATGTCGGCCAGAACGGCCTTCAACCGCTCGTCGGTGGCCCTGGCGGACTGTTCGCGCATGGCACTGCTCCAGGCGCGCAGCGCCTCCTCCGCCCTGCGTTGCGCGGCCCTGGCGGCGGCGGCGTCCTTGGCCGCGTTCGCCTGCAGCGACTTGCCCAACTCCTCGACAAAGACGCGTACGTGCTCGGCGCTGGCCGTGGTGGCCGCCTCGCAGACCTCCTTGGCGTTGCCACCGGCCGGACTCGGCGCCCCGGCGACGGACGGCGGTTGGGTCGGCCCCGACTCCGGCGCACCGGTCGCCGGGGCCTCCGAGGCGGACGTGTCGGACGGCGTGCCGGTGCCGGACGGCGGCGGGGCGCCCACGCCGTCCCGCTCGCTCGCACAGGCTGCGGGCGTCACCAGGGCGGCGGCGAGGGCGACGGTCGCCAGCAGACGTCGCATGTTTCGTCTCCTCCGAGCGGGATGGCCCGTCCTTCGGATGTCCGGCCGGCGCGGGGCGCGCCCGATCGACGGATCGCGAAGGACGTGGGCCAGCTAACCACATCCTCCACGATCGTCACAGCCACCACCAGCCGCCGACCGCGGGCCGAGGCGCCGACGACCGTCGCGGCCGGCCGTCACCGGCTGCCGCGACGGTTCCGCGCCGCCCTCACGGCCGGGTACGCCGCCGGGCTGCGGCGCGCCGGACCCGCCGTCGGCCCACGGCATCCGCCGGGTCGGCCCCCGCGTCCGGGTCGCCGTTCTCCGGAAGGGCGTCCGGGTCGTCCGGACCCGCCAGCCGCATCGACGGCGTCGTGGGTCCGGCGGCGCCGGCGGCCGGCGTCTCCTCGGCCCCGGCCCCGTACCGGGACGGGTCGTCACCGCCGGTGTCGCCGTGGGCCGGGGACACCTCGACGACGACCCGCTCCGAGGCGGCCCTGCGACCGCGGCGGCGGGTCGTCGGGGTCGACGGGGTGGTTGGCTCAGCCGGTGGTGCCGTCTCGGCGGCATCCGGCGCCGGTGTCACCGTGGCGGTCGCGGCCGGCGACGCCGCCGTGGCCGCGGCGGCCGGTTCCGGGGCGGCGGTCGTGGCCGGTGCCGGTGCCGGGGTGGCGGCCGGGGCGCTGGTGGCCGACGAGGCGACCGCCTTGACCTTGTCACCCCCGCCCGAGCGGGACTTCTCCGGCCACGGTTCGGGGTGGATGATCACCCCACGGCCCTTGCAGTGCTCACAGGTCTCGCTGAACGCCTCCAGCAGGCCGGCGCCGATCCGCTTGCGGGTCATCTGGACCAGGCCGAGCGAGGTGATCTCGGTGACCTGGTGCTTGGTACGGTCCCGGCCCAGGCACTCGGTGAGCCGGCGCAGCACCAGTTCGCGGTTCGACTCCAGCACCATGTCGATGAAGTCGATCACGATGATGCCGCCGAGGTCACGCAGCCGGAGCTGGCGGACGATCTCCTCGGCCGCCTCAAGGTTGTTACGGGTGACCGTCTCCTCCAGGTTGCCGCCCGCACCGGTGTACTTGCCGGTGTTGACGTCGATGACGGTCATCGCCTCGGTACGGTCGATCACCAGGTGACCGCCGGAGGGGAGGAAGACCTTCCGGTCCAGGCCCTTGAGAATCTGCTCGTCGATCCGGCGCTCGGCGAAGACGTCGACGGGGCCGGTGTGCCGACGCAGCCGGGGCACCAGGTCCGGCGAGACGTGCGACAGGTACGACTCGACCATGTCGTACGCCTCGGCGCCCTGGATGACAAGTTCGCGGAAGTCCTCGTTGAAGAGGTCCCGGACCACCCGGATCACCAGGTCCGGCTCCTCGTACAGGAGCACCGGAGCGTTCCCCGCGGCGGCCTTGGCCTGGATGTCCTCCCACTGCGCCTGGAGCCGCTTGATGTCCCGGGCCAGTTCGTCCTCGGTGGCTCCCTCGGCGGCGGTCCGGACGATCACACCGGCCCCCTCCGGCACCAGCTTCTTGAGGATGTCGCGCAACCGCTTGCGCTCGGTGTCCGGCAGCTTCCGGCTGATCCCGGAGGCGTTGCCGTGCGGCACGTAGACCAGGTGCCGACCGGACAGGGCGATGTGGCTGGTCAGCCGCGCCCCCTTGTGCCCGATCGGGTCCTTGGTGACCTGCACCAGCACGGAGTCGCCGGAACGCAGCGCCTGCTCGATCGAGCGGGCCCGGCCCTCAAGCCCGGTGATGTCCCAGTTGACCTCGCCGGCGTACAGCACCGCGTTCCGGCCGCGCCCGACGTCGACGAAGGCCGCCTCCATGCTGGGCAGCACGTTCTGCACCTTGCCCAGATAGACGTTGCCGGCCATCGTGCCGGAGGACGCCCGGCTGACGTAGTGCTCGACCAGCACCCCGTCCTCCAGTACGGCGATCTGGGTCCGGTCGCCGCGCTGGCGGATCACCATCACCCGGTCGACCGCCTCCCGGCGGGCCAGGAACTCCGACTCGGTCAGAATCGGCGGCCGGGTACGCCGTTGCTCGCGACCGTCGCGTCGACGCTGCCGCTTGGCCTCCAGCCGGGTCGAGCCGGAGACGCCCTGGACCTCGTCGACGACCTTCCGCGGTTCCCGGATCTTGATGACCGTCGGCACGCCGTCGTCGGCGACGGTCTCCGTGGTGTCCACGGCACCCTTGCGGCGGCGGCGCCGACGCCGCCGGGTGGTCACCCCGTCGGCCGCGGCCTCGGCTTCCTCCTCCTCGTCGTCCCCCTCACCGGGCTCGGCGGCGGGTGTCTCGGTCTGGGCGGCCGGCTGCTGCTCCTCCACCACCTCTTCGAGCTCGTCCGGGGTGCCCTTGCCACGTCCCCGGCCGCGGCGGCCACGCCGCCGGCGGCGGCGGCCCGTCGTCGTCTCCTCGCCCTCGCCCCGCTCCGCCTCGTCCGCGGGTTCCTCGGGCGTGTCGGCCAGCTCCGCCTCCGGCTCCACCCCGGTCTCGGGCTCGGTCGGCTCCGCGGCGCGACGGCCACGACGCCGGCGACGGACGGTCACCGACTCACCCGGTTCGGTCTCGGCGGCCTCCGGCCACCCGGCCGGCTCGGTCTCGGCGCGCGTGGTCGACGCCTCCGGCTGCGGGGCCATGAACAGCACGGTCGGCGCGGAGAGCACCGCGCGACGGGGCCGCGGCTGCTCCTCGCCGACCCCGCCCGTACCGGTCGTGTGGGCCGCGGCGGCCTCGACACCGCTCACGGTCGGCTCCGGCGCGCCCGGGGTGGTCACGGCACCGCCGACCGGGGCGCCGCCCGACGGCCCACCGGTGACCACCGCGTCGCCGGCCGCCGCGGGCTCGGACGTCTCGTTCGGCGTCACCACCGGACGCCGACCGGCGTCGCCCCGCTCCTCGCCGACCGTCGTCTCGCCGGCGGACGCCGCAGGTGGGGCAGCCGGCGTGACGGTGACCCTCTTCCGGCGGGTGCGTGTCGCCCTGACCGGCGCGGCCGCCTCACCGGCCGCCGTCGGGGCGCCGGCGTCGTGGGCTGTTCCCGCCACGGGGTCGGGTGTCGTCCCCGTACCACCGGCGGGGCCCGTTGCCGCACCGCCGTCGGATGCCGTCGCACCGGCACCCGACGGCACGGTCGTGGCGTCCGCCGCCGTGGCCGGACCGCCCTGGCCGGCTCCGGCGGCGCCCTCCACAGCCGAGGTGCCGGAAGCGCCGCCCGGGGCGGACCCGGCATCGGCCGCCGGGCCGGAAGCACCCGTGACGACGGACGCGTCGGCCTCCGCCGGCCCGGTTCCGGCCCTCGTGTCCGCGGTGGTGGCCTTGCGGCGCCGACGCGGTGTCTTCGGCGGACTTTCCGTGTCACCCGCCACCGGGGTCAACACCTCGGCGTCGGTCGCCTCGCCGCTGGTCGAGCGGAGCGAGGTCGACGCCTCGACCGGCGCGCCGGTCGGAGCCGGCTCGCTCGGCGGCGCCGGGGTCCGGCGCCGGGAGGTACGGGTACGCCGGGTCGGCGCCTTGCTGCTACTGGTTTCTCTTTCTTCGGCGGTCGCGTCAACCGGTTCCGAACCGGTACGCTCCCCGCCCTCGGGCTCGTTTTCGAGCATGGACGTTCTCCAGTTCTGGCCTCCCCGGGCGCGGGTGAGCGCTGCCACGCAGGGATGCCGCAAGATGTTTCCGGCGACGCGTCGAGGTGACCGGGCCACCGAAGTCTGCCTGCCTGACCGCCGGCCGGACCTCCGGCTAGCGTTCGCCGATGGCTGCCCCGTCGCGATCCGCCTCCAACGGATCGACGATCTCCCCCTGCGCGGTCACCGTGCCCTGCGCCAGCCGGGTCGCCCGGGGCGGCACCGGCGGCTCCAGGTCGGCCACCACGCGGAGGCCGGAAAGGACGTCATCGGGTCGTACGGACGGGGTGACCTGTCGCACGACCACCTCGAGTATCGCACACGGTACGCCTCCGACCTCGGAAGGTGCCTCGGTCGGCGTGATCACATCGATACTCAGCACGGCCTTGCGCGCGTCGACGACGCGTCGGCCCTGCTTCGTCATCCGCTCGACGGGGACCTCCGAGGCGGCCCGAAAGGCCGATACGGCGTGACGCAGGACGTCGGGCTCCACACCCGGCAGCTCCAGCCGCCACCGTGACGCGTCGATCCGGTCGGCGAGGCTTCCGGGCCCGGCGACGACGGCGTCGAGGATGTCGAGACCCGGAGACAACGCGGCGTCGAGCGCGAGCCGCAGCTCCGTCGGGTCGACCTCCTCCCGAAGCCCGATCTCCAGATACTCCGCCTCGCTGGCCACACCTGTTGGCGCCGCGCTGGCGTAGGAAATCTTGGGATGGGGCGTGAAGCCCTGCGAGTACGCGACCGGTACGCCGGCCCGGCGCAACGCGCGCTCGAACGCGCGGGCGAAGTCCCGGTGCGAGGTGAATCTCAGCGGACCCCGCTTGGCGTACCTGATCCGGATCCGCTGGACAACCGGCGCCTGACCGCCCTCGGGCTGTGGTTTGCTACTGATCGTTGCTCCTTGGTGTGCGGAAGGTTCCCGACGGTCGTCCCGGAGCGATACACCGCCGCTCCGGGACGAGTCGGGTCGACGTGGTCAGCGGGGCGAGGCGGCCGGCGTCCGCAGACCCCGCACCGGGGTCAGCGGCAGCAGCTTCCGGCCGGTCGGCCCGATCTGGATCTCCGTGTCCATCGAGGGGCACACCCCGCAGTCGTAGCAGGGCGTCCACCGGCAGTCGTCCTGC
>Ga0310830_100784_pt1 | contig 18837 bp, 18 predicted proteins | sample WT_ome_5_FD_201301 | JGI IMG/M metagenome (GOLD analysis project Ga0310830, IMG submission 201301) | Sorghum-adapted microbial communities enriched on wild type (WT) sorghum from Joint BioEnergy Institute, Emeryville, California, United... ...
GCGGTGCGCCCGGACCGCCGCCGCGCACTCTGGCTCAGCCTCGGCACGGCGACGGTGGTGGCCGTCCTGGCGTTCCTGGTCGGCCGGGCGGTCGTCGACGATCTGCGCGACGCCGGCGGGCTGACCTCCCACTCGACCTGTGCCGAGTACCGGCGGGCGACGCCCGAGGAGCGGGTGGCCGCGGTTCGGCGGATCGGACTCGCCAAGGGCGTCTCCGACGCCCACAACCCGCTGGTCATGGCGGCGCTCGACCAGCTCTGCGAGACCCAGCCGACGGCGAGGCTCGGCGACCTGGTCGAACGCTTCCGGTGACCCGGACCCTGTGGCCGCGGCCGACCCGACCCGCGGCGACCGACACCGCCGCGGCGGAGGGACGACGAACGGCCGGTGTCGTACGCCGGCCGTCTCGCACCCGCGCCGTCCGCCGCGCGGCGCGGCGGAACACCGCCGCGGCAGGAGGCGCCACGCCACCGTCAGGCCGCGGCCAGGCCCTCCGCCCGGGCCAGCTCCCGCAGCCGGCCCAGCGCCTGGATCTCAAGCTGCCGGATCCGTTCGCGCGACAGCGAGAACCGGGACGCGACCTCGGTCAGGGAGTGCTCGCGACCGTCCTCGAGGCCGTACCGCGCCCGCATGATGCCGGCCGACCGGTCGTCGAGGTGGTTGAGCAGGCCCTCGATCCGCTGCCGCTCCAGCCCGGTGAGGACGATGTCCTCCGGCGACGGTGCGTCGCTGTCCGCGACCAGGTCGCCGAGGTTGGTGTCTCCGTCGTCGCCGACCGGGGTGTCCAGCGACACCGTGTCCTGCGACCAGCGCACCAGCTCGTGCACCCGCTCCACCGGCACGCCCAGGGTCGCCGCGATCTGCTCCGGCTCCGGGTCGGTGCCCAGCTCACGGGTGAGCTGCCGGGCCACGTTGCGCATCCGGTTGACGTCCTCGACCAGGTGCACCGGCAGCCGTACGGTCCGCTCCTGCTGGGCGATCGCCCGGCTGATCGCCTGGCGGATCCACCACGTCGCGTACGTCGAGAACTTGTACCCCCGCTCGTAGTCGAACTTCTCGACCGCCCGCACCAGGCCGGTGTTGCCCTCCTGGATCAGGTCGAGCATCGGCATGCCGGAACGGACGTAGCGTCGGGCGATCGACACGACCAGTCGGAGATTGGCGCGGATGAACAGGTCCTTCGCGCGCTCCCCCTCGATCACGAGTCGCCGGAGTTCCGCACGGCTGACGCCATCCGGCACCCGGTCGGATTCGAGCAGGTGCTCAGCGTAAAGGCCGGCCTCGATGGCCTTGGAGAGGTCGACCTCGGCGGCGGCGTCGAGCAGTGGCGTGCGGGAGATCTCGTGCAGGTACACGCCGACCAGGTCGCGCTCCTCGGCGACCTCGTCGGTCCGCATCACGATGCTCTTCTCCACGTTCCCCACGGTCCCCTCGTTGTTCCTCCCGGTGGACGCCCGGGTTCCTGCTCCTGCCGTCCCCACGTTCATCAGCCCCTCCCCCCGTAACATCCGCTGTGCCCCGCGGTGCTGACACCTACACAACAGTTGAGACGCGTTGGGGATTCCAACTCGTGAGTCAAAAGTGTCACGAACGCCTGAGTAATCGCTGAGAGCACGATCGACGTTTGCTGTCAGTCGTCTGGATCGGCCGGATCGACGGCGGCATCGCCACAGCTCAGGGGCTTTGCGTCGCTCCCGCCCGGCTATCCGGGCACGGTCACGCAACGACGCACAGCGATCCAGGCCACCAGCTTGCTGCGATTCTCGTCACGCTCTCGTACACGTACGGCGCGGCTGATCGGTTCAGGTCCGCCACCGGATTACCCCTCCGCCGGAGCAACAATCCGGGGGCGGCGTCCAGTCCCGTTCGGCGCCCCGATCCGCCGTACACGTCGCCAGCAAACGGTGAGAACGGCCGGCACCGGGCCGGTGTCGTGGGGTGCGTGCCCGCGGCCGTGGAGCCGGACGACCCGGGCACGCGGCGGCTCAGCCCGCGAGCAGGGCGATCGCTCCCCGTACCTGGTTCTCCGACCGATCCAGGGCGGCCCGGGCATCAGCGATGGCAACCCCGGACAGCAACGACACCAGGGCGGCCTTCAGGTCTCCGTCGGCCTCGGCCAGCGCCCGCCGGGCGACCTCCTCGTCGCAACCGGTCGCCTCCACCAGGATCGAGATCATCCGGCCCCGCAGTTTCGCGTTGGTGGCCACCATGTCGATCATGAGGTTCGAGTAGACCCGGCCGAGCCGGACCATCGCGGCGGTGGAGAACGCGTTCAGGACGAGTTTCTGCGCCGTCGCCGCCTTCATCCGGGTCGAACCGGTCACCACCTCCGGACCCGTGTCGACCCCGATGAAGACGGTCACCGAACGCGCCGCCGCCGCCTGGGGATCGGCGCACAGCAGCACCGTGTGGGCACCGATCTCGGTCGCCGCGGCCAGTGCGCCCAGCACGTACGGGGTGCGCCCACTCGCGGCGATCCCGACCACGACGTCGCCGGCCCGGACACAGTCCCGGGCCTCGGCGGCACCGCCCTCCTCGTCGTCCTCGACGTCCTCCATCGCGCGCAGCATCGCCTCGGGCCCGCCGGCCAGGTGGGCGCAGAACCACCGGTCCGGTGCGTTGAAGGTGGGGGCCAGCTCCGCCGCGTCGAGCACCCCGAGCCGGCCCGAGGTCCCGGCCCCGAAGTAGTGCACCCGGTGCCCGGCGCGCAACGCGGTCACCGCCAGTTCGACCGAGACGGCGATCTCGTCGAGGACGTTCGCCACCGCCGCCGGCACCCGCCGGTCATCCTCGTTGATCACCCGCAGCACGTCCCGCGTGGACATGAGATCGAGGTCCATGCTGCGCGGATTCCGCCGCTCGGTCGGCGCGGCCACCCGCACCACGGCACGCCCGCCCTGGTCACGATCCGAATCCGGCTCGTCGTCTCCGCGGACCGGCTGTCGCCGGGCCTCGACCGGGTCGGCCGTCATGCCAGCCCCCCACCGCATCGACAACCGCCGAGTCCCACGTTCATCTCATCGCCCCGCTTCGTCTGACCACGCCCCGACACGCCGCGCACACCGCGTCGCCGCCGTCGGAACCCATGCACTGCCGCGTCCGCCGATCCGGCCCCGTCGGCCGGTCCGTCCGTTCACGCCGTCGTACCAACCCCACCGATCAGGACCGCCGCCGACTGACCCGGTGCGGCTGCACGGCCTCGGCGGTGACCTCCAGAGCCTTCGTGGCCCGGGCACGGTTCCGGGCCGCCACACCGACGAAGAGGCAGTCCACCACCGTCAGCTGCGCGAGTCGGCTCGCCATCGCCCCGGACCGGTACGTCGTCTCCCGGGCCGCCGTGGTGAGGACGAAGTCGGCGACCTCGGTGATCGGCGAGCGGGGGAAGTTGGTGAGCGCGACCGTGGTGGCACCGCGGGCCCGCGCCTGCTCCAGGACCTCGACCGCGTCCAGCGTGGTGCCGGTGTGCGAGATCCCCATCGCCACGTCGCCCTTGCCGAGCAACGCGGCCGAGGTCAGCGCGGTGTGCACGTCGGGGAAGTAGAAGGCGGTCCGCCCGATCCGGTGCAGCTTCTGCTGAAAGTCCGAGGCGACGAACCCGCTGGCCCCGGCCCCGTAGATCTCGATCCGGCCGGCCTTGTCGATCGCGTCGACGACCTGCTCACAGACGGCGGGATCGAGTTGTTCGGCGGTCTCCTCCACGGCGCGGGCGTCGTTGAAGGCGATGGTGGCGATGATCTGGGCGAGATCGGCTCCGGGCGGGATGTCCCCACCCACCACCCGGGCGTCCGGCGGCTCCACCCGGCGGGCGGCCTCGGCCGCGAGCCGGATGCGGAGCTGCGGATAGCCTTCCATGCCGACCGATCGGCAGAACCGGATCACGGTCGCCTCGGAGGTCTCCGCGGCGGTGGCGAGATCGGTGATGGTGCGACGAGCCGCGTCCGCGGGATCGGCCACGACGAGTCTGGCGACCCGTTGTTCGGCGGGCGACAGCGACGGGAGCAGCCCGCTGATGTGCACGATCAGCCCACCCGGCTCGGGATTCGCAGAAACCTTCGCAGTCTTCGCCACGCGTGAAACTTACTTTCATAATGCCGGAAGCGTCAACCGCGACGCGCTACACCTGCGAAAGTACGCCCCACCGCCGGGAGGTGGCGGCCGATCACCCCGGCCGTGCGTGTCGATCCCACCGCCATTCGGCCCACCCAGGCTCCCCCGACAGCCACGCCGGGCACCATCCGTACCAATCGTGACCAATCAATAGGCTACCGAGTGCCGCTCGGACCGTATCCCGCCCCGGGCCGGTCGGCCGAACCGGTCCCACCCGGGTCGAGGTGGCGGACACACCCGCCGGCCGAGCCCGATACCGTGAGGGCCATGGCCGATCGCACAGTGCTCATCACCGGCGGTACCGGTGGCCTCGGCCGCGCCGTCACCGCCGCCTTCCAGGAGGCGGGCTGGCGGATCGTCGTACCGGTGCGCCCGGCCGGGGTGGCCGGGACGGCGGACGCGGCGCGGCCGGCGGAGGTGGCGGACGCACCGGCGGCCGGAGCGAACCCCGTCCGGGTCGTCGCCGACCTCACCGACCCCGACCAGGTCGCGCCCGTCGTCGCGACCGCCGCCGCCGACCCGGGCGCGCCACTGCGCGCGGTCGTCAACCTGGTGGGCGGCTACGCGGCCGGGGGCCGCATCCACGAGACCCCGCTCGCCGACTTCGAACGGATGATCACGCTCAACCTGCGCCCCACGTACCTGGTCACCCGGCAGGCGTTGCCGTACCTGGTCGAGGCGGGCGGCGGGTCGGTGGTCTGCGTCTCCTCCCGCGCGGCGCTCGACCCGTTTCCCGGCGCCGCCGGCTACGTGACGGCGAAGGCCGCGGTCCTCGCCTTCGCCTCCGCGGTGGCGGTGGAGTACCGCCAGTCGGGCGTCCGCTGCAACACGGTCGTGCCGAGCGTCATCGACACCCCGGCCAACCGGGCGGCCCAGCCCACCGCCGACCACTCCCGCTGGGTGCCGCCGGACGAGATCGCCCGGGTGATTCGCTTTCTGGCCAGTGAGGACTCCGCGCCGACCAGCGGCGCGACCATTCCGGTCTACGGGCGGGCCTGAGCATCCTCACCCGCGCTCACCGCCCACCCCCGCCCCGTCGTGCGCCGGTCGCCCCGGGACCGTCGCGCGCCGGGGAACCGGGGCGGGTGGGCCGTGCGCCGGGTGCCCGCCCGGTCCGCACCACGGGCCACGCCCGGGCCGGAGGTGACCGGGCGGTACGTGCTCGGGCGGCAGCCACCGCCGCAGGCCGGCCAGGATCGCCCCGGCCACCTCGTCCGGGTGCCGGTCGGCGTCCACCGACACGAACCCGGCGAACTCCGGCAACGCGCGGTACGCGGCGACCCCGGCGGCGAGGTAGTCGACGCTCTCGTGGTCGGTCCCCCGCGCCTCGACCCGCCGGTACGCCTCATCGGGCGTGACGGACAGCAGGAAGGTGACGTCGGGGGGTGGAAAGACCCGGTAGGCGAACCGGGCCAGGCGTTCCCAGCGCCGGCCGCCGCCGTGGGCCCGGATGCTGGCGTACTGGCAGACGGTGTACCGGTCCATCACCGCGACCCGGCGACCCCACCGGGACCGGACCAGGGCCCGGGCGATCGCGAGCCAGCGGAGCGCCGTCTCCGCCAGGAGCATCCCGTCGCGTCCCAGGAGTCGCCGGGCGTCCGGTCTTCCCAGCCTGCGTGCCAGCCGGCCGAACCACCGCCGTCCGCCCGCGTTCTGCCAGTACGTCGCCGGCAGTCCCAGCCTGGTGAGGGTGTCCGCCAACCGGCGCGCCTGGGTGGTTTTCCCCGAACCGTCGACTCCGACCAGGGCGACGATCCGCAGCCGTGTGCCGCCTCGCCGCTCCTGCCGTGTCCGGGCCACCCCCAGCACGGTACCCGGCGCCCGCACCCCCTCGACCGGGCCGAGGCCGCCGCACGGCCCGTCGGCACGAGGCCCCGAACCCCCCGTGTCCGCCCGGGTGTGAACGAACGGAATGCCGGGTACGGGTGAGTCTCCACCCACCGGGCAGTGACCTGATCCGCACCGACCTGGGAGAACCGATGGAGCACAGCGGCGACGAGACCCTGCTTGCCACGCTGAAGCGGGTCGCCGCCGTCCTGAAGCAGTCCGGGATCCCCTTCGCCCTGGGCGGCAGTTTCGCCGTGTACGCGCACGGCGGTCACTCCGGTGACCACGACGTCGACTTCCTGATCCGGGAGCAGGACGTCGAACGGGCCCTGGAGGCGTTGGTGGAGGCCGGGTTCACCGCCGAGCGTCCTCCCGAGGACTGGCTGGTCAAGGTCTGGGACGACGACCGGATGGTGGATCTGATCCACCGGCCGATCGAGACCCCGGTCACCGACGAGACACTCCGCGACGCCGTGATCCGACCGGTCGACGCCATCCACATGCCGGCGCTCCCCGCCACCCGGCTGATGGTGCACAAGCTGCTGAGCTTCTCGCAGCACTACTGCGACTTCGCGCGGGCCCTGCCGCTGGCCCGCTCGCTGCGTGAACAGATCGACTGGGACCGGGTACGCGAGGAGACGGCGCACTCCCCCTACGCCGAGGCGTTCCTGGTGCTGCTCGATCGGCTGGGCGTCGTGGCGTACGCGGGCGAGGCCGCGCCCACGGGCGGCCCGACGCCGCACGACGGCGGGCCGGCGGCCGGTCCGGCACCGCCCCCCGGGGCGGCCGCGTCGCACACCGGCGAGACGACGGGCCGGGGCGGCGAGGCCGCCCGGGTCGGCAGGGCCGCTCCCCGGCTCGACGAACCCGCGCCGCCGAGGGGCGGAGAAGAGGAGGAGGTGGTCGCGTGAACGGACGGGCCCAGGGCGACACCGAGCCGCCCGACGACTACCTGGAGGCGGCGATCCAACGGCTGCTCACCGAGCACAACGCCATCGCCGAGCAGGGGCTGACGGTGACCCGCCGGGACCACTCGCTGGTGGTCTGCGGTGAGGTGGAGAGCGCGCAACGGCGGGAGGAGATCCTCCGGCTGGTGCTCGAACGCTTCCCGAACCTGCCGGTGACGGTCGACATCGGACTGATCCGCACCGAGGCGCCGAGCACGGTGGAGGAGCTGCGGTGAGGAGGGCGACACGGTGATCCGGATCGCCGCCGTCGGCGACGTACACATGGACCGGGACGTGCTCGGCCGGTTCCGGCCGGCGCTGGAGGAGCTACCGGACCGCGCGGACGTCCTGCTGCTCGCCGGTGACCTGACCCGGCACGGGACCGAGGAGGAGGCTCGGTGCGTGGCGACCGAGTTCGGCAACCTCGGCGTACCCGTGGCCGCCGTCCTCGGCAACCACGACCACCACCGCGACGAGGTGCCACAGGTGATCCGCGCGCTGGAGACGGCCGGGATCGTCGTACTCGAGGGAACGAACCTGGTGCTGGACTGTGGCGGCGTCCGACTCGGCGTCGCCGGCGCCAAGGGCTTCGGCGGCGGGTTCGCCGGGCGCTGCGCCAGCGAGTTCGGCGAGCCGGAGATGAAGGCCTTCATCCGGACCACGCAGGCCATCGCCGACCAGCTCGGCGAGGCGCTGCGCGAGATGGACTGCGACGTACGGGTGGCGCTGACCCACTACGCGCCGGTTCCGGACACCCTCGCCGGAGAGCCGCTGGAGATCTACCCGTTCCTGGGGTCGTACCTGCTCGGCCAGGCGATCGACTCGGCCCCGACGGAGCTGGCCCTGCACGGGCACGCCCACGCGGGCAGCGAACGGGGCAGCACGCCGGGCGGCGTCCGGGTCCGCAACGTCGCGCACCCGGTGATCAAGCAGGCCTACAGCGTGTTCCACCTGTACCCGCCGTACGCGGGCACGGGTGCGCGGGTGTCCGCCGCCGGTGAGACGGGTAGTTCCTGAGCATGGAGTTCCTGCTCTGGATTCTCGCGGTCGTCCTGGTGGTCGCCGGCATCGTGGCGCTGTTCCGACGGCGGTTCCTCTGGGGCGTCGTGCTGATCGTCGTCGGCCTGCTGGTCGGACCGGGCGGGGTCAGCATCTTCACCGACTAGTACTCCCGACGGGACCGCACCGGGGCCGCCGCGCGGACGCGCTCACGCGCCCGCCGGCCGCCCCGGACACCCGAAACCCGGCCTCAGCAGCGTGGCACGCCGGGGATGAAGCTGTCGTAACCGGTCAGGACGTACGCGTCGGCGACGTACCGCCCGCTGCCGATCCGGTCCCAGATGTTGCTGGTGCCGTAGGTGCCGGTCACCGTCGTTCCGGTGGTCTGGCACTGGATGGTGACCCGGGTTCCGCTGGCCACGGTGCCGACCACCGAGTAGCCGGTGCCGGGTCCGGAGCGGACGTTGAGCGGGCTGCCGGCGGTTTTCACCGTGCCGGTGGCCGTGCCGCCGCCGGAGCAGCCGTTGTCACTGGTGTAGTTCTTGGTGCCCCAGTAGAGCGCCAGCGTGCCGTTGAACCTGACCTGGATGCTCGAACCGTTGAGCCGCTGCTCGTAGTGCAGGTGCGGCCCGGTGGAGTTCCCGGTGCTGCCGACGTACCCGATCACGGTGCCGTAGGTGACGGAGCGGCCGACGGCGGTGGCGAAGCTGTTCAGGTGGGCGTAGTAGGTGGTGTAGCCGTTGCCGTGGTTGATCCGGACGTACTTGCCGTAGCTGGTGTTGCCGAGGTCGGTGACCACGTCGACCGTGCCGGGGGCGCTCGCCACCACCGGGTCGCCGAGGTCGTCGGTGCGGTTGAAGTCGATGGCGTAGGCCGGGCTGTGGTTGCTGCGGGTCTGCCCGGACCAGGTCTGGTTGCAGGGGAAGGGAACCTTGAAGGTCGGGGCGGCGGCGGCCGGCGCGGCCGGTACCACCACCGTGGCGACGGCGAGCAGGGCGGCGCCGGCGAGCACGGACAGGCGGGATCGCATCGAGGCCTCCGTGGAAAGGAAGTTTCCCATAGATAGATGGATCGTGGCAGAAAACTTCAACAGCGGGAAGAGACCGCCGTTGGCGCCCGCGCGTGCCGCGGTCGATCCGGTACCCGCCGTGGTCGGTCCGGTATACGTGTAGGCCATGGCCTCGCCGACGTACCTGAGAGGCATGCCCCTGCACGCCATCACCGAGGTGTACGGCGAGGCCGGCCTGCGGGACCGGTTCTGGCTGGAGGCCGAACGGTTCGACCCGGCGGGGCGGGACCGGCTGGCGGCGGCGCCGGAACTGGCCACGAGGCTGCACCGCCACGACCGACGGGTTCGCGAGCCCTACCTCAACCACCTGCTGCGGGTGGCGATCCGGATCATCAGCTACTACCGGGTCACCGACGTCGACGTGATCGTGGCGGCCCTGCTGCACGACGCCGTCGAGGACCACCCGGCCGAGCTCGCCGGCCTGCCCGCCGACACGGCCCGCCCGGCCGTCACCGAGGCCGCCCTGGCCGCGCTCGCGCGACGGTTCGGCAACCGGGTCGCGGATCTCGTCGCCGCCGTCACCAACCCCGAGTACGCCCCGGACCGCGACCGTGACGAGCAGTACCGCGCGCACCTCGCGGAGAGCCTGGAGCGCCAGCCCTGGGCGCAGGTCATCAAGATCTCGGATTTCACCGACAACGGAGCCGGGATCATCCACACCACCGGTGACAAGGTGGTTCGCGCGGCGCGCAAGTACCGGCCGCTGGTGCCGCTCCTGCGCGATCTGGTCGGCCGCCCGGACACCCCGTTGGACGCCGGGGCCCGGACCCACGTCCTGGGCCAACTCGACCTCGCCGAGGAGCGCTTCGCCGCCATCCTCGACGAGCCCGCCGCGGGTGACTGTCGTGATCAGGGCGACTAATGGGCAGGTTTCCGAATCGTTACAGCGTCGTGTCTCGGCCGGGCTGGACGCCCGATCTGCGAAAACGCTTACATGTGTTAACGCCCAAGTCCGGCATGGGAGCCGCAGGCTGTCAGCATGCCGGCCCGAGAAGGAGGACAGATGGCGGTTCCGTCCAGAAGATCACGCCAGGCCCTCGCGGTCGCCGGTGTCCTGGCCCTTGCCCTCGGCGCCACCGCATGCTCCGGTGAGAGCAAGAGCGGGCTCGATCCAGATTCTCCGGAATGTGCCCCGTACTCCGACTACCAGGGTCATGACGGTGAGTCGGTCTCGATATACGCATCGATCCGGGACAAGGAGGCGGACCTGCTCCAGGAGGCCTGGAGCAGGTTCGAGGACTGCACCGGCATCGAGATCGACTACAACGGCAGCGGCGAGTTCGAGGCGCAGCTGCAGGTGCAGGTGGACGGTGGGAACCCGCCGGACATCGCCCTGATCCCCCAGCCCGGCCTGTTGGAACGGTTCGCCAGGGCCGGCAAGCTCAAGCCGATGCCCGCCGACCTGAAGGCCATCGCCGACGCCAACTACCCGGCAGACTGGCTCAAGTACGCCACCGTCGACGGGCAGGCGTACGGCACGCCGCTCGGTGCCAACGTGAAGTCCTTCGTCTGGTACTCGCCGAAGGCGTTCGCCGAGAAGGGCTACCAGATCCCCACCACCTGGGCCGAACTGATCGCACTCAGCGACAAGATCGCTGACTCGGGCCAGAAGCCGTGGTGCGTCGGGCTGGAGTCCGGTGACGCCACCGGCTGGCCGGCCACGGACTGGATCGAGGACCTGGTCCTGCGGACGCAGTCGCCGGAGTTCTACGACCAGTGGACCACGCACGGCGTCCCGTTCAACGACCCGCGGGTGGTCGAGGCCGTCGACCAGGTCGGCAGCATCCTGAAGAACCCGAGGTACGTCAACGGCGGCTACGGCGACGTGAAGAGCCTCACCACCACGGCGTTCCAGGAGGGCGGCCTGCCCATCCTGCAGGGCCAGTGCTGGATGCACCGGCAGGCGAACTTCTACGCCAACTACCTGCCGGACGGCACCAAGGTCGGGCCGGACGGTGACGCCTACGCCTTCTACCTGCCGCCCGTCGACCCGAGCAAGGGCAAGCCGCTGCTCGGCGGTGGCGAGTTCACCGTCGCCTTCACCGACAACCCGGCCGTGCAGGCGGTCCGCCGCTACCTCGCCTCCGCCGACTACGCCAACGCCCGGGCGAAGCTCGGCAACTGGATCAGCCCGAACAAGCACCTCGACATCAACAACGTGGCGGAGGAGGTCGACAAGCTCTCCATGCAGGTGCTGCTGGACGACGCCGCGATCTTCCGGTTCGACGGCTCGGACCTGATGCCCGCCGCGGTCGGCACCGGGACGTTCTGGAAGGGCATGATCGACTGGGTCAACGGCAAGGACACCAAGAGCACCCTGGACTTCATCGAGGGCTCCTGGCCGAAGTGACAGTCCGGCGGACGTAGCCGCCCGTCGGGCCACCCCGGCGGTCTGGTCCGCACCCGGGCCGGGCCGCCGGGGTCCCTTTTCGCCCCGCCGTACCCACCCTTCCCGCTGGAGACGCTGATGGACTTCGCCGACGAAGCACCAAAGCTGCTCATGCTGCTCTACGGCCTGATCGCCTTCGTGGTCGTGGTCGGTGGACTGTTGCTGCTGCTCGATGTCGTACCCACCTGGTTCGCCCGGCGCCGTGAGGCCGCGCTCCTGGCCGCCTCGACCGCCGCCGCGGGCCCTGCGACCACCGCCGCCACGGTTAGGGCGCGGCGCCGCCGGTCCGTGGTCAACCGCCGGGAGGGCGGGTTCGGGTTCTTCTTCCTGCTGCCGGCCCTGCTGCTGCTCGCCGTCGGACTGGTCGTTCCGGCGATCCGGACCGTCGTGCTGTCCTTCAAGGACGGCAACAGCGAGAACTGGGTGGGGCTGCGGAACTACACGTGGATGTTCGCCCAGGACGAGATCTTCCGCGTCCTGATCAACACCCTGACCTGGGTCATCGTCGTGCCGCTGGCCGCCACCGCGATCGGGCTGGTCTACGCCGTCCTGGTCGACCGGTCCCGGTTCGAGGCGGTGGCCAAGGCCCTGATCTTCATGCCGATGGCCATCTCGTTCGTCGGCGCCAGCATCATCTGGCGGTTCGTCTACGCCTACCGGTCGGCGGAGTACGACCAGATCGGTCTGCTCAACCACATCTGGGTGCTGCTCGGCGGCGAGCCGCAGCAGTGGTTGCAGAACCCGCCGCTCAACACGTTCCTGCTGATCGTGATCATGGTGTGGATCCAGGCCGGGTTCGCCACGGTGGTGCTCTCGGCGGCGATCAAGGCGATCCCGGCCGACGTCGTCGAGGCGGCCCGGCTCGACGGGGTCAACTCCTGGCAGATGTTCTGGCGGATCACGCTGCCGAGCATCCGGCCCGCGATGGTCGTCGTCATCGTCGCGATCTCGATCGCGACGCTCAAGGTCTTCGACATCGTGCGGACCACCACCAACGGCAACTACGACACCGGGGTGATCGCCAACGAGATGTACAACCAGGCGTTCCGGTTCGGCCAGACCGGGCAGGGTTCGGCGCTGGCGGTCTTCCTCTTCGTGCTGGTGATCCCGCTGGTGATCTACCAGATCCGCAACCTGCGCAAGCAGCGGGAGGTGTGAGATGACGACAGCGACGACCACCACGGCACCGGCCGACGCGAAGCGGACGCCCACCCCGGGCGGTACGGCCGCCCGGGTCCGCAGGCGCCTCAGTCACCCGGTCGCGACCGCCGTGTCGATCCTCATCGCGGTGCTCTGGACCGTGCCGACCTTCGGCCTGTTCGTCTCGTCGCTGCGGCCGGAGGACGAGATCAAGACAACCGGGTGGTGGACCGCCTTCACCAACCCGCAGTTCACCCTGGAGAACTACCAGGAGGTGCTCTTCGGCCGGTCCGCGTCCTCCGGGCAGCTCGCCAGCTACTTCGTCAACTCGCTGGTCATCACGATCCCGTCGGTGCTCTTCCCGCTGGCCTTCGCCTCGCTCGCCGCGTACGCCCTGGCCTGGATCAACTTCCGCGGCCGTGACTGGATCTACATCGGCATCTTCGCGCTGCAGATCGTGCCGCTGCAGATGGCGCTGGTCCCGCTGCTCAGTTTCTTCTCCCAGGGTGTGAGCATCGGCGACGTGACGCTCCTGCCGGCGTGGAACCTCGACGACGAGGAGAAGTTCATCCAGGTCTGGTTCGCGCACACCTGTTTCGCGCTGCCGTTCGCGGTGTTCCTGCTGCACAACTTCATCGCGCAGCTGCCGAAGGACCTCATGGAGGCCGCCCGGGTCGACGGCGCCACCCACCCGAAGATCTTCCGCTCGATCGTGCTGCCGCTGATCGTGCCGGCGCTGGCCGCCTTCGCGATCTTCCAGTTCCTCTGGGTCTGGAACGACCTGCTGGTGGCTCTGATCTTCGCCGGTGGCGGCAACGAGGTCGCCCCGCTGACCGTACGGCTGGCCGAGCTGGCCGGAACCCGGGGCAGCGAGTGGCAGCGGCTCACCTCCGGGGCCTTCGTCTCCATCGTCATACCGCTGATCGTGTTCCTGTCCCTGCAGCGCTACTTCGTACGCGGCCTGCTCGCCGGAGGTGTCAAGGGCTGATGTCGGCGGGGGCGAGCCAGCACGGCACGACGGCCACAGGGCCGACCGCCACGGATCCGACGGACACGGCGCCGACGGCCGGGTCGGTGGCCCGACCCGACGCCGCGGGGACCGGCTGGTGGCGGCACGCCGTCATCTACCAGGTCTACCCCCGGTCGTTCGCCGACTCCGACGGCGACGGCGTCGGCGACCTTCCCGGCATCACGGCCCGGCTGGACCACCTGGTCGAGCTGGGCGTGGACGCCCTGTGGCTGTCGCCGTTCTACCCCTCGCCGCAGGCCGACGCCGGGTACGACGTGGCGGACTACCGCGACGTCGACCCGCTCTTCGGCACCCTGGCGGACGCCGACGCCCTGATCGCCGCCGCCCGGGAGCGCGGGCTGCGGGTCATCGTCGACCTGGTGCCGAACCACACCTCCTCGGCACACCCGTGGTTCCGGGCGGCGCTGGCCGAGGGACCGGGCGGGCCGGCCCGGAGCCGCTACATCTTCCGGGACGGTCGCGGGCCGGACGGCTCCGAACCGCCGAACGACTGGCAGAGCGTCTTCGGCGGGCCCGCCTGGACCCGGGTGACCGAGCCGGACGGCCGGCCCGGACAGTGGTACCTGCACCTCTTCGACGCCGGTCAACCCGACCTGAACTGGGACAACCCCGAGGTCCGCGCCGAGTTCCTCGACATCCTGCGCTTCTGGCTGGACCGGGGCGTGGACGGGTTCCGGGTCGACGTCGCGCACGGCCTGGTCAAGCAGGCGGATCTCGCCGACTGGCACCACCCGCACGAACCGCTGTCCGGCGAGGGTGTCGAGGGCCGGCGTCCACCGATGTGGGACCAGGACGGCGTCCACGAGATCTACCGGACCTGGCGACGGGTGCTCGACGAGTATCCGGGCGAGCGGATCCTGGTGGCGGAGGCGTGGGTGCAGCCGGCCGAGCGGCTGGCCGCGTACATCCGCCCGGACGAGATGCACCAGGCGTTCAACTTCGAGTACCTGGAGGCGGCCTGGACCGCTCCGGCGCAGTACGCGGTGATCACCCGGTCGTTGGAGGCGTCCGCGGCCGTCGGCGCCCCGACCACCTGGGTCCTGTCCAACCACGACGTCATCCGGCACGCGAGCCGGCTGGGGCTGCCGGTCGGCACCCCCCGCCCGCGGGGCATCGGCGCCGGCGACCCGCAGCCGGACCGGGCGCTCGGGCTCCGCCGAGCCCGCGCGGCGACGCTGCTGATGCTCTCGCTGCCCGGTTCCGCGTACCTGTACCAGGGAGAGGAGCTGGGCCTGCCCGAGCACACCACGCTGCCGGACGAGGCTCGCCAGGACCCGACGTGGCGGCGCTCCGGACACACCGAACGGGGCCGGGACGGCTGCCGGGTGCCGATCCCGTGGCAGGCGGACGCCCCGTCGTACGGCTTCGGGCCGGGTGACGCGAGTTGGCTGCCGCAGCCGGCGCTCTGGGCCGAGTACGCCCTCGACCGGCAGCGGGGGGTGGCCGGCTCGACGTACGAGATGTACCGGCGGGCCCTGCGGCTGCGGCGCGAGCTGGACCTGGGGCGCGGCAGCGTCTACTGGCTCGCCAGCCCGGACGAGGTGCTCTACTTCCGCAACGGCGGGCTCCGGGTGCTCACGAACTTCGGCGCCGAACCGGTGAGCCTCCCGGCGGGAGCGGAGCTGGTGCACGCCAGCCAGGCGCTCGACCCCGACGGCCGGGTACCGACCGACGTGACCGTGTGGTTCCGGGTGCCCGAGGACACCGCCGCCTGACCGGGCCGCCGGTCCCGCCGTCGGCGCACGCGTCGCTCGGGCCGCGAGGAGTCGGCCCGCGGGCCTGGTCCCGCGTGATCAGGCCCGCCGGGTCACGGCCGGGCTCCGGACTCCGGCGCGACCTTTCCGGCGCGCTCGACGAGCAGGTCGTGTACACGCCGGATGTCGCCGGGGGCGCTGCGTGAGGCGAGCCAGTACATCACCCCGGTGGGGACGAAGAAGAGCTGGAAGGCGGCCAGCCCGACCGCGAAGTTCAGCGGCGGCGGGAACGCCGACCGCAACGCCTGGGCGGTCAACCCGATCAGGCCGTTGCCGGCCGCCCGGCCGACGCCGTTGACCAGGTTGCCGAGGCTGTAGACCGTGCCCCGGTGCTCCGGCGGGTTGACGTCGGCGATGAGGGCGAACCAGTTCGGTGAGTTGGCCGAGGTCAGCCCGAGGGCGACCACGGCGGTCAGCAGGCTGAGCCCGACGGTCGGCTCGGTGACGACGCTGCCCAGCACGGCCCGCACCACCGTGGCCGCCCCGGCGCCGTCCGGCACCTCGATCCGGATCGGCACGAAGAACAGGACCACGTACAACGGCACGGCCGCGAGGATGCCGACCGCGGCGACCAGGGCGCGCCCGCGCGGCGTTCGGCGTTGCAGGGCGTCGCCGACCAGCCCGCCGACGATGGCGAGCACCCCGCCGAGCTGGAAGAGGGTGGCGAAGGCGCTGCCGACGATCGTGGCGGTCGGGGTGGAGTAGCCCTGGTCGGTGGCGCGCTCGCGGAACAGGTCGGGCAACCAGACCAGCGCCCCGAACGCCACCTGCGCGGTGAGACCCTGCAGGATCAGCCAGCGGTTCGTCCGGCGGGCCACGATCGCCGGCAGGTCGGCCCGGCTGATCCGGTAGTCGTAGTCGCCCCCGGCGGCCAGTGCCCCCGACAGCTCCGGCTCGGCCTGGCCACGCCGGATGTCGTACGTCAGCAGGTAGGCCAGGGCGGCGAGCACGCCGACGGTGCTGAGCAACAGGAACGGGCGGCGCCAGTCGTGTGCCCCGAGCAGGCCGCCGAGCAGTGTTCCGGCCAGGGTGCCGGCCCCCTGGGAGAGCCCCCAGAAGCTGAGCACCAGCCCCCGGCGCCGCGGGGTGACCAGGTCGGTGACGACGGAGTACCCGACCGAGCCGACCGCGCCGAGCCCGATCGCGGCGAGCACCTGGGCGGCGAAGAAGAACAGGTACGTCTGTGCCAGCCCGCTGCCGGCGGTCCCGGCGACCCAGATCAGGGTGCCGATCATGAGCAGCGGTTTCCGGTTGCTCTGGTCGCCGACGTACGCCCAGATCACCGCGGCCACCGCGCTGACCAGGAAGCTGGCCGCGGTGGCCAGGCCGACGGCCGCACGGGCGACCCCCAGGTCGGGGGCGATCGACTCGTAGAGCGGCGGCACCAGCCCGATCGCGACGTTGTCCAGCGACGCGAGGACGACGAAGACCGTCACGCTGTAGAACCGGTGCACGGATCCCCCACCGCGGGAGGACCGCGTACCACCGATCGGCATGTCCGGCATCCCACCAGGATCACGTAACGCCGAGGTGACGGGCCGACCGGGGTCGTTGTCGTCTTCCGTGGCGGGGTCGACGACCGTGACCGACGGCAACCGGCCCGCCGCGGTCGCCCGCCGCCCGGCGGTACGGGCGGGGCCGGAGCGGTCGTACCGGCTCGTCCGACGGTTCCGTCAACCCCCGGACCGGATGTCATCCTGATCACACGCCGGCTGGTGGGCCGCCGGCGCACGCGGGCCGGAACGACGCCCCGGCCGGGCGGCAGGGCCGCCGAGCACGGCGAACACGAGCAGCTCACGGCTGCTGACGGCCCGTACCGGAAGCTTCTCGGCCTCCGGGTAGGCCGCTACAGCGAACAGTCGCCTTCACGACGGAGAGCGACACCGGGGCACCCTCGGCTCGCATTCGTGAGCTATGCTCCGAATCCTGTTCGGACAGTAGTCACTGCCGCGCTGCCTGCTGACAACGGCACGTCGGCGACCCACCCCTCTTACAAGGAGTAAGACATTCGTGTCGCAACACGGCCCGCAGAACGACCGTGACGACCGGACCCGCGACGCCGCCGCGTTCGCGCAGCGCGTCGAGGACCTCGTCGCGACGATCCGCCCGGGAGCGCCGGTGCCGGAGCTGGACCGGATCGAGGGAGCCGACCGCAGCGGGACGGTCTACTGCGTCGTCGACCGGTTCGGAGCGGTTCAGGACGTCTACGTCGACCCGGGTTGGTGGACGGCCCTGGGTCCGACGCGGGTCGCCGCCGCCATCCTCGACGCCCTGGACTACGCGAGATCCAAGGCGGCTCTGGCGATGGCCGTCCTCGGTCGCCATGGCCACCGGCCACGCCTGCCGGAGGACACCTCACAGGTCGCTGGTCCGCCGATCGACGTACCGCACGTCGACTCACCCGACTTCGAGCGCGCGATCGAGGCGAAGCTCGACCACGCGTTCGCGGTGCTCAAAGCCGCCCGACGCCTCCGGGAGAGCCTTGACGACCCGCAGCCACGCACCGTGTCGGGCCCGAGCGGGCTGTTCCGGGTCAACGTGCTCGGGGTGGTCATACAGGGTGCTGAGGTGGACGAGAGCCGCCTCAGCCCATACGACGCCGACGGGCTTGCCTCCGACGCCCGCCACGCCCTGCAGGAGGCGGGGCGACTCACCATTCCCACCGCATAGGACTTCGGCGATCTGATGGGTGACTACAACTACTACACGAAGCAGAGCATAGAGGTTGCCACGGATGCGATTCGCGAAGAGTCGAAGAAGTGGTACCGCCTCTCCGACCGGATGGAGCGGGTCTGCCAAACGACCAGGTCCCTTTCGCTCGAGCTGGCTGCGTTCATGGTCGTAGACCCCGTTACGGGACCGATCGCCGCCGCTGATCTGAAGCGCACCTACGACGGGATGCACAACAAGCTCACAACGCTCTTCCAACAGGCCACCAAGGAGCTCGAACTGTTCGGCGACGCTTTGAAGAGGGCCGCCGACGCGTACGAGCGGTCCGACGCCAACTCGGCAGTCAACCTGAACGAGATCTGGAAAGGAAAGTAGCAACGAGACATGAGCGACCACGGCATCCGCCATGCCCTCACTCCGCCGCCGACCGATGGAAAAGCTGACACAGAAGCAGATCAGATCCCACAGATCATAATCTTGTTCCGCAAGGGCGTTGACCTGCTCGAGCAGCTTGTGGAACAGATTCGTGACGCGTGGAACCACCTCCTCAAGGAGGTCACGGCCTTCCTCGCCAGAGCCAGCCAGGAGGTTCAGAACAGCTTCTGGGCACGTGTCGTCGAGTGGTGGACCGACGAGATCGCGCATCTTCTCGACGAGATTCGACGCAGGTTGGAGGAGATTCGGTCGGGCGTCGACAGGATTCTCACGACCCTGCAGCAGGCCATCAGCGGCGCCGTGCCGGTTGGATCCCTCTTCGAGAGGGCCACGGTCTATGTCACCACACTGAACCGCGAGCTCTCCGACATATCTGGAGACATGAGCGGGGGAGTCAATCTCGTCTACTGGCGTGGCCCCGCCAGGGATTCCTACGACAAGAAGCTGCAAGATCAGGTCAACGCCGTGTT
>Ga0310830_100796_pt1 | contig 18635 bp, 13 predicted proteins | sample WT_ome_5_FD_201301 | JGI IMG/M metagenome (GOLD analysis project Ga0310830, IMG submission 201301) | Sorghum-adapted microbial communities enriched on wild type (WT) sorghum from Joint BioEnergy Institute, Emeryville, California, United... ...
TCCTTCACGTGCGTGTGCACGACGTAATCTTTCAGGATGCGGACGCCTTCCACCGGATCGTCGCCGGTCACCATCACCATGTTGGCCGGATCGAAGTTGACGGCGACGCCTCTGGAGCCGAGCGTACCCAAAAACGCTTTCAAATGGGCGGCGGGTTCCGGACCGGTCTCAATCGCGAAATGCGCGCCCATGCTGTCGGCATAACGGCTCAGCTCTTCGCACGCTTTCTGCATCGTCTCGTAAATCTCGTTCTCTTCCTCCGGAACGATGCCGATATGCGTGGTCACGATGTTGGTGCCGAGCTCCATCGCCAAATCGAGAATGCGTTTCGATTTTTCCACTTTCCACTTGTTGGCTTCCTTGTCCTGAAAGCCGTGACCGCCGAGATCGCCGACGAGCGCCGAAATTTCCAGCCCGAGCGATTCGATGTAGCTTTTCAGTTCCTTTCTCGCCGCCGGCGACAAATTGTCGGGATCCATTTCTCCCTTGACCGCGTAAATCTGCACGCCGTCCGCGCCGACCTCTTTCGCCTTTTTCAAACCTTCCCGCACACCGACGCCGAAACTGTCCACAATGACGCCGATTTTGTTTGGCAGCTTCATGCCGCTCCTCCCTCCCGCGACTATGGATTATGGATTGGCGAACCGTCCATCCCCCGCCTTCCGGTGCCGAACCGGTTGCTTTTTGCGAAGCGATGGAATATGATTTGATTATAAAATAATTTTCATATTTTTTAAACAACCTATCTAAATTTTTTTCTTGACGAGGTCGAAAATTTGAACAGTATTTTGCGCGCCATCGAGGACAAGCGAAAACAGCTGCATACCAAAGAAAAAAAACTCGCCGATTACATCGCCTCCCATCCGCATGACGTCGTGCGCATGAGCATTACGGACCTGGCCGAACATTCCGGCACGAGCACCGCCACGATCAGCCGTTTTTGCAAAATGATGCTTTTCGCGGGATTTGCGGAATTCAAAATGAAACTGGCGGCGGAACTCGCACAGGCCCCCGCCGGGCAGACGTACCAGGACATCGTGGCCGGCAACCCGCTGCAGCGCATCGTGGAGGCCATCCGGACGAATCATGTGCGCTCCATCACCGACACGACGCGGCTGCTCGACATGCCGAAACTGGAAGCCGCGGTGCGCGCGCTGCGAAACGCGAGGCAGATCGATCTGTACGGCGTCGCGACATCCGGCTTGGTGGCGCAAGATTTTTACCAGAAACTCATCCGCATCGGCAAGCGGGCGACCGCATTTTCCGACCCGCACATGCAGATCACTTCGGCGGCCGGCCTGACCGCTGAAGATGTCGCGATCGGCATCTCCTATTCGGGAGAAACGCCGGAAACGATCGACGCGATCCGGTGCGCGAAGGAAAACGGGGCCGTTACCATTTCCCTGACCAAATACGGCAGCAGCACGCTCGCCTCGCTGACGGACATCCCGCTGTTCGCCTCGTCGCTGGAAGAAGGAATGCGCAGGGGGGACCTGGCGTCGCGCATTGCCCAGCTGCACGTCGTAGACATTTTATTCGTCGGCATGGTCAGCGATCACTTTGACGAGTATGTGCCGAAGCTGGAACATTCGTTCCACATGGTCAAGAAATACCGGAAGGAAAAGGACAGGTGACACCGCAGCATGAACGTGACGATTTTTTCCAGTGAACACGAACTGAACGAAGCCGCAGCGCAGTTGATCGCCGGGTTGGTGATCGCGAAACCCGACGCTGTTCTGGGATTGGCCACGGGCAGCACGCCCATCGGCATCTACCGGGAACTCCGCCGTGCATACGAAAGGAACATCGTCAGTTTCCGGCGCGTCCGCACGTTCAACCTGGACGAGTATGTCGGCCTTGGCGAGAACCATCCGCAGAGCTACAGGCACTACATGAACGAGCATCTGTTCCGCCACGTGGACGTGCCGCCGGAAAACATCCATATTCCCGACGGGACGGCGGCGGATCTCGCGGAGGAATGCCGCCGTTACGACCGTCTGCTGGATCAGGCGGGGCCGATCGATTTGCAGCTGCTCGGCATCGGCCACAACGGACATATCGGATTCAATGAACCGAACGGCGAATTGGCGAGCCGCACGCACGTGACCGAACTGAACGCGCAGACGAGAAACGCGAACGCGCGGTTTTTTCAAACCATGGACGAAGTGCCCACCCACGCGATCACCATGGGCGTGGGCGACATTCTCAAAGCCAAAACGGTGGTGCTGGTCGCCAAAGGCGCGGACAAGGCGGACATTTTGTGCCGCGCGCTGACCGGTCCGATTACGACGGACTGTCCGGCCAGCCTGCTGCAAACACACCCGCATCTGATCGTATTGGCGGATGCGGAAGCGGGGAGGTTGTTGCGATGACGAACGGCGCATTCGCCGTGCGAGCCGGCGTGGTCACGCCGGAGGAAACGTTGGAACAAGGTGTCGTATTGGTGGAAAACGGCCGGATCAAGGAGGTGCGGCGCGACCTCGCCGCCGATTTTGCGGGAACCGTCGTGGACGGGGGGCCCGGCAGTCTGCTTCTGCCGGGATTCATCGACGTGCATGTGCACGGGGGGAACGGCCATGATTTTATGGAGGCGAACGCGGAAGCGTTCGACGCGATCACCGCATTTCACGGCCGCCACGGCACCACGACGATGCTGGCGACGACGGTGACGGCGCCCAAAGCCGATCTGGACCGGGTGCTGGAGGCGGTCGCGCAATATCAACATCGGCAACCGTCCGGAGCCAAATTGGCCGGCGCGCACATCGAGGGGCCGTTCATCAGCCCGAAGTGGCCGGGAGCGCAAAACCCCGCGTACATCGTGCCGCCGAATGTGGACTGGGTGAAAGACTGGGTGTCGCGTTTTCCCGGCGTCGTGAAACAAGTGACGTTGGCGCCGGAACGGGAAGGCGCGCTCGAGGTCATTTCCTGGCTCGCGTCCCGGGGCATTATCGCCGCCTGCGGACACACCGACGCCAAATACGATGAGATTATGGCCGCGGTCGATCACGGCCTGACGCAGGCCGTGCATACGTTCAACGCGATGCGCGGACTGCATCACCGCGAGCCGGGCACCGTCGGAGCGGTGCTGACCGACGAGCGCATCCGCGCGGAAGTCATCGCCGACGGCCATCACGTCCATCCGGCCGCCATCCGCCTGCTGACGCAGACGAAACGGAACCGCAACCTGCTGTTGATCACCGACGCCATTTCCGCCGCGGGGCTCGGCGACGGCGACTATACGCTCGGCGGACTCGACGTCGTGGTGAAGGACGGCGTCGCCCGGCTCAAGGAAGGCGATTCTTTGGCCGGCAGCACGCTGACGATGATCGACGCGTTCCGTTTCATGGTGCGCCGAATCGGCCTCGGCGTCGCGGAAACGAGCCGGATGGCCAGCCTGTATCCGGCGATGCAGCTCGGCATCGATGGCGAAACCGGTTCGATCGAACCGGGAAAAAAGGCCGACCTCGTCCTCGTCGACGCCGATTTGCGCATTCGGCAAGTTTGGGTCGAAGGCAGGTCGATTCACGCCGACGCCGGCCGATAAGACGGAGGCGGCCAGCGCCCGCTCCACGCGGCGCTGGCCGTCAAACTGTTTAACGTCAAAACTGCTGCTGCCAACCGGCTTCAGCCCCAAATTCCCCGCGCCGAATTTCCGCCTCCGCCGCGTTGTTCGCGGCCGCCGTCGCCATGTTTCCCCTTGACGTTGTCTTGGCGCTTCTCCGCATTTTGGTTTGCGTTGCCTTGCCCTTTCTTGTTTCCGTCCTGCCGCTTCTCTTGTTTGTCCTTGTTCCCGCCCTGCGTTTTCTCCTTGTCTCCGTTGCGCGTTTGGTCTTTGACGCGATTTTGCTTTTGGTCCTTGTCTCCGCCTTGCGTCTGGTTCGAATCGCCGCGTTTTTGCGCCGCGGACTCCCGGTCCTTCCGGCTCCCCTGTTCATCCTGCGCGTCCGAGCCTTTGTCCCGGGAGGAAGATCCGCCGCGGCTGTCATTGGCGGAACCTTGGTCCTTGCGGGCGTCCTGCGTTTTTGGAACGTTCCGGCCGCCGTCGTTTTTCCGTTCGGCATTTCCGCCCTTGGTCTTGCCGTCGTTGCCCGCGACCGTACCTGCGCGCGTTCCGCCCGGCCCGTTATTTCCCGTTTTGGTGTCGGCGCCGCGTTCCTTGCCGCCGCTTCCGCCGCCTGTCGAGTCGTTGCGGCCGCTCTTCTTGTCGCCGTTTCCGGCAAACTTTTTGTCGCTGTTTTCGTCGCCCTTTTTCACCTGGCCGGCCTGCCTGTCCTGCGGTTCCTGCACCGCCGGCCGCGGCAGTCCGCTGAAGAAAAAGTCTCCGCCCTTCCAAACCGCGTATTGGCCGTCGAGGTTGGACGATGCCGATCCGCCGAGCTGTTTGCCGCCGCTGCCGTTCCCGTTCCGGTATGTCCCGCCGTTCGCTTTGCTTCCTTGTTGTTCCCGGACGGCTTTTCCATTCCGGTCACGGTCTTCCCGGCCGCGATCGCTCCAACCGTTGCCGGCGGCTCGGCCGCTCCCGATGCCCGCCGCATCCCGGTAAAAACCGCCGAAGCCGCCGGCCGCGCCGGCGTTTCCGAATCCGTTTCGGGCGTCGCGATCCTCTTTTCCGTTCCGGCGTTCCGCCTGCTTCCTGTTCTGCTGACGGTCGTTGAAACCTTTTCCCTTCTCGCGAACGCCGCCGTCATTCTCGTCCGTTTTCCGGCTTTTGGCCTCATTGGTCCAGGATTTCTTCGAAGCGGGCACGACGGCGGCGCCGCGCGATGCGGACGTGACCGGCGCTTTTTGGCGGTTTTCCTTCCCGACGCGATCGCGATGCGACTTCACCAGTTCTTTCAGGCGTTCCTTGGTCGATGCGCCGTCGCTTTGCGTCAGTTTGCCGATCCCGCCGACTTCCTTGGCAATGTCGTCGATGGACGCGCTTTTCCCGTTCTTCGTCACGCGATACCCCTGCTCCTCGGCCAACAGCAGGACCGCCATCGTTCCGGGGGAAACGCCCATGCTGCGGGCTTCTTCCCTCAATTCGACCGGCGCCTCGATAACGTCGACGCTAATGGAATCCGCGGATTCCGGCAGCTGCTGCCGCAGCTGTTGTTTGACCGATGCGCCGACCACCTCGTTCAAACGCGCTTCTGTCACGCCGGAGGACTCGTTGACGACGGTGACGGTAATGACGACGTTTCCCTCTCTCCGGTCCGCAAGCCGGTTCAAGAAGTCGAGTTCTTTGGCGGTTTCGATGACGCGCACCGCCGCTTGCTCCAGCGTCAGCCCGATCAATCCGGCATGCGCCACCACCTGTTCTCCGTCGGGATTCAACCCTTCCGCCGTCACGACGACTTCTTTTTCGTTGATGCCCAGTTCCACGCTGGGATTGAAATCCATGGCGACATACGCGACCGCTTCCGCCCGCTCCGCGCCCCAAAATCCGCCGACTCCGGCAAACACCATGACCAGGCAGACGATGGCGGCGGCGAACGCGCTCGCCGCGGTCATTCGGATTCGGTTCCACCCGCCCGCATATCCGGAAGCGGGAATGGCGATCTCGTCGCCGATTTCGCATCCGCCGGGAACGCGCCGCACTTTGACGAATTGGCCGTCGGGCGTCATGACGATCGCCTTTTTGTCCTTGATGTCCATCACAATGCCCTTACGCACGGATTCCCGCCTCCTTTGCGTCCCGATGCGGTATCGCGGGGCGAAGATAATCCTGCAAATACGGATACGAGCCGCTGTGGATCAAGGCAATGGCAATCAAATATTTGCGGTTGCGTTCCAGCGTTTTGCGGGAGACGCCCACTTTGTCCAGCAGTTCCTTGATGGGCAGCATTTTTTTCGATAACAACACGCTCATCAGCGCTTCATCTTCCCCCAGTGCGCGGCCGATTTCCATCAACATGATTCTCGAGTCGACATGCTTCGGCGACGCTTCCGCAAGATCTTCGAACGAGATGCCGAACTCCTTCAGCACCTCGCTGATTTCGGCGATTTCCAGACGGCGTTCCCGCGCCGCCACCGCCTCGGAGTACCGCTCGACCGCATGCTTCGTTTCCACGGGATTGATGACGTTGTTTTCGTCATCCTCCGTGTCAAACGCACTGTACGGAATATGCGCGCGGTGCTTCATTTCCTTGCGGGCATAGTCGATCAGCCGTCTTCGCATCACGGTTTCCGCAAAATGAAAAAACGAAGTTCCCGAACTTTCGGAGAAATTCATCACCGCCTCATGAAAAGCCTGATAGGCAATGCTGAACTCATCATCCACAGCCGGATCGATATATCGTTTGGCAAACCGGCTGGCCACTTTCGCCACAAACGGCCGGTACTTCGCCAGAAAGCGTTCCTGCAGTTCCGTATCTCCCTGCTGGATGCGGAGCACCTGCTCTTCCACGGAGTCGGCGGAAAGGCCGTCGCTTTTCGCGGCGTCTTCCGGACGCAACACGTCCTCGCTGCGGCCGCCCTTCCGGTGTCCGTGCTTTCCGATAAACCTTTTGAACAGAACGAGCAGCAAACGTGCCACCTCGCAGTTACATAATTCGAAGTGAGGGTTTCATTTGGAGGCGTACCCCCTAAAAATGAAACGCCCTTGCGGGGGCGTTTGTTTCGCTCTGTTCAGAAAAAAAAAGCCAAGTTATTTTTTTCCTCCAGCCGCGTTCCGGTTGCGCTGCTCGAGTCTGGCGCGGCGTTGGCCGAGCACCGAAAGCCGTTTCTTCAGTTGTTCCTGCCACTCCTCGTCCTTGAGATCGCGGGCCATCATCAACAGGTCCAGCGCCATGTCGATCTGGTTGTTCACCACGTCGAGCGGGTCCTCGTGTTCGTGATTGACGCAGTTGTCGAGAAGTCGCGCTTCGTCCCTGCCGTCGATATAGTCGTTGAAATCAATTTCGTAGGCGCCGTCGCAATGCGCGTATTCGGCCAAAATTTCGTATTCCTGCTGGATCAGGTAATGGACCTCGACCTGGTGGCAGACCGGACAAAACAGAACGGGCACATTATGGATGTGCGTCCGGAAATGTTTCAGTGTGGCTCGGGTGCCGATCATACTTGCACCGCAACAAAAGCTCATGCGCTTCCCCTCCCCGCGATTGGAGATATTTCATACTATTCCATTCGCAAGGTCAAAATCCTTTTTTTTCGCGAAAAATATTCACTCGTCCCGGCCCTGCCGCCCGTCCTCCTGATCGTACGCGGCAGCGTACTGCTCCGCGGTCCACAGCGGTTCCAGTTCACGGGCGTCGCTCCATTCCAGCTCCACCATCCAGCCTTTTTCATACGGCGATTGGTTCACCAGCATGGGTTCGCGTTCCAGAACGCGGTTGGCGCGCAATACTTTGCCGGTCAGCGGGCTGGCCAGTTCCGTCACGCTTTTCACCGATTCCACGCTGCAAAACGGCTCTCCGGCGTTCACCACATCGCCTTCTTCCGGCAGTTCCACAAAGACGATGCCGCCAAACTCGGTTTGCGCAAAATCGGTCATTCCCAGCACGGCGCGGGAACCTTCCACCCTCACCCACACGTGTTCCCTGCTGTATTTCAAATGTTCCGGCACGAGCATGTGACCCTATCCTCCTCGCATCGTTCATGTCCGCGCTGCGGCGGCATGACGCTCACTTCGTCATGGCGGCCACGATCAGATCGCCCATTTCCTTCGTGCCGACGGCTTTCGAGCGATCCTGCGCGATGTCGGCGGTCCGGTGTCCCGCATCCAGCACCGCCTTGACCGCGCGTTCCACGGAGGCGGCGGCGTCCTCGTAGCCGAACGAAAGGCGGAACATGAGCGCGACCGACAAAATCGTGGCGATCGGGTTTGCAATGCCTTGTCCCGCGATGTCCGGCGCGGAACCGTGCACCGGTTCGTACAGTCCGAAGCTGCCTTCACCGAGCGATGCGGACGAGAGCATGCCGATCGAACCGGTCAGCATGGCCGCTTCGTCGCTGAGAATATCTCCGAACATGTTTTCCGTCACAATGACGTCGAAGCTGGACGGGCGGCGCAACAGCTGCATCGCGCAGTTGTCGACGAGCACGTGCTCCAGTTCCACGTCCGGATATTCCGGAGCGATGCGGTTGACCGTTTCCCGCCACAGGCGCGACGTCTCCAGCACGTTGGCCTTGTCCACCGACGCGAGTTTTTTGCGGCGCTTTTGCGCAATGCCGAACGCCTGGCGCACGATGCGCTCGATCTCCTTGACGCTGTACACGCAGGTGTCGACCGCTTCCTGGCCGTCCTTCCCTTCGCGGCGGAATTTGTCTCCGAAATAGATGCCGCCCGTCAGTTCGCGAACGACGATGAGGTCGGTGCCTTCCAGCACTTCGCGTTTGATCGTCGACGCGTCCAAGAGGCAGTCGAACACGACCGCCGGGCGAATGTTCGAAAACAGGCCGAGCGCCTTGCGGATGCCGAGCAGACCCGTTTCCGGACGAAGTTCCTTCGGGTTGTTGTCCCATTTCGGGCCGCCGACGGCGCCGAGCAGCACGGCGTCCGCTTTCTTGCACATGTCCAGCGTTTCCTGCGGCAGCGGCGTGCCTTTTTCATCGATGGCGATGCCGCCGAACAGCCCGTGCTCCGTTTCAAAGCGATACCCGAACAATTCCTCGGTTTTCTTCAGCACTTTTTCCGCTTCCGCGACCACTTCGGGACCGATGCCGTCACCGGCGATCACGGCGATGCGCTTTACTTCAGCCACGGTATCCAGCTCCTCTTTCCAAAATCGGGATATATGATCTTCACGTACAGTTGTAGCACAATTCCGCGCAATTGACCAAGATATAAAATCTATGATCTTTATAGCCGGCCGCTATCGCCATGCCCGTCCAGGCAAGCTTGCGCCGCGAGGGAACCTGCCGGCGCAGCCCCAAACCTGCAAACCAAATTACGTGACGCCAGGCAAACCATCCGGTTCAAACGCATACCCTCCGGTCAACATTGCCGAACGGACAAGCCTGCGGCGCGGGCGGAAAGACCCGCCCGCAGGAGGCCGATCATTTGTTTTTCAACATGTTGTTGACGGCGCTGAACAGCGCTTTGACGGACGACGTCATGATGTCCGCGTCGATGCCCGAACCCCAATGCGTTTTCCCGTTTTCGTCCGTAATGCCGATATACGAGATCGCCTGGGAACGCGAACCGGATTCCAGCGCATGCTCCTTGTAGACCAAATTGGAGTACGTCACTCCCAGTCCCGACTGCAGCGCGCTGCTGATGGCGTCGAGTCTGCCGTTTCCGTTGCCGGTCAGCTCCTTGACTTCGCCGTCGATTTCGACGGTCACCGTCGTCCGGTAATCGTCGCTGCTGTCAAACTGGAAGCGGATAAAGCGGAGCGGCGAATTCACGTTGACATACGATTCCTTGAAAATGTCCAGCACTTCATTCGGCTGCAGTTCCTTGTGCAGCTTGTCGGAAACGTCCTTCACCCGGTAACCGACGCTTTCCCGCATCGCGGCGGGCAGGTCCAGGCCGAAATTGTGCTCCAGAATGTATCCGATGCCGCCCTTGCCGGACTGGCTGTTGATGCGGATAATATCCCCTTCGTATTCCCGGCCGATATCCTTCGGGTCGATCAGCAAATACGGCACGCTCCAATATTTCGGCTGCTTCTCCTCCCGCCACTTCATGCCCTTCGCGATGGCGTCCTGATGCGACCCGGAAAATGCCGTGAACACGAGCTCCCCGGCGTACGGATGGCGCTCGTGAACGCGCATTCTCGTCAGCCGTTCGTACACTTTTTGGATTTGCGGGAGATTTTCCAGATTGAGCTTCGGATCGACGCCGTGGGCATACATGTTCAGCGCCAGCGTCACGATGTCGACATTGCCCGTCCGCTCGCCGTTGCCGAACAGCGTTCCTTCCACCCGCTGCCCGCCGGCGAGGACGCCCAATTCCGCGTCGGCGACGCCGGTTCCCCGGTCGTTGTGCGGATGCAGCGACAAAATGACGTGTTCCCGGTAGTCCAGATGCTCGCTCATATATTCGATCTGGCTTGCGTAGACGTGCGGCATCGACATCGACACCGTCGCCGGCAAGTTGATGATGACCTTGTTGTCCGCGGACGGTTTCCACACATCCAGCACCCGGTTGCAAATTTCAAGAGCAAATTCGATTTCCGTGCCCGTAAAACTTTCCGGGGAATACTGGAATTGGAAGTTGCCTTCGGTCTTCTCCGCGCATTCGAGCAGCAGTTTGGCGCCGGTGACGGCGATATCGATAATCTCCTCTTTCGATTTGCGGAAAACTTGTTCCCGCTGGGCCACGGAGGTCGAATTGTACAGGTGGACGATCGCCTTTTTGGCCCCTCTGAGCGATTCGAACGTTTTCCGGATAATGTGCTCCCGCGATTGCGTCAGTACCTGAATGGTGACGTCGTCCGGTATGAGATCCCGTTCGATCAGCGTGCGCAGGAAGGCGAATTCCGTCTCCGACGCGGCCGGAAACCCGACTTCGATTTCCTTGAAGCCGATGTCCAAGAGCATGCGGTAGTATTCCAGTTTTTCTTCCAAATTCATCGGAATGATCAGCGCCTGGTTGCCGTCGCGAAGGTCGACGCTGCACCAGATCGGGGGCTCGGTGATGTAATCTTTTTGCGTCCACTTCAAACTCGGCTCGGGCGGCAGAAAATAACCTCTGGTATACTTCTCCACATTTTTCATTCTGTCCAACCTTCCTTTCGTGATTCGCAGCATTGAAATTCGATCAAAGCCATTCGGAGATGCGCGACCGCGTGACAGCGGGATGTTTTTCTCGGTATAGAATGTATTCGTCGCGGCCCACCGCTCCGTACCCGACAAATTCCATAACAATGAAAAAAGTCTTCCGTCTCCTCGTTTCAGGAGACGAAAGACTTCGACGTCTTACGCGGTACCACTCCGATTTCATATCCGTACGGATATGCGCTCAGCGGAACGGGACGTTCAATGCCCCGCATCCTCCTGTGGTAACGGCCAGGCTGCCGGCGCCGCCTACTCCGGATCGTTTCAGCGGGCTGCTCGGAGGGGAGTTCGGCACGTTCCCGCGGCTGCTTCGCACCGTCCAGCAGCTCTCTGGACGCGGGCAACGACTTACTGGTCCTCGTCATCGCATTTTGCTTTTCCCTATTGTACTGCACACCGCGCGGCGAATCAAGTGCGGTACGGATGGAGCTATTTGCGATGTGCCTTTTTTGTGATCGGTGAGTGCGAAATGAATACGCACACTTAAGTGTCTTAGACGGTATCACAGCATAATCAACGCGGATGTCAGCGCTCGACGGCGAATCCGGACCGTAAAAGGGCACACGAATCCCGTTATCCACAGAACCCGGCTTTGTGGATTGGTGTTTTGGCGACTTATCCAGATCTGGATATCTTCTTACGCCACCAAGCTTCTCATCTTCTCAGCCTGGTTTTCTTGAATTCTCCCCAACGCCATCGCCAGCATCACGCAAAGCGCCAGCCCGCATCGCATTTTCATCTTGGCCATCCCGCGAATCGTATGCAATTCAAAGCTAAAAGACACGTCCAAACGACTGTTGACGCGTTCTACCGCTGTTCGCTTGTCGTATTCTTTTTCCCACTTGTAGCTGGCCCGGTCAATCGGCGTAAAAATCCTCCGGTCTTCCGAAAGCGGGATCCGGATTCCTTGCGCCACCGGACATTGGGCTTGCCCTTTGCATTCGATCCCGTATTGCTTGGCCGGACAAAGCTTCTTAAGCGTGTTGCGGTCTTTTTCAAATCCGCCGCACGCCATCTCCCGCTGCGTTCCCGTTACCGGACAAAAACAATACACGTGGCCCCGGTAGTCATAGGCGACGTTCTCCTTACCGGTCAGCACGCGCGTTTTTTCCCCGTCTTTCCAGCAATTGCGGATATCGATCACCGGCTTGATCCGATGCTCGTCCCAGCATTTGACGATCAGTTTCGTGTCATCATAACCGCGATCTGCCGCCAGCGTTTCCGCCGCCTTCAATATTTCCGGCTGTTTTTCCTGCATCCGCTCCAGCAAGGCATGCCCTTCGGTCACATCCGAAGCCGATGCCTTGGTTACCGAATACGCCACCGGCAGCTCATACGTCGCATCGACAATCAGATGCAGCTTGTAGCCGAACCACCGGACGATTTTTTCCCACAACGTGCCGTCTTCCCGTTGGCCTCGATACGTTTTACAGCCATAGTCCGCATCGGTATCCCGACGTCCGTCCGGTGTTTCATGTTTGTTCCTGTGTTTGGCAAACGATGCGACGGCTTTGCTGTCCATCGCCAAATGCCGGCCAAAGTCGGGAAGAACTTCGCCGATTTGCCGAACCAGCCGGTCGAACATCGCTTCGATCATCGATTCATGATCCTTCAAGCTCTTTAGAAACCGTGTGAAAACCCATGAGGGCGGCACTTGATTGTCGAAACCGCACATTTCCCGAAGTTGTCCGTTGCGGGCAAATTCCCGCCGCAGTTTCTCCACACTTTCGTGCTGAAAAACAATACCCGCCAATACGGAATTCCACATGGCTCGAATCGGGTAATCGTCACGGCCTTTTCCGCGTTTGCGTTCGAGCGCGACCATCAACTCTTCGTCCGGCATGTATTCCAGTACCAGACGCAGACGATCCAGGTCTCCGAGCGTTTGAATTTCATTCCACTCAAACAGTTTCAGTTGTGGTATAATGGCCATAACAGGTGATCCTCCATAAGGATAAAATTGTTGCTTCGCTAACTACAATTTTACCATGGATGGACTCACCTGTTTACTATTTATTACCACGAGATGAGGCTGGGGTGGATTTTTAGCCCGGCCTCTCTTTTTGCGCTTGAAATCCCTGCGTTTTTCGTTTCATCTTGGGGTAAAAATAATTTTCGCTTATCTCTCAACCTTTGTCCCGTCCGGTTTTCCGAACATCGCAATTAGCTCGTCCAGGGGTGTGCGTCCAGATCAAAATCCGCCAATTCATCGCCATCGTGCTTGGCGTCAAATATGCAGCCTTCCGCGCCGCGCTTATTCCTGCCAATACACTTCCAATTCCGACACCTGCGCCGCCGGCCATCCGGTATTGTTCGTGAACGTGAGCCGCACATATCTCGCTTCCGTCAGAGGCAGCGCAATGTCCGCGACGTTCGCGGCTTGCGGATCAAACGTGTAGCTGTCCGCGGCGAGCACCGTGCGGAACTGCTGCCCGTCGTCGCTGACCAGCACTTCGATTTCCTGCTGTCTCGTCTCCCACGCTTCCAGCGGGGGCAGCTTCAAGCGAAGCAGGTTGAATTGCCGCTTTTCTTCCAAATCGACCGTGATCGATTGCGGGAACAGGCGATTGGCGCTCTCCCAGTAAGTGTAGGCGTCGCCGTCCACCGCTTTGGACGCCGGATAATCCTTCGTCGTGTCGGTCGTCGACTCCACCGGTTTCGCCAGCGCAAAGTTTTGCATCGGCTTCTTCTTCTTGAACGGAACTTCCCCGACCGCACTGGGCGAATCGGACGGCTCCACGCGGATATAGGCGGTCCTCTTGCCGAGAATGTCCGAAATATAATCGAACAGCACGAAATCTCCTTCTTCTTTGACCGGCAGTTCCGCGATCATCGTGCCGTCGTCGGCGTAAGCGAACGCTCTCGCATGTTTCCATCCGCCGCCTTTTTGCACCGCCAGCGTCGTGTCGCTGCCCATCGGCTGGTACACGGTAATGGCGTCGCCGTCGCGCAGTTCGACGAGATAATGCTCCTCCGCATCCAGCGCGTATCCGTTGTATTTGGCGTAGATCCCCGCCCTGACGGTTCCGTCCTTGGACACCGCCTGCACGCCGCCGGGCGACAAAGTGAAGCGGTCGTCCAGTTCCCACGCGCTGTCGACGTCCCAGTTCGCGGCGATGTCCATGTCCCCGATGCGCGTCACCGTTTTGCCCGGCGCCGTCTCTTCGAAGCCGGTCACCAGCTGGTCGGCATATCGGGACAGCACATGTTTCTGGAACACGCCGGCGACGTCGATCCACGGATTTTCCGTCCCGTTCGCCAAATCGACGCTCAGATGATACCCCATCGCGAGGTTCCAACGCAGCATGTCCTTGCTTGCGGTCATCGTTTCCGCCGCGAGATCGTGCTGGTACTGCATCACCTTGTCGCGGGCGAGCATGCCCATCATCGGATAATACGAAGTATACCCGGCCGTGCGCGGCCGATATCCGAGCAAATCCCACAGCAGGTTGGACCCCATGAATCCCGTCGCGTTATCGGCCAGCACGTCGAATCCGTCCTCGATATACATGCGGTGGTTGACGGAATCAAAATACCGCCGCATCGCCTCGATATACGCATTGGACGGGTCGGTACCTTCCGGAATGGAGGAATTGAAAACGTACGGCGTATTGCGGATGCCCCACTGGTCCTCGAAGATGCCGTCGAACCCGGCTTCCAGCAAATCCCGGTGTTCTTCGGCGATGCGTTCCCTGACAAACGGGTCGCCGGGATTGACGACGTATCCGCTGTGCGTGCCGTAATCCTCCTTGATGATCTGTCCGTTTTCCTGCCGCACCGCGATCGTTTCGAGCGAGACGCCTTCCGGCAGCCGGTCCCAAGTCGGCGAATGGATTCCCCACCAGGAAAAATTCGTATACGGAACGACAAGATGCCCTTTTTCCCTGGCATGCGCGATAAACCGCTTGAATTCGTCAAACGTGCCCCATTTCGGATCGGGCGGGACGAAATCCGGGTAATTTTCATCGTGTCCTCCCTGCTGGAACGCCACCAGATGAATGACGCCGGTATGCCGCATCCGATCCAGCCATTTCGATTGCAGCGTGTTCCAGTTTTCCTTTTGGATCGCCGAAACGTCGAGTTTGAAAAACGGGGAAGCAAAAGCTTTTTCCCGATCGTCGCCCAATTTGTCGGCCAGCGGCCGGTATTGATCGATGCCGTTGTCGCTCCGGTAACGGGCGATCGACTGTTCATACGTGCCGCCGATTTCGACGGCGACGCGCGGTGAAGTCCAATCCGCCTGCGGGACGATCCAGGTTTTGTAATTGTGCACGATGCCGGTCGTGTTCGTCTGGTCGACCTGGTTTTTGAATCCGAGATCGACCGGCGCGACGGTCGATTCGCGGAGATCGTACAGCGCCAGGCCGCCGTGATTCGTGCGCGCCGCCACAAAGGCGGCGAACATGACGCCGGGATACTGGTCCTCGAACGAGTTTTGTTCCCGAAAAAACTTCTCGTTGAGCTTCACCCCGGGGAGCATCGGCAGGAGCGCGTCGCGGATTTGGTCCGACGCCAGGTTCAGCTCGTACGGAAAGCGGAAGGATTTGACGGTTTTCTCCGAAGCGTTGTGTACCTTCGCCTGCATCGTGAAACGGTTGGCTTCCGTAAACACCGAAACGATGTCCACCTTCAGCGGACCGTCGTAATGAAACGTCAATGTGCCCGCCCGCTCGTCCCACTCATAGGAAAAACCGGACGCCGAGCGGCTGTTGAAGGCGGTGTTGTCCTGCAGAATCGCCCACCATAAATGCTGGTCGCGGCTGCCTGACGACACGTTTTGCTGCGATTGAAGGTCTTTCAAATACGCCAAACCGCCGCGGTCCGCGTAAAACGCCGCTTCGTAATGGTCGTTCTGAACGACGAGCAGCCCGTCCTTCTCGACAAACGCGACCGGATTTTTCTCCGACAGTTTCACGTAAGCAAACAGGCTCCCGCCGGCCACGACCAAACAAACGAGCAAAATCGCCGCCGCCGTCCATCCTCTTTTTTTGTTCATGATGTGCTGGCCTCCTTGCATGGAGAAAGAGCCGGTGGAACCGCCGGCTCTTTCTTTCGGATGTGCCGTGGATCGGCCGATTAGACGTGTTTTTTACGGCCGATTTTGGTCATCAGGAACAGCGCCGCCGCACCGGAAATGACGGCCATCCATGCGAACAACACCACATTCCGGCTGTCACCGGTTTTCGGATTCGCTTCGGCCGAACCGGCATCCGCGGCCGTGCCGCTGCTCGCGCTGCCGGAGGTATCGCCGGCCGGCGCGCCGGCGGCGCCGGAATTGGTGAACGCAATTTCGTCGATCCAGATCGTGCCCTGCGCGCCTTCATGGAAATTGAAATGCAGCGCCTGGATGCCGCGGTCGATGCCGTTCGCTTCCAGATCGATCAGGATGTCCTGGTACTCCGTCGTGACCGCGGGGATTTTCGCGCCGGGCGCGGCAAGCAGATCGGCGAACGCTTTGCCGGTATGTTTCACCGTTTCGCCGACGGCGTAATTGAGGTCGAAATCGGCGCCTTCTCCGCCGGCCGCCCCCTTGATGCGGATTTTCAAGTACTTGTATGCGCTTGCGTCAATGGGCCCTCCGGTGCCGAACCAGCCGCTGCTGCCGTATTCGAGCTTCAGCGCGTTGTCGTCCAGCGAAGCGCTTTTGCCCGCGTCACCGCCGTTCCAGGCCGCGCCGGCGCCGGAAGCGGCAAAATCCGTCAAGTCGGTCCGGTCGTAATTGTCCAAAACGAGATCGCCGTCAGCCATCGCGCTCCACCCGAAAACGAGGGACAGAAGCAGGGACAACAGCAGTGAAACCGGCAAAGACCGCCGTGATAATTGAACCGTTTTTCGCATCGGATCTCCCTCCGTGAACAAATTGAATATGATTCCTTTCATGGTCCATGGCGGCGGACCGGCCGCGGAGAACACCGTCGGCGGACCGGCCGCGGCCGCAAGACCTTATTGAACCTGGATGCTGTCAAAAACGTTCGCCTGAACGAACTCGGCCGTTTCCTTGAGCAGCTTCTCCAAATCGGCGTCTTTGTTGGAGAACACTTCCTGAATCGCGTTGGTCATGGCCGCGTAATAGTCCTGCGTGTTGAACTGCGCTTCCGGCTTGCCGTCGAGCAAATTCAGCACTTCGCTTTTGTACTGGTACACGTTGTCGTATTTTTCATAGATCGCTTTCACTTTTTGGCCGTACTCGGAATCCATGTTGAAGTATTCAATGACCGGCGGAATGAAATATTTGTTGCTCTGCTTCCGCTCCTGGATGCTCGCTTCGAGCGATTCCAGCCCTTTGTCGGAAAAATAGTCGAACACCGCGTATTTGAACGCCATTTCTTGTTCCGCCCGCGTCGCGTTCGGGTTGATGACGAGAAAGTCGCCGCCGAGCACGCCGGTATGCTTGCCCCCGGGCCGGTACGCCGGCATCGGGAACACTTCGATGTCGTCCGGCGACATTCCGCCCTGGTTCAGCGCCTGATCCACCGGACCGTCGGCGCCGGCGATCACCATGGCCGTGCGTCCCTGCGCGAAAGCGCCGACCGCATCGCCCCAGCCCAGCGCCCAATCCTGGGGAATCGCGTTCGCTTCCCACCTCAGCCGGTGATAAAATTTCAGCGCCTCCAGTCCCGCTTCCGAATGAAACGTCGCGATCACTTTGCCGTTGTCGATTTTCTGGATTTCCCCTCCGGCTTCGAACAGGAAGTTCGTCCAGTTCCATCCCGCCTCATTGCCTTTGCCCATCAGCGCGATGCCGGACAAGCCTTTCGCCGGATCGGCGACGGCCTGCGCCGTATTGTACATATCGTCCCAGGTCCAGTTGAACGGCGGAACGTCCACGCCCGCTTCGTTCAGCATTTTCTTGTTGACGACCGTCGCCACGACGTACCCTCTTTGCGCCAGCCCGTACACTTTGCCGTCGATGATGAACTGGTTTTGCAAAATCGGGTTCATCTGGTCGTGATATTCCCATTCGTTGAAAAACTCGGTAATATCCGCCGCCCAGCCTCGCTCCATCAGAAACTTGCCTTCCGTCGCGTAGGTGTTGAACAGCGTCGGAGCCTCGTTGGCGCCCATGCGGATGCCGATTTCGTTCGGATCGTACTGCCAGTCGCTCTTGATGATTTCCACATGCGGATACATTTCCTGAAACCGGCGGATTTTGTCGTCCTCCAGGGCGCGGTCTTCCACCCGGTCCGGGGTCGGATAGTAGATGCTGATCGTCACTTTTTCCGGAACATCCCCAGTTCCGGATTGACCTCCTCCGTTCCCGGCGGAATCATTGGCGGTCGAATTGCCCCCGCTATTGCCGCCTCCGCCGCTTCCGCCGTCTCCGCTGCCGCCCGAACCGCACGCGGTCAGCAGCGCCAACGACAAGACCAAGAAGCACAGCATGACTTTCCCCGTTGTTTTCACGCTCAAACCTCCCCTTTTTTCGAAACTGACCATTTCGCCCCCATTATAAAAACGCCGCCTCCGGGAGGAACAGGTCTAATCCTATGAAGAATGTGTGCGGTATTACGATCATCCCTTCAGCCCGGTCAGCTGCAGCCCGCGCATGACGAATTTTTGGAAAAACAAAAACAGCACGATCGGCGGCACCATCACGATGCTCAAAATCGCGAATCGGATGTTCAGGTCCAGTCTGCGCGCCTGAATCACAAAGCGGTAAATCGCCGTCGCCAGCGGATACTTTTCCCCGTTCAGCACGAGCGACGGCCAAAACCAATCGTTCCAGGCCGAAGCGAACACGAAAATGGACAACGTCGCGAAAATCGGAACAGACAGCGGCAGCACGATTTGCAAATACGACCGGAACTCCGACGCGCCGTCCACGCGCGCCGCCTCCAAAAGTTCGTTATGAATGTCGTCGAAAAACGTTTTGATCACGAACAGGTAAAACGCGCTGCCCGCCGCGGGCAGCCAAAACGCCCAAAACGTGT
>Ga0310830_100803_pt1 | contig 18492 bp, 10 predicted proteins | sample WT_ome_5_FD_201301 | JGI IMG/M metagenome (GOLD analysis project Ga0310830, IMG submission 201301) | Sorghum-adapted microbial communities enriched on wild type (WT) sorghum from Joint BioEnergy Institute, Emeryville, California, United... ...
GAGTAGGACGCTGCCAAGCAATGTTCCCCGATAGCTCAGTCGGTAGAGCACTCGACTGTTAATCGAGTTGTCACAGGTTCGAGTCCTGTTCGGGGAGTCAAATCCCCAGAAAGTGACGATTTGCTTCGAAGCATATTCCGATTACTTTCTGGGGACCCCAAAAATTTGCTCTCATAGCTCAGTAGGTAGAGTGCATCCATGGTAAGGATGAGGTCACCGGTTCGATCCCGGTTGAGAGCTTCTCTACATATGGCCCGTTGGTCAAGGGGTTAAGACACCTCCCTTTCACGGAGGTAACAGGGGTTCGAATCCCCTACGGGTCACCATCTTCTTTCTTAAGTAGTCCCAGATATATGGAGGCTTAGCTCAGCTGGGAGAGCATCTGCCTTACAAGCAGAGGGTCGGGGGTTCGATCCCCTCAGCCTCCACCATAAATATTGGGGATTAGCCAAGCGGTAAGGCAACGGACTTTGACTCCGTCATGCATAGGTTCGAATCCTATATCCCCAGCCATCTTTCTTAGTAAGAGCCATTAGCTCAGTTGGTAGAGCACCTGACTTTTAATCAGGGTGTCGAAGGTTCGAGTCCTTCATGGCTCACCAGTTTTCCTTGCGCGTGTGGCGGAATTGGCAGACGCACTAGACTTAGGATCTAGCGTCTTTGACGTGGGGGTTCAAGTCCCTCCACGCGCACCATCTTTGCGCGGACGTGGCTCAGCGGTAGAGCATCGCCTTGCCAAGGCGAGGGTCGCGGGTTCGATTCCCGTCGTCCGCTCCATCTTAATACGCGCCCTTAGCTCAGCTGGATAGAGCGTTTGACTACGAATCAAAAGGTCAGGAGTTCGAATCTCTTAGGGCGCGCCACTTTTTCAATTTCATATTTCACCTTAATGACGGGATGTAGCTCAGCTTGGTAGAGCACCTGGTTTGGGACCAGGGGGTCGCATGTTCGAATCGTGTCATCCCGACCATCTCTTTAAGGTGCGGGTGTAGTTCAATGGTAGAACTCCAGCCTTCCAAGCTGGTAGCGTGGGTTCGATTCCCATCACCCGCTCCATACATAACAGCAACATCATCGGATAAGATGATGTTTTTTGTTATAATCTTATCCTTATTACCATTGCGGCCTTCCTCTGGGTATAAAAGTTTTCTATCGACCTGTTATACCCTTGCGTTTTACTGCTTTACCGTGTTAAGGTAAGTAAAGTTGCAAAACGGAATCGAATCTACAGTCATGGTGTCCAAGAATTTCTTACAAATTAAGTGAAGATTTTCAGGGCAGTTTGTTGTATGATGTTAGGAAACGCGTGGCGCACGTCATTAGGTCTAACCGACAAAGATCATGACCATGCTGAATAGAGTATGCAGCATTGGGATGAAAAGGGGGAGAAACATGACAGAGTTAACGGTTACCGCAGGTAAAGGCAACTCGAATAACCTGCTTCGGCGCGACATTCGTTTTTTGGGCAATATTCTAGGAGAGGTCCTGGTGCATCAGGGCGGCAATGAGCTCTTGGATATTGTCGAGAAGATACGTGAAGCCAGTAAATCCCTGCGGGCTGTATTTTTACCGGAGTTACATGAAGAGTTTAAGGGAATGATCAATTCTTTAGAACCCGGCATCCGTCATCAGGTGATCCGTGCATTTGCGATCTATTTTCAATTAGTCAATATCGCGGAGCAGAACCACCGCATTCGCCGAAAACGCGATTATGAGCGTTCTGCAGGGGAAGAGGTTCAGAGTGGTACGATCGAGGCTGCTGTCCGCGATTTAAAGGAACAGGGCTTTAGTTATAGCGAAGCTCAGGAACTCCTAAGCGGCATGTCTCTGGAGCTGGTCATGACTGCCCATCCAACGGAAGCGATGCGCCGTGCGATTCTGGACATCCACAAACGGATCGCTGACGATGTCATGCAGTTGGATAACCCTACGCTGACCTTCCGCGAACGGGAGCAGTTGCGGGAGAAGCTGCTTAACGAGGTCATTACCCTTTGGCAGACCGATGAACTGCGTGATCGTAAACCTACAGTGCTGGATGAGGTGCGAAATGGGATGTACTATTTCCACGAAACCTTATTCCACGTGCTGCCTGAGGTTTATCAAGAACTGGAACGCTGCCTGACGAAGTACTATCCAGAGCATTACTGGCACGTTCCAACGTACTTGCGCTTCGGTTCTTGGATCGGTGGTGACCGGGACGGGAATCCTTCGGTAACCTCTGACGTGACCTGGGAGACGCTGCGGATGCAACGTAAACTGGCGGTGCGCGAATATCAGCGGATTTTGTCCGATTTGTTCAAGCATCTTAGCTTCAGCACCTCGATTGTGGACGTTACGGACGAGCTGATGGCTTCCATTCAGCGGGATCGCCTGCAGGTGACGTTGCGCAAAACGCCGCAATGGAATAACGAGAAAGAACCTTACCGCGTTAAGCTGACGTATATGACGGAGAAGCTGCACAATGTTCTGGACGATAACACCAAGGATACGCCAGAGCGTTATCCTAACGTAGAGGCTTTTATCCAGGATTTGAAGATCATCGACCGCAGCTTGCGTCATCACTACGCAGACTATGTCGCAGATACGCATATTAAGAAGCTGATTCGTCAAGCGGAGTTGTTTGGCTTCCATACCGCGACGCTGGATATCCGTCAGCACAGTAAAGAGCATGAGAACGCCATGACGGAAATTTTGGCGAAAATGAATATTGTGGAGAATTATGCCGAACTGGAGGAGCAAGAGAAGATTCAACTTCTGGAACGGTTGTTAAACGACCCGCGTCCATTAACTTCTCCATATCAGGATTATTCGGAAAGCACAAAAGAATGTCTAGATGTATATCGTACGGTGTATCTGGCACAAAAAGAATACGGCACACAGTGTATCACCAGTTACCTGATTAGTATGACAGAGGCGGCCAGCGATATCCTCGAGGTCATGGTCTTCTCGAAAGAAGTAGGCTTGTTCCGTAAGGAAGCGGACGGCACCGTCGTCTGTACGCTTCAATCGGTTCCGCTGTTTGAAACGATTGACGATCTGCATGCCGCACCAGGCATTATGCGGCAGCTGTTCAGCATGCCGATTTACCGCGAGTCGGTGGCGGCGATGAACGATCTTCAGGAGATTATGCTCGGCTACTCCGATAGTAATAAAGACGGCGGCGTAGTTACAGCCAACTGGGAGCTACGCGTTGCCTTGAAGCAAATTACGGCGGCGGCCAATGAGTTTGGCGTGAAGCTGAAATTTTTCCACGGTCGTGGGGGCGCGCTGGGTCGTGGCGGTATGCCGCTTAACCGCAGCATCCTCGTGCAACCGCCGGAAACCATCGGCGGCGGTATCAAGATCACGGAGCAAGGCGAAGTGATTTCGTCACGCTACTCCTTGCGTGGTATTGCGTACCGCAGCTTGGAGCAAGCGACTTCGGCGCTGATCACCGCAGCGATTCAAGCGAAGCTGCATCAAGACCAAGGACCAAGCGCAGAAGAACAACGCTGGGAAGAGATCATGAGCGGGATTTCCGAGACATCGCTTCATAAATATCAGGACCTGGTCTTCCGCGATCCGGATTTCTTGAAGTTCTTCCGTGAGTCTACGCCATTGGTTGAGGTGGGTGAGCTGAATATCGGCTCCCGTCCATCCAAGCGGAAGAACAGTGATCGGTTTGAGGATTTGCGGGCGATCCCTTGGGTATTTGCCTGGACGCAAAGCCGGTATTTGTTCCCGGCTTGGTATGCAGCTGGAACCGGCCTATATCATTTCTATCAAAATAATGAAGAAAACCTCAAGGTTCTTCAGGATATGTATCAGAACTTCTCGTTCTTCCGTACGGTGATCGATACCTTGCAATTTGCGTTGAGTAAAGCAGACCTCGTCATCGCGAAGGAATACGCCCAAATGTGTAAGGATGATACTGTGAGAGAGCGGATCCTGGGGAAAATTGAAGAGGAATTCCATTTGACGCGGGAAATGGTGCTGAAGATTTGCGGGATTTCAGAAATCTTTGACAATCTCCCAGGCCTGCAAGAATCGATCCGTTTACGTAATCCTTATGTGGATCCCCTGAGCTATTTACAGGTGCAGTTGTTAACGGAATTGCGGTCTGCGCGTGAACAAGGGCAGGATGATGCTGAACTGTTACGTGAAGTGCTGCTTACGATTAACGGGATTGCTGCTGGACTCCGGAATACGGGCTGATCCTTCATTGGTCCATATAGCCATGCTAAGCCAGACCTTCTTAAAGAAGGTCCGGCTTTTTTGCTGTTGACTTAGCTGGATGTATTGCATTTTGGGATAAGTTGCTTTAACATTTGAATGAAGTGCCGACGACTGGAAGTACCCTTTCAAGGATGCAATGGTCAGGATTCGGATCGAGAACGACCTCTTGCATTTGCCTTAGCCAAAGGGACGAATAGCCGGACAGGCAGGGTACAAGTACCTGAGCCCTTCCAACCGATTTGGGGGAAAATATGGTGGTGGAACATTTCGATGCAAGACTGGTGAAGCTGGCCCGGAAAGGGGACCAGGGAGCCTTCGCTGAACTTGTTGATTTATATAAGGATAAGCTATATCATCTCGGATACCGGATGCTGTCTAACCGGCACGAAGCAGAAGATGTTGTGCAGGAGACGTTCTTAAGGGTACATAAAAACTGGAACCGCTACGACGATAAACAGAAGTTCTCAACCTGGATTTACCGGATTGCGACGAACTTGTGTATTGACCGACTGCGTAAGCGGAAACCAAGTTATTACCTGGACGCAGAGATGAACGATCAGGATGGCTTGGATGGATACACTCTGATTCCTGGGGATGAACGGACACCGGAAACGGAATACTTGCTGTCCGAAACGCAGCAAACGATTCATCAAGCGATCGAAGGCTTGCCTGCTAAATATAAGTCGGTGATCGTGCTCCGTTATTTGCAGGAACTTTCTCTGCAAGAAATCAGCGAAGTTTTGGATATGCCGGTGACTACGGTGAAGACGCGGGTTCACCGCGGACGCGAATTTTTGCGTAAAAAGCTGGAGCATAAAATGCTCTAAAATATGGGCTGTGCCTGGGGAATTATTTTTTGAAACGAATTCTGTACCATTACGTATTGTAAGGTAGGATGTAGGACGACTATGATCTTAGCCGTGCCTTCCGCATTTCGCATAGATTGATACTACTGAAAGGATTGGCTGATATGGAATGCAAACATGCCTCATCTATGATGCATGATTACCTGGACGGCGAATTAAGCCGCGACCAAGCCGAACGGCTGAAGCAGCATCTCGACGAGTGTCCGGATTGCCTCAAGGAATTCAGGGAATTGGAACGGACCGAAATGATGTTGTTTGCCACCATCAAGCAACATAGCAACATCTCGGCTCCGGACGAACTGGTGAACCGGATCATCAGTCAGATTCCAAGTCAACCCAAACAGCAGGCCTGGATCAAGTGGATCAAACGCCATCCGGCGTTGACCGCGGCGGCCATGTTCTTGCTGGTGATGTTGTTCAGCGCGGTATCGATTTGGGATAGCGACGATCAGCTGGTCGTAAAAGGAGCGGGCCTGGATCAAGTCATCATTCAAGGCGATACGGTCACGGTTCCAAGTGACGCTGTCATTGCCGGGAACTTGACCATTGAGAACGGGAAAGCCGAAATCTATGGTGAAGTTCAAGGCAACCTCACCGTGATTGATGGCTCCTATTACCAAGCCTCCACGGCGCATATTTCAGGCGAAGTGAAACAGATCGATCAAGCGCTGGACTGGATCTGGTACCGGATCATCAATACGTTTACGGAAGTCGCCTATAGGTGATTGTAAGGCGATATGGAATGTTTTGGGCGCCTTTCCTTTGGGAAACGGCGCTTTTTTATTTTTGTATCTATAGGTAAAATTTAGTAAGCGTTACGAAATGAACCTATTTTTGCTGGGCGCTTGCATCTGACATGTGAACGTTATAACCTAGTATTTAGGGGAAACTTAAAGAGACAGGCGTGAATGAAGCTGTACATATTGGTTCCTTGTTGGCGGGCCAAACGTCCGCAAGGATCTTTCCGGGGGTCGCAGCATGAACTATTTTATGAATTTGACTTGGCAGGATACCATTAAGGATGTCATCGATATCCTGATTGTTACCTATATAATATATCACATGATTTTGCTTGTCCGCGGAACGCGGGCTGTTCAGCTGCTCAAGGGGATTTTGGTTCTGGTGTTTATTTGGGCCGTCAGTACCTGGTTCGACTTGTATACGCTGAAATGGCTGATGAACCAAATGTTTACGTTTGGCGTGCTGGCGATCTTCATTATTTTCCAACCGGAGCTTCGACGGGCACTGGAGCAGCTTGGCCGAGGCAAACTGTTTGGGCGGAACAGCGCGGACGAGGAAGAGTTTGGCAAGCAGATCGGTGAGATTATTAAAGCCGTCAATTATTTATCGCGCAGAAAGATTGGGGCTCTTATCGTGTTTGAACGCGATACGGGGTTAAATGAATATACCGAATCGGGAATTCCGATGCAGTCGATCATTTCTTCACAGCTGTTGATCAATATCTTTATCCCCAATACCCCGCTCCATGATGGAGCCGTGATTATTCAAGGCCAACGGATCTCTGCGGCTGCTTGTTATTTGCCGTTGTCGGAGAATCCATTCATCAGTAAGGAGTTGGGTACAAGACACCGGGCAGCGATCGGAATTAGTGAGGTCGGCGATGCGGTCTCGATCGTTGTGTCCGAGGAGACGGGGCAAATTTCACTTGCGATCGACGGACAGGTCGTCCGAGACATTAACGAGGAGTCGTTGATTTCCAAGCTGTATGCGGAATTAGGTCCGAATTCGCGCACCAAAGACAAGCGCAGCCCGTTCCGAAGACGGAAGGAGGCCGGCAAAAATGGATAAATGGCTGACTCACAACAATTTTGCTAAGGTCCTTGCGCTAGTGTTTAGTATCATGTTGTGGGCGATGGTTCATTTGGACAGCGGAACTCCCGTAGACTCCACCACCTTGGCGCAGTCGCGTTATATCGACAATGTCAAAATCGAAGTGACCGGGTTTGACGAGGACAAGTACGTTTTATACGATCTGGATCCCAGCACCGTGCGTATGGAAGTGAAGGGGAAACGGATCGATTTGACGACGAATTTCTCAGATTATAAGGCGAGGCTAAATTTGGAAAATCTGGGACCAGGGACATTTACCCTACCTCTAACCCATGAGCTTCCTCCTGGAGTCCAACTGGTCTCCATGGAACCTTCTATCGTGAAGGTGACGATTGAAGCGAAGGAAACCCGGACGATTCCTGTGACCATCGTCACGAAGGGGGAACCGGCCGACGGATTAGTACTTGGGACGCCTATTGTTGCCGGGAGCGGCACCGTTGATGTGACCCTGCCTGCGAGTGAGGCGCAAGAGCTGAGTAAAGTCGAGGGTACGGTGGATGTGACGGGATTGAAGGAATCCGTTAAAGGCAAAAGCGTCAAACTGACAGCATATGATAAGCAAGGGATACCTATGGAGAATGCGAAGATATCGCCTAGTTCCGTGGATGTAGATATCCCCATCAATAAGCTATACAAAAATGTACCCATCGAAATACGTAAAACCGGACAATTACCATCCGGATATATCTTAACTGATATAGAGGTTGATGTAGAGGGCGTCGTTCTATACGGTACAAAGGAAGCGTTGGAGGGTATATCCTCCTATCCGCTGACGGTCGATCTGAGCCGTTATAACGGTTCGAATGAGACTAAATACGTGGTGGACTTGACTCCTCCGGAAGGTTTTGAGAAAATCGAGCCGAGCTCTGCCACGATCACATTGCATGTGATGCCCGGGGGACAGAAGCAGCTGGACGAAATTCCAATCACGTTGAAAAATGTCGGATCCATGTACGATGTCAAATGGATTCGGCCAACGGAACCAAACTTGAGTCTGAACGTGATTGGGGCCAGCGCGGTGTTGGACGCGCTCCAACCGGAGAACATTCAGTTGACCGCTGATCTCGCACATCTGGGGGCGGGGACACATACGGTCCCGATTGAGATTCATTTACCTGAGGGCGTGGCGTTGGCCGACCCGAACATTTCCTTGTCCGTGGACGTGGAGCTGACGGAGAAAGGCAGCCCAACCTCCGGTGTTCCTGTGGAGCAACCAAACCCGTCAGACGGTACACAAAGCCCATCCGGTAATGGATCTTCGCATGGATCGCCACCTCATCAGGAGGATGGGGGCAATGCGACAGAGGACGAGACCTCAGGGAACGGCACGTGACATAAACATAAGCAGACAACGACGAGGATAGACCGGTCAGACGCCTTCTGGGAGATGAGAGAACGGTGCGGCACTGGCAAATATTGAAGGAGTGAAATCATGGGGAAGTATTTTGGAACGGATGGCGTAAGAGGAATTGCGAATAAAGAATTGACAGCAGAATTGGCGTACCAGATCGGTCGCTGCGGCGGTTACGTGCTTGCAGGCCAGGTACCTAAGCCGAAGGTTGTCATTGGTATGGACACGCGTATTTCCGGCGTGATGCTGGAATCTGCGTTGGTGGCGGGGTTGTTGTCGATTGGCGCCGATGTGATTCGGCTTGGCGTCGTGACGACACCTGCGGTTGCTTATCTCACCCGCTTGCTTAAAGCGGACGCAGGCGTCATGATTTCCGCATCCCACAATCCGGTAGAGGATAACGGGATCAAGTTCTTTGGCAGTGACGGCTTTAAGTTGTCGGATGAAACGGAGCTGCAAATCGAAGAGCTGCTCGACAAGGCTGTTGATGAGTTGCCGCGGCCTGTCGGCGGCGACTTGGGAACCGTGACGGTGGACAATGATTCGAAGCTGAAGTACCTCGAACATTTGAAGACGACGATCAACTCATCGTTTAAAGGGCTGAAGGTGGTGCTGGACTGCGCAAACGGGGCGGCTTATGAGCTGGCACCAAGATTATTCCGTGAGCTTGGAGCTGAAGTGCATACGCTGGCAGCTGAGCCGAACGGGCTGAACATTAACGATCACTGCGGATCTACGCATCCGGAACGGCTGAAGGAAGAAGTCGTTCGACTTGGCGCGCATGTTGGTCTTGCTTTCGACGGCGATGCGGACCGGTTGATTGCGATTGACGAGTTAGGCCAAGAAGTGGATGGCGACTACATCCTGTGCATCTGCGGCGATGCGATGAATAAAGCCGGTAAGCTGAAAGACAGCACGGTTGTCTCGACCGTAATGAGCAATTTTGGCTTCTACAAAGCGGCTAAGAAATTGGGGCTGGCTACCCAGCAAACCGCGGTCGGGGACCGCTATGTTATGGCGGAAATGCTGCGCGGCGGCTACAATCTGGGCGGTGAGCAGTCCGGTCATGTGATTTTCCTGGACTACAATACAACCGGGGATGGCATTTTGACGGCGATTCAACTGGTCGATACGATGCTGGCTTCCGGCAAGCCGCTGAGCGAGCTGAAGAAGGTCATGAAGCAATATCCGCAGGTGCTGGTGAACGTTCGCGTACAAGATAAGAGCAAGTTCGCGGGGAACGCGGTGATTGCTGAAGCGATTGCGGAAGTAGAGCAAGAGTTGGGCGATAACGGGCGTGTGCTGGTTCGGCCGTCGGGTACGGAATCGCTGATCCGTGTTATGGCGGAAGGGCCGGAGAAAGCGGAGCTGGAGAAGCTGGTTGCGCAAATTGTAGAGGTTGTAGAGAAACAGTTGGTGTAACAATCGGATTATTTAACTCATGGATCTATAGGACGTTGAGAACCGCCGGACGGGTGAGGATGCCTGTCTGGCGGTTTTTGTTAGGGAGAGGGTGTCTGTTGGACTCTCTTTTTGATGATTATCCCTTTGCATCAGATTGGGAAGGTGACAGGCAACTGCAAATTAAGGGCATTCATTGCCTCCTTCGGGTGCGTATTCTTCCAGATCAAATCGCCCTGACCTGACTGAGAGGGATAATGGTGCAAAGAAGTGTGCGGAGGGGGGGATGAAGGTCACAAGGGGAATAACCCGATGGAAAAAGGAACGTGTCGTTTTTTTCTAGGCCATAAGGGTAAAAAAGCACGGTTCGACGAATCAGGACAAGTTGATCATTGCCAAATCGTGTGAAGGTGCATATAATTAAGCATATTCGAGCAAAGAAAGTGAGGGTAGTAAGGTTTACCGGTTTTTAAGCGCCAGAACTTCATTGTGCGCGTTTCGTTTGGACGGATTAGGAAAGCGGCGTGATCAAGGGAACGTTGTTTGAGAGGCAGGGGCGGAAGGCTGGCCTGCAGCGACAACGGTAAGCCTTGAGGCGTGATATCGGTTCAAGCGAACGGCAAAGCGAAGTTGACGAGGTGGAGGTGTTCGGAATGTTCGGCGGGGGCCTCCCGGTGCTGCATCGCACCGTAACCGTATCGGCAAAAGGAAGGGGCGACCTTTCCCACAAACCGTGCGGGCAGATGGATAATCACATTCATAGATCGTTCATGAATGTACGTAAGCAAGTGACGCGGAAAGAGCCGCGGTAGACGGAGCAATCTGGACATTCGTGAAAAAATGAATGAAAATTGTGTAACGTTAGAGTGATGATCAATCTGGTGAGGATTGATTGGATATATTTTTTTACAATTGAATAGTTCTGTCTCGGTGTACCGCGAAAGGCTTCTTCCGTGCTTCATTTCTTACGGCCAAAAAACCATCTTGTAAGAATGAAACGGAGGATAAATTATTATGTGTGGTATTGTTGGATACATTGGGAATCGGGATACGCAGTCGGTGTTGCTTGAAGGCTTAAAGAAGCTGGAGTATCGCGGGTACGACTCTGCAGGTATTGCTGTATTTACGTCGGATGGTCTGAAGATTGCAAAATCACTCGGCCGTCTGGCGAACCTGGAATCCAAGCTGGAGGATGCACCGCTTAAGGGTTCGGCCGGGATTGGTCATACCCGCTGGGCAACGCACGGCAAACCGTCTGACGTGAATTCTCATCCGCATACCGACCATACCCAGAAATTTTCGGTCGTGCATAACGGGATCGTCGAAAACTATCTGGAATTGAAGGAAGAACTGATCAGCCAAGGGTATGTCTTTGTGTCTGAAACGGATACGGAGGTCATTTCCCATCTGGTCGCTCGCGAGTATCAAGGCGATATCGTGAAGGCGGTTCAGAAGGCAATTAGTTACATGCGCGGCGCTTTTGCCCTTGGGGTGCTGACAGAGTACGAACCAGACAAACTGGTGGCTGTGCGTCAAGCTAGCCCGTTGATCATTGGTCTTGGCGAAGGCGAGAACTTTATCGGCTCCGACATCCCGGCGTTGTTGAATTATACGCGGAACGTTTATATTTTGAACGATGGCGAGATGGCGGTACTGACCAAGGATTCTGTCGAACTGATGACCATTGAAGGGAATTTTATTTCTCGGGAAATGATTCGTGTCGATTGGGACGCTGTCACCGCAGAAAAAGGCGGGTTCGATCATTTCATGCTGAAGGAGATCCACGAGCAGCCGAAGGCTTACCGGGACACGATGCTGGGTCGGATCGACGAAAGCGGTCGCAAAGTCGTGTTGCCTGGCTTGAAACTGACGGACGAGAAGATCCGCAGCCTGAGAGCGATTCATATCGTTGCTTGCGGTACGGCCTATAACGCTGGTTTGGTCGGCGGGACAGCGATTGAGCAACTCGTACGCATTCCGGTGATGACCGATGTCGCTTCGGAATATCGTTATCGCTCGCCGTTGATTACGCCAGATACACTCGTGATCGTGGTCAGTCAATCGGGCGAAACGGCCGATACGCTGGCTGCACTGCGTGAAGCACAAGCGAATGGTGCCCATGTGCTGGCGATCACCAACGTGGTTGGCAGCTCGATTGCCCGCGATGCGGACGACGTCATCGCTACGCTTGCTGGTCCGGAAATCGCCGTCGCTTCGACGAAGGCGTATACGTCCCAGTTGATTGCTTTCTATCTGTTTGCCCTGTACATGGCTCAGGTTTGCGGTACGCAGAGCGAAGATCAAGTAGCTCATGTGATTGCGGCCATGCAGTCGCTGCCAGAGCAAGTGGAAAGCATGCTGGCTCAAGCCGATGCGGTGAAGGCTTATGCAGAGCAAATCGCGAACAATGAGCATCTGTTCTTCATCGGTCGCGGTCTCGACTATTCCGTCGTGCAGGAAGGTTCGCTGAAGTTGAAGGAAATTTCCTATATTCACTCTGAAGCGTACGCTGCCGGCGAGTTGAAGCACGGTACCCTGGCACTGATTGAAGAAGGCGTTCCAGTAATCGCACTGGCAACTCAGGAATCGGTGCTGGAGAAAACCGTCAGCAATATCAAGGAAGTCAAAGCGCGCGGCGCAGAAGTTATGGCCATCACCCACGAGGAGCATGTGCCTGACCTGTTGAAGTCGGTGGACCAAGCGCTGTCCATTCCGAAGACGCTGCCGCTGCTGACACCAGCGCTGTCCGTTGTACCGCTCCAATTGCTCGCTTACTACGCTTCCCTGGCTCGCGGCAATGACGTCGACAAGCCACGGAACTTGGCGAAGAGCGTGACGGTGGAGTAAGAGGGATTTAAGAATGGTTTGCTGTAACCATGAAATAAAGTTCTTCTAAAGCGACCTAACGCAGGTAAAGCCGTATCAAAAAGTCGAGAAAACTCAGAGTCACTCCTGAGTTTTCCTCGGCTTTTTTCATTTTTGGAGCGTGTGATCCCCAGCTAATCCTTTGTTTTTTAATTTTTCTCCAGTCTTACATCAACATCATTATCCGAATTCATCATTTCACGGGTTTTCGCATTGTTACTCCACTAGAATTCTTATATACCTCGTGTAGAAACTGGAATTTAAGATGAGGAGCTGCAAAACTAAATTGAGCAAAGGGTCTCTCGGATTTTCGTCGTTTTTGACGATGCAACTTTACAAAAAAGAAATCCCCTAATGGGTAAATGAAAATGTCCAGATACAGTAAATTAAATTCAATCGCATTCTCGATAATTTACAATTCGGAATTTAGTATTGAAATACTTGATTTATTCGTGGTAGTATTTGGGTAGGAGTTATGTTGATCAAAAGGGACTAATCCCGAATCTTCTTGTTATAAATTTCTCGATTATAAAATAAGGAAGTAACCTAACTTTTATCTTGAAAGAAGGTGATAAATTGATTGAATCGTTCTGGAATATCTGTCTACTCCACGATATATCAACACGTGATCAGTTGCTTCGCGAAGCCATTCGAGTGAAACGGACGCAACAACTTCTGGAACAACAACAGTTGGCCGAAACGGAGCTAATGACAGAACCTGAGAAGCTGTTTCAGTGGATGAAGGAACGAGCCTTAGACAAAGAATTAGGCCATTTTCCCGGCGATCGGGATTTATTTTATAAATTATACCATGCAGGCAAGGATATGGACTTGTTGGAATACGCCATGCTCACCATCCAACAAGATCGTGTTACAGGGAGCATTGTCGTCCATCCAGGAATCGTCGAGCGGTTTGTCGATCAGTGTGAGCGACATGGTTGCAAGAACATTCTGTTTGCAGAAGCTGAAAAGTATATCAAAGGACTCATCGAAACGAAATGTTACCATCGACCATGGACAATCACATTGTTAACGGAAAACTACATCATAGGCAGATTGTTCAAAACGTATTTCGAGCCCTATTCCAATATCCGCATCGTTCAAGGGTCCATTTATCAGCCGCTGCCCGCAGAACATCAATTCGACGCGATCCTGGCGATGCCGAATTTTGGTATGAAGATGAACGATGACGATGTCGCGGTTCGGGAATCCGAAGGCGCAGCGGCCAGCTACCTCCTTCCACTCTTGCAAGACGGCGGGAGATTGAGCGTGACCTTTCCTGCACGGATGCTGTTTCAATCCGGCGCGATCGCCAGCTGGCGGAAGAAAATGAATGATCAGGCGCCGGTGCAAACGATCTATTCGCTTCCGGACGGCTTGTTTCGTCCCTACACTTCTATCAAGACCTATCAGGTTGACTTCGGCAAAGTGCCTGTGGAAGAGGTGATCCTCGGGCGACTCCATATGGAGAAGTCAAAGCTTGTGGGGGAACGGGAGATTACCATCCATCCGGATCGGTTCCGAGAGCTGGATCATTGGCGAATCGAACTGCTGCTGGATGAAGATCAGGATATACTTCGTTCGTTTCAGCAAGCGGCAACCCCGAAAGTGAAGTTGCGCGATGTGGCAGAAATTTTTCGGGGAAAATCGATTCTTAAGCAGGATCTAAAGCCCGGGAACATTAAGGTGCTGAATATATCCAATCTGGATGACGGCGAAGTGCTATTGGATCAGCTTGAAACGATTGACGAGGAAGAGAGGAAAGTGAAACGTTACGAGATTCTCCCGGGTGACCTGGTCATGACGTGCCGCGGCACCGTGAACAAGCTGGCCGTGTTTCCGGAGACCCAAGGGGTGGTCATCGCTTCCTCGAATATGATCGTGATCCGATTCAAGTCGGCCATCAAGAGTCATTTTGCCAAAATATTTCTGGAAAGCCCTGTTGGAACAGCCCTGATTCAAAGCTTCCAGCGGGGAACAACCGTGATGAATTTGAATCCAGCGGATGTGGCGGAATTGGAATTGCCCTTGGTACCGGAAGATAAACAGCAAGAATTCATACAGCAATATATCCGGGAGAAAGAACGATATAAAGAGGTCGTTCGGGAAGCGGCGAACCGCTGGGAACAAGTGAAGAACCAGTTATATGAGCAACTCTACTGAGGAGGAATTCAGGATCATGGCAACAGCGAACATTGGATTCGAGGAAAAATTATGGAGCATGGCCGATAAGCTGCGTGGCAGCATGGATGCAGCAGAGTATAAGCATGTAGCGCTAGGCCTGCTGTTTCTGAAATATGTGTCGGATGCTTTTGAAGAAAAATATGAAGCATTGAAAAATGAACCGTATGCCGATCCGGAGGACCGGGACGAATACGTGGCAGAAAATATATTCTGGGTACCGAAAGAAGCGCGCTGGAGCCATATCAAGAATAACGCGAAGAAGCCGGAAATCGGGCAGATCATCGACAATGCGATGATTGCCATCGAGAAGGAAAATCCATCGCTGAAAGGCGTACTGCCGAAAGATTACGCCAGACCGGCGCTTGACAAAACGCGGCTCGGCGAAGTGATCGACCTATTCTCGTTCAAGGTGGGCGATGAAGAAAGCCGTTCGAAGGATGTACTGGGGCGGGTATATGAGTATTTCCTTAGCAAATTCGCAAGCGCGGAAGGCAAGAATGGCGGCGAATTCTACACCCCGAACAGCGTCGTTCGCCTGCTTGTTGAGATGATTCAGCCGTTCAAGGGCCGCGTATACGACCCCTGCTGCGGGTCCGGCGGCATGTTCGTTCAAAGCGAGAAGTTTGTAGAGGAACATCAGGGACGCATCGGCGATATCGCGGTGTACGGGCAGGAGTCGAATCCGACCACGTGGAGATTGTGCAAAATGAACCTCGCCATTCGCGGCATCGACGGCAACCTTGGGGAGCATCATGCAGATACGTTCCATAATGATTTACATAAAAATCTGAAGGCCGATTACATCCTGGCGAATCCGCCATTCAATATCAGCGATTGGGGCGGTGAACGGCTGACGGAGGATACCCGTTGGACGTATGGGGTGCCTCCTGTTGGTAACGCAAACTATGCGTGGATTCAGCATATTGTAAACAAGCTTGCGCCCAGCGGTGTTGCAGGCTTTGTACTTGCGAACGGCTCCATGTCGACGAGTACGACGGCGGAGTTTGAGATTCGCAGCAAGCTGGTTAACGCCGATCTAGTCGATTGTATCGTCACCTTGCCGGGGCAATTGTTCTATTCTACGCAAATTCCGGTTTGTCTTTGGTTCATTGCCAAAAATAAAGCGCCAAAGGGCCTTCGGGACCGCCGCGGCGAAATCCTGTTTATCGATGCTCGCAAAATGGGCCATATGGTGGATCGGACACATCGCGAGTTGAGTACGGAGGATATCCGGAAGATCGCCGATACGTACCACGCATGGTGGGGACAGATGGATGCTGGACAGTATGAAGATGTGAAAGGTTTCTGCAAAGCGGCGAAACTTGCTGAGGTTCAGGAGCATGAATACATCCTGACGCCAGGACGTTATGTTGGCATTGAAGAAGTAGAAGAAGACAGCGAACCGTTCGAGGATAAAATGGTGCGGTTGACATCGGAGCTGGCAGAACAGTTCGCCAAGTCCCGGCAACTAGAGGATGAAATTCGCAAGCGGTTAGGGGGGATCGGATTTGAGTTTTGAGTGGAATACATACAACATAAAGGAACTTATCAATAAGAAATTATTATATATTGGCGATGGGTATCGTGCAAAAAACTCAGAATTATCATGTGTCGGCATTCCATTCGCACGAGCAGGTAACATTAATAGCGGGTTTAATTTCGAAAATGCCGATCTATTTCCTACTAACCAACTTCATAAAGTGGGTGATAAAGTAAGCAAAGCATTTGATGTAGTCTTTACGTCAAAAGGTACAGTGGGAAGATTTGCATTTGTAAAAAGCTACACTCCGCCGTTCGTGTACTCCCCTCAATTATGCTTTTGGAGAAGCTTAAAATATAGTTTCTTGGATCCAAGGTTCCTTTACTATTGGATGCACAGTAAAGAGTTTCTCGAACAAGTGTATGCTGTTAAAGGTCAAACTGATATGGCCGATTATGTTAGTTTGACGGAGCAGCGTCGGATGCATATCACCATCCCAGAGATTAGTGAACAAATAGGAATAGTAAGAACGTTATCTGCATTGGACGATAAAATCGAACTCAACAACGCCATCAACAAAAACCTTGAAGAAATGGCCCAAGCCCTTTTTAAGAGGTGGTTTGTGGACTTCGAGTTTCCAAATGAAAACGGCGAACCGTATAAGTCCAGCGGCGGCGAGTTTGAGGAAAGTGAGTTGGGGTTGATTCCGAAGGGTTGGAGCGTTGGAACCTTCCAAGATTTAATTTCGGATACAGTTGGAGGAGACTGGGGAAAAGAAGCTCCGCAGGGTAATTATACGAAGGAGGTTTCATGTATACGTGGGGCAGATATTCCCGAGATTACGAAAGGCTTACTGGGAAAGGTACCTAAACGGTTTATCTTACCAAAAAATGCAACTGCTAAGTCTTTATCTCATGGAGATATCATCATAGAAATATCAGGGGGCAGCCCAACTCAGTCAACAGGTAGAAGTGTACTTATTATTGAAGAAGTATTAAACAAATTCAATACTCCTTTGATTTGTACCAATTTTTGTAGGGTTATCAAACCTATAATTGGATATAGTGAGTTTTTGTACTGCTATTTGAGCTATTTATATAACGAGGATGTATTTTTTCAATACGAGAACGGGACGACAGGAATAAAAAATTTAGACATAGGAAGTCTCCTTAGCGTTCACAAAATCGTAATTCCAATAAAGTCCGTATTGCAACAATATTCAGCACAATATCAAGCAGTCTACTCGACAATTCAGCACTTAGGAAGAGAATCAGATCAATTGGCTCAAATCCGCGATACCCTTCTCCCCAAACTGATGTCTGGCGAGATCCGTGTCCCTGTCGAGCGGGATAACAGCGCTACCGATCTGCCTAAGGTTGCGGAGAGCAATGCAATCTATCAACCCTAATCCAAAGGAGGTGCAACGATGGCCTACTATACGACGTCCTACACCGAAAGCGACCTTGAACAGGCCGCGCTGGAATGGTTCGAAGAACTAAACTACGAGAAAGCTTACGGTCCGGATATTTCTCCCGAAGGGGAGTACCCCGAACGGCAATTTTACCATGACGTCATCCTGAAAGACCGGCTGCGCGAGGCGCTTATTCGCATCAACAAGCATGTGCCGCGCGAAGCCATCGAGGAAGCGATTCGGGTCGTTGAAGTGCCGCGCAGTCCCAGCTTGTTGATCAATAACAAGGCGTTCCAGAAGATGATTACCGATGGAATCGATGTGCAGTATCAAGCCGCCAACGGCGAATATCCGACAGAGAAAGTATGGCTGTTCGACACCGACCCGGACCGGATCGACAACAACGACTTTCTGGTCGTCAACCAGTTTACCGTCGTTGAAAATCAGGGAGAGAAGCGCCCGGATATCGTCGTGTTCGTAAATGGATTGCCGATCGCCGTATTTGAATTGAAAAGCGCCTCCAACGAAGAAGTCGGGATCAGCGATGCCTACAATCAGATGCAGACGTATAAAGGAGCGATACCGTCCCTGTTCACGTACAACTCGTTCCTGGTCATCAGTGACGGTGTGAATGCGCGGGTAGGCACGTTGACCGCCAATGAAGATCGGTTTATGATGTGGCGCACGATCGACGGCGATGACGTGGCGCCCTCCTCCCTGCCCCAGCTTGAAGTGCTTGTGAAAGGGATGTTCGAGAAAAGTCGGTTGCTCGACATTATCAAGCATTTCGTGCTGTTTCAGACCGATGGGGAGCATCTGTTCAAAATATTGGCGGGATACCACCAATACCATGCCACCAACAAGGCAA
>Ga0310830_100813_pt1 | contig 18289 bp, 17 predicted proteins | sample WT_ome_5_FD_201301 | JGI IMG/M metagenome (GOLD analysis project Ga0310830, IMG submission 201301) | Sorghum-adapted microbial communities enriched on wild type (WT) sorghum from Joint BioEnergy Institute, Emeryville, California, United... ...
GTGTCAAAGTCCATTTCATCCTTGCTTATTCTAACTATAGTAACAAAGCAAGATCATATATATGTATATTGTATTCTGTACGGTATTGCTCCGATGTTGGTCGGTTTCCTCAGTATGGTACTTGTACATTTTAAACTAAAATTAAGGTTCAAAAAGGTTGCGTTAAAGGAAGTTATCGATGAACTCAAAGATGGTTGGTACATATTCACAACATCAGCTATGTCAAAAATATTCAACAATATTGGGATTACCGTATTAGGGTATTCAAGCAGTGGTATGGCAATTGTTGGCGCATATTCGGCCATTCAAAAATTACCATATACGTTGGCTATGCTCTATGCACCTATTGGTCAAGTTATATTTCCACGGAGTAGTCAGTTATTTTTATCTTCTTTTAAAGAGGGAAAGAGAAAAGTTCTTAGACTAGCTCGATTGGTCATGCTGGCCGTAGCAGCTGTTTCAGTAATATTTATACTTTTTTCGCATGAAATTGTATTAATCTTGTATGGTGAGGAGTTTACACCATATGCTGTATTAATGACACCATTAATAGGATGGTTGTTTTTAAGCATTTTAAATAACTTTCTTGGTATTCAAATATTGGTTGCGAGCGGTCATGAGAGAGAATATAGTCTCGCTTTTCGGTGGGCAATGGTTGCTATAGTTTTATTAAGCTATATATTAGGGACGTATTTTGGAGGATATGGAGTAGCATGGGCGACCTTGTTAGCCGAACTTGTACTTACTGTCACAACAATATATCAAATTTTCAGGATTCAATTAAAACAATAGAATAAAAGATTGAGTTGGTTACCAAAGATGTGCATATAAATTCAAAAAAATTTAATGAATGGAGTCATTATCAAATGAAAGCCGCTTTTTTTCATGATGCTCCTTTATTGTATTGGACAGATAATAATATCTATTCTGTTGGATTTGATTATGGCGTCTGGAAAAGATATCTAACTGCTTTTGATCACTTAGTTGTTGCAACTCGAAAAATAAACTTCAGTAAATTTGACCAAAGACTACTAAGTGGTATGAAGTTATCTAATGGCCCGAAGGTAGATTTCTGTCCAATTGATAAATATAGTCATAATTTAGACATTCTGATGAAATATAAAGAAATAGCAAATCAGATAAAAAGTGTTTTGAAGAATGTAGACTGTGCCATTGTTCGTCTTCCGAGTACAATTGGGATTATTGCGTATAGAGAAGCTCAGAAAATTAGTTTACCTGTAGCAGTTGAATTGGTAGGTTGTCCCTGGGACGCATTATGGAATTTTGGAACTATTAAAGGGAAAGTTGCTGCCCCCATATTTTACTATTATACTAAAAAAATAGTAAAGGAAAGTTCTCATACTGTATATGTAACGAAAAATTTTCTACAAGAAAGATATCCAACACGTGGATACAGCATTAATTGCTCTGATGTAAACATACCAGAAAATACAGAAGATATACTTCAGCGTAGAATCAATAAAATAAAGGAATTAAATGATAAATCAAGTATAAAAATTGGAATGATTGGAGCGTTGGGAAGTAAGTACAAAGGATTTGATCTGGCGATTGATGCAATATCTTATTTAACTAGAACATTTGAAAAAATTGAATTACATGTAGTAGGCCCTGGTGACGGTAGTTTATGGAAAAAATATGTGCAAAAAAAAGGAGTTCAATCTAAGGTATTTTTTGATGGTGTTCTAAAAAATGGTGATGAAGTTTTTAAGTGGTTGGATCAAATAGATATCTATATTCAGCCGAGTAAAACAGAAGGATTACCCCGAGCATTAATTGAAGCTATGTCAAGAGGTTGCCCCGCTGTCGGGGCGCGTACAGGTGGAATTCCAGAATTGTTGGATTCAAAGTTTCTCCACCGGAAAGATGACAGCAAAGATTTGTCTGAAAAAATCATTCAATTGTTAAATGACCCCAACTTGATGATTAACCAGGCCAAAATCAATTTTTTAAAGTCAAAGGAATATTCAAGAATTAATTTAGATACAAAAAGGACTAACTTTTGGCTAAAGTTTAGAGATGACGTAAAAGAGATGCGGGAAAGGTAAATATATTATTAGAGGTTAACTCAACTTTCTCGAAGTGGTTGCTGAATACAAAAACATCCGCCTAAACGTCTCTTCGGTTCGCCACTTTCTGCTGGAAGGTAGCCTTCGTCCTGCATAGTTACAACGTCATCCAACGGCTTACCGTCTCCGGCCCCAAAAACTTATTTTTTTAAGACATGTGACACATGATCACATATGGTTATAGTCCCATGTTGTAGTGTAAAAACGATGGAGATCACTTGACAAAATGAAAGCCATCGTGTGAATTCCGCTATAGAGACGCCAATTCCCACGGAAGGAGGTCTCACACGAAGGCTTCTACAGTTAGAATGACACTTTTGGAGCTTTTGAACAAGCGTTGGTTTTGGCGATCGGCGTCCGCGACAACACAGAACGTGTTTTTTATCACGCAGAATTACCCCAAAATAGGCAAGTGGCCAAACAGGATACCGGAGAACGAAACGCAATCGAAGGCAAGTTCGGAGAAGGCAAGCGCAAGTACGGGCTTGGCTGTATTCGAGCACGCCTCGCAAAGACAAGTGAATCCGTGATTACGCTGCAACTTCTGGTGATGAACCTGGAGCGCAGGCTCCGCGTTCTTTTTTGCCTCATTTTTACGCTGCTATCTCGCAGTCGCCTAGCCATGAGTTTCGGTTAAAGAATCGTTCAGCAAGCCCTACTTACATCTGTAAACACTTCGAAAAAATTCGTCTGTAACTAGCGGCAGTAGCCGGTATCTCGGAGTAAAAGAAAACCAATTGAATTCGACAGCAGCCAGTGTCTGGCGGCGCAATTGAAGGGATGATCTAAAATGAAGATAACAGAAAGATTTTACTCAAGAATGCCTATATTTATCCAGAATATTTTAATATCTTTGTATGGTTTGAAGTTAATTTTTGAACGCTATGGTCGTACTTATAAGAAATATAAGCGTGAATTAAGAAAAATTTATAGCTTTTCAAAAGAACAATTAATAGATTATCAAAGAGAACATTTAATAAAATTTTTAAATTATTCTAAACAAAGGAGTATTTTTTATAAAGAGTATTATAAAGATATTGATATAAATATTAATTGTGTTACAGAGCTAAAGAAATTACCTATTCTTACCAAAGAACTTCTTAGAGAAAATATTGATAAAATACGTATCGTAAAGTTAAATGCAATAAAAGGAAGAACGGGCGGTACGACAGGGAAAAGTTTAACTGTTTATTTTACAAAACAAGATTTTCAAAGACGGATGGCAGAATTGGATTTCTTTAGAGAAATGCACGGATTTAAGCATCGGATGAAAAGGGCTACATTTAGCGGAAAGAGTATTATTCCTGAAAAAGATGTTAATTCGAATATATTTTGGAGGGATAATTATTTTTTAAATCAAAGATTTTATTCAACATTCCACTTAAACGATAATAATCTTCCCTTTTATGTCCAAAACTTGAATAAATTCAAGCCGAAAGTGATTGATGGCTTTCCCTCGGCGATATATGAGATAGCAGATTTTATTGAGAGGAAGAATTTAACACTAGACTTTAAACCGATAGTAATTTTTGCAACTTCAGAAACTGTTACTAAAGCGATTAGAGAAAAAATTGAAAGGGTATTTAATTGCAAAATAAGAAATCAATACGCATCATCCGAGGGAGCTCCTTTTATTACGGAGTGTAGCGAAGGTAATCTACATTACTTGATGCATACTGGAGTGATTGAAGTTTTTGATGAGAGTACAAATGAAGTTCTCGTTACAAGTTTCACAACGCACGGAACACCTTTAATAAGATATAAAATTGGTGATTGTATTGAGTTTTCAGATCAGCAAGAATGTAACTGTGGACTTCAATTCCCTATTGTAAAAAGTATTCAAGGAAGAAGCACTGATTTCTTATTTTCTCCAGAACGAGGAAAAATAAATAGTGCCAACCTCTCAAATGTATTCAAAAGCATTCCATATTCCATCAAAAAAGTTCAATTTATTCAGGAACAAATAGATTCGATAAGAGTGAAACTTGTGATTGATAGATCCAAATTCAAAAATGAACACTTAGAGCACATTCAAGAAGAGCTAAGAGCAAGATTAGGTTTAAACATTAATATAAAATTTGAAATTGTGGATGAAATCTCTAGAGAACCGAGTGGAAAACATAGATTTATAATTAATAAATTGGAAATTTGATTTAATTTTTAGTTGTAAATCAGATTTTGCATTGTGGCTATGTCCCAAAAGACTGTTGATTTCATGGGGGGATTCAATGAATATTTTGGTAACTGGAGCTGCTGGATTTATAGGATTTCATTTGACTGCCAAACTTTTATCCAAAGGTATTTATGTTATCGGATATGATAATTTGAATGATTATTATGATGTTGAACTAAAAAGAAATAGATTGAAACAATTAGCAAATTATAACAATTTTATATTCATAAAATCATCCTTGGAGAACAAAGAGAAATTATTTCAGGTGGTTAAAGAGAATAAAGTAGATATCATCGTCCATCTCGCGGCACAAGCCGGTGTAAGATATAGCCTTATTAACCCACAAGCCTATATCGATTCCAATATCATAGGATTCATGAATGTTCTTGAAGCTTGCCGCCACTTTAAGGTTGAGCACCTGATCTACGCCTCTTCCAGCTCTGTATACGGGGCGAATACGAAAATGCCTTTCTCTGTTCATCATAACGTTGATCATCCGGTAAGTTTGTATGCTGCCACCAAGAAAGCCAATGAACTTATGGCTCATACATACAGCCATCTCTATGGTTTGCCTACAACAGGTTTGCGATTTTTTACAGTTTACGGACCATGGGGACGACCGGATATGGCACTTTTCGTGTTTACAAAAGCCATATTGGCGGGTGAACCAATTAAAGTCTTTAACCATGGGAAAATGCGTCGGGATTTTACATACATTGACGACGTCGTCGAAGCGATCGTTCGCCTGATAGATAAGAAGCCGGAGCCAAATCTGAATTGGTCCGGCGACGCACCTGATCCCGGTTCAAGTTATGCCCCTTACAAAATATACAACATCGGAAACAATAAACCGGTTGAACTGAATTACTTTATATCTGTTTTGGAAGAGAAGTTGGGCAAGAAGGCGATTAAAGAGTACTTGCCTTTGCAGCTTGGGGATGTGCCCGAGACCTATGCCGACGTGGATGACCTGATGCGGGATGTCGGTTTCAGGCCGCACACGCCTATAGAGGAAGGAATCGGGAAATTCGTCGACTGGTACAAAGACTACTATGGAGTGAAGTAAACCATGAAAAGAAAAATAGGCGTTGTTGGACTCGGTTATGTGGGGTTGCCTGTAGCGGTCGCTTTCGGTGAAAAATATCCCGTTGTAGGCTTCGACATTAACCGAGACAGAATTCAAATGTTGCGTCAACATGTTGACTATACCGGCGAGGTAGACGCAGAACAGTTAAAACGAGCGCAAATTGATTTCACCGATGATCCCGGGAAGCTAAGAAATTGCAATTTTATCATCGTTACTGTACCAACACCAATTGATGATGCCCGGAAGCCGGATTTAAATCCTTTGAAACTTGCTTCACAAACTGTGGGCCAACAACTGCAACGCGGTACAATCGTCGTCTACGAATCTACGGTATATCCGGGTGCTACAGAAGAGGTATGCGTTCCGATATTGGAAAAACATTCGGGATTAACGGCAGGCAAGGATTTCTTCGTCGGATATTCGCCGGAACGAATCAATCCTGGAGACAAGGAGCATACCTTCAAAAAAATTGTAAAAGTGGTCTCCGGACAGGATGAAAATACCTTGTCCATCATTGCGGATGTTTATGGAAGCGTAGTGGAAGCCGGAATTTATCGTGCGCCTTCCATCAAGGTTGCCGAAGCGGCAAAAGTTATTGAGAACACGCAACGGGACTTGAATATTGCGTTGATGAATGAACTGGCCATTATTTTTGATAAATTGAACATCGATACGACAGAAGTGCTGAAAGCGGCGGCAACCAAGTGGAATTTCTTGAAATTCACACCCGGTCTGGTCGGGGGGCATTGCATCGGCGTAGACCCTTATTACCTAACCTATAAAGCGGAAAGTGTCGGATATCATCCGCAAGTCATACTGGCCGGGCGCCGAATTAACGATAACATGGGTCAATTTATCGCAAACGCTTTGGTTAAACAAATGATCCTTCAAGGAATTCATGTTCAAGGCGCGACGGTGGCGATTCTTGGAATTACTTTCAAAGAAAATGTTCGGGACATCCGAAATTCCAAAGTCATCGATATTATTAAAGAACTGCATGAATTCGGCATAAAGGTGGATGTAGCGGATCCGTATGCAAACCCTGATGAAGTGTTAAGGGAATATGGGATAAATCTCACCCCGTTGCATCAATTAAGGGACTATGACGCTGTAGTTCTAGCCGTTCCACATCGGGAAATTACGGACCTGAGATGGGGTGGAATTGTTAAGATGTTGAAATCAGATAAAGCCGTTGTCGTGGATGTTAAAAGTGTATTGGATCAGGAAAACAAGCCAGAACATATCGCACTATGGAGATTATGAAGATGAAAAAAATCCTGCAAATCTGTACTATTGACTTGTCATTACAAGAATTGTTGAAACCGTTAATTGTAGCCTTAATGGAAAAAGGATATGTGGTTCATAATGCCTGTACGGATACCGGAAGATTTGAAAGTTTGCGAAAAGACGGACTTACGATGATTTCAGTTCCGATCGATCGAAAAATAAAGCCACTGTCCAACCTGGTGTCTATCTACAGGCTGTACCGCTTGATGAAAAAAGAAAAATATGATATTGTTCATGTCCATACCCCAATCGCTTCCGTATTGGGAAGGATTGCCGCCAAACTTGCAGGAGTCAAACATATCATTTATACGGCACACGGCTTTTATTTCCACGAAGGAATGCCTAAGGTTGTCTACCTATTGTTTTATTATGTTGAGAAGCTGTGCGCTCGCTGGTTTACAGATTGGTTATTGTTACAGAGTAAAGAAGATTATGAATTGAGTCTGAATAAAAATTTCAAGAAAAAGGACCGGATATTACATATAGGTAATGGAGTTGATATTTACAGCAAGTTTAATCTCTCTTCTATACCTGAATCTGAAGTAAGGAAACTCAAAAAAGATTTTCATTTGACAGATGATCATGTCGTGTTCGCATTTGTCGGTCGTTTGGTCAAGGAAAAAGGAATATTTGAGCTTATACAAGCTTTCAGACAACTGAAAAGAACAACATCAAACGTGAAATTGCTTGTAATCGGTGATGTGCATCCCAGCGAACGTGATCAAAAGAGTGCGCAGGAGTTAAAAAAATTGTTGGAAGATGACGATATAATCGCTACAGGATTTCGTCTGGATATCCCGGCCTTGTTGGCGATCAGCGATGTTTTCGTCCTTCCGTCCCATCGGGAAGGTTTGCCGCGATCCATCATAGAAGCGATGGCACTTTGCAAGCCGATTATCGCCACCAATATTCGAGGATGCCGTGAGGAAGTGATCGACGGTGAAAACGGATTTTTGGTTGAAAAAGCGAATGTACAGCAATTATTTGAAAGAATGTACCAACTTGCCAACGATAGGGCACTGAGAGAACGATTCGGCAAAAGAAGCAGAGAAATTGTTGAAAAATTTTTTGATGAGCGTAAGGTTATCGACATTCAGTTAGCGCTTTTTGAACAATTGAGTTAGCTTATTTTGGGTGAGCCACCGATGAAAATGAAACGTGCGATGGACTTGATGGTTTCGATAGTGGCGGTTATCATATTAAGTCCGATTATTTTGGCCAGTGCTGTCATTGTTCGACTTACGATCGGAAAACCCGTCATTTTCAAGCAAACTCGTGCCGGATTGCACGGGAAACCTTTTCAGATCTACAAATTCAGAACGATGACGCAGCAAACCGATGACCAAGGCAATCTTCTTCCCGATCATCTTAGACTAACCAGGACTGGAAAATGGTTACGGAAATTAAGCCTCGACGAACTTCCCCAACTTTTTAACGTGATCAAAGGGGATTTAAGCCTGGTGGGGCCTCGTCCGCTGTTAATGGAATACCTGGATCGATATACTCCTGAGCAAGCGCGTCGTCACGAAGTAAAACCGGGTATTACGGGATGGGCTCAAGTAAACGGGAGAAACGCAATCAGTTGGGAAGAAAAGTTTAAGATGGACGTTTGGTATGTTGACCATCAATCGATTTGGTTAGACTTGAAGATTCTCTTTTTGACCATTAAGAAGGTTTTGACGTTTGAAGGCATATCTGCCGAGGGTCATGTCACGATGCCGGAGTTTAAGGGGAGATCGACTTGAAAAAACTTTTGGTCATTGGGGCCGGCGGTCATGGCACCGTGGTGGCGGATACGGCAGAGGCAATGGGCAATTGGTGTGATATTGAGTTTGTCGATGATCGATTCCCAAAGCTGAATCAATTTTATAAGTGGAAAGTGATCGGCAATACGCAATCATTGGATACATACACAAAACATGATGTCGATGTCATCGTCGCGATCGGCAACAACAAAACAAGAATGAATTACATTACGAAGCTTTTGCAAGCGGGTTTTCATTTGGCGACCATCGTTCATCCGGATGCTTATGTCAGTCCCTTGTCAACCATAGGGATGGGGACGGTCGTCTTTGCGAAATGTGTGGTAAATGCAGGTTCGAAAATCGGAGTTGGCTCCATATTAAACACGGGATGTACCGTTGACCATGGTTGCATGATCGGCAACGGCGTACACATATCCCCCGGTGCTCATATTGCAGGCGAAGTCAGAATTGGCGACCTGTCCTGGATCGGTATCGGGGCATCAGTCATCCAACGCATAACAATCGGATCCAACGTCATGGTGGGAGCCGGAGCGGCCATCATTCGAGATATTCCGGATCATGCCAAAGTTGTGGGCGTTCCCGGAAGGATTATCTCGGAAGGAAGGACAGATACTCGTGAACTCGAATGAGCGACGGATTTACCTTTCTCCCCCGCATTTGAGCGGATTGGAAGAACAGTATGTGAAACAAGCTTTCGAAAGCAACTGGATCGCACCTCTCGGGCCGAACGTGGAAGCATTTGAAAAAGAGGTGGCTGCATATGTGGGGGCCAAAGGAGCTCTTGCCGTAAGCTCCGGAACAGCCGCCATTCATCTGGCGCTTCGTTTGATTGGAGTATCGGCAGGAGACATCGTGTTTTGTTCGACGCTCACCTTCGTGGCAAGTGCCAATCCGATATTGTACCTGGGCGCGAAGCCGGTGTTTATCGACTCCGAACCGTCTTCCTGGAATATGTCGCCCCAGGCACTGGCCAGGGCGTTTGAAGATGCCGAGAGGACGGGCAAGTTGCCCAAGGCGGTCGTTGTGGTCAACCTCTATGGCCAAAGTGCGGATTACGATGAAATCAAACGAATTTGCGATCATTACCAGGTACCGATTGTGGAAGATGCTGCAGAATCGTTAGGGGCGACCTACAAGGGCAAGAAGAGCGGAACGATCGGGAAGTTCGGAATTTATTCCTTTAACGGGAACAAAATCATTACCACATCCGGCGGCGGCATGCTGGTATCGGACGATGTGGAGGCCATTGAAAAAGCCAGATTTTGGGCCACCCAGGCAAGAGACAAGGCTGTACATTATCAACATAGCGAGATGGGATATAACTACCGGATGAGCAACCTGCTTGCCGGTGTGGGCAGAGGGCAGCTGCGAGTGCTGGAAGACCGGATTGCCGCCCGCAGGCAAATCTTCGAACGCTATGTTCAGGCGTTCGAGGATTATCCCGGAATCACGTTTATGCCGGAAAGGGAATACGGCCTGTCCACCCGATGGTTAACGGCCATGTTGCTGGATCCGGAACGGTACGGGGGATTGAAACCGGCAGAGCTGGTTGAGCGGTTGGAAAGACGAAATATCGAAGCGAGACCCGTTTGGAAACCGTTGCATCTTCAACCGTTGTTCAAAGATGCCTTGTATTATCCTCATTCCGAAACGGATGTGGCAAGATTTCTGTTTGAACATGGCGTGTGCCTTCCCTCGGGTTCGTCCATGACGGAAGAAGATCAATTTCGGGTTATCGAGTGCATTAAAGAAGTCTTGCGTCCATACGTTTTTTGAGCCAAAGGAATTGGAATCGCCGATGGAAAATGAGGACAAAGTCAAACGAAAAATATTCTGGTTTTATTGGATACCTCTTCTTTTTTGGATGGGGTTCATCTTTTTTATGTCGTCGCAGCCGCATGAAAGTCAAAATCTTCAGCCTTTGATCAGACAGCATTTGCCGGATGGATTCGTGAAAGAGCGCTTTTCTTGGATCCATTTTTCTTATGGCGGTTCGGAAGTGAGTGTTTGGAAACTGGGTGTTCCCGCTTTTGTTGAGTTTTTTGTCAGGAAAGGGGCACATCTCGCGGTATATTTTATTTTGGGTTGTCTGGTTTTTCGGCTGTTGCGAGTGTGGAAAAAACGGCCCGCTGTGTGGCTCATGGGTCAAACGGTCCTGTTCTGCCTGGCATTTGCCGTATCGGATGAGATTCATCAAAGTTTCACTCCCCAGCGTACCCCCATGTTTGCCGATGTCCTGTTGGATACCGCCGGCGCCCTGATGGGGGCCTTCGTGTACGATGGAACCCTTCGGATCATCAACCGGATCAACATGAGAAAAAAAACTTTCTCGTAAAAATCGCGGTGATCGAAACAAAGGAATCATTTTAACGTCTATATGACTGAGGTGGAACGTTTGTCCAATGATCATTCTTAGATGAGAGGTACCGTTATGAAATCGAAAAAAAGAAGACGGTGGCGTTTGGTTGCGATCGCCTTGCTTGTCCTTGTGGTAATGGGCGGTGCCGGTTTGTACGCGTTCGACTATGCGGTCAATCGCGTGATGAATTCATTGGTGGAGAGCATTGATCTCGAAGAGGCGGAATGGCTGCAGCCGTCGGAGAATACGTCTACGGACAATACAACGGCGACTTCGCCGAAAGAGGAGACGACCGAAGGGAACGGGAGCCAATCCGGCGGAGATTCGGGCTCCTCTTCGGGAGGGGCGGATGCGTCCCGGCCTGAACATTCGGGCGACGGTTCAACGGCGGGTTCGTCCGGGGCGCCGTCTTCGAACGGCGGCGTTTCCTCCAAAGACGAGCCGTCCGGAGAGCCAAACGGTACATACAATCCCGAGGTATCCGTCGAAAAAGCGAAAGAGATTCAGGAAAGCGTGACGTTGGCCGAAAAAACCACTGTTGCCTCGATTTTGATGAGCAATCTGAGCATGTCGGACATCAGGCAGTTTCAGAAATTGGCCAGCGGAGGGCTGACGGTGGAGGAAAAGAGAGTGGCGAAAAAGATTTTGCTGGAGAAGCTTTCGCCGGAAGAGTACGACAAGCTGATCGCCATCGCCAAAAAATACGGGATTAGCAAAGGTAAAACGTATCAGGATTCGATAAAGGAATTTGAGCAAACACAATGAAAAAACAGGTGTTATGGGCCGCAGCCATTGTTGTTGCAACATTCGGCCTGGTGGTATTGTTGACAGAATGGGTGCCTTCGGCCCAAGATCCGCTTCCGTCCGGCGAGTCGGATTCTGCGTTCTCCTTAGCAAATCCGGAAGCCGGAGCCTCCGGATCGTCCGAAGGAGCATCACCCGCGAGCGCCAAGGATGCGGCCTCGCCCGCAGAAGATCGGACAGACCCGGACGCGGCGGTCCCCAAAGGGACGGAGTTTTCCGAAATGTCAATTTCATCGCCTCAGACGGGAGAGGCAGCCCTCGATACGTCGAAGGCGGCACGCGATTCCTCGAACGATGGCGGCTCCGCAAGCGGGCGGAACGATGATCTTGCGGCGAAAAAGGCCGAGATCGACAAACAGGTGGAGGCGCAACTGATCTCCCTGCGAAACGAATGCAAAGCGGAGAGCGAGGCGCTGCTGCAGGAGATTATCGCCGCGCTCGGCGACGGCGGGGAGTCGTCCCGCGACGCCATCGCCGGAGATTACCTTCAGCGGGTGCGAAGCGCGGAAGCGTCCTGCGACGCCCGGTTCGCGGACGTCGTGGCAGAAGCCGCGAAACATTACGAAAAAGCCGGCCTTTCGCCGGCCAACATGCCGGACTGGGAAAGCCGGTACATTCGGGAAAAAGAGTCGGCGCGGGCTTCGGCGTTTATGCGCCTGGCGCAAGCCTTAAACGGCGGCAATGGGGAAGGTGCGAATAAATAACCGTTTGAGCAACGACAAAATTGTGAATGAGGCTGGTATCATGACAGTTTTTGTTAGCATGAGCTATTCCGGTCCTATTTTGAATTTGATGGGAAACGTGCCATCATGTTCGCCGCGACTGGTGTGACGGGTAATCTGGCCGTATGCGAAAAACGTCAGGCCGGCGGGGCCGGCAGCGACAATGTCGCCCCTGAAAAGAAAAAAATGCATGAGGAGTTCTCCGGCGCGATGAAGACAGCGCTGGAGAGTTGGATCAGATCATCCTCGAGCAAAGGGATCGCCAGCGTTTTAGTGTCAAGGCGGAACGGGAAACCAGCGTCAACACCGTGTTTGGCAGCGTTCGCTTCAAGCGGAGGTTGTACATGGATCGTCTAAAGCGCTTACAAGGGAAGTTTGTCACTGACCTGACGCGGCACGCGTTTGACTTTTGGAGGCTGCCCCTTATATACTTAGGTTACTTAACTAATTATTTGGGCCAAAGGGTGTGCGTGGTGGAGGAGAGTCTGTCCCAGGCGTTGATCCGCGTCTTCCGGCAAATCGGACGCGTTCAGTGGTACGGCCGTATGGTGGAAGGCTGCACGCTCGGCGAAACGATTCTGTTGTTCGTCATCCGCCGGTATTTGCATGCGCATCAACGCGGGCCGAAGGTGTCCGAATTGGGAGGATTCCTGCGGGTGACGACGCCGTCGGTGACGCAAATGATCAACGGGCTGGAAGCGAGAGGGCTGGTGGAACGGGGACAGGATCCGGAAGACCGGCGCGTCGTGCGCGTCCGTTTGACCGAGGAAGGTCTGCGGGTCACGCAGGAGGCGGAAGAATCCATGCGGAAGGAGACGGAGGGGCTCATTGAGCGGCTGGGCGAGGAACGGGAACGGCTGCTCGTGGAGCTGTTGAGCGAGGCGATTCAATATTTCGAGGAAAAGAACGGGGCGTGCAGGCCGTATTGGGGCCATGCCGCTTTTGGCGAGGGGAACCGGACGTGATCAGACTGTTTTCGTTTCTGAAACCGTATCGTTGGCAGGTTACGCTGGTGCTGTTGCTTGTGTTTTTGCAGTCGCTGGCCGAGTTGTATTTGCCGACCCTGCTCGCGGACATCGTGAACCGGGGCGTCGTGGCGGAGGATATCGCCTATATCTGGCGCGTCGGCGGCCTGATGCTGCTGGTGGCGGTGCTGGGCGGTTTGTGCGCGGTGGGCGCGAGCTATTGGTCGGCCCGATCGGCGGGCGGGTTCGCGCGGGATTTGCGCAGCCGGGTGTTTGCGCATGCGGAGTCGTTTTCGCTGCGGGAGTTCGACAAGCTGGGCACCGCTTCGCTCATTACCCGGACGACCAATGACATCAGCCAGGTGTATCAGGTGCTGACCATTCTGATGCGCGTGCTGGTGATGGCGCCGATGATGTGCTTCGGCGGGGTCGTCATGGCGATGTCCATCGACGTGACGCTGGCGCTCGTCATCGTGGCGATCATTCCGGTGCTGGCGCTGTTCATCACGTTCGTGTTCCGGAAAGGCGGCCCGCTGTTCCGCAAGCTGCAACTTCAACTGGATCGCCTGAACCGGGTGCTGCGGGAGCATTTGACCGGTGTTCGCGTCATCCGCTCGTTCAACCGGACGGAGCACGAACAGCGGCGGTTTGAGGAGGCGAACCGCGACCTGACCGGCACGGCGATCCGGATCAACCGGATGATGGCGGTGGTCATGCCGGCGATGACGCTGACGGTCAATTTCGCGGTGCTTGCGGTCGTCTGGTTCGGCGGTTTCCGGATCGAGGCGGGGCATCTGGGTGTCGGGGATTTGATGGCGTTTATCCAGTATGCATGGCAGATCATGTTTTCGCTGATGTTCGCCTCGATGATGCTGGTGATGCTCCCGCGCGCGCAGGCGTCGGCCGTACGGATTAACGAGGTTCTGGATACGGAACCGACTTTGCGGGATGTTTCCCGGGACGTTTCCAAGGGGAACGTTGTCCCGTTCGGGAGCGAGCGAAGCGGCACGGATGCCAACACGGTAGAGTTCCGCCATGTGACGTTCCGCCATCCCGGGGCGGAAATGCCGGCGCTTCGCGACGTGTCGTTCGTCGCCCGGCCGGGCGAGGTGACGGCCATCATCGGCGGGACGGGTTCGGGGAAATCGACGCTTATCCAGTTGATCCCGCGGTTTTTTGATCCGGATGAGGGGCAGGTGCTGGTGGGCGGCGTCGATGTCCGGGAAATGCCTTTGGAGCAGTTGCGCAACCGAATCGGATTTGTACCCCAGAAATCGATCCTGTTCAGCGGCACGGTGGCGGAAAATATCCGGTTCGGCAAGGAGGACGCGACGGACGAGGACGTGCGCCGCGCGTCGGAGGTGGCCCAGGCGGCGCCGTTCATCGAGGAACTGGAAGAAGGATACGACACGTTCATTGAGCAGGGCGGCGTCAATCTCTCCGGCGGACAGAAGCAGCGGCTTGCCATTGCCAGGGCGCTGGTGCGCAAACCGGGGATTTACCTGTTCGACGACAGTTTCTCGGCGCTCGACTACAAGACCGACGCCATGCTGCGCCGGGCGCTGCGCGAAGAAACGAAGGACGCGACGGTCATCATCGTGGCCCAGCGGGTCAGCACGGTGATGGACGCCGACCGGATCATCGTCCTCGACAACGGGGAGGTCGCCGGGATTGGCACCCATCGCGAATTGCTCGAGACGTCGAAGGTGTACCGGGAAATCGTGGCGTCGCAACTGTCGGAGGAGGAGATCGCATGAACGGTACGGGCGGACCAGGCGGATCCGGCGGACCGGAAAGGCAAGGCGGATCCGGCGCGGGCAGGCAAGGCGGGTTCGGCGTGTCCGGACAGTCGGGCGGATTCCGCAGACCCGGGCGGCAGGGCGGCTTCGGCGGTCCCGGGGGGCCGGGATGGGGCGGCGGACGCGGACCGGGCATGATGGGCATGCCGGTGCAACAGCCGAAACATTTCAAGACGACCTTGCGCCGCCTGCTGTCGTATTTGCGGCCGCACACGGCCGCCTTGGTTTTCGTCTTCGTGACGGCTGCGCTGAGTACGGTGTTCGCCGTCGTCAGTCCGAAAATTTTGGGCAACGCCACGACGGTGCTCGCGAAGGGCATGTACGGCATCCTCACGGGACAGGAAGGAGCGGGCATTGACTTTCCGCGCATCGGCGGGATTTTGCTGCAACTTGCGGCGCTCTATGTTGTCAGCGCGCTGTTTGCGTATGCGTAGCAGTACGTGAGATGGCCGGGGTCGCGCAAAAACTGGTGTATGAGCTGCGCGAGGCGGTGAACCGGAAACTGGCCCGGCTGCCGCTGAAGTTTTTTGACGGACGGCCGCACGGCGACACGCTCAGCCGGGTGGTGAACGATATTGAAACGATCAGCGGCACGTTCCAGCAAAGCCTGACACAGTTCATCACCTCGATCGTGATGCTCGTCGGCGCGGTGGCGATGATGCTGTCGATCAGCCCGCTCTTGACGCTGATCGCCGTCGTGACGTTGCCGGTCAGTTTTGCGGCCATCGGATTCATTACGAAGCGGTCGCAGCGGCATTTCCGGAACATGCAGCAGTCGCTTGGCGAATTGAACGGCCATGTGGAGGAAATGTTCACCGGCCACCCGGTTGTCAAGGCGTTCGGCCGGGAACGGCAGTCGATCGCCCGCTTTGAAGAGGTGAACGGGCGGCTGTACGAGGCGGGATGGCGCGCGCAGTTTTTGTCCGGCGTGATCATGCCGGTCATGGGCTTCATCGGCAACATCGGCTACGTGCTGGTGAGCGCCGCGGGCGGTTTGCTGTTCATGCGCCGGGCGCTCGAGATCGGGGATGTGCAGGCGTTCATCTCGTATTCGCGGCAGTTCACGATGCCGATCACGCAGACGGCGCAGATCGCCAACATTATTCAGGCCACGATCGCGGCGGCGGAGCGCGTGTTCGAGCTGCTGGACGAGGAAGAGGAAACGCCGGAACCGCTGGACCCGGGTTCGACAGTCGGTAGATGCACAATCCGTCTCAAACCCAAGCGGGACAAGGGATGCGGCAGTTGTGGATAACTACGTGTGGTGCCTACATCTTTTGGGGGTCAAGAGAGCGAAATATCCCATATTTGCTGGGGTTCTGCGATTTGCAAGGCCGAAACAATTGCCCGATGTTCATCCGTTAATTCCGTCCGTTGCCGCAGCTTTCCACCATCCAAACGGTACTCAACCAGATGCAGCGTCTGCATGAGCGAACGAATCTCGCGCCACGTTTGACCGGTTTGGTTTTCTGCAATCCGGATGAGCATCAAGGCCAGCCAGCAAAGCAGGACATGTGCGCGAATCCGTTCTTCTTTCCGGTGGTAGACCGGCCGCAGTTCCAGTGATTGCTTGAGTGTCCGAAACGCTGCTTCCACCTGAAGCAATTGCTTGTACCCAAGTGCCACGTCTTCCGTGGACAAGGTGTCGTCCGAGGTGCGCAGCAAGTATTTGCCGTCCAGATGCTCCATCGCTTTGACGGCGGCCAGATCGATACGCAGATTGCCGCGCTTGTCGGTCTTGAGATAACGTTTGTACGTCGGATGGCTGTGTAGACGGCAGTGTGCCCCGGTATGCGCTTCGCCGTCCAGTTCCTTCAACCGGGCAAGCTCCGTGCGCAACCGCTCCAGATGCGCTTCGCGCCGGGCGGCATCCCGCTTTGCTTCCTCCGGATTTCGGACGAGCACGTATCGCTTGCGAGCTTCGCCATCCCCCACGACGATTTCCTTAACTTCCAGGTTGTCACGGATCGTCTTGAAGCGCCCCGGATGCGCGAGTGCCGCCTCGACGGCCGGCTTGCCCGACGTCATCTTCTCCCCGGCAATGTAGTGGCCGCCGCTCTGTTGCAGCACGCGCAGATTGTCTTCGGAGGAGAAGCCGCGGTCGACGACGGTAATCACACGCCCGAGTTTCCACCCGATCAGATCCTTTTTCACCTGCGGCACAACGTTCATATCCGACGTATTGCCCGGCCACACCCAACAACGAATCGGGATGCCCTCACGCGTCACAGCGAAACCGATGACCACCTGCGGAAGGTCGGGGCGATGGTCTTTCGAATAACCGGTTTTGCGAAAATCGTCTTCGTCGTCCTCTTCCGTTTCAAAATACGTGGAGGTCGTGTCGAAGAACAGCAGATCGACTTCCAGGTTCAGCAAATCCACTACCGTATGGAACACTTCGCGCTGGATGCTTTCTTCCGACGTGAGCAGGAAATCCATGGCCCGGTAGCCATGCTGCACGTCAAACGCCGGAAGGTTCGGGATGACCACTTCACGATCCACCCAATCTTCAATCGCCAACTTGCTGCTGGGTGCCAACGCCCGGTTGGCCACCATGGCAAAGATGGCGCGTTCCACCGGCATGCGGTATTCCCGATAGGCAAGCCGTCGTGTAATCGCTTCTCCGATACCAAGCTGCTTCCAAAGTTGATCGAGCAGCCACACACCACCCAGCGAACGACTGCTCAGGAGCGTAACCGAAGCGGATTGCGCTGAAGATGGAGAGGGCGCTTGCGGCTCGCCAATAAAACGGTGGATGCTGGCGGCAAGACGTTTCAAACCCTCTATGTCCAGTTCGTCAGCGCGGCCGAAATGGTACAGGACTTTCGCTTGTGGAGTTCCGGTCACAGGATTTCGCTCATTATGAGCGAGCTGGACGTAACGGGTGACGGTACCGTTTTTGTTTTTACGAGAGATCGTTCGTATATACATATCTACATGATATAGTATATACTACAAGAAATGCAACATAAATATCGAGTTATCCACAGATATTTAGTGCCTACAGGTTTTCGAATTTTTTCGCGATGTAGTGCCTGTGGAAAAGTTCGAAAAACCGCGCCAAATCTGGATTTCAGATATCCACAGCACCCAAAAGGGTGCCTACTTTTTGAGGGTTACTGTCGAACCCGGGGCTTCGTTGGTGTACAGATCCTGCCAGGACTTCGGCGCCGTCTCCGGCGTGTACTCGGCTTCATTGTAGCCGATCATGATCGCCTGCTTGACCAGAGCGTGATAGAA
>Ga0310830_100821_pt1 | contig 18136 bp, 16 predicted proteins | sample WT_ome_5_FD_201301 | JGI IMG/M metagenome (GOLD analysis project Ga0310830, IMG submission 201301) | Sorghum-adapted microbial communities enriched on wild type (WT) sorghum from Joint BioEnergy Institute, Emeryville, California, United... ...
TGGCCAGGTCGTAGACGACGCGCCGGCCCAGGATCTCGGCCGTCACCGCGCTGTGAGTCGGGTGCGCCGAGCAGTCGATGAGCCGCGCATCGGCCTCCTCGTGGCGGCCGAAGGCGAGGATGCGGGAGATGCCCCGGTCCCGCGCCTTCGCCGCCAGTCGATCGAACTGCGGGTTGTCGCGGTTCAGCACGGCGACGCCGTCAGGCGTCATCCCCTCGAAGATCTCGGCCTTGGCGTCGGCGATCGCCTCGACCGAAGGGAAGAATTCGAGATGCACCGCCTCGACGGTGGTGATCAGGGCGACCTCGGGCCGGACCAGGCGTGACAGGGGTCCGATCTCGCCGGCGTGGTTCATGCCGAGCTCGAAGACGCCATAGCCGACGTCGCGCGGCATCCGCGCGAGGCTCAGGGGTACGCCCCAGTGATTGTTGAGATTTCCGCTGCTGGCGAAGGTGGGGGCTTGGGCCTCGAGCGCCAGCTTCAGCGCCTCCTTCGTGCCGGTCTTGCCGACGCTGCCGGTGACGGCGGCGAAGCGTGCCGCCGACCGGCCGCGCGCCGCCTGGCCGAGGGCGCGGAGGGCGTCCGTCGTGTCCGCAACCAGCAGCAGCGGCGCCCCGGCGGGTACGTCCTCCGGGACGCGGCTTGCCACGGCCCCAGCGGCGCCGTTGCGAAGCGCGGCCGCGACGAAGTCGTGCCCGTCGAAGTTCGGGCCTTGCAGGGCGACGAACAGGTCGCCGGGCTGCAGGCTGCGGCTGTCGATGGAGACGCCGGAGGCCGACCAGGTGCCGGACGGCCGTCCGCCCGTTGCCGCCGCGGCTTCCGCGGCGGTCCACAAGGGAGACTTCACGGCCGAGTTCATGTGCCGCCTCCCGGCGCGTCGCCGGCGCCCAGCTCGGACACGGCGGCGCGGGCGACCTCGCTGTCGTCGAAGGGGTGCGTCACGCCGCCGATCGTCTGTCCGGTCTCGTGGCCCTTGCCGGCGATGACCAGCAGGTCGTCCGGCTCGAGGTCGGCGATTGCGGTGCGGATCGCCTGCGCCCGGTCGCCGATCTCGGTCGCTCCGGGGCAGCCGGCGAGGATCTCGGCGCGGATCGCCGCCGGGTCCTCGCTGCGCGGGTTGTCGTCCGTCACGATGACGCGGTCGGCGAGCTCCGCGGCGACCGCGCCCATAATCGGCCGCTTGCCGCGGTCCCGGTCGCCGCCGCAGCCGAACACCACCACGAGGCGGCCCGCCGCGTGCGGCCGCAGCGCCTTCAGCACCGTCTCGAGGGCGGCCGGCTTGTGCGAATAGTCGACGTAAATGGACGCGCCGTTCGGGTGGCGCGCGACGCGCTCGATCCGGCCGTGCACGCCCTCGAGCCGCTCGAGCGCGGCCAGGGCAGCGTCCGGGTCCTCGCCGCTGCCGATGACGAGTCCCAGGGCGCAAAGCGCGTTGTGGGCCTGGAACGCCCCGATCAGCGGCAGCCGGATCTCGCGCCGCCGGCCGAACAGGGCGATCGTCAGATCTTGCCCGTCGGCCGTCGGGGTCCGGTCCTCGAGCCGGATGTCGGCCGCGGCCGCCTGCCCGTAGTGCAGGATCCGGTGACCGCGTGCGCGGCAGGCCGCGGACAGGCGCTCGTGCTCCGGCGCGTCGGCGTTCAGCACGGCAGCGGCGCCGGACGGCAGCAGCGCCTCAAACAGGCGCAGCTTGGCCGCCAAATAGGCGTCCATCGAGCCGTGGTAGTCGAGGTGCTCCCGCGACAGGTTCGTGAAGGCCGCCGCGGCGATCCGCAGGCCGTCGAGGCGGTGCTGCTCGATGCCGTGGCTCGAGGCTTCGAGGGCGAGGTGATCGACGCCGTCGCCGGCCAGCTCGTCGAGGCAGCGGTGGAGGGCGACCGGGTCGGGCGTCGTCAACGCGCCCGGCGTCTCCCGCCCGGGCGCAACGACGCCCAGCGTACCAAGGCTGCCGGCGCGGTGGCCGAGGACGGTCCAGAGCTGGCGCGCGAAGGACGCGACCGAGGTCTTGCCGCTGGTGCCGGTGACGGCCGCGACGACGCGCGGCTGCCGCGGATGAAAACGGGCCGCCATGAGCGCGAGCCGCCGCCGCGGGTTCTCGTCGGTGACGAGGGCGACCGGCCGGTCGTACGCCTTGAGGCGCGTGCCGTGAGCGGCAAGCACGGCGACGGCGCCGCGCTCCACCGCATCGTCGATGAAGCTGCGGCCGTCCAGCCGGCTGCCGGGCAGGGCGGCGAACATCCAGCCGGGCCGGACCTGCCGCGAATCGGCGGTCAGCCCCAGGATGTCCAGCTGCGCGGCGGGCGTCGGGATCTGCACCGCGTCCGTGCCTCCCTCGATCAGGTCACTCAGCCGCATGCGCCGGGTCCGCTGCTCTGACCGCGACGAGCAGGTCGTTCTGCGGGTCGGGCACTGCCGGCTCGTCGAGCGGCCCGATGCCGAGCAGCAGCGCCATGCGCTGGATCACTTGGCCGGCCGCCGGCGCCGCCACCCAGCCACCGGTGGCGTAACCGTAGGACGAGGCGTTCGGCTTCGGCTCGTCGATCATGACCAACACGACGTAGCGCGGATCGTTGATCGGAAAGGCGCCGACGAAGGAGGCGAGGCGGGAATTCTTGTTGTAGCCGCGACCGCCCACCTTCTCGGCGGTTCCGGTCTTGCCGCCGACGAGATAGCCGGGCACGTCCGCGAAGGAGGCGGTGCCCTTCGTGACCACGAGGCGCATGAGCTCGCGCATCACGGCCGAAGTCTCGGCGGAGATCACCCGGTCGCCGGTTGCGACCTCGTGCGGCTCGCGCTTGAGCAGCGTCGCCGGTCGCATGATGCCGTCGTTGACCATGGCGGCAACCGCGGAGACGACGTGCAGCGGACTGACGGCGATGCCGTGACCATAGGAGATGGTCATGGTGTTGATCTGCCGCCACGGGTTCGGATAGAGCGGCCGCCCCAGCTCCGGCAGTTCGACCTCGGCCTCTTCGAGCATGCCGAGGCGGGCCATGAATGCCCGCTGGGCCTCGGTTCCAACCTCGTCGGCCATCTTCGCCGAGCCGATGTTGGAGGAATATATGAGGATCTCCGGCACGCTGAGCCAGCGGTTCTTCCCGTGAAAATCTCGGATCGTGAATCCGCCGATGCGGATCGGCTTGCTGGCATCGTAGCCGCCGCTCAGTTCGACGGTGCCGCGGTCGAGCGCGAGGGCCGTGTTAAAGAGCTTGAAGACCGAGCCCATCTCGTAGATGCCGAGCGTGGCCCGGTTGAAGCGCGCGTCCGCGCTCGCCGCGCCGGGTGCGTTCGGATCGAAATCCGGCAACGAGACCATGGCCAGAATCTCGCCGGTCCGGGCGTCGAGGACGACACCGGTGCCGCCGATCCCCTGAAAATCGGAGATCGCCCGCAACAGCTCTTCGCGCAGGATGTGCTGGATACGGACGTCGATCGAAAGCCGCAGCGGTTCGCGGCCGCCGCGCAGAACGTCGTCGAAGGACAGCTCGATACCGGCAAGGCCGTGATTGTCGATATCGGTGAATCCGATGACATGCGCGGTGAGCGATCCCTGCGGATAGACCCGGTGCTCCTCGTGCTGGAAATAGAGCCCCGGGATGCCGAGCCGGTTGACCTCGTATTGCTGGCGCGGCGTCAGATTGCGCTTGATCCAGACGAAGCTGCGTTCGGACGACAGCGCGGCGAGGAGCTTCTTCTCGTCCAGATCCGGCAGGGTCGCGGCCAGCCGCCGCGCCGCCTCCTCGGCATCGATCACGCGGCGCGGATTGGCGTAGAGCGAGGCGGTGGCCAGGTTCGTCGCCAGGATCACGCCGTTGCGGTCGACGATGTTCGCGCGCTCCATCTGCATCGTCTGCGGGGGGGCGTCCGCCAGGCTGGGCTCGGCGCCGTCGTGGAGCAGCGCGATTGCGACGAGCCGCAGGGCGACCGCGGAGAAGGCGAGCCCGAACAGGGCGGCGGCGAGCAGCAGCCGGTTCCGGCCGATCTCGATCGCCCGCTTCGCGTCGCCGTCCAGATGGACGATCTCGGTGCACCGCGGCGGTCGCGGATCGGCGCGGCGCGGGTTGCAGGGCGTGGATCTGGCGACAAGGGGGGTCATGGCGCTTTCCCGGAACTGGCGAAGACGGCACCCTCGGCGGTCTCTCCGACAACCGGCCGCCCGTCGGGATGTTCGGCACCAGGGCCCGGAGCGACACGCGGCGGCGCCACCGGCGGCAGCGGCAACGGGTCCGGCAGCGCGTCGAAGCGGCTCAGCCGGTCGGCCGAGACGGGCTCCATGCCGAGGTGACGACGAGCGAGCTCCGCCAGCCGGCGGGGCTCATTCAGGTAGCTCCACTCGGCGTGCAGCACATGAATCGCCTCCTGGTCCCGCAGGATCTGCCGATGCAGGCGGGTCAGCTCCTCCTCGAGGGCCTGGACCTCGTACTTGACCTGGAAGAGGCCCACGCCCGCGGTCACCGCAAAGGTCAGCCAGAGGACGGTTCCGAGCTGGATCATGCGGCATCCCTCCGGCGGTCGCTCGATGGCGTGGGGGAAGCGCCCCAGGGCGGCGCAGCCGTGCGTTCTGCCGCCCGGAGCCGGGCCGAGCGCGCCCGCGGATTGGCCGCCAGCTCCTCCGCCGAGGGCGTCACAGCCCCGCGCGACAGAAGCCGGAACGATGGCGCCCGCGCACGCTGCGCCGCCGGCAGATGCCGCGATGGTCCGGGAGTCTGGCCGCTGCGCTCCCGCAGGAAGTCCTTGACCCGCCGGTCCTCGAGCGAATGGAAGGAAACGACGACGAGGCGCCCGCCCGCGCGCAGGAGAGCTTCCGCGGCGACGAGACCGCGGTCGATCTGCTCCAGCTCGCGATTGACGTAGATCCGCAGCGCCTGGAAGGTCCGTGTCGCCGGGTCGATCGCGTCCGGGCGCCGCGGCGCGCCCGTCCGCACCGTCCGGCGGACAATCTCGGCGAGCTGCGACGTCCGGGTGATCGGCGCCTCGGCGCGCGCCGCCACGATGGCCCGCGCGATTGCCCGGGCCTTGCGCTCTTCGCCCAGCCGGAAGATCAGGTCGGCCAGCTCGCGCTCGCTCATGGTGTTGACGACGTCCGCGGCGCTTTCGCCGGCCCGTTCCATTCGCATGTCGAGCGGGCCGTCGGCACGGAAGGAGAAGCCTCGTTCCGCCCGGTCGAGCTGCATCGAGGACACGCCGAGGTCGAGGGCAATGCCGTCAACGGCCATGACGCCGCGGGTCCGCAGCAGCTCGACCATGTCGCCGAAGCGCCCCTCGATCAGATGCAGCCGGCCGGGGAAGCGGCGGGCGAGCTCGGCGGCGCCGGCGATCGCCTCGGGATCGCGATCGATGCCCCAGACGGTGCAGTCCGCGGCCTCCAGCAGCGCGCGGGCGTAGCCGCCGGCACCGAAGGTGCCGTCGACATAGACGCCGCCATCGCGCGGCCCGATGGCCTGCAGGACTTCCCGCAGGAGAACCGGCCGGTGCGGCATGGATCCGTCGTTGGTCGTGCCGCCCATCGTCATGGCTGGTTGTCCGTTGCTTGGCCGCCCGCCGCCTGACGCAGCGTGCGGCCCTTCTCGAGCGCCCGTCTCCGGGCCTCGGCCTTGTACGCGTCGAGGGCGGCCGGCTCCCAGATCTCGAAGCTGGGGCCACGGCCGACGAAGGCCGCCTGTTCGGTGATGCCGGCATGCTCTGCCAGCGATGGGGGGAGGACGATGCGGCCTTCGCCGTCGAAGGGAAGCTGCTTGGCGTCGGCGAACAGGGTGGCGGTCAGGTCGTCATGCTCGTCGGAGAACAGGTCGACCTGGCTGACATTCTTGCTGAGGTTCTGCATCCAATCCATGCCGGCGCATTGGATGGCTCTGTACTTGAACGAGGGGAAGGCGATGACGCCGTGAAACTCCTGGCCGGCCAAGGCAGCGCGAAAGGTCGCCGGCACCGAGACGCGGCCCTTGCGGTCCACCTTGTTGACGAATGTGTCGATGAACAGCGCCATCGAGATGCCGGCCGCTCCATTGTCTGGCGTTCGTCGTCTTCACCGCCCCCCTAGCGGCGCCCCCGGGTCGACGAATGGGTCCGCAGATTGTCTCCACCCCGGCGAGTGGGATATCATGGGCTGACATGGGCGTCAATGGGATTAGCCAGTATTTCTCTGGACAATTCAAATTATTAACAACTTGTTAACAGATTTATACTCAGGCCCTCCTAATCCATCAGAGTAGTTTTCCCCAACTGTGGAAAACTCGCAGGGAAATGCGGCGATATTTTGTTCACGCTGTGTTCTTTCTGCGGAATCCCGAAGGGATAGCGCGTGTCGATTCGCGCTTCGCGCGAAATTGCCGCGGGAATTGCAATGTGGAAAAATCGGCCAGACGGCCTGTAAGCCGGGTTCTGTCCCGGCCCGCCCCGGAAAGGGCCGGCCGGGGATGACCATTCATCTGGGACGTCCGTTGCCGGACGCCTCGCGCGACCTACCCGGGCGGCGGCGCGGAAACTCGCCCGACCCATGACCCTCCTCGGGCGGAGGGGATGGGTCTGCCGCCCCTATGCGGTCTTGCTCCCGGTGGGGTTTACCATGCCGCGCCCGTCGCCGGGCGCGCGGTGCGCTCTTACCGCACCCTTTCACCCTTGCCGGCGCGTGGTGGCCTGGGCCATCGGCGCCGGCGGTTTGCTTTCTGTGGCACTTTCCCTGGGGTCGCCCCCGCCGGGCGTTACCCGGCACCGTGTTTCCGTGGAGCCCGGACTTTCCTCCCCCCGGTCGCTGCCGGAAGGCGGCCATCCGGCCGTCTGGCGTCGTTTATAGATAAGCCCAGGGCCGCCCGCCATCAAGCGCTGCGGCCGAGTTGCGCGAGCAGTCGGGCGAGACGATGGCGGGTTTCCGCGTCAGGGACTCCGTCCACCCGTTCGGGTCGGAAGTGGCGCTGAAAGGCCTGGACGACACAGCGCGTCGCTGCATCGAGCTCCCCCGTTTCCGCGATCTCGTAGCCGAGGCGGGCCAGCCCCCGCTGCGCCTCGGCGATCTCCTCGGCCGCGAGGTTATCGGCGGCAGGGCCGTCCGGTCCCAGGGGGGCTGCGATGCTGTATCGTCCAGCCCCGCCCGGTGGGAACCCGTCCGGCCAGAGCCCGATCCCGGCACGCGCCAACCGCGGCCAGTCGAACAGCTCTCCCGGGTCGAGCTTGCGCGACGGCGCCACGTCGGAATGGCCGAGCACCTGGTCGGGCGGGATCGGGTGGCGGGCAAGGATGTCGCGCGCCAGCGTCTCGAGCGCGGCCATCTGCGGCTCCGGGAAGGGGCGGTAGCCGAACTCGTGGCCCGGGTTGACCAGCTCGATGCCGATCGACAGGCCGTTGATGTCACGTTCGCCGCGCCAGAACGCGACGCCCGCATGCCAGGCCCGCATCGCCTCGGGCACGAGACGCCAGACCGTTCCGTCCTCCTCGATCATGTAGTGGGCGCTGACCTTCGCCGCCGGATCGCACAACCGGTCGAGCGCCGCGGCGGCGCTCGTCATGCCCGTATAGTGCAGGATCAGCATCTCGACCCGACGGCCCGCCGGGCGGTGGTCGAAGTTGGGCGACGGGCGTTCCTTGATGGCCTTGATCATGTCAGAGCCCGCCCCTGGTCGAAGATTCGACGGCGCGCGGCCGACGCAGAACGATGATCGCGACGCCGACGAGGGTCGCGAGACCGCCCACGATGATCGACGGCGTCAGCTCCTCGCCGAGGACGATCACCCCCGAGAGCACACCGAAAACGGGAACCAGCAACGTGAACGGCATCACCAGATTGATCGGGTATCGGCGCATGAGACGATACCAGGAGCCGTGCCCGAGCACCGTCACCAGGGCGGCCTGATAGGCGATCGAGGCCCAGGCGCGCCAGTCGGCGTTCCGGACCGCCGCGAGCTGGCCCTCCTCCAGCCAGAGGGAGAGCGCCAGCGCCGGCGGCAGGGACAGCACTGCCAGCCAGCCATACATGGTGAAAACGTCGATTCCCGGCCCCAGCCACTTCATCTGTACGCTGGCGACCGCGAACATCGCCGCGGCGCCGATCACCAGCATAAGCGGGAGTATGCCGCCCTGGAAGCGCGGTTCGCCCGCGATCAGGGCGACGCCGGCGAAGGCGATCGCCATGCCCGTCAGGCGCCGCCAGCCGATCCGGTCCTTGAAGAACAGCGCCGCCAGCAGGGCCCCGAAGGGAACCTGGAGCTGAATCGCGATGGCGGCCGTGGCGGCGTCGATCGCGCGCATGCCGAGGAAGAGCAGGCTGAAATGGAGGACGCCGAAGGTGACCGCTAGGCCGACGATCGCTCCGAAGCGGCCGGGCGGCGGCCATTTCACGAACGGCAGCAGGATCGCCGCGACGGCGGCGAACCGCAGCGCGAGCAGCAGGAACGGCGGCATCTGCGCGAGCCCGGCCTTTACGGCGACGAAGTTGGCGCCCCACACGACCGTCACGAGCAGAAGGCCGGCGGTGTGGTGCCAGGTCAAGGACGCCGGGACCGGCGTTCCGGCGCGGGTGTCAGCCGGCATCCGCCAGGCGGGCAAGCGCCTCCCGCTTCTCCTCAAGCTCAAGCCAGCGCAGCTCGGCCGCCTCGAGCTCCGCCCGGGCGGCCTCGAGGCGCCGCGCCGACCGGTCGAAGGCGTCGGGGTCCCGGCCGTACAGCGAGGGATCGGCAAGCCGTCCCTCCAGCTCCGCGATCTCGCGGGCGAGGGCTTCGATCCGCGCGGGCAGGCCATCGAGCTCCCGCTGCTCCTTGTAGCTGAGGCGGGTCGGCTGCCGGTTTCGGCGCGCCGAGGAAGGGCGCGCCGGATCCTTCGCAGCCGGCTTGGCCGCCGGCGCTGCCGGATCGGCCGGGCGCTGCCGCCGATAATCGGTGTAGCCGCCGGCATATTCGACCGCCTTGCCGTCGCCCTCGATCGCGATCACGCTGGTGACGAGGCGGTCGAGGAAATCGCGGTCGTGGCTGACGAGCAGCAGCGTCCCGTCATACTCGTCGAGCACCTCCTGCAGGAGGTCGAGCGCCTCGATGTCGAGGTCGTTCGTCGGCTCGTCTAGGACGATCAGGTTGCTCGGCGCCGTGAACAGCTTGGCGAGGAGCAGGCGCGCGCGCTCGCCGCCCGACAGGCTGGCGACCGGCATCAGGGCCTGGCGCTCGTCGAACAGGAAGTCGCGCAGATAGGCGACGACGTGACGCTGCCGCCCATGCACCATGACGCTGTCCCCGCCCGCCGGCGCCAGCGTCTCCCACAAGGTCGCGCGGTCGTCGAGCTCGGCGCGGCGGTGCTGGTCCAGATAGACCGTCTTCAGATTGGTGCCGAGGCGCACCGCGCCCTCGTCGGGCGGCATGGCGCCGGTCAGCAACTTCACGAGGGTCGTCTTGCCGGCGCCGTTCGGTCCGATGATGCCGATTCGGTCGCCGCGCAGGATGCGGGTCGAGAAGCCGCGCAGGATCACCCTCTCGCGCCCGCCCGGCTCGCCCTCCGCAGCCGGATAGCTCTTGCCGAGGTCCTGCGCCTCGATGACCAGCTGTCCGCCCGTTTCGGCGGCACCGAGCTCCAGCTTCGCGCGTCCCGCCGCCTTGATCCGCTCGGCCCTCTGCCGCCGCAGGGCCTGCAGGCGGCGAAGCCGGCCCTCGTTGCGCTTGCGCCGGGCGGTGATGCCGCGATGCAGCCAGTGGGTTTCGGCGGCGATCTTCCGGTCGAGGCGCCGCGCCGCTTCCTCCTCGGCTTCGAGGACCGCGCTCGCCCAGGCGTCGAACGCCTCGAAGCCCTCGTTCAGTTCGCGAAGCGTGCCGCGGTCGAGCCACAGGACGCGGCGCGACAGGTGGCGCAGGAGCGCGCGGTCATGGCTGATCAGCAGCAGCCCGCCGGCGAATCCGTTCAGCGTTTCCTCGAGCCATTCGATCGTCGGCAGGTCGAGGTGGTTGGTCGGCTCGTCCAGCAGCAGCAGGTCCGGCTCGCCGACGAGCGCGCGGGCGAGTGCGGCTCGCCGCCCCTCGCCGCCGGACAGGGTTCCGAGCCGCCGGGTGCCGTCGAGGCCGAGACGTTCGAGGACCGCGTCCACGCGGTAATCCCCGGCTGTTTGCGCCTCCGCGGCGTCCGGTGCCGGCAGGCCGCGGGCGACATAACGCGCGACGGTCTCGTCGGCGACGAAGACCGGGTTCTGCGGCAGGTAGGCGATGCGCGCGCCCGGCTGGACGAAGCGTTCGCCGCCGTCGAGCTCGATCTCGCCGGCGAGCGCCTTGAGCAGGGTCGACTTGCCGCTGCCGTTACGGCCGACGAGGCAGGCGCGGTCGCCGCGGCCGACGGACAGGGTCACGTCGTCGAACAGCGGGGCGCCGCCGAAGGTGATGCGCGCTGCGCGCAGCGATGCAAGGGGAGGAGCGGGAGGCATGGGCAGTTATGTAGGCGACGGCGTTATCGAATGCCACGCTCGCGGGCGATCCGGTCGTAGGCGGCGTTAATGGCCGCCATCTTTTCGTTCGCCAGCGCGATGAACTCCGGCGGCATGCCTTCGGCGATCAGCCGGTCCGGATGCGTTTCCCGGATCCGCTCGCGGTAGGCCGCTTTGATTTCCGCGTTGCTCATGTCCCGGTGGACGCCCAGAACCGCATAGGGGTCGGCCCCGTCTGGGCCGATCTGCGCCGCGCGGATGCGGTCGAACTCCGCCTCGGAAAAGCCGAAGATGGCGGCGACGCGGCGGAGGTAGTCGATCTCTTCCGGGGTCACGCCGCCCTCGGCCTTGGCGATGTGGAAGAGGCCGTCGAGAAGCTCTTCCAGCACCGGCGAGCGCGGCGGGAACATGCCCGCGATCTGCCGGGCATATGGCTCGAATCCGCCCGGATCGCGGCGCGCGCGATCGAACAGCCAGCCGACGTTCCGCATTTCGTGCGGCGGCACCCGAAACACTTCCTTGAAGGCATTGATCTCCGGCCGGCTGACGAGTCCGTCCGACTTCGCCATCTTGGCGCCGAGCACGATGACGGCGATCGTGAAGGCGACCCGCTTCGTCGCCTCGCGGCCGTCGCCGTTGCCGACATCGATTTCGGCGCGGGGCGCCGCCGCCCGCATGGCGTCGACGGCGTGGCCGGCCACGGCCCCGAGCAGCCCGCCGAGCGGCCCGCCGAGCGCGAAACCGGCGGCCCCGCCCAAGATCTTGCCCCAGATGCTCATCGGTGCAGCGTCGGATCGGCGTCTTAAGGATACCCCCGTGGGCCAACACCATAATACGCGGCTGCAGCCCGCGCCAGCGCCGGCCGCGACGCCCTCGCGCGGCGGCGCCTAAACCTTGTCCGCGATCAGCGGCGGCTGCGCCTCGTCGATCGGCGGTTCCTCGGCGGCCGGTGATTGCCTGTCGGCCAGGCCGATCCGGCCGAGGCCGGGCAGCTTGATCGCCAGGTCGAGCGGGTCGATGCCCATGGTCAGGCCCAGGAGGTTGACCTCCAGCCCTTCCTCGACGGCCACCAGCACGCCGAGAAGCCCGAACAGGGAGATCTGGAATCCCGTGCCGCTGGGCGCCGTGCCCAGCGGGCTCGAAGTGCCGAGATAGTCCTTGCCGATTGCGGTCGGCGGCAGCTCCAGCCGCAGCTCCGGAATCTGCCGGGCGACATGGGCGACGAAGGTGTTGCTGTTCGGGCCGGGCCAGGCGCGATAGACGTCGGCATAGGGATAGGTGCCGGCCGCCTGGGTCACGCGCTCGATCAGCTTGTCCACGCCCTCGCCGCGAAGGTCGAGCAGAAGCTCCGGGCGATGACCGAACCATTCGGCGTCCGGCGGCCGGTCGTTCGCGTGAAGCGGCGGCAGACCGCGATAGCGGCGCCAGCCATTGACCTCGTAAACGGTGTAGCTGGGCGCGCCCGCCGGTTTTACGGCGATCCAGCTATGTACCGCGAAGGCGGCGCGCCAGCTGAAGGCGCGCGCCGCGTAGACCTGCAGAACGGCCTCGGGCGTTACCGCCGGGTCGGGGGCCAGGCCGACCGGGTTTCGGCTCGCCGTGCGCCAGTCGCCCCCAATCGTCACGGCGCCGGTCGCCACGGTCAGCAGCGGTCCGAGCAGGAACAGGATCAGCACGACAGGGATAAGGAGAAGCCAGCGCGCGAATCGTAACATGGCTTTATCTCGTATGGGGCGATTGCGGCGGCAATAAGGCACCTTCCGGCCGACCCGGCCGTTGTTTTCCATAATCAAACGAGCCCGGTGAACGGAAGAGTTTTGTCGTCCTGGTTCGGTCGAGGCCGAAGGCTCGGCGGCCGCTTTCGACGACGGGCGGCGCGGACACAGGAAGGCGTGAGACGGCCCCGAGGGCGGCGGTGCATTCCGGGAGTAAGGACGGGCCGAGGGATGCCGGGCCGGTGGCGGTCGGCGGGTGATCGGCTGCCGCGCCAGGGATTCCGCCGATATCGGTGATGCCGCCGGGGGCGAGGACGCCGCTGGCCGCATGGAAGACGGGCGGGCCGATCAGGCGTGGCGCCACGGGTCCGTTCACCGGCTTGGCAAGTCGCACCGGCGACGGGGTCGGGAAAGGATCGGAGTTGTCGTCAAGGACGCCCGGGCCCGGGGCCCGGTGCTCGGACTCTAGTGGGTGCTTCCCCAGATGGCTCCGGCAAGGGGAACGAGGAAGCCGATCGCGAGGACGCCCCAATAGACGATTCCCTGGATCAGCGACACGATCTCCGACTCCGGTTCGACGGCGTCATCGATGGCTTCGGCCCGGAAGGCGGCAGGGTGCTCCATGGCAAGGACTCCCTCGAGGCGATGCGACTGGAATGACTCCGGCTCTCCGGCGCGCCCGCCCGGCCGGAATCCGGCATCGACGGCGGAATCCAGAGTAGCTGCTGCTGAATTTGGGGCGGCGCGCTGCACTTAACAAACGAATATTACAATGGCTTAATATCGAAATCTTCGATACGACGCGATTGAACCGGGTGGCGCCGGGCGTGGACATTCAGCTTATTCGAACCTTCTGGGAGGTGGTGGAGACGGGCAGCTTCGTCGCGGCGGCGGCGCGGCTCAACGTCACCCAATCGACCGTCAGCGCGCGCATCCGGACCCTCGAGGAAGCGCTCGGCTGCCCGCTGTTTACCCGCAGCAGGGCGGGCGCGGGGCTGACGTCCGCCGGCCTGCAATTCCAGCGCTATGCGCAAAGCATCGTTCGGGCCTGGGAACAGGCGCGGCTCGAGGTCTCGCTCCCCTCCGGCTGCCGCGGTCAGCTACGGCTCGGGGGACAGTTCACGCTGTGGGACAGTCTGCTCCTCAAATGGCTCCGGTGGATGCGGGCGGCGGCGCCCGACGTTGCCCTTCGGACGGAGGTCGGGCTGTCTCCCCGGCTGATGCGGCAGCTTGTCGAAGGCGCCATCGACATCGGCGTGATGTACACCCCGCAGAGCGGCGCGGGCCTCGTCGTCGAACAAGTGTTCGAAGAGAAACTGATCCTCGCCGCGACGGCCCCGGAATCGGCAGCGCCGTTCGAGCCGGGCTATGTCTATGTCGATTGGGGCCCCGAATTCCAGACGGCCCATGCCGCCGCCTTTCCGGGGTTGCCGATGCCTCGCATGTTCATCGGGCTCGGTGCCCTGGCGCTCCGCTACATTCTCGAGAACGGTGGGTCCGGGTACTTCCCGCTGCGGGTCGTCCGGCCGATGCTGGAGGCGGGCAGCCTCAACCTCGTTGCCGGGGCACCTGTCTTCGGCCGTCCGGCCTATGTGGTCTATCCGCAGACCCGGGACGATCCGATCCAGGAGATCGCGTTGCGGGGTCTGCGCGAAGTGGCGGTGCTCGAAGCCGAGAGCGCGTCCGACTGAGGCCGTCCGGCCGATCGGAAGCCGGTCCGGCTTCGAGCCCGGTTCATCAGCCGGCGGTGATCGCCGGCCGCAGCGGTCTTGGGTTTGTCAGGATTTGGCAGCCGCCGCGATGGCGGGCTTGTCCCCCTGCCAGCCGGCCGGCTTCGCCGTGGCCGCCGGCTTTTCCCCCGTACTCTTCTCCGAAGCGAGTTGCACGTCGCCGGCGATCTGGCCGCCGGAGGCGATGACGATCTCGCCATAGCGGATCGATCCCGACACGCGTCCGGTGGCGTGGACCGACAGACGCCCGTTGACCACCAGTTCCCCCTCGAACCGGCCGCGGATGTCGGCGTTTTCAACCTCGGCGCTGCCGCTGAACAGACCGGTCTCATCGATCTCGATGACGCGGCTCTTCATCGAGGCCTCGACGCGGCCCTCGACCACGAGCGTATCGCAGGCCGTGATCTCGCCCTTGAGCTGAATATTGCGACCGACGATCAGCTTGCTGCCTTCGGGCTCGCGGCTTGCGGGTGCGGTCTCGGCCTGCGGCCGCAGGGGGGCGCTGCCCGGACCCGGGATGTCAATCCCGCGTTGGCCGAACTCCGGCCGCTGGGCCGTGCCGCCCATTCTCATGTCCGCCATTTTCGCTCCTTCGCTGTTGCTGGTGAGATTCCTGGTCGTTGCAGACGCCGGCCCCGTCGATACGCCGGCCCGGGGCGGCTCCGGCCTTCTGTCGAGGCGGGATCCCGCATCAGGGGCTCTTGGCTGTGGACGGTTGTCGGATTTGCTTCGGAACAGCATGATCGATGTGACCTCTCGCTCAGCGACTGACTCGTTCCTTTGCTACTCGTTGCCGCGTGGTCGATCCCCCTGCTCTAAGGTCTTGGCCATTTGCCAGGAAAGATCCTGCAGGCCGTAGCGGTTGCCGAGAGTATGTGGTCATAATCGCGACATCGGTGACAAAGTTGTGACAATTTTCGACATCAAAGTCCACTCTGTGTATTGCAAAGAATTCTGTATTGCAATGTCTTTAGACGACGAGACTTGCCGCAGCGACCACGGCCAGAATGACGAGTGCGACCCGGCGGTAGGTGCTGTCGCTCGCCCGGCCGAAGAGACGAACGCCGATCCACGCGGCGCCGAGATAGAGCGGGCTGAGCGCGAGGGCGCGTTGCAGGACTTCGGCGGTGAGCGCGCCTTCCCACCAGAGCGCCGCGACCGCGAGGCTGTCGATCAGCGCGAAGTAGACGATGAAGCTCGCCCTCGCGCGTGCCGCCTCGTCGGGGCCTGAGAGATAGTAGAAGATGATCGGCGGCCCTCCCATTCCGGTCGCCCCGTTCAAGACGCCGCTGCTTGCGCCCGTCGCCAGGGTGGCGATGCCGTTTGGCCGACCGGTGTAGCGCCAGCCGAAGGACAGCATCGCGACGAAGGTCAGGACCGCGGCCGAGATTACCCAGCGCATGAACTCGGCGTCGAGCGAGAGCAGCAGCGAGGCGCCGAGCGGCACCGTTGCGGCGGCGGCGATCGTCAACGCCCCGATCCGCCGCCACTCGACGAGGGGCGCGGCGGTCGGCATCAGCGGCACGGTGAGCAGAATCTCCATCAGCAGGCCGATCGGTACCGCCGCGGCCGGTCCGTAGACCGCGCTGAGACCCGGCGTCATGATCATCGCCGAGCCGAAGCCGGCGAAGCCGCGCACGACACCGGCCAGTGCGACGATGCCGCCGGCGAACAGGAAGGACCAGCTCAAAGGGTCCGGCAGCAGTACCTCCGCCACGGACGGCAATCTCCGATTGTGGGACGTTCGAGCCGAAAGACCGCAGATCTGGGCGGCGACTATAGAGGCGTCGGCCCCAACCCGTCCATGGCTTCACACCAGGTGGCGCCCGGCGGGGGCCGCCTTGCCGGAATCCGGACAAACAGGATACGCTTGCCGGCGGCTCGGGCTGATGGAATGGTCGAGGTGGCGCCGATGACCCCGCAATCGCAGACCGCATCGAGGGCGGTTTCCAGTGCGCTTCTTTCGGAGCTTCGCGATCTTCTGGGCGACCGCCTGTCGACGGCACCGGCTGTCCTCGAGCAGCACGGGCGGGACGAATCCTATCACCGGCCGTATCCGCCCGACGCCGTGGCCTTCGCCCGCTCGACGGAGGAGGTGAGCGCCATCGTCAAGGCCTGCGCCGCCCATCGCGCGCCGGTGATCCCGTTCGGGACGGGAACCTCGCTCGAGGGGCATGTCGCGGCGCTGCAGGGCGGCGTGTGCATCGACCTTGGCCAAATGAACCGGATCGTCGCCGTCAACGAGGGAGACCTCGACGCGACGGTGGAGGCGGGGGTAACGCGCAAGCAGCTCAATGAGCATCTGCGTCATAGCGGCCTCTTCTTTCCGATCGACCCCGGGGCCGATGCCTCGCTTGGCGGCATGGCGGCGACGCGGGCTTCGGGCACCAACGCGGTCCGCTACGGCACCATGCGCGAAAACGTGCTGGGCCTGACGGTGGTGCTGGCCGACGGCAGGGTGATCCGGACCGGGGGGCGCGCCCGGAAGTCGGCGGCCGGCTACGACTTGACCCGGCTGTTCGTCGGCTCGGAGGGAACGCTCGGTGTCATCACCGAGGTGACGCTCAGGCTTTACGGAATCCCGGAGGCGATCTCGGCCGCCGTCGCCGCATTCCCGACAATCGAGGATGCGGTCAACACGGTCATCCTGACCATACAGTCGGGCGTGCCCGTGGCGCGCATCGAACTGCTCGACGAAGTGCAGATGGATGCGGTCAATCGTTATGCGAAGCTCGACTACCCTGTCCAGCCAACCCTGTTCTTCGAGTTCCACGGCACGACGCGCGGCGTCGTCGAGCAGGCGGAGCGCGTACAGGCCATCGCCGCCGAGTTCGGCGCCGGCGACTTTCGTTGGGCGACCCGCCCGAGGACCGCAACCGGCTGTGGCAGGCCCGCCACGACGCCTATTACGCGGCGCGGGCGCTGCGGCCCGGCGCCAAGGGCTGGGCGACGGACGTCTGCGTGCCGATCTCGCGCCTCGCCGAGTGCATCTCGGAGACCAAGGACGACATTCGGAAGTCGAAGCTCCTGGCCCCGATCGTGGGCCATGTCGGCGACGGGAATTTCCATCTGAGCTTCGTCGTCGATCCGGACGACCCGGAGGAGATGGCGGAAGCGCGGCGCCTCAACGAGCGCATGGTGATGCGGGCGCTCGCGCTCGGCGGCACCTGCACCGGCGAGCATGGAATCGGCTACGGCAAGCTCGATTTCCTGAGCGCCGAGCACGGCGAGGCGGTCGACGTGATGCGGCTCCTCAAGACCGCGCTCGATCCCGACAACCGGATGAACCCCGGCAAGGTGATCCGCCTGTAGCCGCGGCCGGCGCTCCGACCGGCAGAACGACGATCCGGCAGGCGCCGTCACCCGACGGCGGAAAGGCAGAAAGCACGGCATTGTCACGCGCCGTCTGCCGGGGACGCTTGCCGATTGAAGAATCTGTATGGGTAACCAAATCTTGACGGTTCTTCCGGCGGCGCCCCGTGGCCCCTTCTTGAGATGAAGTCCAAAACCAAGGGCTCGTGACGCATTTTCGCCTTTTGCGGCGTTCCTCTCAGGGGAGCGCGAATTGCCGACTTATTGCCGCAAATTCGCCGCTCTTTGAACAGGTTACCCCCGAGAATCGGTCTAGGTCCAAACCGAAAGAAACACCGTGCGTCGCAGAGATTTCCTTGCCGCCTCCTTGGCGGTCGCGCCGTGGCTTGCGTTGGGCAGGACGCGGCCGGCCGAATCCGCCGTCCCTCGTGACGAGACGCCGACGCCCTTCACCGTCGGCTGGCTGCGCGAGCACGCCCGCGCCCTGAGCAAGCGCGAGTACGAGCCGCCGAACAAGCCCCTGCCGGCCGGGCTCGCAGACCTCAGCTACGACCAGTACCGCGACATCCGCTTCCGTCCGGAGAGGGCGCTGTGGCTCGACGCCGATCGTCCCTTCACCGCCCAGTTCTTCCACGTCGGGGCGCATTACGATCTGCCGGTCCGCATCCACGAGGTGGTCGATGGCGTCGCCTATCGGCTCCTCTATTCGGCCGACCTGTTCGACTACGGCGGCAATACGTTCAGCGAGCCGCTTCCACCCGATCTGGGCTTCGCCGGGTTCCGCCTGCACTACCCGTTGAACCGGCCGGACTATCGCGACGAGGTCGCCGTCTTCCTGGGCGCGAGCTACTTCCGCGCCGTCGGCCGCGGTCAGCATTTCGGTCTGTCGGCGCGCGGACTCGCGATCGACACGGCCTTACCAAAGGGCGAGGAGTTTCCGGCATTCCGGGAGTTCTGGCTGGAACGGCCTGCCCCCGGTGCAACCGAAATGGTGG
>Ga0310830_100822_pt1 | contig 18100 bp, 12 predicted proteins | sample WT_ome_5_FD_201301 | JGI IMG/M metagenome (GOLD analysis project Ga0310830, IMG submission 201301) | Sorghum-adapted microbial communities enriched on wild type (WT) sorghum from Joint BioEnergy Institute, Emeryville, California, United... ...
CTGCTCGCCGCATCCGCGCTTGCGGCTTGCAGCGGCGGCAAGAACAACGACGGCGGTGGCGGAGCGTCGGACGGCGCGAGCGGCGGCTCGGGCAAACGCGTGAAACTGACCGCCATCATGACGAAGCATCCGCTCACGAAACCGTTCGCGGAGATGGAATGGCTGCAGGCGGCGGAAGAACGCGCGGGCGTTGAGATCGAATGGGAGGAAGTGACCGCGGACTGGGGCCAGAAGAAAGGGGCGCTGCTCTCCAGCGGCGACATTCCGGATCTGATCATCGGGCCGAACGCGATCACCGACGCGGACATCGCGATGTTCCCGGGGCTGTTCCAGGATCTCCGGGATCTGATCGAAAGCTACGGACCGAACGTGAAGGCGATGTTCGAAGCGAAGCCGGAGACGCGGGCGCTCGCGACGCAGACGGACGGCTCCATCTACGGCCTGCCGAAATACCAGCGGTTCTGGCCGGCGACCGTCACGCGGCAATACATCAATCAGCAGTGGCTGGACAATCTCGGCCTGAAGATGCCGACGACCTGGGACGAATTGTTCGACGTGCTGGTCGCGTTCAAGGAGCAGGACGCGAACGGCAACGGCGATCCGAACGACGAGATTCCGATGGACTTCGCCCCGGTCGGCACGGGCGGATTCGGCTTCTTCCACCCGACGGTGCTGCTCGGCAGCACGGGCATCACGCTGACGAACGCGAGCGGCCAGGGCTATTTCATGGAAGACGGCGCGGTAAAAAATTTCTTCGTCGACGAGCGGTACAAACGGTTCGTGCAATTCCTCGCAAAATGCTACGCCGCCGGATTGATCAATTCGGAAGTGTTCACCCAGGACTACACGAAGTTCCAGTCGGTCGCCCGCGGCGAAGGCAACACGGCGAAGGTCGGCTTCACCTGGGGTTGGGAAGTGACGGACCGGTTCGGCAACACGCTGGCGCCGCAATATACGTCGATGGCGCCGCTGCGCGAGACGGCCGATTCGGACGTGCAGGTGTCGTGGGACTACACGTACGACGCGCTCAACTACGGCGTGAACATGGTCGTCATGTCGGCCAGGTCGAAGAACAAGGAAGCGGCGATGCGGTTCATCAACGAGCTGTACGATCCGGTCGTCAGCATGCAGGTGCTGTTCGGTTCGATCGGTCCGAACATCAAGGACAACGGCGACGGCTCGTATGAAGTGCTCCCGCCGGCCGATCCGGCGATGGACCCGGGCACCTGGAAATGGACGTCCACCTGGGCGGACAACGGTCCGATGTACATCGCCGACGATCTGGTGCTGACGCTCGGCACCGACATGCAGTCGGTCGGCGCGCAGACGGAGCCGCTCATGCCGGCGCTCAATGCGATCGACAAGGAGAACGACGTGCTGCCGACGATGTTCATCAAGTACACGCCGGAGGACAACAGCACGCTCGCGCTGAACAACACGAACCTGATGAACCTCGCCATGGCGAAGTTCTCGCAATGGGTGACGGCGGGCGGCATCGAGCAGGAATGGGACAGCTACGTGAAAGAAGCCGAACGGACCGGGCTGCCGCAAAATCTCGAAATCATCCAGCGGTACGTGGACGAATACAAGCGGAACCAATGACGATTCTGGCACGGGCGACCGCGCGCGGCAAGGCCGGGCGCGGCCCCGTCATTCACGGGAGTTGATGATCGATGGCGCAAGCCACTCAGACCGCAGCCGGCGCCGTCCGGACGGCCGCCGGACCGGGCAGGCGGAGGTCGGCATGGCAGACGTTCAAGCGGGACCGCCAGCTCTGGATCATGATTTTGCCGGCGATCGTCGTCATTCTGCTGTTCAACTATGTGCCGATGTACGGCATTCAGCTCGCCTTCCGCGATTATGATTTCACGAAAGGGCTGACGGGCGGCGAATGGCGGGGGCTGTACTATTTCCGGCAATTCATTGACAGCTACATGTTCGCGGACATCATGCGCAACACGGTGACCATCAGCCTGGCGACGATTCTGCTCGGCTTCCCGGCTCCGATCATTCTGGCGCTCATTCTGAACCAGGTGCGGTGGAAACGGGGCAAGAAAATGCTGCAGACGGTCGTGTACATGCCGCACTTCATCTCGATTGTCGTGCTGGTCGGCCTCCTGAACGTGCTGCTGTCGCCGAATACGGGCATTGTCGGCTATCTGCTGCGTTCCATGGGCTACGAGATCAACCTGCTGGCTTCGACAAGCGCGTTCGTCCCCGTTTATGTGCTGTCGGACATCTGGCAGCATTGCGGCTGGAACAGCATCATCTATCTGGCGGCGCTGTCCACCGTGGATCCGCAGTTGTATGATTCGGCCAAAATCGACGGAGCGGGAAAATGGCAGACGATGCGCCATATCGACCTGCCCGCCATCGCGCCGACGATCATCATCCTGTTCATCCTGAGCATGGGCGGCGTGCTGACAACGGGGTTCGAGAAAATCTTCCTCATGCAGAACACGCTCAACCTGCCCGTATCGGAAGTCATCTCGACCTACGTTTACAAGATCGGCATTCTGTCGAACCAGTTCAGCTACTCGGCGGCGATCGGGCTGTTCAACACGGTGATCAATTTCTTCTTCCTGTTCGTCACGAACCAGATTGCACGGCGCGTGTCGAACATCAGTCTGTGGTAGGCCGGGGAGGGAACGTGTCATGGGATGGATTTTGCGGAAGCGGACGCCGGGCGACGTGCTGTTCGACGCGTTCATCGCGGCCGCTTGCATCATCGTCTTCCTGATCGTCGCCTACCCGCTGTACTTCGTTGTCATTGCATCGGTCAGCGATTCGACGATGGTGGCGACGGGCAAGGTGTGGCTCTGGCCCAAGGGCTTCAGCCTGTACGGGTATAACGAGATTTTCGACGACACACGCATCTGGCGGGGGTACCGGAACACGATTCTCTATACGACGCTGGGCACGTTCGTCAATCTGCTGTTCACGCTGCCGGCGGCGTATGCGCTGTCCCGTCGGGAGTTCCGGGCGCGGCGATTTCTCATGTTCGTGTTCGTGGTGACGATGTTTTTCAGCGGCGGCCTGATCCCGACGTATCTGCTCATCAAGGGACTCGGCATGACGAATACGATGTGGGTGTTCATTTTCCCGTTCTGCGTCAACGTCTACAACCTGATCATCGTGCGCACGTTCTTCGAGACGTCGCTGCCGCGCGAACTGTACGAGGCGGCGGCGATTGACGGATGCGGGCACTTCCGCTTCTTCTGGAGCGTGGCGCTGCCGCTCTCGAAGGCGGTCATCTCCGTCATCGGCCTGTACTATGCGGTGGCGCATTGGAACGATTTCTTCACCGCGCTGGTCTATGTGCGCAACAACGAGCTGCAGCCGCTGCAGATTGTGCTGCGCGACATCCTGCTCTCGAACCAGGTGTTCCAGGCGGGCGCGGGTACCGGCGGAGAGGCCGGCGGCTACGCCCAGCGGTACGCGGATCAGATCAAGTACGGCGTCATCATCGTGTCGACGCTGCCGATTCTGCTCGTCTATCCGTTTATTCAGAAGTATTTCGAGAAGGGCGTCATGATCGGCTCGGTGAAGGGGTGATGCGAGCGGAGATTACGAAGCTGTAACGTGGTATGCACGTTACAGCGTGCCGCCGGGCGGAAATTACGGGGCCGTAACGTGGTATGCGCGTTACAGCGTGCCGCCGGGCGGAAATTACGGGGCCGTAACGTGGTATGCGCGTTACAGCCTGCCGCCGGGCGGAAATTACGGGGCCGTAACGTGGTATGCACGTTACAGCCTGCCGCCGGGCGGAAATTACGGGGCCGTAACGTGGTATGCACGTTACAGCCTGCCGCCGGGTGGAGATTGCGGGGCCGTAACGTGCTATGCACGTTACAACCCTGAGCCGCTCGCAGGAAATTGCCCGGGGCTGAGCGAAGACTTCTAACACGATCTGCAACCATGAGAGGAGGAACGGCGCATGTCAACCCATACGGCGCAAAGGCACCCGCAGCCGCTCCGGCCGCTGCCGGCGGGCCGGGTGAAGTTCACGGACGCCTTCTGGTCAAGATACCGCGACCTCGTCCGCGAGGTCGTCATTCCGTACCAGTACGAGGCGCTGCACGACCGGGTGCCGGACGCGGAGCCGAGCCATGCGATCGCCAATTTCGAGATCGCGGCGGGCCGGAAGCAAGGAGAGTTCCACGGGTTCGTCTTCCAGGACACCGATGTGGCGAAATGGCTCGAGGCGGTCGGCTATTCGCTCATGACGCATCCGGACCCGGAGCTGGAGCGGCTCGCCGACGACGTCATCGATCTCATCGCGGAGGCGCAGGGCGAGGACGGCTATCTGAACACGTACTTCACAATCAAGGAACCGGACAAGCGGTGGACGAACCTGGCGGATTGCCACGAGCTGTACACCGCCGGCCACCTGATCGAGGCGGCGTGCGCGTATTACGAGGCGACCGGCAAACGGAAGGTGCTGGACGTCGCCTGCCGGCTCGCGGATTGCATCGACCGGGTGTTCGGACCGAACGAAGGGCAGCTCCGCGGCTACGATGGCCACGAGGAGATCGAGCTGGCGCTCGTGAAGTTGTACCGGGTGACGGGAGAAGAGCGGTATTTGCGGCTGGCGGCGTTTTTCGTCGACGAGCGGGGCCGGGAGCCGAACTTCCTGCGCGAAGAATGGGAGAAGCGGGGGCGGATCAACTTCTTCCTCAAGCGGCCGGCACCGATTAATCTGGAATACCACCAGGCGCACCGCCCGGTGCGGGAGCAGACCGACGCGGTCGGCCACGCCGTCCGCGCCATGTATCTGTACGCGGCGATGGCGGATCTCGCAGCGGAGAACGGCGACGAGTCGCTGCTGGAAGCGTGCCGGCGGCTGTGGCGGAGCACGACGCGCAAGCGGATGTATGTGACGGGCGGCGTCGGCTCGACGCATCACCTGGAAGCGTTCACCACGGACTACGATCTCCCGAACGATACGGCCTACGCGGAGTCGTGCGCGTCGATCGGCCTCATCATGTTCGCGAAGCGGATGCTGCAGATCGAGGCGAAAGGCGAATACGGCGACGTGATGGAGCGGGCGTTGTACAATACGGTGCTTGCGGGCATGTCACAGGACGGGAAACGCTATTTCTATGTGAATCCGCTGGAGGTATGGCCGGAGGCTTGCCGCAGCAACCCCGGCAAGCATCACGTGAAGCCGGTGCGGCAGCGCTGGTTCGGCTGCGCCTGCTGCCCGCCGAACATCGCGCGGTTGATCGCGTCGCTCGGCGGCTATGTTTACGACGTCGACGCCGATTCCGGCATCGTGTACACGCATCTGTACATCGGCGGAGAGGCGCGGCTGAACGTCGGCAAGGAAGGCGGCGGACATGACGGCGGCACGGTCGTCGTTCGGCAGGAAACGAACTATCCGTGGGACGGCGCCGTGATGCTGACGGTGACGCCCGAAGCGGGCGGCTTATCGGCGTTCACCCTCGCGCTCAGGCTGCCGGGCTGGAGCCGAACGTCGGAGATTGCGGTGAACGGCGAGCGGATCGCGCCGGAGGTGCGGGACGGCTACGCGTACATCCGCCGCGATTGGCAGCCGGGCGATACGGTCGAGCTTAAGCTCGACATGACGATCCGGCTGCTCGCCGCCCGCCCGGAGGTGCGGGCTGACGCCGGCCGCGTCGCGATCCAGCGCGGGCCGCTCGTCTACTGCCTCGAGTCCGCCGACAATCCGGGCGGACCGCTGAGCGCGCTTGCGATCGACACGCAGACGCCGTTGACCGCAACGTATGACGCGCAGCTGCTCGGCGGCTGCGTCGTGATCGAGGGGCGCGCGTTCCGCGAAGGGGTGTGCGACTGGGCGGACGCGTTGTACCTGCCGCTGGAAGAGGAGGACGGCGCCCGCCGCGAAGAGCCGGCCGCGTTCCGGGCGATCCCCTATTATCTCTGGGGCAACCGGGGCGAAGGCGAGATGGCGGTGTGGGTGCGGTACCGGTAATCGGGAAGTCCCGGTGTTTTTGAACCGCCCCTTTTTGTCCAACGTTGCTTTAAATGTTTTGCTAGTATACTATCCCCTGTCGTTATGGAAGATGGGATGTGCATCCGGGTATTTGCTTACTGCGAGGTCACAAACACTCATTCCGTATGAGCAATACTGCTTTGACTCCCTTGACGTAAAGGTATTTTTCCACCGCATATATCACTTTTCCGTGGAGGACGGGGCTTTCTGTTCCCCTTATCTTCAATGCTCCAACCTCTGAATCGTTGACGGACTGAAGATTAGCAGGGAGTCGGGTAGCAAGTATAATCCAACTGACATGACACTCACTAACACAGGGTCAAGGCTGATCCGCAATACAGAACGCCTTTCCAATTCGCGTTTTTTATCAAATAAGTTCGTTCTCTCGCAGCCCAGCGTGTAAGTTTCAAGCCATGCCCGCGCATGGCGGGCGACCCCGCCCAGAACAACAACAGGAAGGGGATTGTCAGTTTCAACCCACGCCCGCGCATGGCGGGCGACCGCGGCCTCGACTTCCTTCTCGCTGATCGTCAGCATGTTTCAACCCACGCCCGCGCATGGCGGGCGACCTCTATATAGCAGCCGGATCACAGTCAAGCCGAGGTTTCAACCCACGCCCGCGCATGGCGGGCGACGTAACACCCGGAACAATGGCTCCTGCTCCCGATTTAGTTTCAACCCACGCCCGCGCATGGCGGGCGACGGCCGCTGATCTGTCTATCCTTGAGGTGGACGGTGTTTCAACCCACGCCCGCGCATGGCGGGCGACGGCGGCCTTTGTACATCTTCCGGCCCGGTTGCGTGTTTCAACCCACGCCCGCGCATGGCGGGCGACCTGGGCAATGAGACGATCGATGAGGTCGACACCGCGGTTTCAACCCACGCCCGCGCATGGCGGGCGACGGATCAGAACAGAGCTTGCAATGCGAGCGATTGAGTTTCAACCCACGCCCGCGCATGGCGGGCGACACGAAGCGGTAGCTGACTGGCTTTGGGCCATTCAAGTTTCAACCCACGCCCGCGCATGGCGGGCGACGCAACAGAGGTTTGCGGATGAGTGGTTGATCGACATGTTTCAACCCACGCCCGCGCATGGCGGGCGACTTTACGGCAGCCGAATTTGATACCATGCGACGGGTTTCAACCCACGCCCGCGCATGGCGGGCGACTATCAGCCCCATCTTACCACAGGTGGGGCGGGAAGGGGTTTCAACCCACGCCCGCGCATGGCGGGCGACAGCGGCATGGAACGTAGACACCGAAGAGAGGATGTTTCAACCCACGCCCGCGCATGGCGGGCGACCAGAAACCTGTTGTATCTCGATGAATTCTCCGACTGGTTTCAACCCACGCCCGCGCATGGCGGGCGACTGAAGTCTGCTTCTTTCTCGCCGTTGTTGTTCGTGTTTCAACCCACGCCCGCGCATGGCGGGCGACTCAGGATTTTCGAGCACTCACCGAGCATCGAGTTGTTTCAACCCACGCCCGCGCATGGCGGGCGACTGGAGCGAGATCGTGCAATTTGCATTTTGTGTATGTTTCAACCCACGCCCGCGCATGGCGGGCGACGCCGGTCGAAATTCCAAAGCCGGCCGCTGAATATGTTTCAACCCACGCCCGCGCATGGCGGGCGACTAATGAGGGGAGAGGATGACCAATGTTTACGAAAGTTTCAACCCACGCCCGCGCATGGCGGGCGACTCCAAGGATAAGGCGCACCGCATTCATGGCAATACGTTTCAACCCACGCCCGCGCATGGCGGGCGACTCCAAGGATAAGGCGCACCGCATTCATGGCAATACGTTTCAACCCACGCCCGCGCATGGCGGGCGACTCTTTGCATATCGCACAGCCAGCCCGCAGAAAGCGTTTCAACCCACGCCCGCGCATGGCGGGCGACTACCAATCAGCAGCGGCACGGAAGCCGGATATGTGTTTCAACCCACGCCCGCGCATGGCGGGCGACCGCGCCGCTGGATGTATTTCGCTTCGATTTGTCTGTTTCAACCCACGCCCGCGCATGGCGGGCGACGGCAACGACTGCCGGGACGGGCGGTGTGAGATGTGTTTCAACCCACGCCCGCGCATGGCGGGCGACTGGGGGAATGTTTCCTTAACAGCGAAAGACTCAGGTTTCAACCCACGCCCGCGCATGGCGGGCGACCCTTTGATACCCTCGATTGACTCGTTAACGTTATCGTTTCAACCCACGCCCGCGCATGGCGGGCGACCCGATAACTTGCGTGTAACCATGCAGACCGCAACGGTTTCAACCCACGCCCGCGCATGGCGGGCGACCGTTTACTATCTTGCCATTGGGTGGTGATAATATGGGTTTCAACCCACGCCCGCGCATGGCGGGCGACCCTCTCTCCATCCTTAACATCAAAATCCCAGGGGTGTTTCAACCCACGCCCGCGCATGGCGGGCGACCAAATCCTCGGTATCGATCTAGATGGCGTTAACGTGTTTCAACCCACGCCCGCGCATGGCGGGCGACCGAGGTCGAATCCTATGGTAGTCAATATGGATCAGGGTTTCAACCCACGCCCGCGCATGGCGGGCGACCGCGTAGTCAAGTCCGGCAATTGCCCCGACGAAAAAGTTTCAACCCACGCCCGCGCATGGCGGGCGACCCGCATGTTGTCCTCGGGTATCCACGCCTCATGAATGTTTCAACCCACGCCCGCGCATGGCGGGCGACCAATAAGGGCAAACATGCACTTGATCAGAGGGAGAGGTTTCAACCCACGCCCGCGCATGGCGGGCGACCGTGGTAAGCGTAAATCTCCGACTCGACGTGTTGGTTTCAACCCACGCCCTCGCATGGCGGGCGACCCTAATGTATGTAAAGGTTCAAGTGGTCAAAAATGGTTTCAACCCACGCCCTCGCATGGCGGGCGACCCTAACTCTTTCGCTAAACTCGCTCAGACCGCTGTAGTTTCAACCCACGCCCTCGCATGGCGGGCGACCCCGGGTTCGACGTAACGATCGAGTGTGCGGAATGGAAGTTTCAACCCACGCCCTCGCATGGCGGGCGACCTGTATTATCTGAAATCCCTTGATACACAAGGGCGGAAAGGCGCCTTTTCGCGAACCTTCCAATTAGCAGCGTAATGTATTCATCTTATACTAACTTTGAAGTCGCAATCCCTTATTTTGCTGGGAGCGCGAACCTCCTGGGAATTTTATGTGCGCTTGGGGTTCGCATCGATGAAAATAAGTTTAGAGCATTTCGATAATCGAGACGCCTTGCGGTGCCGTGCCCACTGTCACTTCGTAATCGTTGAACGAGCGGGGGACGGTCACCTCTTCCTTCCGTTGCACCTGAACCAATCGGAACAGCTTATGCGCAGGTGCATTTCCAAGGGCTGTGTCGTGCCGGAAGACGAAGAGTTTTTGCGATGCCATTTTCCCTCGAGCAGCCGATCGATCATGCTCGAACATGTTGATGAGCGCTGTCCACAGCAATTTCAGATCTTCCTCGCTGAATCCGGTCTGCCGGGCGAGCGGCGCGGAAATGTAGCCTTCCAGCCGATACAGGCCGTAGGGGACGAAGGCTTTTCGACCTATGGTTCGTTCCTTCTCTGTATCTTTTTCGTTCGTGACCGCCATTCTGGTGATGGACACTTCGGTGGGATTAATCGGATCAATGCTTTTCGAAAACGTCAATTGCACCGGACCGCGGACCTGGCCGCAATTCACGCCCGTCGTCATGACCGCTCCAAATGTACGAATATCAAAATACTTCTTGCACATCCACTTGGCGAGCGTGAGCTGATCTTCTTTCTTCTTTGCTTCGATTTTTTCTTCCTTGGATTCTTTTAGCTCAATCTCAGGATGGTTGTCGTAAGCTTCCTTGTTCAATTGATTCAGCACGACACCTTCGCGCACATAGATGTCGTAACCTGGTTCACCGGCCTTCACCAATTCCACGTAATTGCGGATCTTTCGTTTAAGGCAAACATCCGTAACAAGCCCCAATCCGGTCTCCGCGTCAATCCGCGGCATGTTGCCCGCGTCCGGATCACCATTGGGATTGCCGTTCTCCACATCAAACAGCAGGACGAATTCGTAGCGGTTGTTCAGCGTTTTTTCACTCATTGTTCAACCCTCCGTTGGTTTGATTGGACTTCTTCTTGGACTCGTAGAATTTTTGTCGCTTATGGAAATATCCCAAAGCAAACATTCCTTGTTCTTCCAGCGATAATCGGGCCGGGAACCGATCGGGCAATTTGCTTATGACTTCTTCGATGGCCATGTCGTTGAAACGTCCGTTTTTTTCGTCTTTCGACACATGATAACGCGATAATTGCACCAACCTGGGGAACACAAGCGCGGGTGTCGTCGATGCGGCTCCCCAAAAACGGTCCGAGATGGTCGTGTTCAGTTTGTTTTCATGAGCGTCCTTTTGCGCCTTCTCCAGACAGGCAAACAGCCTCCCCAGATGGTACGCCGTGCTTGTTGAATTTTCGTTTTCCGCCATTGTCAAATTCGCCTCCTTCGTGGAATCGTTACGAAGCCTTGCCTGCCGAATGAGAAATCCTTTCAGCAATGCCGCTCGACGGGGATTCAGTTTTCGGTCGGATGACTCCGCCCGGATCCGGTTCATGAGCTGAGGGAAAATGGAGCGCGGATATGGCAGTCCGTGCAGGATCGAGCGAAGCATCTGTCCCTCCAACAGCGGCGGGATGTTTTCCCAATCGCCCTGTACCGCGAGTTCCCGGAGCAGTTCCCGAACGGAAGGCGAACGATCCAATCCCTGCACCGACAGATCGGAGTAGTGCAGCCAAACCCGCTCGCCGATTTCGCCCAGACTTCCCGTGTACCAGAACCGGACGGACAATCGTGCGGCGTTCGGAGACAAGCCCAGTACATAAAATCGGGTATTGGGATTTAGGTCCGAGAAGGTTTCCCGGAAAGTCTGTCCCTTGCGGATGCGGATCATTGCGCTACGAATACGGGAGCGTATGCTGTCTTCATCTTCCGGGTCATTGGAGCTTGCTTCCTGCAGCAGACTGGCGAGGAACTCCTGCTCTTCGGGAATATCCGTCTCCGCCCAAAAGACGACGGTTGTATCGTTCAGCCTCACCTTGTGCGCTGGATCTGCCAGGAAACGGTTCAGCACATAACCGTATGCGTCTGCCGCTTTTTGTGATGTTGGAGCATTGTAGGATTGCTCTAACCCATATGAGCAAAACGCATCTTTGTTAAACGAAACGATTGCCGCTCCGGATGACTTGGCTCCCGTGACGTTTTTGATATTCGGGTGCAATCTGGCAATCCGGTTTTGGGGCACGCGCTCTCCTGTGATCAGGCATGACAAATAATCGGAATCCACTTCATGTTCGTCATTCCTAAGACAGGACGTCTCCCAGGCGGACTTCAGTGCGGGCATTTGGTGATACAAACTACCGGTCGGCGCATACTGTGGAACGCACAAACCGCCTTTTTTCAACGTTTCGAGGACACGGTTATCGACAGCCTGTGCCAGATTTTTTGCCAATTTTCCAGCATCCATGGCAACGAACAAGCGCAATGCCTGAATTTCATCGTTGTTCGATGAGACATCTTCCAGTACGGACAACCAGAGATTGCGCATGCTTACTCGGCAAGCTTCCCTCATGCCAATAGCCGATCCGAAAAAATACTCTGCTTTGTCACACAAAAAGTAAGGTTTGATTCCGCTGGTACGTTTGACCTGTTTGGGGACCAGATACTTGCGTTTGTCCGGTTTCCCTTTTTCGTCTACCAATGGAATTACAGCTTTGACACTGCCATCTTTGTCAATCTGTACGATAAACGAGACCGCCACAGCCGAATAGGCATCACCCGGTAACGTCTCCCCGCGTTTTTCGAGCTGTTCATAATAGCGGTAAAGCGCCTGCAAGATCACCGGTTCACCTCCTCTAATTTCGGAATCTCGATGACGCCATCAACCATCTTTGCGCGGAAGAAATGTGGTACCGCCTTGACGATCTCACCTTTGGCGTTCACCGTGAAAGACAGGTCCAGCAGCATATAGCCCAGGTCGTGCTCGCCCTGATGGACCGGGCTCGCAGGAACCGTGTCTTCTTCCACCAGTTCGAAGTTTGCGGGGAATTCCCGGCACCCCAAATAAGGACGGTGGAAGCATTGGCCCTGCCGCGCTCGTCTCAGTATCATGTTGTAGTGCTTTTCCGCCGTGTCCTCCGGGCCGCGCTTGTCCGTCATTTCGAAATGCGCCTCAATAATGTACTCGACGTCCCTGAGCAGCAGGGATGCGCGTTGCTGACGCTCCTGTGTCGCATAGATCACCCGGTTGCTTGATGCCTTCGTCGCCACCTCATTGCGTCTGACATTTTCGAAACGAATCGGTTTCATTACATGAATGCGGTCCACGACCCAGCGGATCGCCGGCTTCCAGTGGATCGCTTCCAGAATGCCGCGGGCGGCGGAGGGGGTCATCACATCGTAGCTGACGCGTTCCACCTTCATTTCCGGACGTGAAAAAAGCGCGTACTCTCCCCACACACGGAGCTTGATGCCGTATCCCATGCCGATTCACCTCCTTTCAATGCAAGATTTGTTAATCGTCAATTTTCATCGGGAATGATGAGGCCTGTCGTTAGATCGTAGAAAGAAAGGTCATTTAAAACATGCACGCCTTGAATTGTGAGAAGCAGCTGCCGGTTTTGGAGAACTTCGCTCTCTTTCGGGTAGACTTGCACTACATAAGGTTGCAGCTTGCGCAGTATGGCTGCCGGATACGGGTCGGTGGTCAGGCTCTCGATCAGCCGGCTGGCAGCCTCGTCCAACGGATTATCCGGATCTATCCGATCCGTGGGATGGCGCCAAGGCACGACGATCGGCTCCATGTCGGATTCAATGAATTTGAATTGCTTTGCGATATCTTCATACGGGAATTGAGGAGGCATTCGGGTCATCATCTCCACGATCCCATATTGATCCCGCAGTTTCGGTCCGGCTTCGTTGTCCCGGGTACCGTGGATGCGTTCGAAATACTCGGATATGCAAGCCAGGGAAAGCATGTTTTCGGCACCGTACAGTTCGATGCAGTTGATCGCTTCCGCGGCGGATTCCTTCAGCCAGCCCATGGATGGAAGACCGTGCGGTTCGGGATGAAACACAATGACCCGGCCTGATTCAAGTTTGCCTTCCCGATTGCATCGGCCGGCGGCCTGCGCGATGGAGTCGATTCCGGCAATGGCCCGATAAACAACCGGAAAATCGACGTCGACGCCGGCTTCGATCAATTGAGTCGAAATGACAATGCATCGTTTCCTGTTGTTCAGTCGGGTACGTATTTCATCCAACACTTTTGCACGGTGCAGCGGGGTCATGCGGCCGCTGAGATGAAATATGCCATCCAGTCGTGATTCGAAGTGTTTCAGAAGTTTCTTCGCATGCCGCCGGGTATTCACAATGCACAGAGCTTGGTGCTCGTTAAACAGCCATTCCGCAAGGGTAGAATCTTTCACCGGTTCATGCGGTGTTCCCCTGAGCTCTACGGCAGTTCGTTTGAAAATCCGCTCCAATTCGCGTGGCGAAGGTTCGTCCATGATTTCTTCCACTTGTCTGCCGAGCTTTTCCCAAGAAGGCTGTGTGGCGGTGCAAAGAACCACGGAACAACCGTATCCCTCCACCAGTTCTTCCAGAGCTCGGAGGCAAGGTTCTAAATATTCTCGAGGAAGACTTTGCGCTTCGTCGATGATAATGACCGACTTCGCAATGTTGTGCAACTTGCGGCATTTGCTGCGCCTGCTCGCAAAGAGTGACTCGAAAAACTGGACGGAAGTTGTTACGACCACAGGCGCGTCCCAATTTTCCGTGCTCAGTTTGTAGCGCATACTTTCGGTTTCGCCGAGCGTTTCGTCCAGATCACCGATATTGAAATGGCTGTGATGTTCAAGCACCACTTCGGATCCCAGCGCATTGCGAAACTCTGCCGCGTTCTGTTCAGTGATGGAGGTCAACGGTATGACGTAAATAACTCTCCGAAGGTCGTTCTTTTTTGCATGGGCCAGTGCAAACGCGAGAGATGAAAATGTTTTGCCGCCTCCCGTAGGAACGCTGAGCGAGAACAGTTGTGGTGGCAGCTGTGCCCGGCTCTTGCATTTGTCCAGGATGGTTTTGCGATAGCGGTTGATGTCAGTGGGTTCGGCGTTGGCAAAACGGATGGCAAGATATTGCACCAACCTGTCGTGGAGCTCATGTATCGTCGGTCTGGGTGCCGCAATGACCTGTGCAGAAGCGGGATCACAGAAGTTGCGCGTATCAATTGTGTCCGCGTCCACAAGACAGGAGTAGATCATGCGTCCAAGGAAGGCCAGCTTCCAGCTGTACGCCTCTCGGCTTTGCCGACGAAGCAGATTGCGCACCAGCGGCCCGTCTGTCGGTATGGGGAGGGAGGGCACCTCGATCTCTCGCCAGGCCGCTTTCCACAGGTGCTCTTGCTCCTCGGGATCCTCGGCGGCGGATGTCAGCCGGTGGCATAGACTGCCGACTTCATCTTTTGTCCCGAAATTTCGAAGACCCCCGTGATGAAACGCGACGGCAAATTGCACAAGCATTGCAAGATGCTTGTGCAACAAGGTGGAACCGAACATGGCGCGCCAGAACGTTTCTTTTCCGATCTCAAGAGCGCCGGCTGTGGAGTGTGTGACTTTTACAGAGTAATTTTTTATCCGCAGTTGAAATTTGTGCTTGTACTTACCCAGATCGTGCAGCAATCCCGCTGCATAAGCCAACTCCTCGGCGTGAAAACTTTGGGCGAATGTGCCTGCCTTGTCCGCGGTTCCTAGCAAATGGACGTTCAGCGGTTGTTCTTTGCCGTTGCTGTTTATGCGTGCGATAAAACGCATACATGTACCACCCAATGTTATGACTGAGGTGATAAATTAACTTTATATATATTGTAAAAACCACGTCCAACATTTTACATTTTTCGATGGACGTAGTCAAGAGATGGTAAATAAGCTTCTTTTTTCTTGGACAAGCTTATGCTAGACTTACGTAAGGTCGCCGGCAGGCGTGGATTGAAATATATACATTGTTTAGAAAGCCCGTCACGTGATGGCGGGTTTTCATTATAATTGGAAAGTCTCTAGGGCAAGCGAACCGTCTGGGCCTTCTTTTGACTTGGCCAGCCCGTTTGAAAATCCGACACCCGAATCTTAGAAATGATGGCTGGCGGACGGGCACGCGCGACCCATAGAATGGAGGGAAACAGGGCTTGAACAGGAGGGGCGCCGCATGAAACTGTGGTATGTGAAACCGGCATCGGATTGGTTGGAAGCGTTGCCAATCGGCAACGGCAGATTGGGCGCGATGGTGCACGGCGGCATGGAGCGGGAAAGGCTTCAGATCAACGAGGAGACGTTCTGGTCGGGCGGACCGCACGATTACCGCCGGCCGGGCGCGTCCCGATATTTGCGGCAGGTCCGGGAGTTGATCTTTCAGGACAAGGTCGAGGAAGCGCAGCAGCTGTTCGATGAACGGATGAAAGGCGATCCCGAACTGCTGCACGCTTTTCTCCCGTGCTGCGATATGATGCTCCATTTTCCGGGCCATGCGGATGGCCGGGATTATTACCGGGAACTCGATCTGGACCGGGCCGTTGCAACCACCCGATATCGGGTGAACGGGGTGACGTACACGCGCGAAGTGTTCTGCTCGTACCCCGATCAGGCGATCATCATGCGGATTTCATCCGACTGTCCGGGCAAGATCGACATGGCCGCGGAGCTTGCCGCGGCCAACGGGGAGCAGCGGGTCCGTTTCGCGGGCGACGACACGCTGGTCCTGACCGGACAGGCGGGCAAGCGGGAAGCAAGGCCGAGACGGCTCAACGCCGGCTGGGACGGGCCGGGGGTGCGGTTCGAAGCGCGGCTGCGCGCCATCTCCGAGGGCGGCCGTGTCCTCCGAGGGGAGCAGACGCTCGAGGTCAGGGGAGCGGACGCGGTCATGCTGATTTTCTCGGCCGCAACCAGCTTCGTGAATTACCGCAGCATCGACGGGGACCCGGGCGCCAAGGCGGCCGGCGTGATCGAACGCCTGCAAGGCAAGACGTACGGGGAACTGCTCGGACGCCATCTGGAGGATTACACCGCGCTGTACCGCAGAGTCGAGCTGGAACTCGGGGACGGCGCAGGCGACGGCACGCCGACGGATGAGCGGGTGCGGACGTACGCCGAGACGGAAGACCCCGGGCTGGCCGCGCTGTTTTACCAATACGGCCGCTATCTGCTCATCGCGTCTTCGCGGCCCGGCGGACAGCCCGCCAATCTCCAGGGCATCTGGAACGACGATCCCTGGCCGCTCTGGGGAAGCAAATGGACGACGAACATCAACGTGCAGATGAACTATTGGCCGGCGGAATCGGGCAACCTGCGGGAGTGCCATCTTCCCCTGTTCGACCTGATCGACGACCTCCGCATCACCGGGGCGGAAACCGCCGAAACGCACTACGGCTGCAGAGGGTTCGTGGTTCATCACAACACGGATCTGTGGCGGGCCGCGACCCCGGTCGATTACGACGCGGCCGTCTGGCCGATGGGCGGCGTCTGGCTGGTGCAGCATCTGTGGGACCACTACGAATATTGTCCGGACCAGGCGTTTCTGCGGAACAGGGTGTATCCGGCGCTGCGCGAAGCGGCCCTGTTCGTGCTCGACTATCTGACGGAAGCGCCGGAGGGCACCCGGCTCGCCGGCAAGCTGGTGACCAATCCGTCCTATTCCCCCGAGAATCATTACATTGACGACAAGGGGCGGAGACGCTATCTGACCTATGCGGCGACGATGGACATTCAACTGATCCGCGATCTCTTCCAACGGTGCATGAAAGCGGCGGAGATGCTGGGCGTGGATGAAGATTTCCGCGGGGAACTCGAGGAGGCGATGGCGCGGCTGCCAGGCATGCAGATCGGAAAATACGGCCAATTGCAGGAATGGGCGGAGGATTGGGACCGGCCCGACGATCACAACAGCCACGTCTCCCATCTGTACGGGCTGTACCCCGGTAATCAGATTTCCGTCAAGGACACGCCGGAACTGGCCGAAGCGGTCGGGCGGAGCCTGGAACTTCGCGGCACCCACGATTTCCGCGCGTGGCCGGCCGCCTGGCGGATTGCCCTGCATGCGCATCTGCGCGATGCCCGGATGGCGCACCGCCGTCTCGTCAATCTGATCGCGCTGTCGGCCAACCCGAATCTGCTCAACGAGAAACCGCCGCTTCCGATGCAGATTGACGGCAATTTCGGTGGAACGGCCGCTATTGCGGAAATGCTTCTCCAGAGCAGGAGCCGCTATGACGGCACAGCCGCCGTGTATGAGATCGAGCTCTTGCCGGCGCTGCCGGCGCAATGGTCGCGGGGCAGGGTGAAAGGGCTGCGGGCACGCGGCGGTTTCGAGCTGGCTTTCGCCTGGGAGAACGAACGGCTCACGGAAGCCTCGCTGCATGCCCTGTGCGGCGGTATCTGCCGGATTTATTACGGGGACCGGTCCGTACAATTGGAGACGAGCAAGGGCGATACGATACCCATTCAATTCTGACGGAGGATTACCCCTCGGGAATGCGGCGGGTTCGCGCGGCTGCGCGGACCCGCCGTTGATGTCTGCGTCATGCTCGGAGGGCGGCACGGATGAAATCCAGGCGCAGACAAAGAAATTGGTGATTGTATTTTTGGGCTTGACGGAATAAAATGGAACCAACGCATGCTAAAACGAAATTGCAACCAATTATCCGCAAAAAATCAAGTATGGGAGGAGCGATGGATGAGACGAAGAGCGAAGCGGTTCACGGCGGCATGGGCCGCGGCAGCCCTCTTGTGCGCGGCAGGGCTCAACGCGCAGTCCGGCGTGCATGCAGCTTCACCAGAAGTGTCCGGGGAAGCGCTTGCACATGCGGCGGAGTCGGGAACGCGGACAATCGTAAGCGCTGTCAATGTTCGGGACAGCCTTGTCGCCCAATACGGATCGCCCGTCATTGACGGCGAAATCGATCCGGTGTGGGACAAGGCCCGGATCGTCGAGGCTCGGCATGCGTCGGGGGATACCCGGGCGTCCGCAGCGTTCAGAGCGCTGTGGGACGACCATGCGCTCTACATTCTCGCGGAAGTCA
>Ga0310830_100825_pt1 | contig 18015 bp, 12 predicted proteins | sample WT_ome_5_FD_201301 | JGI IMG/M metagenome (GOLD analysis project Ga0310830, IMG submission 201301) | Sorghum-adapted microbial communities enriched on wild type (WT) sorghum from Joint BioEnergy Institute, Emeryville, California, United... ...
CAACCGGATGCTCATCATTTTTGCCGTACTGCTGGCGGTCCCTAATCTGGCGACCTCTTACTCCAGCTATACCCGCGCCAGCGAACAGTTACATGAACAAATGGATGACAACACCCGATCGAGCGTAAATCTGTTGAATGATACGATTAACCATATCGTGGAGGCAGAGGTTCGCAACGTGGAGCAGCTGGTGCAGCAAATCGATTCCGCCCAGGTGGATGCCAAATCTCCGGAGCTGCGGAAACTCATTGACCTCTTCGTAGAAAAACATCCAGAGCTAGAGAATCTGGTAGTTGGCAATCAGAACGGAGCGTGGATGAAAGCCCCCGATCCTGGCAAACAGGACTATGACCCGCGCAAACGGGATTGGTATATCACCTCCATGGAAAACCCGGAGGAAACCGTAATCATTGATCCGTTCGTATCGGCGACGACCGGCAATTTTAATCTTTATATCAGCCGCGCGTTAAAAGACCATCAAGGAGCGATCACGGTCGCCCTGGACCTGGCAAAACTGAATGCGGACGTCAGCAGCATTCACTTGGGGGAACGCGGGTATATTTATATCTTGGACCGTTCGAACAAGTTCGTCTCGCATCCGACCAAAACGGTTGGTGAAGAGGCTTCAGGTGAACATCTGGCGAAAATCCATGAGGCGGAATCGGGCTATTTGACGTATACCGATCCAGAAACCGGGAAGGAAGAAAGCGCGTTTTTTACGACCAACCCACTGACCGGGTTTAAAATCGTTGGGGTTCTGGATGTGCAGGAATTCCGCGACGCCTCGAAGCCGATCATGTGGACCTCCCTTATGGTTCTAGGTGTCTCCATGATCATTGCGGGCGTCCTGCTCATCCTAACGATCTTGAGCATCACGCGTCCGATCGAGCAGCTCAATCGCTCGGCTAAACGGGTGAGTGAAGGTTACCTGAACGAGGATGTCATCACGAAGCGCAAGGATGAGATTGGGGAGTTGGCTGCGAACTACAACGGCATGTTGGCTTCCCTGCGGGGAATGGTACGAGAGATGTCAGGAACGGCGGGCCAGTTGACCGCTTCCAGCGAAGAATTAAATGCGAGTACCGAGCAGAACGCCAAGGCGGTTGAACATGTTGCCCAGCTGGTGTCGGATGCCTCGGATCATGCGGAGAAACAAGCCGCTGCTTCGTTAGAAAGTGCCAAAACGATGGATGAAATGTCTCAAGGCATCCGAAAAATCGCGGACGCGTCCGGCCTGATCGTCGAGTCTTCATTGCAAACGGTGGAGGAGGTTCGAGAAGGCAGTGGGAAGGTGAATCTGGTCGGTTTGCAAATGGATGAGATTCGCCGGTCGACGCTGGAATCGGCGGATATCCTGCAACAGATGAATGAGCTCAGCGGACAGGTTGCCGGAATGAGCAGTGCGATTACGGAGATTGCCAACCAAACCAATCTGTTGGCGCTTAACGCAGCGATCGAAGCGGCTCGGGCTGGCGAGGAAGGACGCGGCTTCGCGGTGGTAGCGGGCGAAGTGCGTAAACTGGCGGAACAGTCTGGAGCGACAGCGGAAATGATTCAACGGACTATCGGACAGATGACCGAACTTACGAGCAAGGCCTACGAAGTCATGAATCATAAGGTGAATACGAATGTCGAGCGGGGAAGAGCCGTAACCGAGGAAGCGCAAACGGCCTTCCAAGCGATCGAGCGGTCTACGCAGCGGATATCGGCGCAAATTCATGAAGTGTCGGCCATCACGCAGCAAATGTCGGCGAGTGCCGATCAAATCGCTCACGCAGTTGAACAAATCGCAGCAACCTCGGCCAGCAGCATGGAGGGCCTGCAAGAGGTGACGGCGGCAACCCAGGAACAGCTGGCGTCCATGGAGGAGATCTCCTCCGCCTCAGAAGGCTTGGCTCGGATGGCCGCAGATATGCATGCGCAGATCGATCGGTTTAAGCTATAAGAGGTCAAAATAGAATCTATGCCGTTCATGCCCCTAGTCACAGTTCGTGGCGAGGGGCTTTTTTTCGTTTGAGATTTCCACCCTGAGCCGGGCGCATAAATCCGCCCCGAGACGGATGGAGAAGATCCGAGGGTCGATTAAGATGAATAGCAGCAACGACTTGGATCGATCTCCATTCACGCCTGCTTTACAACGTAACAATGTTATGTTACGCTGTTTGTGCAATGAAAGGAGCATGACAATGAGTGAGGATTTGATTTCCAAGAAGGAATTGCTGGATCTGACAGGCATTTCGTATGGACAGTTGTATCGCTGGAAGCGCAAGAACCTGATCCCGGAACAGTGGTTTATCCGTAAATCGTCTTTTACCGGGCAAGAAACGTATTTTCCAAGGGAAAAAATCCTGCAGCGCATTGACCGCATTCTGGGCATGAAGGACGATTTATCGCTGGATGCGCTGGCGGATGTCTTCTCAGGGAGTCCGAAGGATATCCGTTTAAGCGCGGATGAACTGCTGGAACGAAACATTGTTACATCTACATCGTTGAACTTATATATGGAGATTACAGAGAAGAAAGAGGCGCAGCCGAACTTTGGCTTCGATCAGATGTTAATCGTCTACGTGCTCGATAAGCTGCTGCAAAGCGGGGATATTTCCCTCGAGGAAGGGCGTTTATTGGTTCAGGCGCTTGAGGACCATTTACCAGGCTTGGCTGGGAAGGAATGCGGCGTACATCTCATCCGTAAAATGGGGGTGGCCGTCTTTATCCTGGTGCCGGAGGATGGAGACATTTTTGTTGACCGCAGTGTCCGGACGATCGTTCGGTTATCGCTGGCGCGCTGCACAGAGGAATTAAAACTATTGGTGAGCGGGAGTGAAGGATGATGGCGGAACGAAGCGTTAAGGATTTGAAAATTAACGGTGTAGGTCAGGCATCCGGCGGCGTGTACCGTGAAATCCAGACGGAGGGCATTGCCACATTAAACGGGGACATTACCTGCGAAGTCTTGGAAGCCAACGGGACGTTGAAAATCAAAGGAACGATCCAAGCTGGCCAAATGAGCTTCAACGGCACTGGTTCCTCGGAGGGGTTGCTGCAGGGCGGCAAAATCGAGCTGGACGGAATGTTGAAGGTCCACCAAGATGTGCGATTCACCTCGCTGCATGTCCAAGGAATGCTCCAATCCAAAGGCTCTGTGATTGGTGAGACGGCGAAGGTGGACGGCGCTTTGAAGCTGGACGGCAATGCTGAATTTGAAACCGCGGAGGTGGACGGCCAGCTTCAGGTTGGCGGGATGCTGAATGCGGGAAATCTGAAGCTGGATTTGGAGGGGCCTTGCCATGCGAAGGAAATCGGCGGGGAAGTGATTGTGGTTCGCCAGCGCAAAGGCAAACGTCTGTTGGATTACATCTCTCCCATGTGGGCTTCGCGGTTGACGGTCGATGTAATCGAAGGAGATGACATTCGGCTGGAGGGGACGAAGGCGGAAGTGGTGCGCGGTAACTCGGTTGTGATTGGACCGGGCTGCGAAATTGGCCGCGTGGAGTATAAGGAACACTATGAGGTTTCACCGCAGGCTTCGGTTGGGCACGCGGAACAGAAATAACGACTCATCACTCAGGAGGGATTGAGGATGGCTGAACAAGTTATGCAAGACCGCAGCGCCGATTTGAAGATCGTTGGCAACGGGACATCAAACGGCGGGATTTTTAATAAAGTGAAAATTGTCGGCGAAGGCGAAATCAATGGAGATGTGAATTGCCGCAGCTTGAATTGTACCGGAACGCTGGAGGTGGACGGAGGCTTGCGTGCCGAGACCGTCAAGGCGACTGGCACGATTGAGGTTACCGGGCCGATGCGCGGAGAAGAGCTGCATCTCACCGGCACCCTTAACGTCCGAGGCGGGCTTCAAGCAGGCCGAGCCAAGCTGAATGGGGAGCTTCGCATTGATGGCGGCATCGCAGGAGAGGAGATTGGGCTGTTTGGAAGCTGCGAGTTGAATGGTGACTGTCAGGCCGAACGGTTGCGCCTCAAGGGGGCGGTTCAAACCCAAGGCACGATCAATGCCGAGCGGGTGGAGATTGGGATGTTCGGCCGCAGCGAAGCGGGGGAAATCGTCGGCGGGCAAATCCGCATCGCTCCGCACCCGACCTGGAAGTGGGTATCGCTGTTTAAGCAATGGGGCACACCGGCGTTGCAGGCAAGGGTGATTGAAGGGGATGTCATTCGCCTGGAAAATACCGTAGCCGATGTCGTGCGCGGCGGGGATGTCCATATTGGTCCGGGCTGTCGGATCCGACTCGTGGAATATACAAAGCACTATCATCAAGACCCGCACAGCGAGGTGGGGGAGCACTTAAACGTTTGGAGGAATGAATAAGATGAACACACAAAAAAGCAGCCGTCTCGGCTTCGTGGTTGCCGGTCTGCTGCTCGGAATCTTAATGTCCGCCATGGACAATACGATCGTGTCTACGGCAATGGCCACGATCGTGTCCGAGCTCGGTGGACTGGATAAATACGTATGGGTGACCTCCGCATACATGGTCGCGGAAATGGCGGCGATGCCGATCTTCGGTAAGCTGTCCGATATGTATGGGCGGAAACGTTTCTTTGTTTTTGGCATAGCATTGTTCTTGTTAGGGTCTATTCTCTGTGGTACGGCTGACACCATTGTACAGCTCAGCATCTACCGTGCGATCCAAGGGATCGGGGGCGGGGCATTGATGCCCATCGCTTTTGCCATCGTGTTTGATGTGTTCCCGGTGGAGAAACGCGGTGCCATGGGCGGTTTGTTTGGCGCCGTCTTCGGGATCTCCAGCCTGGCCGGCCCGTTGCTTGGGGCATTTATTACCGACCATCTGAACTGGCGCTGGAATTTCTACATCAATATCCCGCTGGGGATCGTCGCTTTGTTCCTGATCTTGGCTTTTTACCGGGAATCGGCCGTTCACTCCAAACAACGCATCGATTGGTGGGGGGCAGTAACCTTGATTGGTGCAGTGGTTGCCCTGATGTTTGCCTTGGAACTGGGCGGGCAGTTGTACGCCTGGGATTCCGGACAGATCCTTGGCCTGTTTGCGGCGTTTGCCGTGCTGTTTACGATTTTTCTGCTGGTAGAACGTAAGGCGGAGGAGCCGATCATCTCCTTCGCGATGTTCCGCAAACGGCTGTTTGCGAGCAGCAACCTCGCCGGGTTGTTTTACGGTGCCGCATTTATTGCAGCTTCGGTGTATATTCCGTTGTTCGTGCAAGGGGTCACGGGCGGTACGGCGACCAACTCGGGCTTGATCCTGTTGCCGATGACGCTGAGCTCTGTAGTTGCTTCCCAAGTTGGGGGCTTTCTCGTGCAGCGTACCAGCTTCCGTAATGTGATGATCTTATCGGCGGTTATTTTTATCTTGGGGATCGCTTTGCTGGCCACAATTACGCCGGACACGACCAAGTTGATGCTGTCGATTTATATGGCCATCGCAGGTTTTGGCGTGGGGTTCTCCTTCTCTGTATTGGGAATGTCGGCCATTCAAGATTTTGGACCTTCGCAGCGGGGAGCTGCCAGCTCGACGATGTCGTTCATTCGCTCGCTGGGGATGACGGTGGGGATTACGATTTTTGGGATCGTGCAACGCAACTTGTTCGCCAATCGGTTAAGTGAATCGTTATCCGGCATGGGCGGGGGAGCCGAAGGGCTTCCATCCCTGGATGATCCTCGGACGCTCCTGGCTTCGGAAGCACGTAAAGCCATACCGGCACCGGTCCTGGAGCAGATTGTAACGGATCTGTCGAAGTCGATTACCACGATGTTTTGGTGGACGCTGGTGCCAGCTGTTCTGGCTTTGATCACGGTATGTTTTATGGGCCATGCCAAAATGAGCGGGTTTGGGCCTAATGCGGCGAGTCGTACTGAAAAGAAGCCGGTGGTTTCGGAGTGAGATATATCCAGATTCAAGGGAATCAAAGAAACAATTGACATCCCTACAGTTCATATGGATAATCTATAGTTTATCCTGAGCAATAATGAGGTGTTTACGTGAAAAGTAATGAGTCACAGGCTTTGCCTTCTGGGAGCTTGTTCCGGAACAGGTTCTACCAGACGATCCTGATCTCTAACCTGTTCTTGCAGATTGGGATCTGGGTCCGTAACTTTGCGATTCTGATGTTTGTCACTGACCAGACCAATAACGATCCGCTGGCGATTTCGCTCATTTCCGTCGTGGAGTTTGCGCCGATCTTCGTGTTCTCATTCATCGGAGGGGCATTTGCGGATCGCTGGAAGCCGAAGCGGACGATGATCTGGTGCGACTTCCTGTCCGCGGTGTCGGTCTTCGCCGTGCTGCTGACGTTGCTGTACGGTTCGTGGGAAGCGGTTTATTTTGCCACCTTTATCTCGGCCATTTTGTCGCAGTTCTCGCAGCCGTCAGTTATGAAACTGTTTAAGCAGCATGTCCATCCGGATAAAGTGCAGCAAGGGATGGCGTTGTTCCAGTCGTTGGTCGCTATTTTCATGGTGATTGGGCCGTCGCTGGGGATTTACTCCTATCATCAATTTGGGATTTACATCTCGATTGGCGTGATGGGCGTGGCTTTCCTGCTCTCCGCTTTGGTGCTGTTCCGGCTGCCGGCGGATGCGGAGCCAGAGGAGAAACAGGAGAAAACCTCCAATATTCGCAAGGAACTGGCGGACGGCTTCCGCTATGTATGGCGTAGTCCGGTACTGAAGGTATTGGGCGCCACGTTTGCCATCGCTGGCTTCTCGGTTGGGATTATTCAGACGCTGGGGTTGTTTGTCGTCACCGAACGTTTGGGTCAACCTAAGGAATTTCTGCAATTTTTGCTGGCGGTGAACGGGGTAGCGATGTTGATTGGCGGCGGTGTAATTATGGGCTTAGCCAAAAAAATCCCGCCTCAAATGCTGTTAGCCTTCGGGATGGCGGTCAGCGCTGTCTGTATCGTGGGCATGGGGCTGTCGACCAGCGTTCCGTTGACGTTGGCATTGCAGTTCCTGAACGGATTGACATTCCCTTGCATCCAGATCGGAATCAACACGATGATCCTGCAATGGACGGAGCAATCCTATGTCGGCCGCGTCAATGGCGTACTTAGCCCGATGTTTATGGGCATGATGGTCATCATGATGTCGGTGTCCGGCGTGTTGAAGACGTTCTTCCCGCTTGTTGGCATTTACGCGGTATCCGGCACCATCATGCTGCTGGGCGCGATGATCCTAGTCCCGATCTTCAAGCACAAGCCGGCGGTGCAGCCACAGCCGCAGCCGCATCTGGAAGGTCAGCCAACGAGCTGAGGTTGGCAGTAATGAAAAAGCTGTCCCTTTGGGGCCTAATTGAGGGCCTCGGGGACAGCTTTTTTGAGTTGTGGCTCGGGGCTGTTTTTATCGTGCGTCGACATATCCCTTGCGCCCGGCGGCGTAGCCAAAGAGGGCGGTTAACATCGACACGCCCGTGATCACGGCAAGCGGGGTGTCCCAATTGCCGCTAAGATCGTGGAGATAGCCAAACAGCGTTGGCCCAAAAGCAGCCAAGATATAACCAATCGATTGAGCCATGCCAGATAGAGCACTGGCCTGCTCCGTTGTGCGCGAGCGCAGCGAGAAGAACACGATCGCCAGACCAAAGGTGGAGCCGGAACCAACCCCAAGCAGAAGGATGAAGAGTGGAGCTAACGAGACCGATCCGGCCCAGATGCCGCCAAAACCTATCACGCATAGCGCAGCGGAGGCGGCGGTCAGCCACTTCTGGTTGTCCGATCGCGCGGCGAACAGCGGCATTAAGAAGGAGCCGGCCATACTGACTAACTGCATCAGCGATAACATCCAACCGGCTTGTTCGGCATTCATCCCGCGCTCCTGCAGGATGTCCGGCAGCCACGAAATGCTGACGTAAAACAGGATCGACTGGAAGCCCATAAATATCGTCACCAGCCAGGCAACCCGTGAACGCCAAAGATTGCGGAGCCGTGGAGCAGATGCAGGGCTTAGATTAGGCTGACCGGACTGCGTGCGTGAGGAAATGTTGGTTGCTTCCCCTTCCTTCGGGGTGACGGAACGGCCCGCAACGGCTGCGTTGTTCTGGTTCCGGCTGGCTTCGGCGTATTTGGGCAGCAGCGGCAGCCAGACCAAGCTGGCGATCGCCGTCAACACCCCCCAAATCATTAACGCACCTCGCCACCCCAGCGGGCCTTGGGACAACGGCACGCTGATCCCGGAGGAAATCGCCGCCCAGAAGGTCAAGCACGTGGTGAACAGGCTAGTCATCAGACCGACTTGCTGCGGGAAGTCGCGTTTGATCAGCCCGGGCAGCAGCACGTTACAGACCGCGATCGCGATGCCGATCAACGCGGTGCCGGCAAATAGCGCAGCAACGGACGGCAGGGAGCGGACGAGGATGCCGCCGGTCATCAGGACCATGCTGAAGAACAACGTCCGCTCGATCCCCAGCTTTGCGGACAAGCCCGGTGCAGCCAGCGCAAACACCGCGAAGGCTATCAGCGGCAGTGTCGTCAGCATGCCTGACATCGCGTGCGACAAGCCCGTGGCCGCCTCGATTTCGCCAATGAGGGCACCTACGCCGGTGATGGGCGACCGCAGGGCAGCGGCGGTCAGAAGCACGGCAGTGACCAGTAGCCATACTGAGGTGCGGCGCGTTTGATCTAAGTCTGGGTTAGAGGCGGACGCGATCGTTTTATTCATCTATAAGGAAGCCTCCTTCTTACATCGACGAAATCAGCAACAAGAGCGGTGCTCTTGAAGTTGATACCCTAGTTTGGAGACGCTGCGAATTATTTTATGCAGTAAATTTATGAGGAACGTTTGTGGCAGGTCTCAGATGCAGTCCAGTATACTTCAAGTTTACATCGTGCGGCAAATTTTGGGTGATTGGTCACCTGTTCCAGTTGGAGAAGTATATGGAAGAATATGGCGAGCATGTGGTATAATAATGAGTAAATCACAAAACAAATATAGAGCCGTGAAGCACACGCCTTTTGTTGTTGGACGATGTAGTTGTCTCGTCCGTCGACGGAAGGCGTTTTATTTTTCCATTGGAGGAGGTTGGTTGGATGGGATTTCAGGAGACGTATGCGCAGTGGATCAGCGATCATTTGGGACGCCGGCAAGGGGAGAGAGAACGAAGATTGAGGGAGGGGCATGGGTATGCGGAAAAGGCATTTGTCGAAAAAGTATGGTGGCCCGCTTTCGGGCATTTTCGGCAGCTTCATCCTGAATATGAGGTGACCGATTTTAAAGACGGATACCGCTATCTTGACTTTGCTTACCTACGTTCCGGAATTAAGCTTGCCATTGAAATCGACGGATATGGCCCGCATCTGCGCGGGATCAGCCGGGATCGCTTCTCCGACCAATGTCGGCGGCAAAACGACTTGATTCTGGATGGTTGGAAGGTGCTGCGATTTACATACGATGACGTCAGCGAGAACCCGCGTTACTGTCAGCAAACATTGCAGCAGTTTATGGGAAGGTGGCTGGGGGAGGCGGATTCTTTGTTGCAGGCCAACTACCATGAGAGGGAGCTGCTTCGTCAGTTCCTTCGCGCGGGGAGACCTTTAACACCGGGGGACATCTGTCACATGATGGGAGTGGAAAGCAAAACAGCTCGCAAATGGCTAAGACAACTGTCTGAGAAACAGTGGATCCAACCTGCCAGCGGCAGCGTACGCGTTCGTTCCTATCGACTTTCGCTCGACGCCGAGCGGCTTCTTTTGTAATTTGCGAGGAGAATAGCGCCCTTTTATGGTCTTATTTGACTCTCCCAGACAATTTCCGGGGAAATAACGGTAAAAAATGTCCTTATAATTGAGGAAACGTCGCAATAAGCGTGAGTTTGGGCTTCCTATCGTAAAATAACGCCACAATTTTCCCTTATCTCGGTGAAGTGGCGTTAAATTGACGAAATAAGGTCCATTTTTACCGTTATCGCCCGGGTTAGAAGGGAGAGGGGAGCGGCAAGGCCGCCTCCCCGCGATGCTCATCGAAAATTCGGACCGGTGACGCCGTCCTCTAAGATCTGTTTGGGTAGGTTATCCGAAGACGTTCCGCCGTTAGAATTCCCCGATCCACTTGTGCCGCCTTGCCCCCCGGATCCTGTACCACCGCTTTGACTACCGCGGTTACGACTCCCGTTGCTCCCACGGTTGCCGCCACCGCTCCCCGTATCTCCGCTATTGCTGCCCCCAGTCGAACCAGCCTTGACCTCACGCACCGCGATTACGTTTGGTTGCGCCGGATACGTGTCTTTGGAGAGCAACGTGCGCTCGACCGTCTGGCCGTCCACTTTCTTGATACGGTACGTCTCGACGACATATCCCTGCTTCCCACGCACGAGCACTTGTTGACTTCCGGCAGGCAAGGATCGGTTTATCACATATTTGTTTGGCGGGGAAATGACCTCAGTTGTACGGGATTCAAGCGAGTAACTCACGTTCTCCGGCATATCGCCAAAAAGCTTAACGGTCAGAAAGCCGTTTTTCACCTCGGCGCGGATGAGGAGATGGTGGCCGGAGGTGTTTTTGAAACGGAAATTGATGTAGCCTTTGGCGAACGTGGCGTCCTGGCCTTTGGGCAAGTATCTGACCGGCAGGGAGTGATTGCGCCGCTCCACGATCGTTAGCCCGGCACGAACCGCCGCATTGTAGAGCGTACTCGAGACCTGGCAAATGCCGCCTCCTACCCCAGGGGTCAGCCGCCCTCCAAAAATGACCGGCGCCTCCCGGAAGCCGTACGTCTTCTCCGCATATTCAATGACTTCACCATAGTCGAAAATTTCGTCCGGAGCCAGTACCATCCCGTCGATGCTGCGAGCCGCCGCGTCCACGTTATGCACCCGTCCGGCCCCGCTAGTCATCAGGCTCGTGGAGAACTGGACGATTTTGCGGCGGATGCCTTCTTTTTTCAGCCGTTCCACCGTGATTTCAGGCTCTACTGTCTTGAGCGGCACGGTAAATTGAAAGGTGGGAAGCTGCTTCGACAACGGGTTTGGGGTTGGTTCATGCCATGAATTTTTCTCCAAACGGCGTACTTCTTCACCAAGCTGCTTTGGCACCATCTCCAATAAGCGTTCCCAGTCGATGCGTTGCACGGCCGTACCCGGCAAATAGCGGATTTGGTCTTGCGGCGTAATCGTTCGCACGGCGTTCACTGGGGAGCCAAATCGATTCTTTTCCCACTCCGGGGAAAACATCGTCTGCAGCTTCTTCGGATCGAAGGTGATGCTGAGCGTCTGCTGCCGAGGAAAACTTCTTCTCGCCATTCCCCGTTCCCATAAGGAGCCTTCTTCCAGTCGCTGTACCTCATAATGAAAAGCTTCTGCATCAAATGTAATCCCGGCATCCTCCCAGGTGAGGGTTTTGGTAGTGCCGTCGACTGTAAACACAGCTTGTTTCCGGTTTAATGCGGCGATCTCCTGGTCAAGGAGCCGCAGCGCTTCATCACGCTGGCGCCGACCCAGATCCAATCCGGCCACAACGGTGCCCGCAGGCAGGGTGTCCTGTGAGACATAGAGTGTGAGCGCTCCCCAACTTGCGGCGCCGAGAAGCCCAACGCAGAGGAATATAGCTGCCAAATGTTTCTTTTTCATAGCCGTCTCCTTTAGGCCGCAGCCCTTGAGATTCATAGAAAAGAACCTTGTACAACTATATGTATGATCAAACAGCTGGAAACTTTCGGGTACTCAAGTGGTAACATCTTTGTTACAATAAATATCGGACTTCAAGGAATTTCCTCAACTTTTAAAGGATTTGGCTGGAACATGTCGAATGTAAGATAGGGCCACCTATAGAAACGGAATCATAGATTTAGGACGTGATCAAGTGATAGAAATGCAGGATGTCTGGAAGACATATCCGAACGGTACCCACGCCCTTAAAGGCGTTTCGGTCAAGATCGACCGTAATGAATTCGTGTATTTGGTTGGTCCCTCCGGCGCAGGGAAATCGACTTTTATGAAGCTGATTTACCGGGAAGAAGTGCCCACCAAGGGGCAGATTTCTGTGAACGGCTTTAACATTGGCAAGCTAAAACCTCGCAAAATTCCCTATGTGCGCCGAAATATCGGGGTGATTTTCCAGGACTTTCGTCTGCTCCCGAAGCTAACGGCTTACGAGAACGTGGCGTTTGCTTTGGAGGTGATCGAAGCCCCGAAGAAGATTATTAAGAAACGCGTAATGGAAGTGCTCGACCTGGTCGGGCTGAAAAATAAAGCAAACCGCGATCCATCCCAACTATCCGGCGGTGAGCAACAGCGGGTGGCGATCGCTCGAGCGATCGTCAATAATCCTTCCGTCATTATTGCGGACGAGCCTACGGGGAATCTCGATCCTGAGACCTCCTGGGGGATTATGCAGCTGCTGGACGAAATCAACTTCCGAGGCACTACAATCGTTATGGCTACCCACAACAAAGAGATTGTCAATACGATGCGCAAACGCGTCATCGCGATTGAACACGGCAATATCGTGCGAGACCAGCTGAGAGGGGAATATGGTTATGACTATTAGCACCTTCTTGCGGCATTTGCGGGAAGGCGCAAAGAGCGTGTTCCGCAACGGTTGGATGTCGGTGGCGTCCATCACCTCGATCATCGTATCGTTGCTGATCTTAGGCGTGTTCACCTTGCTAGTGCTGAACGTCAATGCGTTTGCCGATGAGGCGGACAGCCAGGTACAGATCAAAGCATACCTCAACTCAGATGTGACCGAAGCCGTACGCGACCAGATCTATAACGATATCGGCTCCATGGAAGAAGTCAGCAAAGTGAAACTGATTCCTAAAGCCGAAGGCCTCAAGGATTTCCGGGAGAAGCTCGGCGAGGAAGGCAAGGATCTGCTGGAAGGGTACGACGAGACGACGAACCCGATTCCTGATACGTTTGAGGTTCAGGTCATTGAACCTACTACGGTGCCTTACGTAGCCAGCAAGATTAATGCCCTGAACGATAAATACGAAGAGAAGCCGATCTATAAGGTTAACTACGGACAAGGTACGGTGGAAAAGTTATTTAAAATCACCCGGGCGATCCGCAATATCGGATTTGCCTTTGTAGCGGGTCTTGCCCTGATGGCGATGTTCCTCATCTCCAATACGATCCGGGTTACGATCTTAGCCCGTCGCCGGGAGATTGGCATCATGAAGCTGGTCGGCGCGACGAATACCTTTATACGCTGGCCGTTCTTCGTAGAAGGCGCACTCATAGGTTTGATCGGTTCTTTGATTACCGTTGGCGTGCTGTTCTTTAGTTATAACGAGCTGGTGACCTCGGTCAAATCCGACGTGACGCTGGCTATTCAACTGGTGCCGCTGCAAGATATCGGTCTGGAACTAGGCGGATTGCTGGTTGGCTTAGGACTTTTGATTGGCATTTGGGGAAGTACGATGTCGATTCGGAAGTTCTTGAAGGTGTAGCACATTGCAATCAAAAGCCGAGGTCTTCTTATATCTAGAAGAGTCGAACTTTTAACTACCTTATACAAGAAGGATGGGGAAACGAAGTTGAAGAAATGGATAACCACACTCACCGTTGTCGCATTAGCCGCTTTGATTTTCCAACCTACTGAAGGCTTCGCCAAGACCAAAACCATCAGCCAGATCGACAAAGAGCTGAAGCAGCTTCAGGAGCAGGCTAAGCAAGCCAAAGCGCAGCAGGAGAAAGCCGAGAGTCAGAAGCAGGAAGCGCAGCATTACGTCAATAAAAACACCAACTATCTGAAGCAATTAATGAGTCAGATTGAGGTTGTCAGCAATGAGTTAACGAAAATCTCCCTCGAAATTGAGGAAACGGAAGAGGATCTGCGTGAAACCGCGCAAAAATTGGACGAGACCCAAGCGCGAATTGAAGAGCGATCCCACTTACTCGACACTCGCGTTCGGTTGATGTATACGGATGGCGTCGTTTCCTATTTAGATGTGCTGCTGTCCTCTACCAGCTTCACCGATTTTCTTGAGCGCGCGGACTCCCTCCAAGCGATTGCCAATCAAGACCATATCCTGTTGGACGAACATAAACGGGATAAGGAACTGATTGAGCAACAGAAGCAGCAACTGGAGCAGGATTATGCCAAAGTGAAGCAGCTTTATGCGGATGCCGAGTCGCGGAAGAGCGATCTGGAAGCGAAGGAGATCGAGAAGCAGCAGTTGATTGCGAAATACAACGCGGAGATCGAGGAATCCGAAGATATCAGCGCGGAGCAGGAAGCGCTCCTGGTTGAGCTGGCGAAGAAACGGTCGGCGTTGGAACAAGAGAAGAACAAGCTGAAGGCCGCACAAGTATACAAATATAAGAAGACTTCGTCCGGTTCCGGCGGATTTAAGGGGAACGGAGGTTCCTTTGGATTGCCGGTGGATGGTGCACGCCTCTCTTCCGGTTACGGTACGCGTATCCATCCGATTACCGGCGTGAAGAAGACCCATACCGGCATCGATTTAGCTGCTCCGCAAGGCACGGACATCCATGCCGCCGAGGACGGCGTTGTTATCGTCGCAGAATGGTGGAGCGGCTACGGCAACACGGTCATCATCGACCACGGTGACAACGTATGGACGCTTTACGGCCATATTCGCAACGGCGGGATTAAGGTTGAGAAAGGCCAGCACGTGAAGAAAGGCGAAAAAATTGCCGAAGTCGGAAGCACGGGCAATTCCACCGGTCCTCACTGTCACTTCGAAGTCCGGATCAACGGTAACCCGGTAGACCCAATGCCTTATTTGTAATAAAATAACTATAGTGTTCGAGCGAAAACGGATACCGCCTCTTTGGGGCAGGGTCCGTTTTCACCGTTAGATTGGGTTATTAGCACCGAGAAGGTTGGATGAAGCTAGAGGCTGAGTAGCGGAGCGTAGGCAAATCCTACGTGAGCAACGGAAGGCTCGGCTGAATTCAAGATTCGACGTCGATTATGCTCCTTAGAAAGTGCTTCGTGATAAGAAGCCAATTTTAAATCCACCTGGTATAGATGAAAGTTTTAAAATTGGGTTATTAGCACCGAGAAGGTTGGATGAAGCTAGAGACTGAGTAGCGGAGCGTAGGCAGAACCTACGTGAGCAACGGAAGGCTCGGCTGAATTCAAGATTCGACGTCGACTAGGCTACTTGAGAGTGCCTCGTGATAAGAAGCCAATTTTAAAACCACCTTAAATTGTAAATATTTCTCATGGGTGGAACATATACTATGTGACGTTCAATTCGGACGTGCCGGGCACGCCGCCCGGTGATGTTCATTTTTCGGAGGCGGTGATCAAGGATGTTTAAAGGTCGTACGGTAGCCCTGCTCGTTGTCGCAGCCATGCTGGTCAGCAGCTTGTTGACGTTAACGCTGACGGGGGAATGGAGCTTTGCCGGAACGGGACCGCTGCGCAGCGGAAGTTATGCCGACACGGCCGGCACCGGCTCGAAGCAAAATATCAAAAAAATCGAGACGGCGCTGCAGCTCGTCCAAAAAAACTACGTCGAGGACGTGGATACGAACAAGTTAATTGATGGTGCGATCGACGGAATGATGAATGCGCTGGAGGATCCTTTCTCCTCCTACATGGCCCCGGATACGGCGCAGCAATTCTCGGAGCAGATTGAGGGTTCTTTTACCGGAATTGGAGCAGAGGTGTCCATGGAGAACGGCAATGTCGTGGTCGTTTCCCCGATCAAGGGCTCTCCTGCTGAAAAAGCTGGCATTCAACCGAAGGATATCCTGTTGTCGGTGAACGGAGAGTCGTTCGAGGGGCTAAGCTTAAATGAGGCAGTGGCCAAAATTCGCGGCCCGAAAGGCACCGTTGCGAAGGTGAAGGTCAAACGCGCTGGCGTCGCCAATACGCTGGAATTTGAGATTGTCCGCGATGACATTGCGCTGGAAACGGTCTATGCCGAGATGAAGGATGGCAAAATCGGGGTTATTACGGTGACCGAGTTTTCGCTGAATACGGCGGATCGTTTCAAGAAGGAGCTGGAAAACCTCGAGAAACAAGGCATGAAAGGCCTGATCATCGATGTGCGCAACAACCCGGGCGGGGTGCTGGACGTCGTCGAGGCGATGTCCGAACAGTTCGTGCCGGCAGGGAAAGCCATCGTCCAAATCGAGGATAAATATAAACGCCGGCAGCAATCGGTTTCCAAAGGAAGTGGGAAGTCCTACCCGGTCGCCGTGTTGACCAACAAGGGCAGCGCGAGCGCCTCGGAAATTCTGGCCGGGGCGCTTCAGGAATCTGCAGGAGCGAAGCTGGTCGGTGAGACAACTTACGGCAAAGGAACGGTGCAATCCAGCTACAGTCAGGAAATGGGCGACGGCAGCTTGCTGAAGATTACGATCGCCAAGTGGCTGACACCAAACGGCGAATGGATTCATAAGAAAGGGATCAAGCCGGATGTTGAGGTGTCCCAGCCGGATTATTTTATGGTAGCACCCATCAATAAGGAAAAAACGTACAAATACGATATGCTCGGTGAGGATATCAAAAGCGCTCAAACGATGCTGGACGGACTCGGCTACAATCCGGGTCGGAAAGACGGATATTTCGATAAAAACACCGAGAAGGCGCTGAAAAAGTTCCAGGCGGACCAGAAGCTTACGGCAAACGGTGTGCTGGACGAGAAAACCGCAGGGGCTTTGGAAGCTAGCATCATCCAACAAATCCGCGATCCGAAAAACGACTTGCAGTTAAATCGTGCACTCGAGATTATGCGGAAGGAAATTGCGAAGTGAATGTCGAATCCCTAAGAGGGCTGAAATGCGGCCCTCTTTTTTTCTGATTTTCGTTGGAGTACATCGGTGAACTGATCATTACTCCTAAAGATAGAGGACAAGCTTGAACTTGAACACCAAAAAAGGAGCGTGAATACCTCTTGGATCTCATTCTGGAAGGATTGTGGAGTCTGGCAGAAGCGGGGGCGCAGCTGTTGCTGCAGCCGTTCTACTATATCTCGATTATCGTCATCCTGCTGCTCTATCGCAGACAGGTTGTGCTGGAACGCCGTCTGTTTCATGTCCGCCTGCACAGCTGGGGCTTGCAGACTTGGCGAACCGCTCTTGGCGGGCTGTTGGCGGGGCTGGCGGTTTCCGTCGTCTTCGTCTTCCTTGGAATGAATCTGACGATGGAGGGAATGCTCTGCCTTTGGGTGGTTACGCTGGTGCTGATGCTGTTCCGCATCCGCTATTTATGTCTCGCTTACGCTGTGGGTGTGCTGGGGGTCCTCCAATTTGTATTCCATTGGATCCCGGATCCTGCAGAGGCCCCGGTTCTAAGCGATGTTGTTCGTGTCGTCCGGGAGTTGGATATTCCGGCATTGCTTTGTCTGGTCGGCTTGCTGCATTTGGCCGAAGGATTGTTGGTTCGTTGGCAGGGGGCTTCGTTTGCGGGGCCGTTGTTTTTTGAAGGAAAAAGAGGCAAGCTGATCGGCGGGTATCAAATGCAAAGCTTGTGGCCGGTGCCGCTGTTCTTGCTCGTCCCGGCGCAGACGTTAGGCGGGGTTCTGCCGTGGACGCCGTTGTTTGGCGGAGATGCTTGGCAAGACGGCTTCAGCTTGATCGGGCTGCCGATCGTGCTTGGATTCTCGGAGATGACGCTGGGGATGCTGCCTCAGGATAAAGCGCGCGTTTCGTCCAGCCGCCTGCTGGGGTATGGCGCGGTGATCACCGTGCTGGCGTTGCTCGCGGCGTGGTGGAGTCCGCTGATGCTGGTGGCCGCCCTCGCGGCGTTTGGGCTGCACGAAGCGTTGATTTGGCTGAGCCGTTATGAGGAGCAGCAACGCAGCCCGATGTTTGTCCATCCGCAAGGGGGACTGAAGGTGCTCGCGGTGCTGCCGGGCAGTCCGGCGGAAGAGCTGGGCATCCGGGCCGGCGAGTCGATCGTGAAGGTCAACGGCGTGCCGGTGCCCACGAAGGAAGATCTGCATGCGGCGCTGCGGATCAACCCGGCTTTCTGCAAGCTGGAGGTACGGAATCTCGCGGGCGAGAGTAAATTCCTCCAGCGCGCCATCTACGCCGGCGACCACCATCAGCTCGGCGCGATTCTCGCGCCGGACGAACTGGCGCCGGCGGCGGTAAGGCTGCAGCC